>Ga0070699_100001862_pt1 | contig 19130 bp, 12 predicted proteins | sample KBSK1503metaG_FD_65473 | JGI IMG/M metagenome (GOLD analysis project Ga0070699, IMG submission 65473) | Corn, switchgrass and miscanthus rhizosphere microbial communities from Kellogg Biological Station, Michigan, USA - KBS K1-50-3 metaG | ecosystem: Host-associated > Plants > Roots >... | reverse complement strand
TAGTCCGGGTGAGAATCCAGCATCATGCGGTAGTTTGACTGCCCCAGTCCGACGTCATCCAGCGCAATGCGCACCCCTAACTCCCGGAGCCCGCTCACCGCCCGAAAGAAGCTGGGCCCGTCCCAGAACGGCGAGTGTTCGACGATCTCGACCGTGAGCCGGGTCGGGCTCATCTCAGCCGCTGCCGCCTGGTCCCCCAGAAAGGTGACGAATTCCGGGTCCCGACCGAGAGTTGAGGCGTGGACGTTGAGGCTGATGCGTGGGGTTCCGGGGAATTCGCGCGCGGCCTGGAGCACCCGGGAGACGCAAACCCGATCGACCAGGCTCTCCTCCCGCTTGCGCCGCACATACTCGAAGAGCACGTCGGCGGATTCCATGTTGGTGCCGATCGGTCCCCGCACCAGGCCTTCCAGGGCATAGAGTTTGGGACAGTCGGATCCGAGACTGTAGATCGGCTGAAAGACGACCGCGATGCCATCCGGCTCCAGAATACGCTCCAGCAGGGTCGTGCGAATGCTCATGAGGCCAGCTCCAGAAGTTTCGACGCGGTTTGGGCGACTTGCACCAGCGGTTGCGGCTTGGACATCACGACGTCGGCGCCGCGGCGGCGGACTTCGGCCTCTACCTCCGGCGAGCTGTACGCGGTCAGCACGATGACCCGGGTATGGGGCGCTCGTTCGTGGAGATAGCTCACCAGCTCCAGGCCCTCGCGCCCATGCGCGCTGGTCAGCCGGAGATCCGCGATGACCAGGCCGTAGGTCCCGGTGGCGAGCAGCGCCTGAGCTTCTTCCAGCTCGTGCGCCGAATCGACGTCGAAGCCCAGGCCGGAGAGATAGTCCTTGGTCGCGGCGACGATGTGCTCTTCGTCATCGACCAGCAGAATGCGTTTCGAGGTGGGGCTGGGTCTCTCGGTCATTGATCATCCATTCGGGTAATCATTGATAACTTGCAAGAGCGATACCATTGATCGCGAGCTGTTCTGGCACAACTACTCCGCCGCCGCTCCAGATCCGGGACGCAAATCCAGAATCGGGAAGCAGTCTCAGCGGCCCGGTGTAGGGATGTGAAGCTGTTTGAGCTTCTGATAGAGTGAACTTCGCGGAATACCCAGACGCCGGGCCGCGGACTCCACCTTGAAGTTCTCCTCCTGCAATACCCGTTCGATATACTGCCGTTCAATTTCCCGCAGCGTGAGGCCGCTGCTTTCGGCCGCTACCGGAGGCGGGGCCGTACTCTCCAGCCGCAGATCACGGGCGGTCAGCAGCGGCCCGCCGCTCAGGAGCAGAGCGCGCTCCAGCGTATTACGGAGCTCCCGGATATTGCCGGGCCACGGGTACTGTTGCAGGGCCTTCTCCCCCGAGGCATCGATCGACACCTCTCCTCGACCAAGATCACCGGCCAGCCGCTTCAGAAGTCGCCGGGCCAGGACCGGAATATCCTCGAGCCGTTCGCGCAGGGACGGAACCCTGAGGGGGAGGGTGCTGATCCGGAAGAAGAGATCCCTGCGAAAATGCCCCGCCGTGGACCGCTCGGTGAGATTGTAGTGGGTGGCCGCGATCAGCCGGATGTCGACGTGGCGATCGTGCACCTCTCCAACCCGGCGGAATCGCTTTTCTTCCAGGACCTTGAGCAGCTTGGCCTGGATCTGGGGGTCCATGTCGCCGATCTCATCCAGGAAGAGGGTGCCCCGGTGGGCGACTTCCAGGAGGCCCTGCTTGGCGGCGACCGCGCCGGTAAACGCTCCCCGCTGGTGACCGAAGAGCTCCGATTCGAGCAGCTCGCGAGACAACCCGGCACAGTTCAAGTCCACAAACGGCTCTTCGGCCCGCGCGCTTCGCCGGTGGAGCCATCCGGCCAGCACGCCTTTGCCGGCGCCGGTTTCACCTTCAATCAGGATCGGGCTTTCGGAGACCACGACTCTTTCCGCTTCGGCCGCGAGCTGGCGGATCCGCTCGCTTCCCCCGATGAAAGGTTCGATGGCACTGCGCTCCTGCCGGGATTTGCCAGCCAGGTTCTGGTTGCGGGTTCGCTGGTGGTCCAGGACGCGATTCAGGATCACCAGCAGCGCCGCCAGCTCGACCGGCTTGGTCAGGAAATGCTCGGCACCTTCCTTGATTGCCCGGACCGCGAGATCGATGGAACCATGCGCGGTGAGAATGATGATCGGGACTTCGGGTCCGATTTCCCGCAGCCGGCGCAGCAATTCCAGCCCGTCCCCATCGGGGAGCTGATAGTCCAGGATGGCGGCATCGGGCCGGGAGTCCCTGAACACCGCCTCGGCCGCGGCGCAGCTGTCGGCTTCCTCGACTTCGAAGCCTTTCGAATCGAAAAAGTCCCGAATGCCCAGCCGCACGCCGGGCTCATCGTCAGCGACCAGTATCCGATGCTTCGGCACGAACGCGGGCTCCTTTCCTGGCCTCTCCCTGGCCTCTTGCCACCGGCAGCAGAATCCGCACGACGGTGCCGCCATCCGGGCGGGTGGTGGCCGCGATAGTCCCGCCATGCTGCTCGATGGTGAGCTGCACCAGCGACACGCCGAGACCGATCCGGTCGCTCCCGCGGGCGAGGAACGGCTGGAGCGACCAGGGCAAGTCCTCCGTTGCGCGCTCTCGCCCCTCGTCGGTCAGAAGACACTCGATCCAGCGCCGCTCGGCCGAGCGCATTCTGGCTTCGACCTCGACTTGTCCCCCCGGAGAAGAATGATACACCGCGAGCGAGAGCAGGTGGGTAAAAACCTGGGTCATGCGATCGGGGTCCATCATGACCAGCGGCAGATCCGGGTCTACCTGGTTGCGGGTGCGTACCCGGTGCCGCTCGGCCAGCGGAGTGCAGGCATGGATGGCAGCATCCACGACTCGATCGAGCGTCATGGGGACCGGGTTGAGGGCCGGGGGTTTGACATAGTCCACCAGGTGCTGCACCACGCTGGTCAGCCGGTTCATCTCCCGGCGCAGCACGTCGAGGTACTGGCGCGCCTCGGGCAGGACGCCGTGGCGGGCTTCGAAGGCGTCGAGGTTCGCCGAAATGCTGAACAACGGGTTGCGAACCTCGTGCGCCATCCCGGCGACCAGCTCTCCCACCGCGGCCATGGTTTCGCCCTTGCGCAGGGATTCCTGCAGCTCCACTTCGGCAGTGATGTCGCGGGCAATGGTAATAACGCGTTCGTCGCCGGGCGACGGGGCCTCGATCAGCCTGGCCGCCACATCCCAGCGTCGGCCGGTGACGTCGCAGCGGACCTGCTCGCTGCATCCCTCGGCGTTCCCCGCGACCCGGCGAAGCAGGTGCACCGTGCATTGCCAGGGCTCTCCATCGATTTCCCCGATCAGGCCGGGAACCGAGTCCTGGGAAGGGATACTCGCCTGCTGGGCCGCCGTCTGGTTGAGCTGCTTGATCCTGCCATTCAGGTCAGTGATGATGATGGGCGATGGAATGGAATCGAAGGTGTGCTTCCACTCGACGTTGGCCAGGTGGAGATCCGCGGTTCGCGCGCGTACCCGGGCTTCCAGCTCCTCGTGGGAGCGGCGCAGGGCCGCTTCGATCGACTGCCGCTCCCCGATCTCCTGCTGCAGACTCTGAGTCCGCGTATCGACCAGCGCCGTGAGAACCGCCTCGTGCTGGCGGATACGGCGCAGCCGAAGCCAGTGAAGGCCGAATCCGGTCAGCATCACCGCGAGGGCCGACAGGCCGATGAACCACCAGGTCTGGTACACGTGGAGCTTGATACGGAACCCGAGGCCGGCGCCCCGAGCCCACTCGCCGCCTTCGCCCAGCACTTCAATCAGGAAGCGGTAATGCCCCCCCGGAATATGGGTGTAGGACGCTACCCTCCCCCCGGCGGCATCGATCCAGTCCGGATCGACACCCTCGAGCCGATAGCGGAATCGCAGGTGCTTAGCGTCGTGGAGACTGAGCGCGGTGAACCGGAACTCGAGCCGGGTACTCCCGGCCGGCAACACCAGGCCCTCGGCCACCGGCACCATCACGTTGTTCACCCGGATTTCCTCGAGATATGCCCGGACCGGGGCCGTGACCCGCGGCGCACCGGGCCGCACCCCCGCGATCCCCCGAAGGGTGGGAAACCAGAGCGTTCCCTCCGAATCCACGGTGCCGGCCGGCTGGAATCCTCCGTTGGCTTCGCCGATCTTCATTCCGTCGGAGGTACCATACAGGGTCGAAACGATCTGGCCGGGCCGGCCGGCGGCGACCGCGTTGAGCAGGCGCTTGGAAACCTCGAAGACCCCTTTGTTGGAGCTCATCCACAGATTGTGATTGGCATCTTCCAGGATGGAGAACACCACGTCGTCCGCGAGCCCGTCCTGCATGGTGTAGGCGGTGACGACACCGTGCTCCACCCGTTGCAAGCCGCTACCGTCGGTTCCCACCCAGAGCACGCCCTGCTCATCTTCGTGCAGGGCGAACACCGCCTGGCCCAGGCCGGTGCTTCGGGATCCCATTGCAACGAAGCTGTCAGCCACCATCCGATAGAGACCGTGACCGGTACCGACAAAGAGTGTCCCGTTGCGTGATTCGAGGAGAGCCTGGACTTCACCCCGGCCCAATCCCTGTTTTTCCCCGAAGAGAGTGATCTGCTTGCCCTGAATCCGGGTCAGGCCCCCGGCGGTTCCCAGCCAGAGTGAGCTGTCGCGGGTCCGGGTAATCGCCCACACGTCCTTCCGGAGCGACGGCGCCGGGGCGTATCTGGTGATTCGACCATTCCGCCACCGGTGAAGCCCGGCCGGCGTTCCGATCCAGAGGGTTCCGTCCTGATCTTCATACAAGGCATGGACCTCAGCGCCGGTCAGGCCCTCCGCAGGACCGTACACCTGAGCTCGTCCATTGCGCAGGTGGACCAGACCACCTCCTTCGGTCCCCGCCCACACCCCGCTGTCTCGCGCCGCCAGGACCGACCAGACGACTTCCGCGGGGAGTCCTTCTTCGGTGCTGTACGTGGTGAACCTGGCATCCTGCAGCCGGTGCAGCCCGCGTTCATCAGTGCCGATCCAGAGACCTCCCTCGCGATCGAATCGAAACGCCACGGGAGTACTGTTGCTGAGCCCATCCGTCGTGGTATAGCGAGTGAACCGGCCATTCCAGTAGCGGGTGAGTCCGGAAAGCTCGGTCCCCACCCAGATGACGTCACGATCATCGCCGACGATGGCACGGACCTGCATGGCCGGCAGGCCGTCGTCGGTGGTGAAATTGCGAAACCGGCCGTCGGCGAGGCGGCTCATCCCCCACTCGGTCCCGATCCACAGCACGCCACGATGATCGCGATAGAGCGCGGCCACGTAGTCGCTGGCCAGGCCGTCGCCGACGTCGTAGAATCGGAAGCGGCCATTGACAAACCGGGCAATGCCGTTGCCCGCGGTCCCGATCCAGACTCCGCCCCCGGTATCCGGGACGATCGCGGTAACGTTCTGGGTTGGCAGTCCCGCCTCGAAGGTACAGTTGATGAACTTCCCCGCCGTGTAGTGGATCAGGCCATGGTGTGCCGAACCGATCCAGAGACTTCCATCGGGATCCGCTACAACCGTGTTGAGGTGGTCATCGGGAAGGCCTTGAGGTGCCCGGTAGTTCGTGAACACGCCGTTGCGGAGCCGGGTCAGTCCTCCGCCCCAGGTGGATATCCACAGGCTTCCGTCGACTTCGGCCAACCCGGTAATCCAGCTGGTCTTCAGGGCCGGCGTGTTGCGGCGATCGAAGACCGTCATCCGAACGGCGTCGAAGCGGACCAGGCCTTCCTGGGTTCCCAGCCAGAGGTACCCGTCCCGGGTCTGCAGGACTGCATTCACCGAGTTCTGGGGGAGGCCCTGATCGGTCTGCCAGGAATCGTGGACGTACTGGGTGATGGCCTTCTCGGGATCCAGGCCGCTGGAGCTACTCTGGGCGAGCGCTAGAACAGGGTGTATGAGGAGCGTGAGGATGGTGAAGATCGGCAAGCGTCGGATCGGCATCCTTCCCCAGAGTGCATGGATAATGCCGTTCGGGGAAGCGAGTTATCGACCGGTCCGGGTGCCGATCAGCTTCCGGTTTCCAGAACCCAGACCCGAAATCCAGAAACCGAAGCCGCCTCTCCCGCGCGTCCCGCTCGTGTCGTAGATTGGGAGGTCGCCTTTTCCCAACCTCCCGATCTCGAAAGGACGTTGCTGTAGGCCTGCCAGGCGATCCTGCCGCCATGAGCTCAGGAGTGCCGAATGGGGTTGATCGACAAGCTTCGCGAGTTCTTCTCAAGACCGCTTCCCGCCAGTCGCCCCGCCCCGGATCCTTCGAGGGGAGCGCTCATTGATCTTGCTCCCCCAACTGCGTCCTCGGTGTCGCACGCCGATCCTGCCGGGGAGCAGGAGAGGGAGCGCTTGTTGTTCATGCAGGGTCCCGCCGTGGTGCTTCGCTGGTTAGTCCATCCCATGGGCCAGGTCCAGTATGCCTCACCCAACGCAGCGTCACTCTTCGGCTACTCCGCCGCGGATTTCATGAATGGCACCATCAACTACCGCCAGGTCGTGCACCCCGAGGACCTCGACCGGGTCGAGGCCGAAATGAGCCGGCATGCCGGGGAGGGGATCGAGCGCTTCGAGCAGCAGTACCGGATTGTCCGGTCCGATGGGGTGGTTCGCTGGCTGGACGACTACACCGTCGTAGGTCGGGACCAGCACGGGGCCGTTACCCACTACGAAGGGTACGTAATCGATGCCACCCACCGGCAGCAGGCCGAGGCGGCCCTCCGGGCCAGCGAGGAGCGCTATCGCACGCTCTACGAGGACACCCCGTCCATGTATTTCACGGTGGACGAGTGGGGTGGTGTGCTCTCGGTGAACCAGTTCGGCGCGGCCCAGCTGGGGTACTCTGCTGCCGAGCTCATGGGCAAGTCGGTGCTCGATGTGTTCGTCGAGGCGGACCGGGAAGCGGCAGCCACCTACCTGGGGCAATGCCTGAAAGAGCCGGGCAGAGTTTTTCATTGGGAACTGCGGAAAAGCCGCAAAGACGGCTCCTGGCTCTGGGCAAAAGAAACCGCTCGCGCGGTGCTGACGGCCGATGGCAGGAAAGTCGTCCTGGTGGTCTGTGAGGACATCACTGAACGGCGCTGGGTGGAAGAGGAGCTCGCCCGCCAGAGGGTATTCCTCCGCAGCGTCATTGATATCAACCCCCACATGGTATTCGTGAAGGACCGCCAGGGCAGATTTCTCCTGGCCAACCAGGCCGTGGCGGACAATGCCGGAACCAGCCTCGAGAATCTCCTGGGCAAGACCGATGCGGATTTCGCTCCCGCCGAGCAGGCCGAGTTGTTCCGGCGGGACGATCTGGAAGTCATGAACACCGGCCAGCCCAAGTTCGTGCGGAACGAGCCGCTTACTGATGCCCGGGGACGCCTGCACTGGCTGGAAACAATCAAGCTTCCCTTCCAGCTGGAGCACGGGCAGTACCAGCAGGTGCTCGGAGTGGCCACGGATATTACCGAGCGGGTCCGGGTGGAAGCGGCCTTGCGGGAGAGCGAAGCCCGCTATCGCCAGTTGATCGAGACGGCGGAAGAGGGAGTGTGGGTGCTCGATATCGACGGGAACACCAGCCTGGTCAACGCCAAGATGACCGCCCTGCTGGGCTACTCCAGCAGCGAGATGATCGGGCGACCGATTTTCGCCTTCATGAGCGAGGAGAGCCGGGCCCTGGCCGAGCTGGCCTTCGACCCGCGACGACTCGGCCTCAAGGAATCGCACGACTTCCGTTTTCGTCGCCAGGACGGCAGCGATCTCTGGGCGATCGTGGCGGCCAGCCCGATCCTCGACCTGGAGGGGCGCTACGCCGGCGCGCTGGGCATGATCACCGACATCACGACTCGGAAGCATGCCGAGCGAGAGCTGAACCACACCGTGTCGCTGTTGCAGACCACGCTGGAGTCCACCGCGGACGGTATCCTGGTCGTGGACCGCAACGGCCACATCGTTTCCTTCAACAAGCGGTTCGGCGACATGTGGCGGATCCCGCTGGCGATCCTCGAAACCCGGGACGATGAAGCCGCCATCGCCCATGTCCTGAACCAGCTGGTCAACCCGAATGCCTTTGTCCGGCGGGTGCGGGAACTCTATGCCGAGCCGGAGGCCGACAGCTTTGACGTGCTGGAGTTCAAGGACGGCCAGGTCTTCGAGCGCTATTCGCATCCCCAGTGGCTGGACGGGGTGCCGATCGGCCGGGTCTGGAGCTTTCGCGATGTGACCCAGCGGCTCCGGGCCGAGGAGGCGGTGCATCAGACCGAAGAGAAATACCGGATGATGTTCGAAAATGCGGTGGAGGGCATCTTCCAATCGACGCCCTCCGGGCGGTTCCTTACGGTGAACCCGGCCATGGCGCGGATGCTGGGCTACGAATCTCCGGAAGACCTGATCACCCACACGACCGACATTCCTAATCAGCTCTACGTCGAACCTCAGCTGCGCGACCGGATCACCAGGATGCTGGAGGAGCTGGGTAGCGTCCAGGGATTCGTATTCCAGGCCTACCGGAAGGACGGGAGCACGCTCTGGATATCGGTCAGCGCGCGGGCGGTACGCGCCGAGAACGGGGAGCTGCTCTACTACGAGGGGACCACCGAAGACATCACTGATCGAATTCGCGCGGCCGAAGCCGAGGCCGAGCTTCGGGTAGCCCTGGAGAAGGCCGCGGACGAGTGGGCGCAGACCTTTGACTCCATGGAAGCTCCCATTCTCATTCTGGATTCGGCGGGTCGCATCGCCAGGTTCAATCGCGCCGCCCACGCTCTCACCGGACCCGCGCCCCAGTCCGGGTGGATTGGCCGCTACCTGCGCGACCTTGGCGACAACGAACCGTGGAAACAGGCAGCGGAAGCCGCCCATCTGGTGGCCACGACCGGGACCGCGGTGGCCTGGCAGGTCCGGGATGAACAAACCGGATCGACCTGGGATGTGACCGCGGCCCGTTCCGGTCGCCGCGGAGCCCGCAATTCCCAGATCATCGTCGTGGCTCGCGACGTTACCCGGATGATCGAGCTGCAGTCGTCATTGCGCCGCAGCGAGACGATGTCCGCAATGGGCCTCCTCGTCGCCGGGGTGGCTCACGAGGTGCGGAATCCACTCTTCAGCATCTCCGCCAACCTGGATGCCTTTGAAGCGCGGGCCGGCCCCGAGACCCCTTACCGGGAGATCCTGGGCCGGCTGCGAATAGAAGTGGATCGCATGGCCCGGCTGATGCAAGACCTCCTCGAATACGGGAAGCCGGCGCGACCGGTGCTGATCCCGGAATCCATCGAATCGGTGCTGACCGAGGCAATCAGCACCTGCGCCGGGATTGCCGCGAAACACGGTGCTCCCGTCACCAGCCGCATCGCTCCCGGACTGCCCCTGGTGCCCATGGACCGGCCCCGGCTGGTCCAGGTCTTCCAGAACCTCCTCCAGAATGCAATACAGTATTCGCCGGCCGGACAACCGGTGATGCTGGAAGCCTATCGGCATGGATCCGATGAGGTCCCCAGGGTGATGATCACGGTCAGCGATTCCGGGCCCGGCTTCGAACCCGGCGACCTTCCCCGGGTATTCGAGCCCTTTTTTTCCCGGCGCCGGGAAGGAACCGGATTGGGGCTCGCGATCGTGCAACGCATCGTGGATGATCACGGAGGAACCATCATCGCTCAGAATCAGCCTGCGGGAGGGGGCCGCATGCTGGTCCAGTTGCCGGGCCACTCCTGATCGAGGATCGAACCGCTTACGCCACTCCGGTCACCCCGATTTCTTTTCCGGTATCCGCAGCGTCAACCACGCCACCACCGTCGCCAGCACCACCCCGGCGGACACCCAGAGCGCCTCGGGTCCTCCGAAGCGCTGGTACAGCCAGCCGTACAGGAGACCCGCCGGCAACGCCGCGATCCCCACAGTCCCGTGATACGCGCCGAATCCCCGGCCCCGCCTGGGCGAGAGCCGCGCGACCAGCACCCGCTCTCCAGGTTCGGTGAGTCCCGCGACGAAACCAAACGCAAAGAAGGTGAGGATGGCGGCCAGGGCTGAGAGCGGGCGGCCCAGTGCCAGAGCCACCAGGCTGAACAACACGCCGCCGGCCGCTACCGCCATGCGCGGCCCGAAGCGGTCCACCAGTTTGCCGCCCGGATAAGACGACACGGTGCGCACCACGTGCAAGCCGGCCCAGATCAGCGGGATGGTCGCGAGCGGGATGCCGAGGTCCTGGAGCCGAAGCAGGAGCAAGGCCTCGGGGAGCCGGAAAAAAGTGAAAGCGGCGAGCACCAGCACCGGGGGCCAGAAGACCGCGACCGGCGACGGGGCCGGGTCGGACCTGGGGCTGGTTTTCCCTTCCCGGGCCATCTTCAACACCAGGGCCAGAACCAGGAACGCGATGATACCGGGGACGATGCTCCAGCTCAGAACCTTGCGGATCGGGACGTCGCCCCGCAGCAGCCACCAGGCGGTGAGCGATCCGAGCACCGCCCCCAGGTGATCCGCCCCCCGGTGAAACCCGAAGGCGCGCCCCGCCACCTTGGGCGGCGTGATGTCGGCAATCAGGGCATCGCGCGGCGGCGTGCGGGCGCCTTTGCCGATCCGATCCACTACGCGAAAGCCGACCACCTGCCATGCGGCGCTGGAAAGCGCCATGAGCGGCCGCACCAGTACCGCGCTCAGGTATCCGCCGAGAATAAGCGGCTTTCTCCAGCCCGGCCGGTCTGCCAGCCGCCCGCTCACCCACTTGACCAGCGACGCCGTAAGGTCCGCCGCGCCGTCCAGCGCTCCCAGGATTGTGGCGCTGCCGCCCAGCGTCCTGGTGATGAAGCCGGGCAAGAGCGGGTAGACCATCTCGCTGGCGAAATCGTTGAACAACGAGACGAGGCCAAGTCCCTTGACCGGCGTCGGGATACGTGGTGACTGACTCTGCTTTTTGGCCGCTGGTTTCATTGCGATTGGTCTAGTGCCTTTGCGAAAAACGGAGTACGTGCGTACATGTACGGCGACTCCGCTGGTTCAGGGACGCTTTACCGCAGAGGACGCCGTGCAACCGCGAGGACCGCCGAAGCCAGTTATGCTCTGTCCAGCTGTTGTCCTATCGGTGATGAGTGTACGAAAAACTCGCGTGAATCAGTCCTCGGCGAAACTCGCTGTTGCATGGCGTCCCTCGGCGGTAAAGCGCATCGAAGCTGCACCAGTGTACCAGCCAGACGCGCGCACATCACACGGCGAACCCACCCCTGTCAAGCGGGCCTCAAATCCCCTACCCTGGCCCCTGGACCCCGCTTACAGACCTGGCCCCACAGCCCCTCCTTTTCACCACAGTATCTTAGTGCTATGAGCACGCCCGTACTCCCCGAGGAGGCCGGTCTCCGGGAGGCCCATCTCTGGTCCACTCCGATCCGCGACCTCGGCCTCACCCTGAAGGGCACCCGGCTGGAGCCGATCCTGGCCGAGTTTGCCCAGGAGCTGGAGCAGGCCGGGTTCCAGCGGATCAAGCCCCGCTTCTACCTCTCCACCGAGTGGGGCGTGCCTTTCGAGACCGTCGCGGTCGCCATTCCATTCTACCTCGCCAAGCCGGAGTTGACCGAAGAGCACGCTCGCCGCATCGGCCACGTGGAAGGGATGGGCCGCACCGACATCCTGCGCTATCTCCGCCACGAGATGGGGCACGTGGTCAACTACGCTTACCGGCTCTTCGAAGACCCCGAATGGATCCGCCTCTTCGGCCCCATCACGACCCCCTACATCGAGGAGTATCACCCCAAGCCCTTCAGCCGCCGCTATGTGCAGCACCTGCCCGGCTGGTACGCCCAGAAGCATCCGGACGAAGACTGGGCGGAGACTTTTGCGGTATGGCTGACACCGGGGCGCAACTGGAAAGAGGAGTACGCGACGTGGCCCGAGGCGCTGGCCAAATTGACCTGGTGCGACCAGATCGTGCACGAGCTGCAGCAGCGGGATCCCGTGGTGACCAGCGCCGAGCTGGATGAAGACGTCGCCCAGATCGATTATTCGATCGATGACCTCTACCAGCACCTCAAGGAAGGCAACTCGACGTTTCCGGTCGAGCTGGACCGATCACTGCGGTCCATCTTCGAGGAGATCGACCAGCGGCCCAAAGCCGACACCGATCCGTCGCTGCGTCCCGCCAGCCTGCTGATCCGGCGGCTGGAAGGCGACCTGATGGGCAACGCCTGGCGCTGGACCGGCCACTTCCCCGAGCGCACCCGGATCCTGCTGCGGCACCTGGCCGAGCGGGCGGCCGCCATGAAGCTGAGGTATGCGGAATCCGACGAGACCGCGGTGACCGTGGCGATTACCACGATTGTGACGGCGCTGGCGATGAACTGGGCTAATAAAGGATCTTACCTGCCGTAACCAACAGCGTATGGCTTATGGCAGATCCGCTGTGCGGGGACGATTCAGCGTAAGTGGGCCCAATCGGTGATCGCGTCCTGAAGGTGCTGCCATACGCCATAAGCTATTTGCTGGTGGTTAAACGCTTTTCTGTTTTTCCTCCGACCCGACCGCGTTGCCCGACACCTTGTACCGGTCGCACGCCAGGTCCACGATCCGCTTGATCATCGTCGTGTAGTCGATCCCGGCCGCCGCGGCCGCCATGGCGAACTCGCTGTCCTTGGCGAGATAGCACCCGGCGTTGACCTCCAGCACGTAGATATCGCCGGTGTCGGTGAGCCGGAGGTCCACCCGGCCGTAATCCCGCACCCGGAGCGCGCGATAGGCTTCGACGGAAACCTTCTGGAGCCGGGCGCGGAGCTCATCGGGCAGGATCGCAATGACCGACTTGGTTCCCCGGTAGCGCTTGCTCTCGGTGTCCCACTTGGCCGCATTGTCCAGCACCTTGGGGGACCCTTCCGGCAGGCCGGAGAAATCCAGCTCGATCGGCGGCAGCGGCTGGGGATCGTTGTTGCCGATCACTCCCACATAAAACTCCCGCCCTTCGATGAACTCTTCGGCCAGGGCGGAATCGTTGAGCTCGTCGTGAATCATCGACACTCGTCTCATCAGGGCCTTCATGTCACTGACCAGGGACTTGGTGTCGATGCCGATCGAGGCGTCGGCCCGGAGCGGCTTGACGAACAGCGGCATCCGGAGATTCCCGGCCGTCTCGATGTCGGCCGCCTGGGAGAAGACGGCGAACTTGGGGAACCCGATGCCGTGAAAGGCGAGGATCTTCTTGGTGAGCGCCTTGTCCTGGGTGAGGTACGCCTCACCGGGTCCGCAGCCGGTATAGCGGAGGCCGAGCAGGTCCAGCATCCCGGTGACGGCGATGTCGCCGAACATGTTGTCGGCGAACATCTCCATCATGTTGAAAATGAGATCGGGGTTGCGGCGGGAAAGCTTGAGGACCATCCGGCGGACGTCGCCGTGAATGCCGAGCAGGGAGACCCGGTGACCGAGGCGGCGTAGCGCGCGCCCGACCTGGATCACGACCGGATCGTAGTCTTTCGATTCTTCGTTTGAACTGTCGAGGTAGGTCAGGACGGTGATCCGCACACTACAATATGTGGAATACCTCGAAGAAATTCCAGCGAAATGCGACGATTGTCATTCCGAGGGCGCAGCCCGAGGAATCTCAAGTGACGAGTTATCGAGATCTGACCAGAGGGCGGTGCGGAAAGTAGGCACGGCAAGTCATCACGGCGCGTGCGGGTGAGATGGTACAGGGTTTCCAGTTCAGCCCCAACTGGAACACGAAGACCACGAAGGAACGGCAGAGTGCACGAAGGATATCAAAAAGAGGATGACAGCCCATCAGGTACTCACTCATCCAGCCCCATACCCCACCTCGCGAGGGAGACCGGCAGCCCGCCGTAGCCGAGCAGGTCATCATGGAACTGGCGCAGGGTGAACCCGGACCCGGCTCGCCGCTGATAATCGTCCCGCAGCGCCAGGATTTCACGCCGCCCCACCGCGTAGCAGAGCTGATAGGTCGGGGCTCCGCAATACCGGCGGATTTCCGCCGCCGCCTCGGCCTGGTCGAGCGGAACCTTGTCAATCAGGTATACCAGGGCGGCGCTGGGAGACATGTTCCGGGTGTGCAGCCCCACGTCGAGGAGAATCCGGACCGCGCGCCACAGCAGGTGGATCTGCTGGAACAGCAGGGCCGCCGGTTCCTGGTAGAAGCCCAGCTCGCCCATCATCCCTTCACAGTAAAGCGCCCACCCCTCCACCGTGAGCGGGGTCCACATCACCCGGCGCACTTCGGAGCCGAGCGACTGCGCGGTCACCATCTGGAGGTGGTGTCCGGGGTAGCCTTCGTGGAGCACCAGGCTGGGCAGCTCGTGAATCGAGCGGGCGGACCGGGGCAACCCGCCATCCGGCCGGGGCGTGACGTAGAATCGTCCGGTCCGATCCGTGTGGTACGGCCCGGGCGGCGAGTAAGCCGCAATCGGGATCAGCGGGCGGAGGAATTCGGGAGTGGGAACCACTTCGAGCGCGGCCTCCGGTACGCTCACCAGGTCGCGCTGGCGAACGAATTCGCGGGCCCGCTCCATCGCCGACTGGTAGGTGATGATGGGGTCCCCGGTGGTCGGGTGCTCGGACCGGAGCCGTTCGGCGAGGGCGCGCCAGGAGGTGTTGGGATCGATCTCCCGGGCGATCGCGACCAACCCGGCCTCCACCTCTTCGACCAGACGCAACCCGTAGCGCCACAGCTCCGGCGCCGTGGCCTGGAGCGCGTACTCGAAGTGCAGCCGATGATTGAAGGCGTCCTCACCGATCGCGAAGTCTTGCGGGTCTCCGCTGGCCGGCAGGTCGGCCTTGAGCGCCGATCCGAACCGGGCAAGCGCGGCTGCGGCCTCACCGGCCGCCTCATCGACGTCCTCTCCCGGCGCTCCCCGCTCCTTCGCAAAGACGGCGATCCGGTCGATCAACACCGCGCCGCCGTCCACCATCTGGACGGCAGTCTCGGCCAGGATCGGTGCGGGGTCCTGGAGCGTCGCGGCGGCCGCCGCGATGAAGGGCGGCACCATCCGGAGTCGCGCGACCGCTGCGGCGGCCAGGGCCCGCTCGGGCGCCTCCTGCCGGTCCATCAGGGAATAGAGCGCGTTGTAGAGGTGGGACAGCCAGAAGGCGGGATTCTTGACGTGGGGCTTTTCCTGCTCGAATCGGAAGATCGTCGCGCGGATCTCGTTCAGCATCGCGGTACGGTCGATCTCGCTCTCGGTGGATTCTACGTCGAGCGCCTCGATCGCGAGGGCGAGGGAACGGAAGGCAGCGACGTGAACCCGCATGGAGTCGGGATCGAAGTCGCCCAACCGTTCGTTCTGGGAGGTAATACCGGCGGCAGTGGCCGCCGCGGGATCGAAGTGCCAGCGAAGATCGAGGTAGGACTGGACCAGCTGGTCAGGAGCCGACATCGGCCGCCCGCCGGCGCACTCCCAGTGCGGCAATGAGCCGATGACATTCCTCCGCCACCAGCACCCGGTCCGCCGCCTTGGCGGCCTGGAACAACGCCTGGCTGACCGTGGCGTCCTCGGGATCGTAGCCGTGCTCGGCCAGCCAGTACTTCACGTTCGACAGGCCCGAGAGGGGAGAAATCTCGATCAGCTGGGCCAGCCCGAACTCGGTGGCCGGCACGCTGGAGTACACCCGGTCCGCCAGCCAGAGATCGCCCTTCTGCTTGGCCTTGACGATGGCCGAGGCATGGACGCCAGTGGCGGTGCGGAACGCGTCGTACCCGACCACCGGATAGTTGATCGGGATGGGGACACCGGTCGCTTCGGCGGCGGTGCGGCAGTAGAGCGCCAGCTTGGAGAGATCGTGCTGGTGGCCTCCCAGCAGCTTGAGATTGACCAGAAGGATATCCATCTCGGCATTGCCCACCCGCTCGCCGATGCCGACCGCCGTGCCGTGCACCCGGTCAACTCCCGCTTCGATCGCGGCGAGGCAGTTCGCGATGCCAAGTCCCCTGTCCCGGTGTCCGTGCCAGTCGATCTTCACCGACTCGCCCGACGGCGCGATGATCTCTTCCTTGATGAAGCGCACCAGGTTGGCAACGCCGGCCGGCGTGGCGTGACCGACCGTGTCGGCCAGGCAGATACGGCGGGCACCCCATCCGATCGCGTGGCCGTAGAGCGCCTTGAGGGTGTCGGGATGGGCCCGGGTAGTGTCTTCGGTGACATACATGACCGGCAGGCCGTGGCTGACCGCGAAGGTGACGGCTTCTTCGCTCACCCTGAGCATCCGCTCCAGACTCCAGTCTTCCGCATATTGCCGGATGGCGGACGAGCCGATGAAGGTGGCCGCTTCGATCGCGATGCCGACTTCCTGGCTGATGTCCACGATCGGCTGGACGTCCTTGATGACGGTCCGGGCCGCGCAGTTGGGCGCGATCTTGAGCTTGTGGGTGACGATCTCGCGGGCGAGGGTGCGCACCTGCTCCACCTGGCGGGCGCCCGCGCCGGGAAGTCCGATGTCGGCGGAGTGAATGCCCAGGTCAGCCATCAGGTGGAGCAGCTCCACTTTCTTGGCCATGGGCGGGTCGATGACCGAAGGCGACTGGAGACCGTCTCGCAGGGTCTCGTCGTTCAGCTCGACCCGGCAGCGGCGGTAGTCGTAGCCGCCGCCCTTGTCGTTCCAGTCGTAGATCAGGTCGTTCTGGTTCATGGGTTTAAGGTGGAGCGGCGGGGGGCGGGGGGCAAGGGGATGGCGAGGAGAAATGGGTACCAGAGGCCTCCGCCCCCTAAGAAATGGCGGAACTCGGGAATGTGGGAATTCGGGAACAGTTCCTCCAGGCATGATTCTCCCGGATTCCACATTTCAATTGGTACCCCGAAAACGCGGCTCCGACTTAGACCACCGTCGGCACCCGCTGCGGATTCCACGTGTGAGTCTCCCCCCTCACGTGCTTGCACCACGCATACAGCGCATCGTACACCACCATCCCGTGCTTCAGCTGTTCGTGGTCGTCCTTGAAATTGTGGGATAGGCCGAGGGAAATCGCCAGCAATCCAGCTGCTTGCGGAGCCAGATCGAGCCGGGCGGTGTCTGCCCCCCGAACGATGACCGCAATGTCGTGAAGCGCCGGGTCTTGCAGCTGATACTTCTTGAGAATCGCATCGAAACTGCAGAGCGGTCCTTCGTGACTCAACTCCACTCCCTCAACATCAAAGGGAATGGCTCCCGTCTCTCCGGCCACCCGAAGCACATCCGCGGTCGGCCGATACAGGAACTCCGCTTCGGGATCGACAAACCCGAGAATCAGCCAGGGGCAGGCGATGCGGTCGATCTTGGGACGTTCGCGCGTTATCCACTTCATACAGCCTCCGGTTTCCAACTTTGCTAACCGATTTACCACGGAGCCACGAAGACCACGAAGGTTGCACGGAGAATTGACTTGCCACGGATCAGCACGGATTCACGCGGATCGCAGGAGCGAGGTTTCTGCTATCAAACCAATTCCATTTCTGAACGACAACATCCACTCGATATTCGGAATGCCGCGTCGAAACAATCCGTGAGTTTCCGCGCGTTATCCGTGGCAGGCTTGTTGCAGTCTCCGTGCAACCTCCGTGTTCTTCGTGGCTCCGTGGTGAGGCTTGTCTCAGCGTTCTCCGATCATCTCGGAGTCATCCCCCAGGCTCGCCGACCCCTTCACCCCCGATACCACCACCCGCTCCCCCAGCATCGAATGGTGCAGCGTCGCGCCGGTGACAGTCGACTTCGCCCCGACGATCGTGTGCTGCAGCCGGCTGTCCTTCACCACCGCCCCGGCCTCGAGATTCACGTTGGGCCCGATCTCGCTCCGCTCCACCGTGACGCCGTCCTCGATATACACCGGGTCGTGGATGGTGACTCCGGGAAAGTCCTTGCGCCGAGCGGCGCCGTTCTTGAGCAGGATCTCGTTGGTCTCCAGCAGCGTGTCCAGCTTGCCGCAGTCGTACCAGCCGCCCACCTCGGCGGTCAGGATTTTCTTGCCCTGGTCGATCATGAACTGGAAAGCATCGGTCAGAAAGAACTCACCCTTCTGCTTCGGTGACGCCAGGGTATGGTCGATCCCCTTCCACAACGTGTCCACGTCCTTGATATAGTAGAGCCCGATGTTCGCCAGCTTGGAGATCGGGGTGGACGGCTTCTCGACGATCTTCGTCATGTAGCCGTCCTTGTCGGTCACGACCACGCCGAAGCGCTGGTAGTCCTCCACTTCCTTGGCCCAGATGATTCCGTCGCCCCTGAAGCGGTTGATCAGGGTAAGATCGGCCTCGAACACGGTATCCACGAAGATGATGAGGACCGGTTCTTTCACATAGGGACGGGCCAGGTTCACCGCCCCCGCGGTCCCGTCCTGCACCTTCTGCTCGATATAGCGCGAGGGATACCCGTAGCGCCCCTTGCTATAGACCTCCGCCTGTTCCTTCAGGTGCCCGGTGATGAAGATCAGCTCGCTCACGTCGAGGTCCTTCAATCGGTCCATGACCCAGTCCATCACCGGCCGGCCGCCGACCTTGAGCATCGGCTTGGGAACCAGGTGAGTATGGGGCCGGAGCCGGGTGCCTTTGCCGGCGAGCGGGATAATGACTTGCATCCGATCAGCTCCTTCCGTAGCGGTCCTGGACCCGGACCAGGTCGTCGAGCTCCGGCGTGGAGGCCTCGAGTACATCGCTGTCTACCACGGCTTCAATCTGGTGCACCAGCTTGGCCGGAATGTGCACCGAGTCCCCGGCCTTGAACTGGCGTTCCACCAGCCGTTCGCCATCCCTGGTGCGGAGAATCAGCTCCCCGCGCCAGACGTGCATCGTCTCGTCCTTGAAGTTGTGATACTGCAGGCTCAGGATCTGCCCCGCCTTCACGTGCAGCACCTTGCCGACGTAGCGGTCGGTGCGGGCCCAGATCAATTCGTAGCCCCAGGGCTTGTCTACTCGGTACGGGATTTCGGGCATAAGTAATGGGCGGTAATAGGCGGTAGTGGACGGTAGCGGGCGGTAATGGTAAAGCAACCGCGGCTGGAATCTTAATCTCCTCCCGCCCCTTTCCGCATTACGTCCATTACGTCCCATTACCGCCTATTACCGCCTATTACCGCCCACTACCGCCCATTACCGCCCATTACCCTCTATCAACCTGCCGGATCTTAAGAGACGACGGATGGGTAATGCAGGTGCGAACACAAACGCCGCACCCCACACACCCCTCGGCCCGCAGCAC
>Ga0070699_100001859_pt1 | contig 19146 bp, 15 predicted proteins | sample KBSK1503metaG_FD_65473 | JGI IMG/M metagenome (GOLD analysis project Ga0070699, IMG submission 65473) | Corn, switchgrass and miscanthus rhizosphere microbial communities from Kellogg Biological Station, Michigan, USA - KBS K1-50-3 metaG | ecosystem: Host-associated > Plants > Roots >... | reverse complement strand
GACCAGTTGCCGTGTGATGGTGCGATCATCGGCGCTTGGGGTAGGGTCCCCGCTCGGGTGGTTGTGGGCCACGATGATGCCCGCCGCGCCGAAGGCGATCGCGAGCCGGAACACTTCGCGCGGATGCACGAGGGAGGAATTGAGGATCCCCCGCGTGACTTCCTGGATGGCGATCACGCGGGACTGCGAGTTGAGCGCGATCACGTAGAACACTTCTATGAGTTCTCGGGCCGCGCGCTCGCGCAAGAGGTTGACCGCGTCTTGTGGGCCACGCACCTGGACAGGTTCCGGTTGCGACGGGTCCAGTTCCTTGATCAAGCGGACCCAGGCGGGCCGTAGGGCCTCGGAACGTCTCCGGTGTGGTCGATACATCTCCTGCCTGCCTCCCATCCCGTCGCATGTGATGCGGTGTTGTATCTCGCTAACAATATATCACTAGCGATATATTCCTGTCAAGGGCTGGCGATATATTGCCGGAGCGATATATCTTCATACCGACCCCATGACAGAGCGGGCTATGGCCATTCGGGTGCGGCTTCGGGACCTGCTAGAGAAACGCGGTATGGCGCAGACCGAGCTCCAAACGCGGAGCGGGCTCGGCTACTCGACCATCAACGCGCTGTACCACGGGAAGACAGAGCGGGTCGAGTTTTCGACGCTCGAGGCGCTGTGCGACGTTTTGGGGTGTGGGGTGGGGGACATCCTCGAACACGTCCCGGAAAAGAAACGGGGGCGCTCGTAAAGTTGTCAGCCGGCCGTTCGATCCGCCGACGACGGGGAAGATCGCGATCAAGGTGATCAACCATTACGGTGATGAGGTCCTAAAGGTGTTTGACGTGAAGGGTGCGCTCGGCCCTCACGCTCCTGTGTCGAGCCGCGCGTAAACGTCGAACTCGGCGACCGGTCGCTTCAGTTTCCCAAGGAACTGTTCCGCCTGGTATACGGCGAGGGCTTTTAGAAGCTCTTCTGGCCAGCTCAACTGCAGCGACAACTCGACGAACCGCTCTATTTCCACTCTTCTGCGCGCTTCTCAACTGACAAGTCCATATGGTCAACACTCGGAAGCCTTGAATTCTCAATCTCCAAGCGACGGCACGATCGCGCCGCCGATTTCCACGGATCTTGCGTCGCCAGAAATCTCGTCGCGTTGCAGGCAGCGTCCCCCTTGAGCAGTTCGGATGTCCGTGCCAAAAGCATCCGTGAACAAAAATTGCGATGCGTAGATCGCGAATGACCAGATCTGGTGTCCCTGGCAAATCTTGAGCGTGGGTTCGAGTCGGAACCTTTAGATGAAGGAGCGCCTTGCGCAGCTTCCTCTCGGGACCCGTACCCGTCGATCGCACCGCGCGCATGATGCTCGATCGCTTCTCAGCAGAGAACACATCGGCCATAAATCGGGTCTAGGTTCGAATCGCTTTCTTCAAGTATGTGGCCGCGCGGCGAGCGAAACGAGGAGGGAGCGCTTCGCCAATCATTGCCGCAATCGGGTAGCGACCGTGAGAGAGGTCGAACCGATAGCGCGCAGGAAAAGTCTGAAGCCTAGCCGCCTCGAAGAGTGTAATAGCGCGCTGTTTCGACGGGTGAAGAAACCGTCCTTTACTTGGATTGATACACCCGCCCGTTATCGTCGGCGCCTTCTTGTCCCACGCCATTCTTCCATATACGTCTTTGAATCCGTCGCTCTCGACATGACAGGCTAGGCGCAGACCCTCCGACCATCCCTGCCGGCTACCGCCATCCAGAGGAACCTTCTTGATACGCTTGAGAACAGCCGCGGAGCGGCGCACTCGAACCTGATGAATCGCCTTTGCAGCTTTAGGCATCTTTGGAAGTTGCTCCAAAAGATGACGGACCGTACGGTGCGGACCCTTCAGGATTCGCTCAAGTTTCGGAGGCCAACGTCCTTTCCAAGCGAGGAGTACAAGACGCCGGCGCCGCTGCGGTATCCCATGCTCGGCCAGATCAAGAACACGCCAAGAGACCTTGTATCGACATCCTCGAAGACTGCGCACTAGCGTCGCGAATCGGCGGTCCTTCTCAAGTCCTGGAACGTTTTCCATCATGACGGTACGAGGGCGAAGTTCTCGAACAAGTCGTGAAAACTCCAGTACCAAATCGTTTCGCGAATCTTTGACGGCACGCTTTGCATTCCGTCGTCGTATTCGAGAGAAACCTTGACAGGGAGGGCACCCGGCGATGAGATCGAGCTTCTGATCGGGAGGGAGCAGTAGGCTCAAATCATCGGCCTTGATCGCACGAATGTCCTTAACGAACACAACTGTTTCGGGGTGATTCAGCTCGTACGTCTCGGCGCGCTTCTTGTCGATCTCAACACCGGCGATGACTTTGAAGCCAGCGCGCTTCAACCCGAAGGTGAGGCCGCCGCAACCGGCGAAGAGATCGACGGCGGTCAATGCTCTAGTCGCCTTCGAAGGTTGTTTCGGGATCTCGAACCCTCCGAGGGGAGTTTAACCGATTGTCCCGCATAATCTTGCCAAGACGTATTCGGTTGGCAAGTGCCAGACTTGTCGGGCAAATTCTACTCGCACTGATTCGTATTCGCTCGCCAAAGTTCCATGGAGGAAATGTCCCGTGCCCGTCCTGCACCGCCGCGAGAATGAATCAGGCTTCTACGTCAGAGGTCGGGTCGCGGGTGCGTGGGTTACTTGGCAAGTAACGATCGAAGGGGAGGCATGGCTTGAGGAGAACCGATTCGACGACGGGGATTCGTTCGATTTGGATTTAGTGGAGATGTTTCAAGTCAAGGGGTGGCTATACACGGGCGGAAGCGGACCAGGTCGAGCATTCCAGAACTGGCAGCCGACTTTCTTGCGCGTTGGTGAAGGCGTACAGCATCAAGAGTTCGGGATTGGCCAGATTAGAGAGCTTCTTAAGGACGGAAGATGCCGAGTTGTGTTCTTTCGAGAGTATCCCCAGACGCGAGACGTTCTCAGTAGCGAGCTAACCGCTCCTCGTAGTATAGACTTAGCGAGGGAACGGTCCGCCGCCTTCACGCGGGCCGCACAAGCCAAACCCGTAGTCTCCATACCACTAGATCCTCCTACGCAGGTCATCATTCAACGCGGCACCAATACCGTGGACATCCAATCTGGTGTGTCACCCTCACGGGGTTGTCTTTCGTCTTCGGCAGCCATCGCTATCCTGGTTGTGATCGGCTTGGTCATTGTCATCGTGTAGTTGCCCCCGGCGAAGCACATTTGGCTTGCTCGCCATACCGATTCCTGTAGTATCACCTCGCATTCAAATCGCACGGGGGTGTGCGCCAGAAATGCGGATGATCCCATCGGTGTTGAGAGAGCACACTCAGAGTGCTGCGGAACGCGAGGTGTTCGGCATCCTCGAGCGCACGCAACTTGGAGAAGGCGCGTGCTGTCTCCATTCTCTCAGCCTTTCACGCCACGACTATAAGCTCTGCGCCGAGGTCGATTTCGTCATCGTCACACGTAATTCCGTCGTTGTTCTGGAGGTGAAAGGCGGAGGCGTTGCGTGTCGTGACGGGGTCTGGGTGTTTACCGATCGCTTCGGCGTTGAGCACCGGAAGTCGGAAGGACCCTTCCAGCAGGCGCGGTCGGGGATGTACGCTCTGCGCGCGAGACTCGAGGACCATTTTGGATCAGACGCTGTTCGCGCATTCACTTTCGGATACGGGGTGGTCTTTCCCGACTGCGCGTTTGCAGAGCGCAGTGTCGAGTGGGACCCTGTCATGGTCTTGGATTCGTCTCGGATCCGTAAGCGAAGGGACCTGACTAAGCCTCTCCACGATTTGATGCGTTATTGGGAGCGCAAGCAACAACCGCTGCCACAGCCTCCTCTGGGATTCCGAGATCGTCTCTTGCATTTCCTCAGGCCCAGCTTTGAACGATTGCCGTCCCTGTGCAATCGAGCTGACGCACTCGATGAAACCATGGATGCTCTAACCGACGAGCAGTACAGTCGATTGGACATCATACAGGAAAACCCGCGCATACTCTGTTCGGGCGGAGCTGGGACAGGTAAGACGTTCCTTGCGCTTGAGGTTGCACGACGTCACGCGGCACGTGGCGAGCGAGTGTTGGTGGCGTGCTCAGGGCGCCCGTTAGCGGGTTTCCTTCGATCCAAGATTAGGTCCGACCTAGTGCGTGTCACGACTGGCGAAGAGATGAAGGGTCTAGGAACGGCATTCGACGTGCTGATCGTTGATGAAGGTCAGGACCTAATCAACCTAGAAACGCTCGATGTTCTCGATCGACAACTGATCGGTGGGTTGGAGAAAGGGACCTGGAGGTTTTTCTACGATGCGAACAGCCAAGCTGGGCTACTAGGACGGTTCGATCAAGACGCATTAACGTTGCTGCGCTCAGCCGGTGCTGTGTCTGCAACGCTATCACTAAACTGTCGAAACACGAACGAGATTGTTATCCAGACCAAGCTCCTTACTGGCTCGGATCTGGGCACGCCTAGCGCCGGAACGGGCCCGCCTGTTCGATATGTGTTCTATTCCAACCAAGCCGAGGAGGCCTCTCTCCTAGATGAGTATTGGAAGGAGCTGAGTGCAGAAGACGTGGGGCCGGGGGACATCAGCATTCTGTCACAAGTTCATCTCCAAGAGTCCTGCATTCCGTCAACAAGGATGTTCAAGAAAAGACGGATCGCAGAAGTGACCGAGACCATTGCGGCGGTCTGGCCTTGCGTCGACGCAACCTTCAGCACGATTGCCGACTTTAAGGGACTAGAGAACCGGTTCGTTCTTCTAGTTGACCTTGAACAGCATGGCAATCTCGAACGCCTGCGCAGCGCATTGTACGTGGGCATGACCCGAGCGCGGGCTGGTCTCTGGATCGCCGCGCATGAACGCCTCCGGGGTCTCATTTCGTCGCTTGCAGAAACCAACGCACCGGCGGTTATCGCAGACGTGAGTCGGCCTGCGTCGAGGTCACGATGACCGCTCGAGAGGCCGTGCTGAAGTACTTGCGTTCGCAGATCCACGGTCCGACCGGAGGAGATGTCGAGGTATTGAATGATCCTCCGTATGTGAGGTACCTGCTCGGCACGCTCTACCCAGTCAACGCGGCTCCGCACGACGTTCGTGATGACGAAGAGGAAGACGGACCGTCGGCCTCAACGGTAGAGGAGGGCGCGGTTGAGGATCCCATTCAGCTCGCGCACGATTGGATGCCGAGTTCCGTGGGTATCACGTTCTACTTTGAAGGTGATCCAGCGATCGGGTGTGACGTCTGGGCTGCTCGGTACGAGACCTTCAAGGAGGGTCGCAGTCGGCGCTGGTTGAGAAAGCCTATCGCTGATAACTCGGCGCCTGAGCGTGTCGAACTGCGCTCGCCTGGGGAGGAGGGCTCGCGCACGCGACAGACAGTCTTGCAAGGTCTTGGGATACTGGACGCCTTTTGGAGGAAAGTCGGCAACGGCTGGCTAGTTACTGTCACGCTGCAGAATACGCAGGTCAAGGACAAGGACGCGAAGCTGGACCCCGACCTATGCCTGCATCAAGTAGGGTTTCGTTGCAAGACATCGAATGGGTTGATACGCGAATATCCTTCGGTAACCCTCCTCAGCGGGGATGCGGAAGAGCAGGAGTTGAGGCTCCTCTACAGGGCGGCGAGAGTCTACGCCGTAGGCCACGGATGTGCGGCGGTGTGGAAGGTCGGAGAAAGGAATGGCGAGATAGAGAACGTTGCGACGGAGTTCATGCCGTCGCACGAAGTTCCGCCGCTTAGATCCGACGTTGGTGAGCACGGGAGTGTCTTGCTCCTTCGGAGATTGGCCGACGAAACACTCCCCATCGACAAGCTGACGGCGGAACTCGAAGCCTTCGTCGGGACCTATGAGGCGTGGATCGAGGGTGTAAGCGCTGAGTACCGCAATGTTCCTGCAGGCCTGATCGGTGCACGCGATCGCGTAGTGAACAGACTCCGCCTTGCGACGGCAACGATGCGTCGCGGGATCGCGATTTTGGCCTCCGACCCTTTGGTCCTGCACGCGTTTCGGTTAGCCAATCGGGCAATGCTCATGCAGATGCGCCACTCGAAGGACGACCTGGGCGGAGGTAGACGCCGACGCGGGGAGCCCTCAGGTAGAGATCCGGACTACGGCAGCGTGGATTATCGCTGGCGACCTTTTCAGCTCGCTTTTCAACTTCTGACTCTGCCGTCCGTTGCTTCACACGATGACCAGGATCGAGACGTTGTTGATCTCATCTGGTTTCCGACCGGAGGCGGGAAGACCGAGGCTTATCTCAGCATCGCCGCGTTAGAAGTGTTTCTGCGCCGCCTTCGCTGGCGGGACGAAGGCGCGGGGACGGTAGTACTCACCCGGTATACGCTTCGCCTGCTCACGGCACAGCAGTTTCAGCGCGCTGCCACGCTCATGTGCGCCTGCGAACTTCTCCGCCGACAGTCGCCGGAGACCCTTGGTGCTTCCCCGATCGGCTTGGGACTCTGGGTCGGTCAGGCTGTCGCTCCAAACACCTTTCAAGAAGCTGTAGAAAAACTTGAGGAGACGCTGGAGGAGCCTGAGCCCCGCAACCGCTTCCAACTCGAACAATGCCCCTGGTGCGGGACAGAATTGGTTCCCCTTCGGCACGAGGAGGATCGGGCTGCTTATGGTGTGGAGGCAACCGCGGGCACGTTCCGAATGTTCTGTCCGACCGAGCGCTGTGCGTTCCATGATCGGTTGCCGGTGTCGGTCGTGGACGAGGATCTCTACACCAACCCTCCGACCATGCTCATTGCGACCGTTGACAAGTTCGCTCGTCTCGCCTGGGAGGAACGCGCTGGAGCGTTCTTCGGTGGAGCAAATGGGCGCAGACCGCCGTCGCTCATCATTCAGGACGAGCTGCACCTACTTACGGGCCCACTCGGCACGACGGTCGGCGTCTACGAGGCGGCCGTTGACGGGTTGATCAGAATGCGCGGAGGGCGACCAAAGATTGTTGCCTCCACAGCTACCATCAGACGAGCCGACGATCAGGTTCTCAACCTCTTCAACCGGGAGGTACGGCTATTCCCAGCGGCAGGGCTCAAGGCCGGTGACTCGTTCTTTGCGCGCGAAGATTACAAGGCTCCTGGCCGTTTGTACGTCGGAGTAATGTCACCGAGCCACACAATGGCCAAGACCATGGTTGACGTGGGGGCTGCGCTTCTTCAAGCACCCGTGGAGCTTGATCTACAGGGAGTCGACCGAGACGCTTATTGGACGCTCGTGGCCTACCACAACAGTCTCCGAGAGCTTGGAAGAACAGTTACCCAGGCGAACGACGACATCAGAGCGCGGCTGATCACGATCGCGTCCGATCAATCACGCGTTCGACGGCTTGGCGACGACGACATTGTAGAACTCACGAGTAACGTCGGCGGCGGGCAACTACCTGCGTTGTTGGCCCGACTCAGCAAGACGTGCACTGAACCAGACGTGATCTCTTTTCTCGCCACAACAAGCATGCTGTCAGTCGGAGTAGACGTGCCTCGCCTCGGTTTGATGGTGGTGAACGGTCAACCGAAGACGACGGCCGAGTACATCCAGGCAACGAGTCGTGTGGGACGGACGGCGCAGGCCCCGGGTCTCGTAGTCACTCTGTTTTCGGCGACCAAGGCAAGGGACCGTTCTCACTATGAAGGGTTCGTGGGCTATCACCAAGCTCTTTATCGGTCCGTCGAACCGGCTAGCGTGACTCCATACTCTCTTCCCTCGCGCGCTCGCGCCCTTCATGCGGCTTTGGTCATTCTCGTGCGGCACGGGACGGCGCTGAATTCGAATGACTCAGCGGGCAAGATTTCCGAAGCCTTGGCGATCGTCACCGAACTCACAACGTTGCTGCAAGACCGAGTGAAGGGCATTGACGAACGAGAGGCGGGGCCGGTCAAACTGGAATTGCAACGGCTGCTCAAGGAGTGGCAAGCCCGGGCGGAGGAGGCGAAGGGTTTGGGCAGGGCGCTGTACTACATTACGAGATCGAAGCAGCATTCCTCGCTGCTGAAGGACTTCGGCACAGCCGGTCCCGGTTGGGCCACGCTTCACTCGATGCGCAACGTGGACCGTGAATGCCCGATCACGGTCTACGGAGAGTCGTCCTAATGTCGCGCGATCGGACAATTAGACAGTCGCAAACGATCGTTCCATTCGGGGTTGGAGGGATTTACGACTTCCTTGGGGAGTCGCTGGTGGCCTGCGACATTTCCTTCTGGAAAGACCTGGGAGAGCCGATCACCTGCCCGCGGCTCGCCAAGAACCTACGTGTAAGCGAGTTCCGCGCGGCTCCTTCGCGTCCACCTTTGCAATGGGGTCGTGGACCCGCTACCCCATACCGTCGCTTTCCACAGTGGTTGTTCTGCCCGGTATGTCGTGTTATGACCCACTGGCGGTCGATGATGGAGAAGGATGGCCAGGCGCCGCGGTGTGGTGCGTGCCGGAGAAGGCCTCAGCTTGTCCCAATGCGTTTTGTCATCGCCTGTACCAACGGGCACCTTGGGGACGTTCCATGGGACTTTTGGGCCCATTGGGGAACTACCAACCCCGCGCAGAGGCAGTGTCGCGCAAAGGATCTCGAATTCAAGAGCCGACCGGGTGCTGGGACCGGCCTTGAAACGCTTGAGATCCGATGCAGAACATGCGGAGCCGCACGCAATCTCGCAGGAGTAACCGGCAAGGACAGTTTGAAGGCATTGGGAGTGAAATGCCCGAGCAAACAGCCATGGCAGCGTTCGGAGCAGGCTCAGCAATGCGATGAGCAGCCGCAGGTTCTTCAACGTGGGGCAAGCAACCTCTACTTCGCCGCAACTCGATCGGCGATCGATATTCCTCCCGAGTCGCGGTTTGAGGTGTACAGCGACTTGGCGCTGCAGATCGGCGCGACTCCTGAGTTTCGGATCATCATGAGCGGCCCCAACGGTCCTATGGCAGGTCCCCTCAAGCAGGCCCTAGCAGAACAGTTTCAATGTCCGATAGATCGCGTCACTGCCATCGTGCAGCAGGAGATTCGGAAGCGCGAGGGTGCCGGCACGTTTCATGGGGAGGCCAGTAAGGACCTTGAGTCCGAGGAATGGCACGCCTTTCTTACGCCTCTCCAGGAGTACGACGATCGAGACCGCTTCATAACTCGGCACGCTTCATTGGTTCGGGAAGAGGATCTTCCGACGTCGGGTCCGACCGTGAAGCGCCTTCGCTCGCTTATCGATCGAGTCGTCATCGCCACCAGGTTGCGCGAGATTCGCGCCTTAGTAGGCTTCAGCCGCTATAGCCCCGACAGCAACCAAGTAGTACCTGATCTGGGTCGCGCGCTGGACTGGCTTCCCGCCATAGAGGTCTTCGGTGAGGGTGTGTTTTTCACACTTCGGGAAGAGGCGCTGCAGACATGGGAAGACACGCCCGCCGTGGTCGAGAGAGCCTCCATCCTTGATGATAGAAGAGGAAGGAGCCTGTTTGCAGAACGTCTGAAGCAGGCCACTCCTCGTTTCGTACTGCTTCACACATTGGCTCACGTCCTCATCAGAGAGCTGTCATTTCAGTGTGGCTACGCAACGTCCTCACTTCGCGAGCGAATCTACTGTAAGCTCCCCGAAGGAGGGTCGCCCCAAGCTGGTATTCTCATTTACACGGCAGCGGGGGATATGGAGGGCACACTTGGAGGGCTAGCGCGCCGTGGTGAGCCTCCCTTACTGGCTCAGTCGATCATGTCTGCGTTGGAGCGAGCCGCTTGGTGCTCCACCGATCCGATCTGCATCGAAAGCACGGGGCAGGGATTCAATTCTCTCAATTTCGGCGCATGCCACGCCTGCAGCCTTTTGCCTGAGACGAGTTGTGCTTATGCGAACGCCTTGCTTGATCGTGCATTCCTCTTGGGTGGGACTCTCGGGGTGAAGGGGTACTTCAGTGACGTACTTGCCCTAGCCAGACAGAGCGCAGCGGCAGCCGGCTTAGAATGAGGCTACCGTCGTACCAAGATTTGTCGAAAGAGCAGGATCGAATCAACAACCTGTCTCTCGAAGCTTCACATCTCATTGTCGGGCCGCCTGGGACAGGAAAGACCGTTATGGCCCTCTATCGGGCCAAAATGCTGCAAAAGAAGAGTGCAGCGGCCATACTCCTCATGTATTCGCGGCTGTTATCGCAATACACCTCTGCTGCGGTTCTTGAACTCGGGATCGATGGCGTCGTAAAGACGTTCCACTCCTGGTTCTGGCAGTTCTATCGTCGACTATATCGCAGAGAGCCTCCTCAAATCGAGGACTTCAAGTACGACTGGACTGAGGTTCTAAGCAAAGTCAATCTCTCGCCACCCGAGGAAAACGGCTTACCGCATTTGATCATTGATGAAGGCCAGGACCTGCCAAAGCAGTTTTTCCCCGTTGCTCGTCATCTCGCTCGCTACCTAACCATCTTCGCCGACGAGAATCAACGGCTCTGGGAGGACAACTCAACGATAGATGAGATAAAGACATACTCCGGCATCAACCAGATACACTCGTTGACGCGAAACTACCGAAATACGTACGAAATCGCTCAGTTGGCTGCTCACTGCTACACAGGGCTCAAGAGCGGCATCCCGAAGCTTCCAGAACGGCATGGCGACACGCCAGTTATGGTCCATCACCAGAATCTCAATGACGCCGTCCAGTTCATTGCTCGTTTCGAGAACAGCAACAGCGATCTAGACATCGGCGTGTTCACAGCGACAAAGAAGCTCCAAAGGAAGTTCGTTAACAGACTTGATGGCAAGACCAAGAATCCGGTGGAGTTTTTTGAAGGGGGGCACGGTGCACAGGGGAATGTTCTGAGTTTCGGTCGCCCAGGGATCAAGGTGATCAATTTCCAAAGCGCTAAGGGTTTGGAGTTCGATGCTGTCTTCATCCCAGAACTGCAGCAGGTGGATGTGAGTCCTAATGATCCTGTGTTGAGAATGAAGTTCTATGTATTGATCTCGCGAGCCAGGGATCGACTGTTTCTTAGTTACAGTGGAGCCGATGAACCGAGGATTCTTCCGATCCTTCCGAGGAACCTCTTGGAGTGGCGATGACCGAAGACAACGAGGGAACTGGCATGGTCCGGGAGGGCGGCGCTGTTTCAGCTGGGCCTATCGTCTTCCTTACGAACCGCTTCAACTTGCTCGAGATCCTGTCATCGGGGCTCGTCGCGCCGCGTGCGTCTTTCGGGAAATACTACGCCGACTTCCTGGACATATCACGGGGACGAATACCCCTTTTCCAGGCACCGCTCAGCTCGGAATTGATCGTGCGGGTCTCGTCTAAAGACGAATCATCCTTCCCTGTCGCAATCGAGATCGACGCGAGTAAGGTCGCGTCTACTCCTGTTACGGCGCTCGGCAGGAACGGTACGACGGAGACGCAGCAACTCGGGCGTGGCGGTGCGCTGACGTGGGCCGCTGGTGGCGCGATTCCATCAGTAGCTCTTCGGAAGGTGCACTTCCGATCAGCATCAGATCTCGAAGAACACAAGCTCCGTGAGTATGAGAACGTATTCGCAAACCAACTCTCCTTCAACATCAGTCCAGAAATCTTTGAGAAGGGTCGCCAAGCGCGGGAGAACGTAGAGAGTTGGCTTGCAGCCCTTCCGCCGTTGACGGCGCCGTCGGCAGACGAGTTCTCTCATTACGACCGCCTGTCGGGGGCGCGCGCCCTTGCCGCTCATACGGCGAGTGGTGAGGCCATGTATGGGCTACTGGCCTTTCTCGGCGCAGGTAGCGCACCAAAAGATGGACAGCCAAGCGCCTTTCCGCCCTGGATGTCTGCTGAGAATACTATTCGGCCGCATAAGACTTCGTGGCGCGGGAAGACGACGGAAGAGCGGCTCTACTGTTCAGCTGTGAGTGTCTTGCGCCGAGCAAACACTGCCCAGGCTTGGCGGCCTCTTGAAGTACTTGCGGAGTTCCAGGCAGCGCTTGCCGGCACACAGTTGCCCAAGAAGGACGAAGGTCCAATAGCGAAGCAGTTTGTCGCGATGAGTGCGATTCTTCGGAACGAGCGGGAGTTTAGGCCGTTCAAGACGGGAGTAGGTAGTCCCGTCATCAAAGCGATGTTAATGGTGCTGATGCGACCGGAGCCGGCGCGACTGTTGGGTTGGTCAAGGTCGGAGAGCGGTGCCGAAGACGATGTCCGACTCACAGCCGCTGTGCTTATTGGGGTTTTGCACGGTCACAAGCGGCTAAGCACGGAATACCGTAGTCCTGAACTTGATCAGCTGATCGCGTTTGCTTCGGCGACCGAAATGTGTGCTGGGCTTCCGGACGCCTTCCGCCCTTCCGCGGAACCTATCGATTTGAGGATCTCTACGCTTCCCGTGGGCACCACGGGCGAGAAAAGGTTGACGCTGACATGGAACGGAATGGCAGTTCTTGGCAAGCAGAGTCGTGGAGGAGTCCTCGCCGATCTCCTAAGAACACTCGATCTGAAGGATCCCGCGATCGCTCGTGTCCTAGCGGAGGTCTGCCTGGAGCATCTGTGGACCGACTGCATCCGTTCGGTAGTGACGACAACTAATCGCAGCTGGAGTGCGGCTCCTCGAGGTGAAGGTCTCGAAATCCTGGTGCAGGGACCGGTGTCTGTCCGTGTCGACGTTGACACGGAAGCTCTACGAGACCGGCTGAACAGGGAGGCTCTCACACCGTCGGACGAGCTAGGCATCGCTGGCCGCCTCCGTGCTCCAGGCGCGAAGTACATCGAGGTGCCATCCGACCCTCAAAGGAGCAGTTCGATCGTACCGGAATCGCAGTCCTCGACATCAGACAGGCCGCCGTCACCCAATAATCCAGGGAGCTGATAAGATGCCTGACGAATCCTTCGTGGTGGGTACGATTCCCAAAGGGCAGGATCAGATCCAGGTTGCGATCAAGGATTACAAGGGAGCGCGGTATTGTGACGTGCGTCTCTGGTACATGCCAAAGGACGGCGGGGAGTACAAGCCTACGAAGGAAGGGGTGACGTTCGGTCTAAGGGCCATAAAAGACATGCGAGATTATCTCGAGGAGGCTGAGCAACTTGCCAAGGACAAGGGATGGCTGAAAGACGGAACAAAGTAATTCCTTATCGAATAAGGGCCGCATCCTAAACGGATGGAGCACGCTGTACCGCGGTCGAGGCAGCGATAAGGAGATCGGTGGGACCGAGATCGCGCATGTCGTCCTTGATGCGGTTATAAATCCAGCATCTAACGGGAGTCAGTTCAGACCCTTCACTCGATCCCCGTGGCCACGTAAGTGGGATCTCCCGCCATGGGCGGATCACCGATGAGAAGTGTGTGAAGTGCATATCAACTGAGGGCAGGTCACCAAGTGTTGTCCGTACTTTGCCAGTAAGCCGTCCAGCGTCTTTAAGAAAGGGACTGTCTTCATTACCGATGTGGACTTCGGCTCGTTCCGTTGCGACTCCTTCAGACGAAGCCAATGCCCAACCCAAGCCGCCACCCCCGATAGGGTCGCGGTCGACGTCCGACGGACGAGTATACTCGATGGCCGCTAGGACAGGGTTACCTGCATAGGTTGGCAATCTTCTCGCAAGGGCGCCGAAATTTGCTTTGACGATTCGTTTGTATTCTCGAAGAGCGTGGCAGAAGAACGCCGATAGAAACGCTTTCATTCGATCATCGCTGTATGCGACCTCCACATAATCCCTCCCGTCGTCATCCAGATCAGGCGCAGGAAGGTAGTGCTCGCGTATGGAAGGGCTGTTGCGTTCGAGCATATCCAGCAGCTCGTCTAGGATCGCAAGCGCAGCCGGCGGCGACTGCCATGGTGGTGGAAAACGTTTCCCTTCGGCCGCCTCCTTCGCACCGCGCTTTCGACCTTCGTCCAAGACCTCCGGAGGGTAGTGGATCGTAATAGTCGTAATTATTTCTCCACCGCTTCGCGCTTGGTCTCTCGCGTTTTCAACCTGACGGTCTGCAAATTGCTTCCGATAGAACTCGGCTCCGAGCCAGGAGTGGATACGGCGTCGGAGATCTGCAAAGTCGATTGGGAAAAGATCTATGGACATCTGACGGATGAGGGGACTCGAGCCCGCCCAGGTTGTTTCAAACTCCAGTTGTGATCGATTCCGCGCGATTATGGAGAGAGCCTTCTCCAGCGTCACGACTTCACTGATGCTCTCGTCCAAGCCTCCGTCTCGCACAATCTGCTCGAGGTCTGGCCAAATCAATCGCGCGGCCGCCTCCGCGGGGTCCCCCAGGAACAAACCCCACTCCCAGCCACCACGCACTCTTTGGGGACGCACAGTCGCTCCGCCAGGAATCGGAATCTCTCGCAGGTTTGCTGAATCCGACCGGTGGATAACACGCTGTTCACTATTCGGCGCTTCGAAGAGTGCCAAAGCCCATTCTCCGGATTCGGAGACGCTATATGCAACGCCAACGTGCCCTCGCGTGCAGGGCTCAATACGCGCTCTCAGAGCCTCACCAAATGCGTTTCTGATCCGCTCGTATTCAGACCGAAACGATTCAATCCACTGGCCCGGCCAAGCCGCGACAAACACCGCGCGGTGGTCCTGCTTAGCGTTGCGCATGTAGAAATGCAGGGCGCTGCGCGAGACCGGGTCCGCCACACACTTTGGGAGAATCGATTCGAACTCGGCGTTCGCTAGCTTATCGAACTGGTACAGAAGCGCCGCGACGACATAATCTCTGACGCGGTCGTACTGGAAACCTATGCGGCGACGATCATCAGTGTCGTGGACTGCAAAAAGGAACCCGTGCGCGATCAGATCTGTAAGCACGACCGCCGCCCCAAGTCCGCTGAGCTCCCGCCGTAGAGCATCTTCATCGACTGCATGCGTAGGCATAGACAGGTCTCGCCGGAGCAAGCCAGCGTAATCTCCGCTGTCGTCATGCGCGGCCCAAGCCGAATGCGGAGCACTAGCCAAAGCGCGTGCCACGCACACTAATGCGGCTCGGCCGAGTTGTTGGTTTTCGGTAGTACCCAGTTTCTCCAACTTCTTTATGAGGTACACTCGAAGTAGTTCCCATTGGTCAGCCGTACGCGGTACGTCGGCGCGCCCATCTGCATATGCCTCGGCAACCACACGAAGCATGAATGGGTCTGCGACGGCCTCGAGCATCTCTCCAGATAAAGTCCCTTGCAACCGAAACGCACGTCCATATCTATCGACTGCCACTTCGCGTTCGTCTGCATCAAATTCAGACATTACAAAGGATGGTGGTGTTTTCCGAGAACCAATCTCTGCGTTGACGTCTTGTGGGGCCGCTGCGGCAGCTCGGGCATCTTGGTCAGATGAAGACTTGAAACAATGCTGGGCGAGCGCCGAGGGACTACCCAAAATACGGCTATAATCTGCCCAAAGGTCTGTTTTGAGCGAAGCTATCAGCTTGATTTTTCCGCCCCAAGCCAGAAAGTGTGTCGTCAAATCCGAAAGCTCGCGTGGCGTGTTTTGGATTGCTGCTTCGTCGACGGCGTCAAAGAAGAGTACGACTCGGCCACGCAGACGCTCCCCGATTATCGCGAGACGTTCACAGATTTTGGGCAGTGGTAGTTGATCGCTAAAATGCCAATTGAGTTCGTCGGTGAGAGTTTGTGCGAGTGTGCCGTAAAGTTCGGGTCCATTGAAGAACAAGACCAAATGCTCGCCCGCGAGCTCCTCGGCGAGCGCACACATCTCATTCGTCTTGCCGCACCCGGAATTGCCTGCAAGGACAAAAGCGGGACTCGAGTCTGTTAGAAAAGCGGTTACCAGTTGCCGGACGCCGGTCCGCGGAATGTACACATCAGGCAAATACTTTTTGTCGTGGTTCCCTTTGTTGTCCCTCAGACTCGACATGCGGATACCACGCTGGGTTTCGCAGAACAGCTTCACGTTCTGAATTGAGTAGCCAAGGAAGTACTTGAGTGCTTCGTAGCGAATCTGAAGATCGTCGACGGAGGCCAGGGCACGTCCACTCTTCCAGTCGGCATACCTGGCCGGAACCGCCTCTGCCATTATCTCTGCCCATTTCAAAGTGTCATACAAACGTGCCTCGATACCGTTAGTGACGAGCACAAAAGGCGCCATCTTGCGGAGCTGACGTGCGTAGCTGATCCCTTGATTGGCGTCTTCTTCGGTAAGTGCCTCGTCTGCGCGTTTTAGCTCCATCACAAAAAGGTTGTCCCCATCGTCATTCCTCACCAGGACATCGAGCCTGCCTCGAAGGACATCCCCAGGCCGATCCCTGCCGATGATCGCAGCGCTCCGCCCAAGGAGGATTTCGAAGGACCGTTCGAACTGCATTGCGCTCGCCGAGACACCCAGTGCGTCGAGAAACGGAATCACAACGGCACACTTTACGGCCTCTTCAAGCACACCAGATACTTGTCGGTCATCTGCCCCTTCGGTCCCGCTTGCTTTCAACTTGTGTGCTCCTCTTGACGCTTAGTCTCTAGGATCTGCGCTTGGATGAGGGGCGTTGTACGGCTGCCGCTAACTCTTTAGGCGTTGGCACAATGTGGTTGAGCCAATCGAAATCGAAGACTTCAAGCTGCTTCTTACTAAACTCGTTAGCGGAAGCGGCTATGAACCCCCCTCCTGGTGTCCCGGTGGCTTCTTGTACTACCAGAATGGTAAGAGGAGGATAGTCCTTTGAGAGGCAATAGGATTGGATTGGCTCCAATAGATGGCCAAGGCCGCGAGCAGGTACACCAATCAAACGACCGACGATTTCGTAGGTTAGGATTTGTCGATTACGTGCAGCGAGAGCCAAAACCGGCCAAATTTGCGCTGCTCTTTCCGATGCGCTCATAATCGCCATATAAACCTCGACGGCACGAAGCGTGAACAATAGGTAGCCATCCTGAGTCGCACGGCGGCACCACCATAGTCCCTGAAAATGTTTGCGGTAATCGTTGTCGTTGTGGTCTCATCCGACGAAAGGCGAAAGTGCCGGAGCGACACTGGTGCATTCCATTGAGATTACCTGAAGTGCGTGCTGAACCCGAGTAGCGAGAAGAGCCTTCTCACGGCCCTTTCTCCATTCGATTGCAATGCCAGCGAGTTTCCAAGGTCCGGCCGTCTCGTCGACTGCCCGGGCGGTTGACCACACGCCGCCACCGCTTGCTCCGTACGGATCCGCCGAGACCGTTACTCCCCTAGGTCCGATGATATCGTTCTTGTCAAATTCGACTAAGAGCTGAGTCGATGGATCATATCCAAGAGTCGTGATTGCATTGACGGTTCTTCCCCAATGAATCATCGCATCGAGCTCAAGCACCCCGTTGACTAGATGGGATGCCTGCTTCGTGTGAGGAAACCCAATTGCAACATGCAGATCCGAGGAGAGAGGCGCGGATCCTGACTGGATCTCACCGGGACTGATCCATCCTACCTCTGAAAATGGCAGCGAGGACTCACTAAACACACAGACACCTACATCCAGGGCACCGGGTCGATGCGCCTCCGTTGCGGCGAACCGACCCGCGAGCGTCACAATACGAGATCCAAGTGCCATCCTGAGAACGCCGCCTTTGCGGCTCTCCTCCAGCACGTGGGCGGCGCCGATCAAGAATTGCGGACGGTCGCTGCCGAGCAACACCCCCGAACCCTTGGAGGCGTACTGGGTCCTGCGGCCACGCCCGAGAATCGGTACGACGCACGCAGCGTATGGTTGCGCGGCCTCATGCAAGCGCGCAATCATGGGTTCATACAGGTCTGACGGGTTGGAATTCTGGTGGTCGACCATACGACCGGCTAACGGGCCGCGCTTAGAGGTTGGGGCGCAGGTGAAGGAGTAATCATTCTCTAATCTAGGCGCCCCGCCAGGTTCAAGCGCTTGCTAGGCCGCTTCATCGAGAGCCGCCAGCCTACCGACGAGAATCGGTAAGGCACAGACAAGAAGGAGAACGCCACTCGCGATCTCGACCATGGCGACAACCTTGCCAAAGTCAGTCAGAGGATGGATGTCGCCGTAGCCTACTGTTGCAATCGTCACCACGCTGAAGTAGATGCTGTTGAGCCCCCCGCAAGCGCTGATGGTGCCGGGGGTGACGTACAGGCACGCAGCACTTAGAACAAGGCTCACGAGATACAGCGGGAACTGAATCACGGCCGCGTCACGACGCGGTAGGCTCCCGCGCACTTTGACGGAGTCCGGCTTCTTGGTCTTGAGGCTAAGGTCCGCAGCTAGCCATAGCATCCAGACAAGCGCTCCATCCACGAACGCAATCACGCCGCCAGCGACAATCTGGCCGAGGGGAGGGGCAATCGCGAAGGCTCCGCCAACCACACTGAGAACGCTCAGCACGACCACAACTAGGGCGGAATTGACATAGCCGCGCGACGAGCCATACGCGGACTTCAGCGAGGCAAACATATGCCTGTCCATACTCGCGTTGGTTGCGTGTGCAGCGGCCTAACGGATCGCGCCTAAGCTGCGGCGCGCTGAAGAAAAAGTCGTCATTCAATATCCTACCCGAGCCGCCACCTTCAAGCGCTCGTTAGGCGGCTGCACACGACAGTTTCGGCCAGTAGCGTTCACTTGAGCGCTGACCAGATAGCACCGACTGCGGCAAGGCCAGTGGCAAAGGCGATCACCCATGTAGCCGCGGTAAGTCTTCGATTGAGCTTGACGAGCTGATCAGACACCTTACCCGCAGAAGTGTTGAAGGCAGTCATCGACTCATTGAAATGACGGATCTCTGTCGCAGTGGATTGGAGTTCTTCGGCGACTGCCAGACTGGCTTCTGCAAACACGCGCATAAGCGATCGGACCTGACCGGCACTACCAACGGCTGCGAGCTGCTGAACATCCGCGAGTGCAGCATCGATGCGCCTTCTGGTCTCATCGCTTGGCATAGTTAGAGTGAGTTGTGGGGTAACGTTGAGCAGCCGCCTAACATTGAATTGAACTGACCTATCCATTCTACGGGCAGCGATTCATCCTCGCTACATCCGCCTCGCGGAACTCCAATCCTGTCTTGGACCGGAGATCATCTCGACCCCTTGAGTGCTTTCATGGGTCGGGTGCTGTGAGTTGCTGTGAGTCTCTGTGAGCGCCTCGCCGACGAAAAACGTCGACCCCCTGAAGGACTCAGGAGGTCGACGAGTTTTTCGTGCTCGTTGGTGCTGTGAGTTCTGCTGTGAGTTTCTCACGACACTCGGTTGATCTTCGGGTCCGCTGTTACGACACCGACGCCCAGGACCTCGC
>Ga0070699_100001858_pt1 | contig 19148 bp, 15 predicted proteins | sample KBSK1503metaG_FD_65473 | JGI IMG/M metagenome (GOLD analysis project Ga0070699, IMG submission 65473) | Corn, switchgrass and miscanthus rhizosphere microbial communities from Kellogg Biological Station, Michigan, USA - KBS K1-50-3 metaG | ecosystem: Host-associated > Plants > Roots >... | reverse complement strand
CGTCACGTGTTTGAAGAAGGGCTCGCGGAATGGGCGGAAAAACGGGGCGTTCTGGTCAAGGCGATCGAGGACACAGCCCTGGGAGTGGCGTCGGTCTATCGCTCGCTCGATCTCGAGTTGCCGGCCCGGTTGCCTCACGCCACTCGTGATCTCCATCGCCAGTTCAGGGAGCTGGTCGCCCGGATCATGCCGTTCGACCTGGTGCTGGACGAGCATACCGCCGACGGGCACGAGGCAAGGGTCTCCCGGAGCTCAGTCGCGGGAAGCTGGGGCGCGGTCGCGGGATCGCTACGCTACTTCGCCGATCGCATGGGGGTGCCGCGGGCGGCGATCGAAGGGACCACGCTTCCTTATGAGTTGGTCCGTGAGCATGCCCAGTGGGGGGCACCGAGGGTGGCCTTGTCCACCCGACGGAAGGGACAGCACCTCGAAATCCACCGGCGGCTTCACTACTTCGGGTTCGACCTGGAAAACGAAGTGGAGGCGCTTGACGGGCAGATCCCCGAACCGCTGCTGGCGGCGGCGCGGGAGACGATGGTGGACGCCCTGCTGGGCGGAAGCACCATGCATCCCGACCAGGGTAGAATCCGGCGCGCGCTCGAGGAGCTGGGCGAGCTCTGGCGCCGTTCCGGTGGAACTCTGCCGGAGATCGCTCCCCCTGGGCTACACGCGCGGCTATTGGAGCAGCTCGGAGGCGTGATGAATTGGGATGGGTTCCTCGAGACCCGGGTGACCCTGGATTCCCGGGCGCTGGTTCACGAGCACGTACGCGAGGCGTTGCTGCAGCTTCCCTCCATGATCCACATTCACGGTGATGCGGTCCCCCTGGACTATCGCATCGAGGATGAGGTTTCCGTTGTGCGGCTCCGCTTGCGCGAAGGGCAGGCTCACCAGCTCCAGCAGAAGGACATTCCGGAACTGGATCGTGCGGTGCGGTTTACCGTGGTGCGAGGGGGAGAGGAAGCGATCCGGGCCGGAACATTGGGAGAGCTGAAGTCGATGCTGAAGGGGCTCGCAAGCAAGGGGAGGAAGGAGCGGCCCCGCCAGCGGCATCAGGGAAAGCACCGCAGGGATCGATAAGTGTAGGGGGACGATCCGAGATCGCCCTCTACGATCGACCCTACGGCAACAGGCTCAACCAGAACTGGTAGTAGACCTCGCGAACAACGCCGGGGTTGTGGTCATGCAGCAGCGCGGTCTGGAATCCGGCCAGGACCGACTCCAGCGTCTCGGCCGATTTCGGGTTCTCGATTGCGAGCGAGCGGGCGAAGGCTGATTGGAGTTGAACGATTTCGTCCGGCGTCGGTCGCAGCGAGTGATGAATCGGTTCGTCGGGGAGAGCCGAGAGGGCCATCCAGGCCGCGAATTCTCCGCTCTCCACTTCCGCATGAATGGAGGACCAGAGCGCGTCCAGGGCGGCGGCTCCATCCTGCTTCAGGGCCGCCAGCCGCCGGACGATGCGCTCCTGCCGGAGCACCACTGCGGTTTCGGCGAGCAGGTTGGCCCGGGACTGAAAATGATAGATCACCAGTCCCTTGGCGCACGGCGCCTGCTTGGAAACCTCCTCGATCGTCCACCCCCCCAGTCCCTGACGGACCAGCAGGTCGCGGGATGCCCGCACGATCTCGGCCTTCAAACGTTGCTCCCGAGCCGCTGCGAACGGCGAATCCTGTCCCCGTCTCCTCCCGTCAGAGTAGTGATCCAGCTTGACGTCATGTTTTTTCGGGGTGAAACGTCCCACATAGTATGCGTCCAGCAACGTGCTGGAAACCAAGTTGCCAAACGAGGGTTGTTCGAGAAGGTAAGTGCTTGTTGTGCAATAATCTACCGTCCATTACCTTCTCATCGCGCGCCCCCCGCGACGTCGCGGGTTGAAACCTCAAACTCTGACCAGCGTAAGACTCACTATGCCGGAATCATCTGCTGCTCATTCAGCCACGCCGCTTCCCTCGGTCTTTTCACCGCTCGCCAAAGCCCTGCTCGATGGCTTCAGCGAAGGGGTGATCGTCTTTGATGGAGAAGGCCGGGTCCTTTACGCCAATCAGCAGGCGCGGGATGCCCTGAGAGATACCATTGATCTGTCGATCCCCTCCCAGGATCTGCTGCCTCGTCTCGCCACCATGGGTGGCCGGCTCAAGCCGCTCCGGGTCGGCAACCTGGAGTTGGGTGAGGCGATGTTCATACCGGGAATCGAAGGCCCCACGACTCTGGCGGACCGGGAGAAGGAAGCCATTGTCCGCACTCTCGACGCCCACAGCTGGAAGCTGGCCGAAACCGCCAAGTCGCTGGGGATCAGCCGGACGACCCTGTGGCGCCGGCTCAAGGCTTACGGGCTCCACCGCGATGGACGGAGCCGATGGGCCCACTCGGCATAGTACTGCTGCTCGGTGTAGCTACCCCTCCCGCTGATACCCTGGAAACTTATAGGAATCCCCAGACCCGGGCCCTGGTCGAGCGTGCGATGGCACGCCACCAGGCCCAGGACACGCTGGTCCGCGACTACCGCTCCAAGCTCCGCTTTCGCCTTTCCCTTTCGTTCGGCCGCCGCGCCTGGGCCCGCATCCCCAATGTCAGCGTCGAAGAGCAGGAAGGGATGGTGGAATGGCAGCGGCCCAACGATCTCCGGGTAGATATCCACGGCCGCCGCTCCAAGTCCCGGTCCACCGATCTCGATATCAATAGCGTTTTCGATCGCCCCTGGTTCGTGCCGCGGGGCCTGGGGGACTCGGTCCGGATCTTCGGCAACGATTTTCCGGAGCGTGCCGCGCTGCATCCCCTGGCCGCGGACGGGCCCGAGTGGTACAGCTATGCTCTGACCGACAGCCTCACGGTGACCAGTCCGGGAGCCGGCACCCTCAAGCTCTACCTGGTGGAAGTGAAGCCCCGGCGCTCGGGGCCCTCGCTGATCGCGGGGAGTATGATGCTCGACGCGGCGACCGGTGAGGTCGTCCGCCTGACGTTCCGCTACGTGGGCACCCTGTTGTGGATCAGCCCCGATGACGACGAGGAGCTCGATTCCACCAAGGCCCGGCGGCTGAACGGGATTGCCAACCGGATCATCAGTGTCGACGCCGACCTGGAATATGCCCTCCAGGACAATCGCTACTGGATGCCCTACCGGCAGCTGATCGCCGGCCGGGTCAAGATTCCGCTGGTGAGCGACATCGTCATCCCCTTCGAGATCCTGACCACGTTCGACGACTACGAGATCAATACTGGTCGTCCCATCGCGTTCACGGTGCCGATGGAGGATACCACCGGCTCGGACACCACTCACGTCGTGATCTCGGATGACCGGTGGCGCGACTCCACCGGCGCGCGGCAGTCGGCCTCCCGGTGGGAAGGCGGTCGGTACGAGATGCACCGGGCGCCATCGGATTCCCTCCGCAACTACGCCGGCTGGGGCGACTCGCTGCACTTCGACCTGGAAACGGCGGACGACAACCGGATCCGCGAAGTCGTGAGCGATCTCGCGAAGCTGTCTGAGACCCTGCCGGATGAGCTCACCGGCCGGCGGAGTCACGGCATCAACTACGAGCGATTCGCCGACATCGCGCGCTACAACCGGGTGCAGGGCCTCTCGCTCGGGTTTGGCTACCAGGTGCGCGGACCGTTCGCCTTCAGCATGCTCCAGGGGACCGGGCGGGTGGGCTTGAGCGACGGCCGGATCACGGCCCGGCTCTCCCTGGTGCGGGATGCGCCGGGCGGTCTGCTGACCGTGAGCGGTTACCGGGAAGTGCGGGAAGTGGATCCTTTCACCCGCAATTTCGCGATCGGGAACTCGCTGAACGCGCTGTTCGCCGCGCACGACAATGCCGACTACTACCTGGCCGAGGGCGGGGCGATCGGCTACGAGCATTCGCTGGCGCGAGGACTCGACGTAACCCTGGCCGGCCGGTTCGAGCGTCAGTCCAACGTGCGCGCGGAAGCCGAATCGGAAGTGAACGACCTGTTCGGGGGGTCGGGCAAGTTCCTGCCCAACCCGCGGATCGTGCCGGGTGACTTCGTGGGTGCCGCGATCCGGCTGGACCGGAGCGTCGGGCTCAGCGGGTGGTCGCTTACCGCGGATGGACTTGCCGGGGAGGGCGATGGCGTGGCCCGGATCTCCGGCGAATGGCGGCAGCGGATCGGGAACCGGCGCGGCCTCTCGATTTCGGTCCGGTCGGGCATCGCCAGCGACACCACGCTGCCCCAGGCACTGTTCCGGGCCGGCGGCCTTCGCACGGTCCGGGGATTCGACTACGGCGCCCGCCGGGGCCAGGCGTTCTGGTCGGTGCAGACCGACCTCGCGATCACCGAAAGCTGGGGTATTCGGCCGGTTGTCTTTCTCGATGCCGGTCAGGCGAGTCGACCGGAGGACTTGTTCTCTTCTGAGCCCATGGTCGGCGGCGGGATCGGTGCGTCCATCCTGCGCGGTCTCGTTCGGTTCGACCTGAGCCACCCACTCACTGATTACTACAAGGGCTTCAGGTTCGACCTGGTTTTCCTGGCGCCGCGCTAGAGGGTACCCAGTACCTGCCACTGTATGTAGTTTCCCGCCCCATGGCTGCCCCATTTGTCGTGGAGGAGTACGTCCGCTGGTCCGACGTCGATGCTGCAGGGATCATCTTCTACGGATCCTATGTGCGGCTCTTCGAACTGGCGGAGATGGAGCTGTTTCGGGCGGCCGGGCTTCCCTTCGGAACCGTCTTCGAGACGTACGACATCTACCTTCCCCGGGTACAGGTTCACACCGAGTTTCACTATCCGGTGCGGCTGGATGACCGGGTCAAGGTCGCGGCCTATGTGAGCCGGATCGGCACTAAGTCCATCACCATCAGCTTCGACGTCGTCCACGTCGGCACCGGCAAGCTGGGCGCCCACGGTCACCTGGTCCTGGTCTGCACCACCCGCAAGGAATTGAAATCCCGCAATCTTCCGGAGACGATGGTGCAGCGGCTGGCCCCCTTCACGCTGAGCGTCGAGGAAGCGAGAGCGCAGCTGGGGATCACCCAGTGAAGCGCCTGGCCTGGGTCATTCCTGTCCTGCTTGTTTCGGCCTGTGGCAGGGGGAAGGATGGCCGCGGCAGGATAGAGCTCGGGTGGACCGGGGCGGATACCGGCAAGCTGAGCGTCCCGGCTACTGCTCAGTGGTGCCCGGCAGACACGGCCCTGGAAGTCAGCGGCGTCGAGGGCGACAGCGGTGTGGCGGTCGCGATCTTTCCGGCCGATACCATCGCGGCCGGGGTTTACCCGGTCGGCGCTCCGCGCCAGGGCCTGGCACGGCCCCGGGCCGGCATTGCCTTGCGACGGTTCGGGGAGAACCTCATTCTGGGATACTACAGCCTGTCGGGAACCGTCACCGTGGACACCGCGTCCCCCCTGCATGGCGCCCTCCAGGCGACGCTCAAGAACTTGAACACCGGCGAGCAGGTGAACGTGAGCGGCAGCTTCCGCGGCCTGGCCATCGAACCCGGTACCGCGATGTGCCGGGACATCAGAGGCGGCACTGCCGCCGATAGCGTGGTACGTTAAAGGCATGGATCAGACTTACTTCCGCAAGGGTTTCGGGCTCAAGGAGGCCATCGAGGGCTCCCTGACCCGGGATTACCACAGCAGCATAGTCCAGCTGCTGAAGGCCCGTGACTACAAGCTGGAGGTGGGTCCGCTCACCTTCCGGCTGGCCCGCGAGTTCGGGTTCTGCTACGGCGTGGATCGCGCCGTGGAATATGCCTACGAGTGCCGCGCCAAGTTTCCCGACCGCAGACTCTTTCTGGTCGGAGAAATCATCCACAACCCCCATGTCAACCGCAAACTCGAGGGAATGGGGATCGCGTTCCTGCTTCACGACGCCAATGGGCAGTTTGATTTTTCCTCGCTGACTGCGAATGACGTGGTCATCATGCCGGCTTTCGGCGTGACCATCAGCGATTTCCAGCGGTTGCGCGGCATCGGCTGCGTCATGGTGGACACCACCTGCGGATCGGTGCTGAACGTCTGGAAGCGGGTGGAGAGTTATGCCCGGGACGGTTACACCGCGATCATCCACGGCAAGCACTACCACGAAGAAACCAAGGCGACATCGAGCCAGGTGATGAAGTACCCCGGCGGCCGCTACCTCGTGGTGTTCAGCATGGACGAAGCCCGGATGGTATGCGATTACATCGAAGCCAAGGGGACCACCGAGCAGCTGGCCACTCATTTTGCCAGGTCGATTTCGCCGGAGTTCGATTTCACCAAGGATCTCTTCCGGGTTGGCCTCGCAAACCAGACCACCATGCTCTCCGGCGAGTCCCTGGCCATCGCGGAGGAGTTCCGGAAAAGCATGGAACGGCGCTATGGCGCCGAGTCGCTACCCGAGCACTTCCGGACCTTCGACACTATCTGCTCGGCCACCCAGGAGCGGCAGGACGCGGTGGTCGAGCTGCTCAAGGACGCGCCGGAAGTGATGGTCGTGGTGGGCGGATACAATTCCAGCAACACCTGCCACCTGGCCGCGCTGGCCGAATCCCGCGGGGTGCCTACCTATCACATCGAGGATTCCGCCGGCATCGAGCCGGAGACCGGCGAGATCCGCTTCCAGCCGGTCGGGAAGAAGCATGAAGCCAGGGCCTCCGGTTGGCTGGACGGAGTCCGGGTGGTGGGCATAACGGCCGGCGCCTCGACACCGAACAACAAGATTGGTGAGACCCTCTATAGGATCTGCGAGACGGCTGGAGTCCAGGGAGAGTTGGAGCGAATGGTCGCGGGGGAGTAGGTATCGAGATGTCATTGCTTTTCTACGTGAACTACCTGCCCTACGCGACTACGTGTTGAAAACGCTGAATCCAGAGGTGCCCCGCCTTACTCTGCGACTCCAGCACTGATCGGCCCGTCATGTCGTTCCGCCAGGTTCACGTCTCCGGTTTTCCTGCCGTCGCGCTGCGATCCGCCGAGCTCGAGGTAGTAGCGATTCCCGTGCTGGGCGCCAAGCTCAGCAACCTGCGCCGCCACCGAGGCAGAGAATGGCTGTGGCGCAACGAACAAATCCCCTTCGCTCCCCCCGAGCCAGCCGGGTCCTATATCGAAACCGCCGACAGCGGCGGCTGGGATGAGTGTTTCCCTACCGTCGGGCCCTGCAACCTGCCCGGTCCTCATCCGGTTCGACTGCCCGACCATGGCGAGTTGTGGAGTGCAAGGTGGGAGTGCGCAGTGTACGAGGGTCGGGCGGGGACGGTGTTCGCGGCCCGGGCAAATGGGGCCTTCCTTCCCTGTGAGTTCTTTCGGGAACTGACGCTGGACCCCCAGGACCCGGTGATCCGGTTCCGCTATCGGCTGCGTCACGTCGGTGATCAGCCGTTCCGCTGGATCTGGTCGGCCCATCCTCTCTTCAACGTGCAACCCGGTACCACCCTTGAAGTCCCCGGCCTGCGCCAGGTCACGGTGGATGCCGCCCAGGGGCGGAGCGAAGCGCGTAACGCGGTGATTCCGTGGCCGCCGGACGGTGGAGACGCCTTCCAGTTCCCCGAAACGGGTGGCTGGGCGATGAAGCTCTTCGGCAATACAGTCGCGCCGGGCCGCGCGGTTGTCACTGACCCGCGCGAAGGCGAGCGCCTGGAATTTGTGCTTCCTCCCGGCCAGGTACCCCAGCTTGGAATGTGGATCAACTGCGGAGGGTGGGCGCCGGCGGGTAAGAATCCCTATTTCAACCTCGGGCTCGAGCCCTGCATCGGCGCGCCGGACCGACTGGACCTGGCCATTGAAGAATGGCACTCGGCGGCCACGCTGGAACCCGGCGAGACGCGCGAGTGGGGATTCGAAGTCTGGTTACCCGGATAACCGCCGGACGATTTCGAGAATGGTGTTCGGCGCACTTCCTTCCGCACGATTGTTCACCAGGATGTACGCCGGGATCCTGAGCGTCCGGGCCTGATCGATCAACTGAATCACGTCGTGCCGTAATTCCTGGTTCGGTTCCCGGATCCGATCGTAGGGCGCGAAAGCGTCTACCGCTTCTTCGTAGGTCCTTCCCGGGCGGAGCAGCACCCGGGAAATCGCAAACCCGGCGGTGAATACTCCGGTAATGTCGAGCTGCTCCCCGATGGACGGCATCCGGGTCCAGGAGTTGAGCACGTGGGCGACGCCGTGTTCCCGGAGCACGGCGAAGTAGGGCGGCTCGAGAAACTCCGGGTTACGCACCTCGACGGCATACTGTCCCTCGCGGGGGAGCACGGCGAAGAACCGGTCCAGCGAGTCGGCGAATTGCAGGGTCTTCATTCCCGTGTACCGGGGAATGGCCTGAAACTCGAAGACAAAAGGTCCGGCGTGCTCCCGGAAGTGCTCCTGGTAGGGATCGTACATTTCCCGGAGGAAGAGCTCCGGGTTCAGAAAATCGGGGTTACGCTCGCCCGACTGCCCGTCGCTTCGCGGCCCCCCATGAGTATGGACCGTGATCTGGTCCCAGACCTTGCTGACACAGCGAAAGCCGGGCGGCAGGGCCCTGGCATACGCCTTCAATGTCTCAGGAGCTGGTGGCCGGTAGAAGCTCGAGTCGATTCCGACGGTGCGGAACAGGGGAAACCTGGCGTACTCCTCGAGCATGCGGGCGGCGGGGGCGTTCTTGGGATAACTCCGGTGATAAACCAGCCCGGACCAGCCGGGATAGGTCCAGGTGGAGGTTCCGAAGTGAATCGATTCGGGAACCGAAGCAGCGAGCCGACGTAGCTCCTCGGGGTCAGGGCCGCCCAGGCCGAGACCCAGGGATTCGCCGTCAGCGATCACGGCACCAGCCGATACACGGTTCCCGAGGACACCAGCAGGTACAGCTCCCCGGCGGCGTCCTGGCCGAAGCTGCTGACGTTCCCCTTGCCGGAAAGGGCGGGCCATTCCTGCTTGTTGGTGGCCTGGCCGTTCTGGTATCGGAAGCTCCTGACCCAGCCCTCACAATAGTCCGAGTAGAAATAGGTGCCCTGCAAGCCGGAAATCGCCGGTCCCCGGTAGACGTAGCCACCGGTGACCGAGCAGCCGTCGCCGTGGCCGTAATCGAGGGCGGGCAGTACCAGGCCGGTGCGATTGCAGGAGCCCCCCGGATAACAGGAGTTGCCCTCCATGATTCGCCAGCCGTAGTTCTCCCCTCCCCTGGACCCGGACGCCGTCACATCGATCTCCTCCCGGCTGTCCTGCCCCACGTCGCCGATGTACAGGTCCCCGGTGGAGCGGTCGAAACTGAAACGCCAGGGGTTACGCAGCCCGTAGTTCCAGAGTTCCTGGCGAAAGGTCGCATGTCCGGCGTAGGGGTTCGAGGCCGGAATCGAATATGGACTTCCCGAGTTGATGTCGATACGGAGCAGGGACCCCAGCAGATCGGTGCGATTCTGCCCGTGGCCCTGGGGATCGCCGCCCGCGCCGCCGTCGCCCAGCGCGATGTACAGGTAACCATCGGGGCCGAAGACCAGGCCGCCCCCGTTGTGGTTGCTGTATGGCTGATCGACGTTGATGATCGGGGTGGCGCTGCCGGGATCGGCCGAGTCCGGATTGCTGGAGACTCGGTAGCGCACGATCTGGGTGTTGCCGGCCAGATCGGTGTAATCCACGAAGAAGAAGCCGTTGCCGGCATATTGCGGATGAAACACGAGGCCCAACAGGCCCTGCTCGCCGCCCCGGGAGACCAGCGAGGAAATGTTCAGGAACGGCGTGGGGAGCAGCGAGCCGTTCTTTACGATCCGGATGGCGCCGCCCTTTTCGGCGATGAAAAGCCGGGAGTCACCGGGCGGCGCGGTCAGGTCGAGCGGGAAGTTGAGCCCGCTGGCCGCCACTTCGAGATGAACCGGAACGTCTCCGGTCTGCACGGATGAGTCGCCGCCGCAGCTCATGCCGAGCAGCATGGACGTGGTCATCACCCGGAAGAGCGCTAGGCTTCGCATGGAACGCACCGTTCGCCAAGAGAGACTGTTTGGATGCCGCCGTTGTCGGCCTGGTTGGAAGAAACAGCCACTTGCCGAGGCAGGGAAGTCCCGCGCTTGCATCAGGGCTTCGAGGTGGTTTTTATCCTGCCCCTCACCCCTGATCCCCTCTCCCATTCCGGGAGAGGGGGAACGCCCGGTGAAATTTCTTCGCTGAAAGGTGACCATGCTCTCCCGCATTCGCCGGCTGGTTCCGCTCCTGGTCTGCACCTGGGTCTCGATCGCCCAGGCTCAAGGCTCCATTGAAGAGCGCTACCGGGCCACAGCCGACCGGCTGATCGACGCGGCCCTGGCCGACAGCGCCGCATACCGCCGCCTGGGCGACATGGTAGACACGTTCGGTCACCGGCTTTCCGGGTCGGCCAGCCTGGAGCACGCCATCGACTGGGTCCTGGCCCAGATGAATCGCGACGGTCTCGCCGCGAGGACCGAGCCGGTGATGGTGCCGCACTGGGTGCGGGGCAATGAATCGGCGGAGCTGGTCGAGCCGCGTCCGGTCAAGCTGGCGATGCTCGGCCTGGGCGGCAGCGTGGGAACCCCGCCCGGTGGTGTGACGGCGGAGGTACTGGTGGTGAGCAGCTTCGAAGAGCTGGAGCGGCGAGCCGCGGAGGCCAAGGGCAAGATCGTCCTGTTCGACGAGCCGTTCACCAACTACGGAGAAACGGTCCGCTACCGGGTGAACGGCGCCAACGCCGCCGCGAGGGCCGGCGCCGTCGCCAGCCTCATCCGTACCGTCGCCTCGTACTCGATTCACTCGCCGCATACCGGCGTCATGATCTACGACTCCACGGTCAACCGTATCCCCCACGCCGCCATTGCCGTCGAAGACGCCATGATGCTGCACCGGATGCAGGACCGGGGGCAGAAGATCGTGATACACCTTACCATGGGAGCGCAGATGCTGCCCGACGCGCCCTCCCGCAACGTGATGGCCGAAATCCGCGGCACCGAGAGGCCCAATGAAGTCGTGGTCCTCGGCGGCCACATGGATTCCTGGGACGTGGGGCAGGGGGCGATGGACGACGGCGGTGGTGTGGTCGCCGCATGGGAAGCCGTGCGCCTGATGCAGAAACTCGGGCTGCGGCCCCGGCGCACCATCCGGGTCGTGGGGTGGGTCAACGAAGAGAACGGCGGCCGGGGCGGCGAGGCGTATCTGGCCGCCCACACCGGCGAGCGTCACGTCCTGGCCATCGAGAGCGATGGGGGCGTGTTCCGCCCGCTGGGCTTTGGATTTACCGGGAGCGACTCGGCGATAGTCACGGTGCGGCAGATCGCCGGCCTGCTGCGGCGGATTGGGGCCGATTCGATCGAGAAGGGCGGGGGCGGATCCGACATCGAGCCGCTCATGGGGACCGGCGTGCCGGGGATGGGACTCAATACCGACGCAATCCGGTACTTCTGGTTCCATCACAGCGACGGGGATACCCTGGACAAGCTGGATCCCCGTGAACTGGCGATGTGCGTGGCGACGATGGCGGTGATGGCTTACGTGGCAGCGGACCTGCCGGATCCACTACCAAGGTGACAGAGTGGGGAAAAGTGAGGCAGGGTGAGGCAAGGAACAATTTTGCCCCACCCTGCCTCTCCTTGCCTCACTTTGCTATCCGTTCTTGGGGGGGATCATCTTCATCTGCCCGCTCTTGCCTTCACTGTCGGTGCAACTGCCGGCGTAGCTGCCGCCCTCGGCGGGATCCAGGCTGCAGTTGATGTCGACGTTCGCGTTCCAGGTGAACAGCAGCTTCCCCTGGTCGAAATGGACATTGCTGAAGACGAAGGCCGGGGGGCCGTCGGGCACCACCACCGTCATGCTGATGTGCAGAGTGTCTCCGGTCAGGCTCACCTCATAGGTCACCGCTGCTTCCTCGCCGCCGGGATCGGTGACCGATCCGGTCCAGGTGCCGGGGGCCAGGGTCTGGGCGCGCAAACCGGTGCTGAGTCCCAGCAGCGTAACCAGAGTAAGGCCAAGCAGCCGAACAAGGGATTTCATGGTCGTTTTCCTGAGAGAAGGAGGTCGGAAAGCTAACCCCGCGCGGCCCCAGTGTCAGCCGTCTCAACAATGTCCGCCATGAATAAACCAGCAGGCTGAGAACGGCGAGGTCTTGAAGAACACCATCAACATTCCCGCCACTTTCTGCTCGCCGCTCTTGCTGGGGTGAGTGCCATCCGTTTCAAAATCCGCGCGAACCCATTGAAGCTGGTCTGATCGTGGATGGGTGCCATCAGCCCACATGTACGCGCCCCAACCAATCCAGGGGGCGACGGTGGGGCCGAGGTCGCCAGCCAGGGGATCGATAGCTCCCGTCTGCAGCTGCTGGATCTGGGCGGCTACCAGCCACTTCACCGCAAAGCCGCTTTCATAGGCGTAGGGCTCAGGGTTGAGTTTGGATGCCGCGTAGCCGGCGTATATCCGTGGCGAAATGAAAACCTGTTGGAGATTCGGGTACCGAACCCTCAGTGCGCGCACCGTGTTCGCGGCATCGATTACCAGGCGATACGCGTCGGCATTCGGCGAGGGCAGGCTGACGGTCGGAAAGGTGTGGGCGATCTTGAGCCAGACAATCTCGACTTGTTTCTCCGAGTATCCCTTGGAGCCGAGCCGGGTCTTGATCACGTTGTAGTTCGGGTCCGTAGTCTGGTCCCAGGCATCGATGCCCTGGCCTCCCATGGCGCCATCGAAAACTACCAGGCCCTGAGCGACGGTAATCACTGCGGTGTCGGTCGCGGCCTTCCTGGTAAAAGACCAGGCGGTACAGGCGGGAAGCTTGGTGGTGGTAACGACGCCGCACCATTCCTGGGCGGCGTTGGAGAAGCCTATGGAAAGCAGGATGTACTTTCCGGTGGCAGCCGTGTTGCCGGTCTTGCTTCGCCGGACAACCGAAGTCGCCGCGAGGCGCCCCGTAGCTTCGTGACCGGATGGATCGAGATTGCTTCCGGTGGGGAAAAGTCCTCCCCCGAAGCCGTAGTAGGAGCCGGCACCGAGGTCGTTGAGTGGAATGCGGACGATAAGGTTGGAGTTGGTCACCTGGACCGCAGCAGACAGCGTCGTGTGGCCCGCGGTGTCGCGGGCGACAGCCGTCAAGGTAATCGGACCATTGGGGTAGCTGGTCGTCGTCAGTGAAGCACTATAGGGAGCGACGAGATCCTCGGCGCCGAGAGTGGCTCCGTTGACCAGAAACTGAACTCCACCGACCTGGTAGTCATCGCTGGCGTCAGCGGCAATCGTGACGACCCCACTGATGGTGGAACCGGCAAGAGGCGATGCAATGGCCACGGTCGGGGGCGTGACATCGGGATGAAACACCAATACGCGAACAACGGCAGAAAGTGCGGTGTTGCCGGCGGTATCCCGAGCCAGCGCGGTGAGATCGACGTAGCCGTCCGGCAAGACATTGGTATTGAGTTGGGCTTCATAGGGCGGAGCGTCGTCCTCGATCCCGAGATCTGCCCCATTCAGCTTGAACAGGACACCGGCCATCATCTTGTTGTCGCTGGCGGCAGCCGTAATGGTGACCGGTGCGCTGACAATGCCCCCATTGACCGGCGCGGTGATCGCCACGCTGGGTGGGGTGATGTCGGGATGTACCACGGTGATTCGCACGATCGCCGACAGCGTGGAGTTATTGGCAGTGTCCCGCGCCAGGGCGGTCAACTCAAAGGAACCATCAATCAGCGTGTCCGTGTTGAGCTGGGTTCCATACGGCGCGGCCGGGTCTTCGGCGCCGAGGTCGAGGCCGTTCAACTTGAACTGCACGCCGGCAAGGGGTCCGTCGTCACTGGCATCGGCCGTAACCTGGGTCGGCGCGGTGATGACGGCTCCATCAATTGGCGCGGTGATGGTGACCGTGGGCGGAATCACGTCCGGGTGAAGAATCGTCAGGTGCACTATCGCGGAGATCATCGTGTTGCCGGCGGTATCCCGGGCAACCGCCGTCAGTTCCATCGGCCCGCTGGGGAGGGTGTCAGTGTTGAGGTCAGCCTCGTAGGGAGCGACCAGGTCTTCGGCACCGAGGTCCACCTGGTTGAGTCTGAACTGCACTCCAGCGAGCAACCAGTCGTCGTTCGCGTCGGCGGTCACCGTGGCCGGGGCGCTGAGGGTGGCTCCATCGGCAGGAGCGGTGATCGTCACCGTGGGCGGAGTTGTGTCGGGGTGGAAGATGGTGACGGCCACGGCTGCGGATACCGTGGTGTTGCCCGCTGCATCCCGGGCGATAGCGGTCAGGTCGATTACGCCGGATGGAAGGGTATCAGTATTGAGGACTATTTCGTACGGTGCGGTATCATCTTCCGGACCTATGCCGATTCCGCCGGCTAGAAACTCAACGCCCGCCAAGAGTTCATCGTCACTGGCATCGGCACTGATGGTGGTGGGAATGGTGATAGCGGTCCCCGCGGTCGGAGCGGTGATGGCGACCGTGGGAGGACCGGTGTCGAGCACGTGGAGACTGTGCTGGCGATCCGGGGAAAGCGATGGGTCGGAAACGCAGGTGACAAGGAAGAGCACAATGGGAATCGGGAGGAGTCGCGGCAGGCGCGCCCGGAACCTTGCCATGATCCACCTTTCTCAGGGATTGCGGCCGACCGATTCGAGGCCGCAGAGGGAGGGCATATCGTTCTGAATCGTGCACAACATTGCACCCACGTAAAACTCCTGTCAATCAATCCTTGTAGGTAGTCTCCGGAGGTTGCCTCGCCCGGCACGTGGCTTCCAAGCTGCCCGTCTCAGGTCAAGTAATCCGTTGATGTGAAAGGGGATACCCTCTGATTCCAGGAGGATCCGCTGCAGCTGTTCCGCTCCACCGGAACGGCGAAGGCTGATGCCGCCCCTGGCATTTACCACCCGGTGCCACGGCACCGCCGTACTGGGGGGGAGGGCGTGTAACGCGTAGCCCACCTGCCTGGCACGACCCGGCAGGCCGGCCAGCTTCGCCACCTGGCCATAGGTCGCGACTCGGCCGCGGGGAATGCGGCGGACGACGGCGTAGATCCGGGTGTAGGTCGAGGCAGTCATCGATCCGTGAGGTGTGGTGTGCCGTGGAGCACAGAGCGGTTTTGATTCTTCCCTGTAGCTTCAATTTGTGAAGGGAACAGGCATTGACCAAGGTCCTGGAGGTTTCATGTCCGAGCCTGAATTTGATAGTCCAGTCGCCAGCGTTCATCGAGGCGAAGGGGTCAAGGTAGAGAAGCACGTGACCATCAATCGCCCGGCCATGGAGCTATGGAAGTTCTGGCGTAATTTTGAGAATCTGCCCCGCATCATGAAGCATCTGGAGTCGGTTTCGATTCTGAGCGAAACGGGTTCGTACTGGGTGGCGAAGGGCCTGGTGGGGACGCATTTCCAGTGGGATGCCGAAATCCACAACGAGATCCCCGGTGAGCTGATCGCCTGGCGCTCGGTGAAGGGTGATATCAACCATGCCGGGTCGGTCCGCTTTCGCGCGGCCGGTCCGGGGGCGACTGCAGTCATCGTGGAGTTACGCTACGAACCACCGGCTGGAAAGGTGGGTGCCACCATTGCCAAGCTTTTTGGTGAGGAGCCGGGTCAGCAGATCGAATCAGATTTGCAGCGCTTCAAGAAGTTCATGGAATCGGGCCAGGGTGCGGCATCGCTGACGCGGAACGACGGTTGAAGGCGGAGGGCGAACGCGCGTTGTTCTGGTTACCACCCTTTTCCGGTTTGAAGCGATATTCCCCAATCAGGGGGCGGAGGCCTCTTGGCGCGGCCTTCAAACCGCTGGTCTCCGCCCCACCTTCTTCAGAAACCGCTCCAGCCGCTCCAGGTGAGTCAGCGTCAACGTAATCCCGCCAAACTCTTCCTCCACCTTTCCCCGAAACACGAACGGCCCCTGGTCGAACAGGACGTGCCCCCGGTCACGATAGATATCGGGAAACAGCACGGCCTCGATCAACCCCGCGCCATCGTCAAAAGTGGCAAATTCCATCGGCTCGTCCTTGGCGGTGTGGACCGGCTTGGAAGTGGTCAGCATGCCGGCCATGAGGACGCTTTTCCCGATGTGCCGGCCCACCTCGGTGCTCTTCACCAGCCGGAGGCGGGCCAGTTCCTCGGCGTGGAGATCCATGGGGTGCGCGTCAGTCAGGAAACCCAGCGATTCGTATTGTTCGCGGCGTTGCCTGGCTACGGAATATTCCTTGAGGTTCGGCAAGGGCGGTAAGGCGGTAAGGCGGTAGGACGGTAAGTCAGAAGCATCGCCGACGCTCAATGGCTCTTCCCCGGCCCGGTTCCACTTACCTGCCTCAAGGTCTACCTCCCACAGCATCATCGGCCGAGTCTTGCCTTCGGCGATCGAGTCCAGGGCGCCGACCTTGATGAGGGTGCGCAGGTCGTCGTGGGAAATTCCGGTGCGGGCGCGAAGCTGGGCGACACTATGGAATGGACCCTTCTCCGTAATACGCTCCACCCCCGCCGCCGACAACCCTTTCACGAACTGCAGTCCCACCCGGAGCCAGTCGTCCCGACCGGCACAGCGGAACTGGCTCGCGTTCACGTCGGGCGGCAGAATCCGGATGCCGTTCCGCATCGCCTCGGCGATGTAGGCGAAGGGGTGGTAGAACCCGCCGCCGTTGGAGAGCACCGCCGCGAAGAATTCCGCGGGATAGTTCGCCCGGAGATAACAGGAGTGCTGGGCCACCTTGATATAGGAACAGGAGTGTCCCTTGCAGAAACTGTATCCGGCGAACGACATGACCATCTCCCACACCCTGGTCGCCGTGGCGGGATCCCGTCCCAGTGCCGCGGCGCCGGCAAAGAATTCCTCGGCATATGCCACCAGGTGTTTATGGGCGCGTTTCTTGGACAGCGCCTTGCGGAGTCCGTCGCCCGTGGCGAGCGGCATCCCGGCAAAGGCGGCGCAGACGTTGACCACGTCCTCCTGGTAGACCATGACCCCGAAGGTCTCGCTCAGGGTATCGCGGAGCACCGGGTCCAGCGGCTGGTAGGGAGCGCCGTGCAATCGCTCGAGATAAATCCGGATGTAGCGGTTGGAGGCGGGCCGGATGATGCTGGTGTTGAGCACCAGCAGCTCAAAACTCTCCGCCTTGCTCTTCTGGCAGAGCAGCCGTGACGCCGGCGACTCGGTGTAGAACACGCCCAGGGTGCGGCCATTCCTGAAGTGCTCCCGGGTTTTCGAATCCTCCCCGGCTTCCTCCGAGGTGTAGTCGATCATCCGGCCGGTATTGTGGTGTACCGCGGCGATGGCATCGCGAATCACCGCCAGCGACCGGTTGCCGAGCAGGTCGATCTTCACCAACCCCACATCTTCGGCTCCATCCTTCTCGAGCTGAATCACCGGGACCGGCAGGTCGGAGTGACCGTCGAGGATCTTCACCGCCGGCTCGGTGGGGACATAATCGGTGAGCATGCCTGGTACGATCACTACACCGCCGGGGTGCAGCGAGAGATGGCGGGGGATCCCCACCAGGGGTTCCGCCATCCGGGCCAGCTCGCCCCAGATTCCGGGCAGCTCGAGGCTGGAAAAATTGGGATGCCCGGCGATGGTCTCGCTCAGCGAACCTTCCTCGTACCAGGGAATGCGCCGGGTGACTTCGCGGATTTCGCCGGGGGGACGCCCGTGCACCTTGGCCACTTCGCGGAGCGCGCCCCGGAGCCGGAAGCAATTGTGGTTGGCGACCATGGCCGCGCGGGGATGGGGATACCGGCGAAAGACATACGCCAGCACGTTGTCGCGCTCGTCCCAGGGGAAATCGAGGTCGATGTCGGGCGGATCGCGCCGCTCCGGATTGAGAAACCGCTCGAACAGGAGGCCGGAGCCCAGCGGCTCGACGTGGGTGATGCCGAGGCAGTAACTCACCACCGAATTGGCGACGGAGCCGCGGCCACAGTGGGTGGGGCCATGCTGGACGATGTCCCGCACCACGAGGAAGTAGTCGGCAAAGCCTTTCAGCTCGATGATGCCGAGCTCGTGCTCCAGCCGGTCGCGGGTGACCGGCGCGATGGTGCCGTAGCGGCGGGTGGCACCTTCGTAGGCCTGGGCGCGAAGCTGGGCCATCGCATCCTCATGCGCGGCCAGCCGGGGCGGTATCACCCGGCCCCACGGAATCCGGTAGCCACAACGCTCGGCGATCGCTTCCGCGTTGCTGAGCGCTTCGGGGCAATCGGGGAAGAAGCGGGCGAGATCTCCCGGCGGGCGGAGCCACGCGTCGCGGGAGGCGAGAATCTCGGGTGGGCAAGCGGAGATCGCGATGTTCCGGCTGATGGCCCGGAGCAGCCGGTGCCGGGCCCAGTCTTCCGCGTTGGCGGCAACCACCGCGTTGGTCGCGACCGGCGCGAGTCCCAGCCGTCGGGCCGCAGCCAGCACTGCGTGCCGTTGCTTGCCGGGCACCAGCTCGGCAAAGAGGTCACGAGGGCCGGAGAGCCGGATCACCGCTTCCAGAAATGCGATGTCCTGGGAAAGCAGGATCAGCCCCTCGCGATCCTGGGCGACTATTTCCGCCAGCGTCGCGGATTTGCCCCAATGAATCGCGGTGATCGCGCGGCAAAGCGCCGCCCACCCCCGCTCATCGGCGGCGAGGGCGACGGTCTCCTGGCCGTTCCACGAGAGATGGGCGCCCAGGATCGGCTGCACTCCCAACGACTCGGCCGCCTTCTGGAACTCGACGGCGCCATAGACGCCGTTGGTATCGGTGCAGGCGAGGGAATGGATTCCCCGCACAACGGCCGCGGCCACCAGGGCTTCCGGACTGGAAGCGCCGATGCCAAAGGAGAAATAGGTGTGAACGTGGAGGTGGGGGAATCTCACGCACGCGCCCACGCCGGTTTGAGTTTCGCGATCCTCCGGTACACCGGGCATTCCGGGCCATGGGCGCCGGGCAGGTACCCGATGCTCATGAGGAACTCGCCGACGATCTCGCCGCCGGTGAAGCGAAACGTCCTCTTGAACAGCTTGACCCACTCTTCTTTAGATCGCGGATGATGGGCCTCGAGCCAGCCGGCGAACGAGCCATGGCTCTCGCGCAACGCCAGGATGGTCTTCGCGTTGGCGATCGCCGCGGCGATCTTGAGCCGGTTCCGGATGATCCCCGAATCCTTCATGAGGCGGGCCCGGTCCCGGGCGCCGAAGCGGGCGACCAGCTCAGGCCGGAATCCCTTGTACGCCTTCCGGAACGATTCCTGTTTCTTGAGAATGGTGAGCCAGGAGAGGCCGGCCTGGTTGATCTCCAGCATCAGCCGCTCGAACAGCGCGGCTTCGTCGCT
>Ga0070699_100001857_pt1 | contig 19148 bp, 17 predicted proteins | sample KBSK1503metaG_FD_65473 | JGI IMG/M metagenome (GOLD analysis project Ga0070699, IMG submission 65473) | Corn, switchgrass and miscanthus rhizosphere microbial communities from Kellogg Biological Station, Michigan, USA - KBS K1-50-3 metaG | ecosystem: Host-associated > Plants > Roots >... | reverse complement strand
ACGCAGTGAACCGGGCATGCCCGACCCTCCTCGATGTGGGTCGGACATGCGTAACTGTGCCGCCGACCTCGCCTCGAAGACGCGGACCCGCTGTCGCTGTTACCGGGTCGCGGCGGCCGCTAGCGGTCGGCGACCGTCAGGACCAGGCCGATGACCAGCAGCGCGATCGCCGGGATGGCGAGCCCGACTCGGATCCTGCGGAGTCGCTCGATTGCGGGATCCGCATCGCGCCTGACCATCCAGTCGCGCGTCGGCCGCTTGCCGTAACGCTGGACGTAGGCGGCAAGCCAGCGCCGGCCGGCCATCCCCGCGGCGATCCCGACGAGGACGCCGGCGAAGAGGACGGAAGCACCGATCACGGGCGCAGCATAGGAAGCGCGACCGGCGCCGACATCGGACCACGATCGAGGGCTAGGCCAGTCTCGGGAATTGCCCACGATGGTGTTTGGAATGTTGCCGGGAATCGCTCTTCACGTACTAGAAGCCAGGGTGGGCCGGCTGGAAGATCTCGGGCGCGAACACCAGGGCGAGGAAGAAGATCGCCAGAACGATGGTGGCCACCGCAACGACGAGAAAGACCAGGACGCGCAGTGGGAGGGATAGAACCTGCTTGAGGGATTCCTTCCTGGGAACGACGTAGTCGGCCGGGCCTAAGTCCCGCAGCATGAAACCCTGGTCGGTGCCATGGATCTTCAGGTCCGCCTCGTCTCCCCAGAGGTGAAAGGCCTTATCGATGTATGCCGTGCCGGAGAGTTCGCCCCCAGCCACTAGCTGGACATGAACGGAAATAGGCATTGAGCCGCCGAGGTCATGATGGTTCCAGCGGACGACCTTGCAGCGCGCTTCCCACCACGTCGGGTCGGGACTACGGGTGCGGATCTCCAACCAACCGTCTGCCTCGTATCGTTCTTCCAAGAGCCGCAGCGCAAGGACGTGATATCGAGGCCGCTTGGCCATGTTGGTCAGTCTAGGTCGCGGCTCCGCGCCCTGGCCGACGATCACACCTTCAGATCGTGGTGAGCCCGGAAGGACTTGAACCTTCAACCCGCTGATTAAGAGTCAGCTGCTCTGCCATTGAGCTACGGGCCCAGGGCGGGGAGTCTATCTCAGGTCCCGCGCCCGGACGTCGGGCGTCCCGCCCGTCAGTGGCGGCCGACGGGCAGCGGCGCGTCGGCCACGAGGCCCAGGCGATGGGCGAGCGCCGCGGCTTCGCCTCGGTTGGCCACGCCGAGCTTGGCCATGATGTTCGACACGTGGACGCTCGCCGTCTTGCGGGTGATGAACAGGGCGTCGGCGATCTGCTGATTGGTCCATCCCGCCGCGACCAATCGAAGCACCTCCGACTCACGTGCGGTGAGCTCGAGCTCGCCCGCGGTCGTGGTGACCGCGGGGGCGTCGGGAAGCGCGATCCGCGCCTGCGTCGCGAGCCGCTGGACGAGCCTCGCGAGCGGTTCGGCGCCGAGTCGAGCCGCGATCGCGGCAGATTCGACGAGATCCCGGGTCACCGCCTCGCGGTCGCCGCGGCTCGCGAGCAACGCCTCGGCACGGCGGTAGCGTGCGTAGGCCACCTGGAACGGCCGCTTGAGCGACTCCCAGTGCTCGATGACAGCGGACCACGCGGCGGGACTGGCGCGCCCCTCGACACGCGCACCTTCCGCCTCGAGCAGGGCCAGCAGCGCGACCGCCCGCTCGCCCGTGGAGAAGCCCGGGCGCCGGCCCACCTCGGCGATGACGTCCGCGATGCGGGCCGCGAGCTCCCTCCCCCGCTCCGACGGGCCGGCCTCGCCCGTCCGAGCGGCCGGTCCTGGCGCCTCGGCGAGGTCCGCGACCGCGCGCAGGACCAGGGCGGCCAGCCACGCCAGCGACGGGTCCGGCGGCGAGCCGCCCGCCAGCGACGCGAGCCCCGCCTCGCCGAGCGCGAGCGCGTCGTCCGGCCGCCCGGACCATACGGCAAGCTCGGCCTCGGCCGCGAGCAGGGCGGTGTGGTACTCGCCGCCCCCGAGCCGGTCGTCGATCGCGCGGGCCCGCCGGAGCAGGACCCCCGACTCGGCGAAGTGCCCGCGCCCGGTCAGCAGCCGGGCTCGATTGACCTGGAGCCACAGCGCACCCGCATCGATCGCTCCGCGCCGCAGGCCGAGCGAGGTCGAGCGCTCGGCATCGTCCCAGCGACCGAGGGCGAGCTCGGCCTTGGCGGCGTGGCCGAGGAGGACCGCCCCATACGTCCGACCGCAGCCGAACCGCTCGGTCATCTGGTAGCCGTCGAGCGACGCCTCGAGCGACGCCTCGGAGCGGCCGACGCGATCGAGCAGCGCGGCGAGGTTCGTCGCGGCCAGTGCGACGCCCTCCACCGAGCCGATCGCCTCGCCGATGGCCTGTCCCTTGCGGAACTCCGCGATCCCACCGTCGACGTCACCCAGCAGCGCCATATCCCAGCCGAGGACCCCTTGCGCCAGGGCGACCTCGCCGGGGGCGTCGAGACGCTCGCCCAACGCGATCGCCTCGCGGGCTCGTTCGGCAGATGCGGCGAGCTCGCCCGTGAGCATCAGGATCCCGGCCTCGTGCCCGAGGGCACGTGTCCGCGCGAGCGTCGGCGGTTCGGCCGGCATCGCCGCAAGCGCAGCCCGCACCGCCGCCGCAGCCTCGGCACGCCGACCGGCCCACCACAGATACCAGCGCATGCGGTTCTCGACGAACTCGGTGCGGCCCGGGTCGCCGACCGAGACGAGCGCGACGAGCGCCCGCTGGGCCAGCTCGACGGCGCGTGGCGCCTGGCTGACCACGACCGCGCACTCGGCCGCCCGGAGCAGCACTTCCGGCAGGTCGCGGCCCTCGACCTCGTCGGCCTCGCCGAGCGACTCGAACATGTCGGCGGCTCGCTGCCACAGGGCGAGGGCCTCGGGAAAGGCATACACCTGCTCGGCCGCGGCGGCGGCGCGGATCGCGTGGGGCAATGCCCGGGCGAGGTCATGCGCGCCGTCCCAGTGGCCGGCGATCTCGACCGCCGGGACGGTCCGGTCGCCGCTCGCGAGCCGGGCCTCGAGGGCCAGCGCGAAGGCGGCGTGGAGCGCCGTCCGCTCGGCAGGCATCAGCTCCGCGTCGACGACCTCGTGGAGGAGTGCGTGCCGGAACGCGAGCACTGGTCCCTCGGCGGAGTCGCGCCGGACGAGGATTCCGCTGTCGAGGGCCTCGCGCAGGGCCGGCGCGAGCTGCCGGGCGGGCATGTCCAGCGCCGCGGCGAGCAGCTCATCGTCGATCCGCCGCCCGGCCGCGGCGGCCGCTCGGAGCACGTCCCGGGCAGCGGAGGACAGGCCCGCAACGCGTGCCGCGAGGACATCCCGGAGCACCGGCGGCAGGCCCGAGCCCGTGCCCGCCCCGGCGAGGATCAGCTCCTCGACGTAGAACGGGTTGCCATCGGTCCGGGACAGGAGCCTGTCGACGTCGCCGGCAGGCAGCGGCTCCTCGAGCAGGCCCGCGGCCTGCTCGGCGACCTCGTTGCGATCGAATGGCCGGAGCTCGATGCGCTCGACGTGGTCCTCCCGCTCCAGCTCCGCCAGGAAGCCCAGCGCGTGCGCGCCCGACCGCATCGACTCGCTGCGCGTCGTGATCAGCAGGAGCACCGCGTCGTCGCGCAGCGCGCGGGCGAGGAACCCGAGCAGCTCGAGCGTCGAGCGGTCCGCCCAGTGGACGTCCTCGACGACCAGTACGAGTGGCCGCTCCCTGGCGAGGCGCTCGAACACCCCGAGCACGAGCTCGAACAGGCGGGCCCGGGATGCTCGATCGAGCTCGCTGCCGGGCGGCAGGTCGGCCGCGCGACTTGCCAGCTCGGGCAGCAGCCGCGTGAGCTCGGCCCGCGCCGGCCCGAGCACCGCCGGCAGCCGGCCCTCGGGCGTGTTCCTGACGAGGGCTCGCAGGATCTCCACGAATGGCGCGTACGGCAGCGAGTCGCCCTCGACGTCGAGGCAGGCGCCGTCGAGCGCGGTCGCGTCCTGCACGCCGTCGATGAACCGCTGGACGAGCCGGCTCTTGCCGATCCCGGCCTCGCCGCCGACGACCACGCATCGGCCGGACTGGCCCGCCCGCACCCCGTCGAGCGCGCCGCGAAGATGGGCGAGCTCGGCTGCGCGCCCGATGAAGCTCCGGCCACCAGCGACGTCGGCCACGGCGCCCCGATCATACGCGGGGCCCCTTGCGGCCGAGGCACGCCGCCGGGCGTCAGGCGGTCGCGTACCCGGCGAGATTCATGCCCTGGCGAAGCTTGGCGCGGGCCCGACACAGCAGCGTTCGCGTCGCCGCGGGCGTGCGCCCGACCGCGCTGGCGATATCGGTGCCGCTCGCTCCGTGGGCCGCGAGCAGCACGGCGTGGCGCTCCGGCGCCGAGAGCGCCCCGACCAGCACATCGACCTGTGCTGCGAGCTCACCGCCCACGACGATCGACTCCGGGCTGCGGGGATCGACGCGCGGTGCGAGCGCGGCTTCGTGGCGGCGCGCCACCTGGGTGCGCCGCGCCTGGCTGGTGGCGAGATTCGAGCTGACCCGGCGCAGCCACGCGTCGACCCGGTCCGGCGAGCGGCCGGCCTCGAGCTCGCGGGCGAGGCGAAGGAACGCCTCCTGGGCGAGGTCCTGCGCGGCCTCCGCGTCGTGCGTCAGCCAGGTCAGGTATCGGATGAGGCCTTGACGGTGTTCCCTGAACGCCGCTTCGACACAGGACTCCGGGTCTGCGTGCATTGCCGATCCCTCGTTGCACTGCCGGCGAAGTGCCGGCCTGTGCCGAAGTTCCGGCTAAGGCGGTTCGTGAAGCATTGGGTCGCAGCCCAGTCTTGTGCCGCTTGAACTCGGGCATACCATCGCGCCATCCCGGCGCAGAGGCCGTGCCCACGGCTTGCCGGGAGGGAGGGAGCGAACGATGGCCGGGGCACGCCCCGAGGCCCAGCTCCAGCGCGGAGCCGTCGGCCTCACCGAGGTCCTGTTTCAGTCGATCACGTTCATGGCGCCGGCGGTCGCCGCGGCCCTGTCGATCGGCTTTGCGACGACGTTCGCCGGCGGCATCACGCCACTCGCGATCGTGTTCGCGCTCATTGCCTGCCTGTTCACCGCGTACTCGATGGGCCAGTTCAGCAGCCGGATGACGTCGGCCGGCGGCATGTACACGTGGGTGAGCCGTGGCCTGGGCCCGTTCTTCGGCTGGCTGGTCGCGTGGATCTACACGCTTGCCGGCCCAATCGTTCCGGCCGCCTTGTACGCGTCATTCGGCTTCTTCGGCGCCGCGCTCATCACGGAGCTGACCGGCTTCAGCAACGACTGGCTGTGGCTCGTGCTCACCGTGGTCTGCGGCCTCGTCGTCTGGGCCCTGACCTACTACGGCATCAGGCTCTCGACCCGAGTCGGCGTCATCCTGGGCTTGATCGAGATCGGGATCTTCCTCGTCGTCTCTGCCTTGCTGATCGCCAAGGCCGCGAACCCCGTCGACACATCGGTCTTCATTCCCGCCGATGGCAGCATCACCCCGGCTCTCCAGGGCATGGTCTTCTGCATCCTTGCCTTCGTGGGCTTCGAGGGCGCCGCGCCGCTGGGCGAAGAGGCTCGCGAGCCGCGCCGGACGATCCCCCGGGCGATCATCCTGGCGTGCGTCCTGATCGGCCTCTTCTACATCTTCTGCTACTACGGAGCGACGGTCTTCTTCGGGCCGGACAAGATGAAGGCCGACTTCCTCGGCTTCAACGACAGCAACCCCTGGGGCGGCATGGCCGAGCAGGTCCTGCCGGGGATCGGGAGCCTGCTGGTGACATTCGCCATCGTCAACAGCTCGATCGCCAACGCAAATGCGGGGGCGAACGCATCGACCCGGGTGATCTTCTCGCTCGGGCGAAGCCGGCTCCTGCCGGGAGCGCTCTCGGCGGTCCACCCGATCCATCGAACGCCGGTGAACGCGGTGCACGTCCAGGGCATCGTCGGCATCGTCCTGGCGGTCGGCCTGAGCCTCCTGTTCAACGGCGGTGCTGCCGACGGCGCGCTGACCACGTACTTCTTCGTCGGCTACATCCTCGGCCTTGCGTTCGCAGCGATGTACATCGCGGTGAACGCGGCGGCGATCGGCTACTTCGCCTTCGGCGAGGGCCGCGCCGACTTCAATTTCATTAAGCACGGGATCGTGCCGGTCCTCGGCATCATCGTGATGCTCGTCGGCTTCGTCTCCGCGCTCGGCGGCCTGACCATTCCGGTCCTCAACGTGGAGCTCGCTCCGCTCGCCGAGCCGTTCAACCACGCACCGCAGGTCCTGACGATCTGGGCCATCGCGGGCGTCGTGCTGTTCTTCTGGCTGCGGGCACGCAATCCGCAGGCGACCGACGAGATCGGCGCGGCTGTCGCAGAGGCCTGATCTAGGCGATCGCTGTGCGCCCGTCGGTACCCGGCATGTTCGATCGGGCGGTCGAGGAGGGCCGCCCGATCGGATTCCTCAGTCGAAGATGCCGAGCGGGCAGTACGCGGTCACGAGGTAGTTCGGCATGTCGACGATCTCGCTGATGCGCAGGTCGACGGCGACCGAGCAGAGCATGTAGGCATCCGGGCCCGCGAGCCCGTGCTCGCGCCCGAGCCAGTCGATCATCCGCCGGGTGGCATCGCGCGCCGCGCCAAGCAGGTCCGGCCCGACACCGTCGGTGGCGTAGCGGCGGCCGTTGCGGAGCTGCGCGTGCGGGTCGGGCGCCGCGAGGAACTCGGGCGCGCTGACGTTCACGTCCTTGCGGACCGTCAGCCGGACCGTCGCCCGCATCGGCGTCTCGATCGCCGTGCCGCACACCTCGCCGTCGCCCTGCGTCGCGTGGCCGTCGCCGATCGAGATCCGCGCGCCTTGCTGGAAGACCGGCAGGAACAGCGTCGAGCCGGCCACGAGATGGCGCGTGTCCATGTTCCCGCCGTGGACGTCGGGCGGGATCGTCGACAGCGGGCCGCTCGCCGGCGCGACCCCGATGACGCCACAGAACGGGGCCCGCGGCAGCCGGATCCCGGGCATGAACTCGATGGCGCCCGCTGGGCCAAGCCTCGTCACGTGATAGGCGGGCTTCGGAAACTCGTCGGCGAGGAGTCCGAAGCCCGGGATGATGGCGGTCCAGCCCCAGTCGGCAGGCTCGAACGCGAGCAGGTCGATCTGGAGCGTGTCGCCGGGTTCGGCGCCGGCGACGGCGATCGGCCCGACCACCTGGTCGACGCGCTCGAAATCGAGCGTCAGCAGCTGGGGCACGCCGCAGTTCGCGTCGAGCTGGCCACAGCTGGCATCGAGGAGGTCGAACTCGACCACGGCGCCCTGGTCGACCGTCTCGATCGGCTCGATCGCGGGATCCCAGGCGAGGTGGTAGCGGTCGCGGGTGACATGGATCGAGGGTGCGATCGACAAGAGTTCCTCCAGTGCAGCGGACGATATACCCGTCGCTCGAAGGTCAGGCGCGGCCGATGAGCGGGATGCGCTGGCCGTTGATCGTGCCCGCCTCGGGTGAGCACAGGAAGGCCATCACCGCGGCGATCTCCTCGGGTCGCTGCTCCGTGGGCTTCTCGTCGCCGATCGCGCGGAGGACGACGACGTTCGAGGTCGCTGTCGTGCCGGCGAGGTCGCGGGCGACCGAGATGGTCAGCGCCTCGACGGCGGCCTTGGTCGCCGCGTAGGCGGCGTGCTTCGGCGTCGGGGCCGCCGCGACGTAGGCCGACACGGTGACGATCCGGCCGTGCTCCGCGGCGAGCACGTCGGGGAGGAAGGCGCGGAGCGCGTGGATCGTCGACCACAGGTTCAGGTCGAGCAGGTGTCGGAACTCCTCGTCGTCGCCGTCGACGAACGGCGTCCCGCCCGCGTAGCCACCGACGAGGTGGAGCAGCACGGCCGGTGGGCCGAGACGCTCCCGGACGGCCGCCGCGGCGGCGCGCGCGGACGCGGCGTCGCCAAGGTCGACGGCGAAGCCGGCATGCCGGTCCGCGCCGCCCGGCAGCCCGGACGCGAGGGCCGCGACGTCCTCCTCGGATCTCGCGAGGAGCGCCAGCCTCGCGCCCGACTCCGCGAACTGGGCCGAAACCACGCGCCCGAGCACCCCGGTCGCGCCTGTGATCACGATCACTCGATCCGCCATCGTCTTCCCCTCCCCTGCTAGCGCAGCTCGCCGGCGAGCATGTCCATCACGAGCCCGTCATGGAACTCGCGTGAGACGCCGCGCTCATATCGACGCATCACCCCGACGGGCCTGAAGCCCACCTTCTCGTAGGTCCGGATGGCGCGGGCGTTGGCGGCCGCGGGATCGATCGTCAGTCGGTGGTGGCCGCGCTCGTCGAACAGCCACCGCGCGACGGTCCGAACGGCATCGGTGCCGAGGCCGCGACCCTGGAACGGCGCCGCCATGAAGATGTCGATGCCGGCGTGCCGGTAGTCCGGGTCGTTCTCCTCGCTCGCCTGGATGCTGCCGGCGAGCGCGCCGTCCTCCTCGATCGCCCACACGAACCAGTCCGGCTCGCCCGCGATCAGCTCGTCGGCGCTGTGCTCGGCCCCGCGCGTGTCCCACCACTCGACGACGCTGGGGTCGGCGAGCACGGCGAGCAGCGCCGGGCGATCCGCCTCGACCATCGGTCGCAGCGTGACCCGCTCGCCCTGGAGCGCTGGGACGTCCTCGGTCATTCCGGCACGAGCCCGCGCAGCTTCGCGGGCGCTGTCGCCCGCCAGGCGTCGCGCAGGAGCTTCTCGAGCAGCGGCCGGTCAATCCGCCCGAGGTTCACGTTCACCCAGCCGAAGCGCCCGACGTAGGCGGCCTTCGAGAACGTCTCCGGATCGAGGTCGAGCAGGTCGGCCTGCGTCGTCAGGGATGCCTTGAGCGAGACCCCGTCGGCATCCTCGCCACCGATGACGAACATCTTGTTCCGGACCCGGAAGTTGACATCGGTGCCCCAGGTCACGTGCTCCTCGACCTCGGGCAGCCCGAGCGAGATCTCACGCACGTCCTGGAACGTGGGCATGCCTCAAGCGCTCGCGAGCCCGGGCTCGACGACCTCGGGCTCGCTCGATTCCGCCTCGATCGTCACGTGCGGCAGCCAGCCCAGCCAGCGCGGCAGCCACCAGTTCCAGTCGCCGAGGAGCGTCATCGTCGCGGGCAGGAGCACGCTCCGGATCAGCGTCGCGTCGATGAACACGGCGACGGCCAGCCCGAGGCCGAGCTGCTGGATGAACACGAAGCTGAAGGTCACGAACACCGCGAAGACGACGACCATGATCGAGGCCGCGCTTGTGATCGTCCCCGAGGTAACGGAGATGCCCCGCGCCACCGCCGCGCGCGAGTCGAGCCCGCGATCCCGAGCCTCCTTGATCCGGGTCAGGATGAACAGGTGGTAGTCCATCGACAGGCCGAACAGGATCGTGAACACGAAGATGGGCACCCAGCTCTCGATGACGCCGCCGGGCACGATCCCCAGCTGATCGGCGAACCAGCCCTCCTGGAACACGAGGACCAGCACGCCGAACGCCGCAGCGGTCGAGAGCAGGTTCAGCAGGATCGCCTTGATCGGGATGACGATCGAGCGGAACGCCACCAGCATCAGCAGGAACGACAGACCGAGCACGAAGGCGAAGATCCGCGGCGTCGCGTCCGTGTAGATCCCGACGATGTCCATCGTCGCCGCCGCCTGGCCCGCGACGTACATCTGGGCGCCCGAGGGCGCCAGCGGCCCGAAGATCTCCGGCCGAAGCTCGTTCCGAACCTGCCGCACGATCGCGCGATTCGTCTCGTCGTTCCGCCCACCGGAGAGCTGGAACGAGATGAGCTGGGCGTTGCCGTCGGCAGACATCCGGCCGGTTGGCGGGCCGTTGACGCCCGGGATGGCCAGGATCCGGTCCTCGAGCTTCGCAACGGCTGCCTTGACCGCGGCCTGATCCGCATTGGTGACGACGACGTCGAGGCGGACGTTCTGCCCGAACGGGAACTTTGCGTTGACGAGCTTGATCGCTGCGATCCCGTCGATCGACGAGGGCAGGCCCGTGATCTCGGTCGTGCCGGTTCGAAGGCGCGTGACCGGTGACGCGATGGCGATCAGCAGCGCCGCGCTCGCGACGGTCATCACGACCGGCCGCGACATCACGGCGTTGACGAGCCGGGCCCAGAAGCCACTGCCGGGCGGGCGGGCGGCCCGCTCGTCGATCGAGGCGAGGACGCCGCGGGCGCGGAGCAGCCTCGGGATCCAGGTGATCGGGCGACCCATGTTCACGCGATCGCCGACGATGGCCAGCGTCGCGGGCAGGAATGTCAGGCTGCCGATGACGGACACGAGCACCACCGCCATAGTCCCGACGGCCATCGACGTGAACAGGCTGATCCCGAGCGTCACCAGCCCGCCGAGCGAGATGACAACGGCAATGCCGCTGAAGAAGACCGCCCGCCCGGCCGTGCTGCTGGACGTCTCGATCGCGCCGAGGACGTCCCGGCCCGCGCGCCGCTCCGTGCGGAAGCGCGTGATCATGAACAGTGAGTAGTCCACCGCAACGGCCAGGCCCATCAGCACGATCAGCTGGGTCGCGTTCGGGCTGACGGGGCCGACGGCCTGGCTGTACAGCGCGAGGAACCCATACCCGGCGGCGAGCGAGGTGATCGCCAGCAGCAGCGGGATCACCGACGCGACGATCGCGCCGAACGCCACGAGCAGGATCAGGAACGTGATCGGGACGGTGAAGCGCAGCGACCCGTCCAGCTCGTCGTTGATCAGCTGGTTGATGTCGCGGTTGATGAACGTGCTGCTGATCACGTGGACCTGGGCGCTCGGCAGCGCCGATCGGACCTTCTCGACGATCGCCGGCACGGGCAAGAGCTTTTGCTCGATGGTCGGCCGCTCGCCGGGGATGTTGCCGACGACCTGCACGGTCGAGCCGTCCGGCGAGAGGACGCCGGCGGCCTGGGCCGGAGGCAGCGAGTACGGGTCGACGACGCTGTCGAACGTCGGCTGCTCGGCCCCGTCGACCGTGGCCTTCGCGCCCGTGAGGTCGATGGCAAGCCGGTGGACCGCGTCCATGAACGCAGCGTCCGCGGCGGCGCCCGGCGCCCCGCTGATGACCACCACGAGGCGCTCGCTCGGCGCGACCGGCGCGCCTGCCCCGAGGACGTCGTAGGCCGTCTCGGATTCGAGCTTCGGGCCGTTCGGATCGTCGTTCACGTCGAGGGTCGAGATGCCGCCCGCGGCGAAGCTTCCCGCGAGGATCCCGAAGGTCGCCGCGAACCAGAGCACGAACACCGGCCAGCGGTGGCGCGCGCTCCACGTTGCGATTCGAACGGTCAGCGGGGCTCGCATGGCGGGCCGAGTCTATCGGCCGAATGAGAAGGACCCCGGTGGGATGCCGGGGTCCTTCGATTCCGCGACGGGACTGTCCGAGCCCTGTCGCCTACGGGTTGACGGTGACCGAGCCGTACAGGCCGTGGCTCTCGTCATCGGGACCGGCCGCGAAGTACAGCGTCGTGATCGGACCGGAGCCAAAGCCGTTCCCGAAGCCGATGCCCCACAGCCCGTCGATCGCGAGCGGGTGGTGGTCGGCGGTCTTGAGGTGGCCGCGCGCCTCCCAGCCGGAACCGGTCCACGCGAACGCGTTGATCCGGCCGTCGCCGAAGTTGCCGACGAGGAGGTCGCCGCTGAACTTGCCGAAGCCGGGGTTTCCGTGACCGTCGGTCAGCGGCGCCCAGGCGAGCCCCCAGGGTGCGTTCAGTGCCCCGCCCGAGGCAACCCGACCCAGGAACGAGCCGTCGGTGCCGAAGGCGCTCACGTAGCCGAGGCCCTCACCCGCGATCTCATCCTCGGCATCGGCATCCTGCTTGGCGTAGGCCACGAAGATCATGCCGTTCAGGTTCTGGATGCCGAACGGCGCAAACCCGGCGGGAATGCCCGGATCCTCGAAGGCGCCGTCCCAGTCCACCTCGGCAAACGTCGAGTCGTAGACCTCGACTGCAGCGTTGTGGAAGTCCGCGGCGTACAGGTATTGCTGACCGCCGCTGGTGCCGATCGCGAGGCCCTTGTAGATCGCGCCATCGGCTGGTGCGCCGACCTCGGTCAGCGTCGAGCCGGCCGCGGGCACGTTCGGATTCCAACCGCGGATCTCGCCGTCCTCGTTGGCGAAGATGAACCGCGAGCTGCCTGACGCGCCGCCGGCCGAAACGACGAAGCCGGTGCCGGCCGCGTTCGCGACGATCCCCGTGGGCCCGCCCGGGACGCTCACCGTGAGGGGCACCTTGGTGCCGTCACCGCGATACAGCGTCGACTTGTCGGTGCCGTTGTCGGCGACCCACCAGGGGGAGGCGGGGAGGGCCGCGATGCCCCAGCCATTGACGAGGTTGGTGTCGACCGTGCTGCCATCCACGCCGTTGTCGGACTGCAGCGAGTGGACGGTGTACGAGTTCGCGGCCTGGATGTTTGCCGCGCTCACGGGTGCCGCGGCGACGACGCCGATCGCGAGCACCGTGAGGAATACGAGTCGGCGAGGGTGCATGGACCCACCTCCATTTCGGGTCAGGAGCCGGGCGAACGCGGCAATGGGCGTACGCCCCTGTCCCCCGGAGGTACGCCGGGTCGTCACGATCGGATCCCGGGTCTGAACGAATGCAACGCGGGCGAAACGCTCAATAACGGAAAAGGCCCGCCCACGGCAGGGTGGACGGGCCGTCTGTGTGCCGGGGCGCCCCGGCTGAGGCGCGGGTCGTCAGTCGACAACCACGCCGAATGGGGCGCTGCCGGCGGGCGTCGCGACCGGCGAACCGGGTAGCTCGGTGATGCTCGTGCCGTCGACCGCGAAGGCGGAGATGCCGCCGACCGCGTTGACGATGTACATGTACGCACCGTCGGGTGAGACGGCGGCGTCGAAGGCCCGGCGCGGCGCGGGGCCGGCGAGGGCGGTGGAACCCACGAGCGCGAGCGTGCCGTCGCTGGCAACCGCGTAGCTCGACACCGTGCCGGAGCCGGTGTTCACCGCGAACAGGGCCTCGCCATCGGGGCTGATCGCAACCCAGCACGGCGCGGTCTGGTTGTCGGCAAACGGCGACCCGGCGACCGCCGTCAGCGCGCCATCGGCTCCGACGTCGTACACGGACACGGACCCGTTGCCCGCGCCGTCGTGCGCGTTCGAGACGAAGAGCAAGTCGGGGTCGGTCGGCGAGAACGTGCTGCCGAACGGACCGATGCGCTGCGCAGGGAATGGCGAACCGGCAGCCGCCGTGAGGCGACCGTCCGGCCCGATGGCGAAGCCGTCGAGGTAGGACGGACCGGCGTTCGGCCCGACGCGGGCGCCCACCAGGCGGGTTCCGTCCGGGCTGATGAGCACGTGACCGGGCAGGGCGGTGTCCGGCAGCGCGTACGTCGAGCCGGAGATCGGAGTCAGGCGGCCGCCGGCGTTCAGCCAGAAGCCCGTGTAGTTGCTACCGCCGGCGCCGCCGTTCGCCACGTACACGAGCCCGTCGTGCTCGGCGATGCTGGTCGGCGCGATGCCGTTCGAGTCCTCGACGTCGGCGAGCCTGAGCGAGCCATCCGGCCGGATGCGGAGGACAGAGATCTCGTTGGAGGCCGGATCGGTCGCGAGGAGGTAGCGGCCGTCGCTCGATTCCTGCAGTCCGCCCGCAGAGCCGAAGGCGGCGCCGGTGCCAACGCCGCCGGCGACGAACGGTGAGCCCGGGATCGCGGTCAGCGAGCCGTCCGCGTGGCGATCGAAGCCGGCGATGGTGTTCTGGCCCGCGGTGTTGTCGTTGACGTAGACGTGGCCGACGACGGGCGACGCGGCGAAGGCGCCTCCCGCGGTCAGGCTTGCGGCGATCGCGGCCCCGACGGCGGCGAGACCGACGGCGCGCGCGAGACGGGTGAGTCGGTGCATTCCGGATGGTCCTCCAGCTCGGCAGGTCTGGTGGTGCCTGCCCTTGCCGGGGATGCTCCGCTCGAAGCGGTGTCGTCCGGATGACAGCCTGTTACGCCCCGATGACCATGTCCGGGCGAGCGGTCAGAGCTGCTCCTGGTTGTCGATCTGCGCGCGCTGGAGGCGGCCGCTGAAGTCGACGTAGATCGACTTCCACTCGGTGTACGAGTCGAGCGCGGCGTGGCCGGCCTCGCGATGGCCGTTGCCGGTCTCCTTCCAGCCGCCGAACGGGAGGTGGGTCTCGGCGCCGGTCGTGCCCGCGTTCACGTAGACGATGCCGGTCTCGAAGTCGCGCATGGCGCGGAACGCCGTGTTGGCGTCGCGCGTGAAGATCGCCGACGACAGGCCGTAGTTCGTCTGGTTGAGCGCGGTGACCGCCTCCTGGTAGCCGGCCACGGGAATGATCGACAGCACGGGTCCGAAGATCTCCTCCTGGGCGATCCGGTCCATCGGCTTGACACCAGCGAAGATCGTCGGCTCGAAGAAGTTGCCGTGCTGGAGGTCGCCCTCGACCGCGGCAGCGCCGCCGAGCACGAGCTCGCCCTCGGTTCGACCGACGTCGATGTAGCCGCCGACCTTGTCGACGGCGGCCGGGTTGATGAGCGGCCCGACATCGACCGACTCGTCGAGGCCCGAGCCGAGCTTGAGCTTGCGCGCCCTCGACTCGAGGCGCTGCAGCAGCGGCTTGACGGCGGGCTCCTCGACGATGACCCGGGAGCAGGCCGTGCAACGCTGGCCGGTCGTGCCGAAGGCCGACCACAGGATCCCGTCCGTCGCGAGGTCGAGGTCAGCATCGGCCATCACGACGACCGCGTTCTTCCCGCCGAGCTCGAGCGAGACCCGCTTGAGCCGGTGCGCCGCGCGCTGCGAGATCGACTTGCCGGTCGAGGAATGGCCGGTGAACGAGATGACGCGGACGTCGGGCGACTCGACGATCGCGTCGCCGACGTCGGACCCAGAACCGGTCACCAGGTTCACGACGCCCGGCGGGAAGCCGGCCTCGGCCATGAGCTCGACCACGAGCGTCGCGCAGTGGGGCGTGTCGCTCGCCGGCTTGAACACGACCGTGTTGCCGGTGACGAGGGCTGGCATCGTCTTCCAGCAGGGAATCGCGACCGGGAAGTTCCACGGCGTGATGATCCCGGCGATCCCGATCGGCTGGCGGATGCTCATCGCCCACTTGTCGGGCAACTCCGAGGGCACGGTATCGCCGAACATGCGCCGGCCCTCGCCGGCCATGAGGTACGCGATGTCGATGCCTTCCTGGACGTCGCCGCGCGCCTCGGCGATGACCTTGCCCATCTCGCGCGTCATCGCCCGGGCGAGCTTCTCCTTGTTGTCGCGCATGAGCTCGCCGAAGGCGTACAGGATCTCGCCGCGCTTCGGCGCGGGCATCGCCTTCCAGCGCGGGAGCGCCATCTCGGCGGCCTTGACGGCCATCGCCACGTCAGCGGCGTTGCCCGCCTGGAAGTGGCCGATCACGTCGCGGCGGTCGGCGGGATTGACGCTGTCGAACGTCCGGCCGGACACGGAATCGACCCACTCGCCGGCGATGAACAGCTTGAACGTGGGCGCCTTGCCGGGCAGCGCCGCCACGGCCTTCTCGAGGATCTCGGTCATGCGCGGAGGATAGTCCTCACGGGCCGCCGGACAGCGAAGGGTGCAACCGAAGACGCCGTGCCATCGTCGATGCGGCCGCGACGTTACCGTCTGGCAAGCCTGCCGTTTGGAGTCTGACCGTGCCAAAGATCATCGGCATCGCCGCCCTGGCCGTCCTGCTCTGCGGATGCTCGGTCCAGCTGAAGACCGCACCGGCGCCGGTCAGTGTCTGCGATGACGCGCTCACCAGCGGGCGTCTCGTCACGAGCGCGCAGAGCGGGCTGGCGCTGGCCGACTCGACCGGCCACGTCACGGAGGTGCTGTGGCCGTCCGGCTACTCGGCTCGGCGGGGCGTCTCCGGCATCGAGCTCGTCGACGAGAAAGGCGCCGTCGTGGCCAGGGAAGGCGATTTCGTCGAGATAGGCGGCGGACTCGGCGCCAACGACGTCTGGAACGCCTGCGCCGGCAGCATTACGGTCGTGCCTGTGCAGGGCTGAGGGTCGGTCAGGCGCCCTTCGCAAACCGCCAGCGGGTGGCGGTCGGCATCGCCTTCCAGGCGAGCACGGTCTCGGGCTCGATCCGCCACATGCCGCCGGCGTCCCACGAGTCCGGCGTCGGGTCGTAGCCCGCGTACTTGCCGCCCATCGCCGCGGCGAGGGCCTCGCCGAGATCGCGGTCGGGCTTGATCTCGACGGCGCGACCGCGAACCATCACCGCGTCGTTCACGTCGTCGAGATGCACGAACACGTTCGGGTTCGCGGCGAGATTGCGGTTCTTGATCGTGTTCGGGTCGCCCGTCTCCAGGTACAGGTCGGCACCGACGAAGCAGCCCCAGATCGGCACGACGTGGGGGCGGCCACCGGGCGTGACGGTGCCGATCCAGTAGCCCTCTGCGCTGGACAGCCGGTCGATGACGTGCGCCCAGTCGATGAACGTGCCGCCGCGGCGCGGGACGCCGTAGCTCCGAGGCGGGCTGTCGGGCCGCTCGCGCGACGGTTCGATCGCGAACCGCCCCGGGCCCAGCGCCATCAGGCCGATGTGCCCGCCGGAGCGAGCGTCGCTGCCGCGGCGCGTGACCGGCGGTCGTTCCGGTGCGCCCACGGCTCGAGGATCGCGTAGGCCGCGTCCGTCCACGGCGTCGGGACCCCGGTCTGACGGCCCAGCCGCCGGAGCGTGCCCTGCAGGGCGTCGAGCTCCATGCGATGCCCGGTGAGCAGGTCGTGGCGGAGCGACGTGCCCTCGTCGTCGTCCTGGGCGAGGACGAGCTTGTGGGCACGATCGACGACGTCATCCGCGAGCGGCACGCCCAGGGTGCGGCCGACGGTCCAGGCCTCGGTCATGATCGCCCGGAGCATGGCCGATGCCGCGACCGAGCCGCGGATGTCGCCAACCGTCAGCTGGGTCGCCGCGGTGACCGCCGAGAACGCGACCAGCAGCACGTACTTGTCCCACTTGGCCAGGCGAACGTCCCGCGTGGCGCTGGCATCGACGCCGCCGGCGCGGAAGCGCTCGACGATCGCCTGTACCCGATCGCTCGGCGGGCCATCGTGCAGCTCGCCGATCACGATCCGGGCCGACCCGCTGCGCACGACGCCGGGCGACTCGATCGCGGCCAGGATGTAGGTCGCGGCGCCGAGCACGTGCTCCGCGCCGATGGCGGCGGCGATCTTCGCCTCGTTCTCGATCCCGTTCTGGATCGAGATGACGGCCGTCTCCGGGCCGACGAGCGGGGGCAGCTGCTCGACGGCGGCCTCGGTGTCGTACGACTTCACGCAGAACAGGACAACGTCGACCGGGCCGATGCTCGCCGGGTCGTCGGTCGCCCAGACCGAGGTGGTGCTGACGCCGTCCGGGGTGATCAGGGTCAAGCCCTTCTCCCGGAGCGCGGCGAGGTGCCTGCCCCTTGCGACCAGGTGCACCTCCGCCTGCGCGGCCGCGAGCCGGCTGCCGAGGTACGAACCGACCGCGCCGGCGCCCATGACGGCGACGCGGGTCACGTCAGACTCGCTCGAACGCGGCCGCGACCGAGCCGCCGCCGCCGAGACACAGCGTCGCGAGGCCGTACCGGCCCTGGCGCCGGCGCAGCTCGTGCAGCAGGGTCGCGACGATTCGCGCGCCTGAGGCGCCGATCGGGTGGCCGAGCGCGATGGCCCCGCCGTTGACGTTGACCTTGTCCCAATCGAAGCCGAGCTCGCGCCCGTCGGCGACCGTCTGCGCCGCGAATGCCTCGTTGATCTCGATCAGGTCGAAGTCACCGATGGTCATGTCGAGCTGCTCGAGCAGCTTGCCGACACCCTTCACGGGCGCCAGGAACAGCCACTTCGGCGCGACCTCGGCCTGCGCATAACCGATCAGCCGCGCGAGCGGCTTCAGCCCGAGCTTCTCGACCGCGCGCTCGCTGGCCACGATCGTCGCCGCGGCCCCATCGGTGATGCCCGGCGAGTTGCCGGCCGTGACCGTGCCCTCGGTCGCGTCGCCGCGGTCCTCGCCGAAGGGCAGCTCGAACACCGGCTTGAGCCGGGCCAGCGCCTCCAGGCTGGTGTCGCGTCGGGGTCCCTCGTCGGCGTCGACCACGAGCTCCTGGCCCCTGGGCCCGGCGACGGTGACCGCTGCCATCTCATCGGCGAAGCGGCCCTCGTCGATCGCGGCGACGGCGCGCTGGTGGCTCGTGAGCGCGAATCGGTCCTGGTCCTCGCGGGACACGCTGTCCTTGATCGCGACGCGCTCGGCGTGGGTGCCCATGTGGCAGTTCTCGATCGTGCACCACAGCCCGTCCTGGATCGTCGCATCGAGCAGCTGGCCATTGCCCAGCCGATACCCGAACCTCGCCTTCGGGAGCAGGTACGGCGCGAGGTTCATGGACTCCATGCCGCCCGCGACCACGACCTCGGCATCACCGGCCTTGATCTCGGCGGCGGCGAGCATGATCGACTTGAGGCCGGAGCCGCAGACCCGGTTGATCGTGGTCGCGCTCGTCGTGTCGGGCAGGCCGGCCAGCAGCGCTGCCTTGCGCGCCGGCGCCTGACCGACGCCGGCCTGCAGGACCTGGCCCATCAGGACCTCGTCGACGGTCGCCTCCGGCGGCAACCCGCGCTCCACGGCGGCCGCGATCGCCACGCCCCCGAGCTCGACCGCCGGCGTGTTCGAGAGCGCACCGCCGAACTTGCCGATCGGCGTCCGTGCGGCGCTGACGATGTAGACCTGCCCGTTCGGGCCCGGATTCGAGGGACTCACCCGTCGAATCTACATCCGACCCGCCCAGGGGCTGACGATCGCCTCGTTGGGACGTACGATGCCACGCACGAGGCCGACCCTCGCTTCGATCGACGCGGGAGACAACGATGGCGTCCGTTGAGACCGGTGCCCGGATCAACGGGCTGGACGTGGCCGAGCTGCGCGAGTTCATCGAGTCGGTCGAGTCCGACCGTTCGAACGCCGACCGCGAAGCGGCCATCACCTCGCGCTGGATCGGTGGATTTCGCTCGGCCGCAAGGTCGAAGCTCGGTGGCCCGACCGTCTTCATGGGCGGCGACGACGACCCGGGCGCCATGGGCATGCTGCTGCGCTGCCTCGCCGCCTGCGACATCGAGGTCGTCGTCACCAAGGCGACGCTGCTCGGGGTCCACATCGAGGAGTTGACCATCGAGGCGAC
>Ga0070699_100001855_pt1 | contig 19162 bp, 25 predicted proteins | sample KBSK1503metaG_FD_65473 | JGI IMG/M metagenome (GOLD analysis project Ga0070699, IMG submission 65473) | Corn, switchgrass and miscanthus rhizosphere microbial communities from Kellogg Biological Station, Michigan, USA - KBS K1-50-3 metaG | ecosystem: Host-associated > Plants > Roots >... | reverse complement strand
CGTGCTGCCCACCGACGGCCAGGTGCGGATCGTCGTGAGCGACTTCGACGACCCCCGCGGCGTGACCAACGATCTGGGTCGCTATCTCGCCGACCTGCTGATCATCCGGCTCGGGCGGACGCCGCGCTTCCTGCCGATCGAGCGGCGACACCTGCGGATCGTGCTCGGCCAGTTCTCGCTCAAGAGCTCGGATCTCCGCCAGCTCGACAGCGCCAGGAAGGTCGCGAGCCAGTTCCACGCCGACGTGGTCCTGCAGAACGGGATCACCGATTCGGGCGCCCAGGTCGCGCTCGACACGCGCGTCCTCGACGTGATGACCGGTGCGCCGCTCGGGTTTGCCAGCGCCGGCATCACGAAGGACGCGAAGGTGGAGCGGATGCTGGAGACGGGGCGCCCGTAGGGGGACCGCTCCGCCCCTTGGTCGCGAACTGGCGCTCGTAGAGCCTCCGCAGGTCGGCCAGGGTCGAGGCCTGGAGGGGCGCCTTGTCGTCGCGGATGCGGGCGATTCGCGCAAAGCGCAGGGCGAGGCCCGAGGGGTACGTGGGGCTCTTCTGGATCTCGTTGTACTCGACCTCCACCACCACCTCGGGCCGGACACGGACCGTGTAGCCGTCGTCGGCGACGGCCAGGCGCCGGAGTCGCTCCGTCATCCCGCCGAACTCCCGGTCGGTCAGCCCCTTGAAAGTCTTGCCGACCTCGGCGAACCCCGCGTCGTCCCGCACGGCGAGGTGGTAGTTGGAGAGCCAGCCGGTGCGCCGGCCGGAGCCCCGGTCCGCGGCGACGATGACGCAGTCGACGCTCTGGGCGGCCTTCAGCTTGAACCACCGCTTGCCGCGGCTGCCGGGCGCGTACGGGCTTCGCGGGTCTTTGGCGATCACTCCCTCGTGGCCGGCCGCGAGGGCCTGATCGAGGAACGCCTGGGCGGCGGCCGCGGTCTCGGCGATCTGGCGCTCGGCGAGGTGGCGGCCCGCGGTCACGCGCGCGAGCGCCTCCCACCGCTCGGCATACGGGGCGTCGATCAGCGAGCGGCCATGAACGAGCATGCAGTCGAAGAAGTGGATACCGAGCGGCATCCCGGCCACCGCGGATTCCACGTCGTGGACCCGTCGGAACCGGCGCATGAGTTCTTGGAACGGCAGCGGCCGGCCCATCCGGTCCAGCGCGATCACCTCCCCGTCGAGAATCAGGGGCGCGCCGGTGAGCTCCCGGCGGACGAGCGCGACGATGTCCGGCAGACTGCCGGTGACGTCCGAGAGGCGCCGTGTCCAGATGGCGACGCGCTCGCCGTCGCTGTGCACCTGTACCCGCGCGCCGTCGTACTTGTATTCGAGCGCCGTCCGCCGGCCGTGCACAGCCAGAACCTCCTCGAAGCCGCTTCCGGTCTCGGCGAGCATCGGCGAGAGCGGCACGAAGAGCCTGGGCGCCAGCCGCACGAGCCCGGCGGCGCCCTCCGCGCGGGCGAGGACGGCGACCGCGGAGAGGTCGCCGAGGAAGAGCGCGGCGCGCCTGATCGCATCCCGGTCGGCGCCGACCATCTCGCCGATCGCCTCGAGCACGACGCCGTCCGAGACTCCGGTTCGCATTTCGCCCCCGATGATCCGCGCGAGCATCTCGCGCTCCAGGGGCGAGGCCCGCGCCGCCAGCTCGCGGAGCCGTGCCTCCCGTCGGCGGCGCGCGCCCGGCCCGGTCGCGTCGGCCACCGCGGCGAAGGCGTCGGCGACGTCGGCAAGCGCGAGCGGCGGCGCCGAGGGCGCCGCGGCCGCTGCCGGTAGGCCTCGAACCCCGACCGCGCGCGGGTCCGACGCCGGGAGGGGACGGCCGATCAGGAAGGCGACGGCGGCGGCGACCTCGTCGGCCGAGATCCGGGCCAGGAACGCGGCCACCAGCCGCTGTTTGTCGAGCCGACCTCGACTGTCCTCCAGAGCGCGGCAGAGCTCCGCGAACTCGGCGAACGGCGTCACCTGCGCCGGCGGCCCGGATGGCAATGGCGCCAATCCATCAGGTCGAGACGGGCTACCGCCGAATTACCGCGTAGCCGGGGGTGACGCGCGCGATGTCGGGAGTTGCGGCCGCCTCTACCTCACCGAGTGTCCAGCCGATGCCTCCCGCGAGGATGGTCTGGAAGATCGGGCTCGTCCACACGTCCTCGCGGTGGCCCATCGAGGTGTAAAAGACGCGCCCCTTGCCGTGGCGCCGAGCCCAGGTCGCCGGGTAGGGCGGGCGCTCGTACACGCGGTCATTTCCGTCGGTCGTCATGCCCGCCGTCTCCTGCACGAGGATCACGTGCAAGTCCTTCTGGTAGTCCTTGAACGCGTACCACTCCTCCACGAGCTCGAAGCCGTTCTTGATCCCGGCGCAGCCCGGAAAGCCGGGGTCGGCGCAGGAAATCTTCGCGGGCTGCTGCCGTCCGTGCCCGATGAACTCGCCGCCGAGCATCTTGATGTAGGGATCCGCTTTCTCGCCGGTGCTGGCCAACAGGTCTCCCGGGCTGTGGAACGTGTCGGCCGCGCAATGCGCCCCGACGAACCCCTTGCCGCGCCGGACCGCCGCCAGGAGCGCCGCCTTTCCCTCCCGCGTCATCGGCGGGGTCCCGTCGGTGCCCGCGGTGGTGAGGTCGCCGGTCGTGTAAAAGAAAAAGGCGTCGTACTCGGCGAGGCCCGGGCTGCCGAATATGCGGCCGTCCTTCTCGGGGGTGACCGTCCAGCCCCGTCTCTGCGCCAGCTCGCTCAGAACCCGCTCGGCATGGCTCGGCTGATCGCCGACCTTCTTGATCACGCTGTGCTCGTACCCGGACGACTTCGTAAAGAAGAGGATCCGCTTCCCGGACGTCGGCGCCGCGCGGGCGCCGGCCGGCGAGAACGCACGATCGATCGTCAGGCCCATCGCGCTCCACAGGAAGTCACGTCTGCGCACGGTCCCTCCTCCGAGCGCGTGCGGTCGCCGCTGCAGCGGGTTGGCCGCACAGTCCGGGTCCGGCCGGCTCAGGCGCGGCGTGAGCGCCCGGCGGTGATCCGGTAGGTGACCACCCACGCGATGATACTGAGCACGAGCGCGATGCCCGACCCGAGATGGGAACCTTGGGCAAAAAGAGTGCCGCTCGCGAACTCGAGGAGGAATGCCACGACCCCGATGACGAGGATCTCGAACTGGTAGAACGTGCAGGTCAACTTTTCGCCCCTCTCCTCGGGTCCGCCCACCCGCCGGCCGACTCGGGCAGGCACTCGACGAAATGGTTGGGTGCGCCAAGGCGGTAGCCGCCCGCAATTCTACTCCCGAAGGCGTCCCTTCTCCCCAGCTCGAGGAGCCTCGGTGCGTCAGTGCGGGTGTCAAAAACGTCAGTTTCTCCCGCCGTCCTCCCCGAGCGACGCCGGGCAAGGCCCTGGTATGTATGGCGTTTTGATGTGGCACCGATGATGCTCTACAGGGACGGCGAGAGGAGAGGCTTTCAAGGAGGGACCAATGAAACGAACATCGCTCCTCTACGCCGTGGCCCTCACGTGCCTGATCGCTGGTCCGGCAATCGCCCAATCGCTGCGCGATATCGTAACGGAGAGCGAAGGCGGCCGCATGCCGAGTCAAGCGGAATGGCAGCAGCGCCACCCAGCTGCTTCCGAGAATGGCCCGACCGAGGCGCCGACGCCGACCGCCGAGCCGGTGGCGGCAGAGCCTGGGCCGCCCGCTTTCTCCCCCGGACCGCCGAGCCCGGGGCCGACGGTGTGCGTGCCGCCGGGGATGCCCGCGCTGAGCGAGCTCGTGAGCGTCGGCCATCAGGTCATGATTGCGCCTGTCGATGGCAGCGACGAGACCGTGATGGTCAATGCGATCGGGCTCATCACGAGGGAACACCTCGCCAAGCACCGCGGGGGCGAGCTGCCGCTGGACTTCATCGTCTACTACGTCCGAGGCCACCTCGCCGCCGTAGACGACCACCCCGGCGACCCATCGGAGCCTGACATCGTGGACATCGGGATGGTGAGTCCGCGGGGCACGGCGCTGGCGCAGGGAGCGCCGGTCTGTCAGTGGGTTCGGCTGTCGCGGCCGGCCGATGATGGACGTGTGGCGACACCGGGCAGCCGAATCTGACGCGGCCGTCCGGCGTCAGGTCGCGAAGGAGCCGCTCCCGTCGGTGTCGGCGGCCGCCGTGGACGAGCGGAGCCAGCATGAGCGGCATTCGGCGGCGTGGCCGATCCGCCTGTGGCTCAGCGAGACCCAATTCTTCCCCGGGCGAGCCGTCGACATCAGCCTCCACGGGCTCCGGGTGTTCGTCCAGTCCCTCCCCGTCGGGATCGTCCAGGCGGGCGACGCCTACCATCTGGAGATCTGCCCGGAGACGAGCGACGAGTGGAGTGGCGTAGCGGTGGTCCGGCGCGTGAGCGGCCGCGAGCTGGACCTGGAGACCCGGGAAGAGTTCCCGGCCAGCTTGATCGGGAGCTACGCGGCGCCATCGGAGCGAACCCCGGATTCGGTTCGCTCGCGCTAGCAGGCCGCCGAGCGGCCTGACCAGTCTTTCCGTCCCGCGCCAGCCGACGGCGCGGAGTCTTCCTGATCCTCGCTCCCCCCGGGTTTCTCTCGCCGTCGCGCTCGACTTCGAGAGGCGCGACAGCGTGTCAGCGCCCTGACACTCGCGAGGCCGCGCGCACCTCGTGGCTGGATCCAAGATCCTGCTTTCCGGCCCTTCCGGTCGCCCGCTGGCGGCGCGTGGGGCTGGCACGAACCCTGCGAGGGGTGCGAGCGCTTGCCTGAAAGCGGGGCTCGCGAATCCCAATACCGATCATCAGAGGAGGTACGCAGCGTGGCGAAGCGGATCATTGTTCCTCTCGATGGAACCGCGGCGAGTGAGGCGGTGCTGTCACTGGTCACCGGCTCGGCTCAGGGCACCGGCGCGATCGTCCGTCTGCTGCACGTCGCGCCGGTCCCCGACGGCGTGATCGACCAGGACGGCCGGCTCGTCCAATACGCCGACCAGGAGATGGCGCGACTCGAATCGGCGCGCTCGAGCTATCTGGAAGGCGTCGGGGCGAGCCTGGGAAGCTTCCCCGTGGAGCGGGTCGTGCGCTTCGGCGACCCGGCGCGCGAGATCCTCGTCGAGGCCGAAGCCTGGTCGGCTGACCTCATCGCGATGACGGTACCGCCGAAGCGCTGGCTCGACAGGATCCGCCGGCGCCGCGTGGCGGCCCAGGTCGTCCGCAGGGCGACCGTCCCCGTCGTGCTCTACCAGCCGCCGCGCGCCAAGCTCCGCCTCGCGTAGCTCCTTCTCTCGCGTGCCTGATCGGGACAAGGCGGAGCGGGGTCCTTTGGGCTATATTGTGGGGCGATGCCGGGCTACGGAGGCCCGGTGCGCTCACGGGTTGATCCAAAAGCGCTCGGGCCATGAGTGAGTCGAACGTCAACGACATCGTCCGGCACAAGTACGGCCGCGGGGCGGTGCCGGCGGAGATCCGGCGTCGAGCGGTGGATCGGGTGCATGGCGGGGCCCCCACGTGGACGGGAAGTTCATGAGCGCCCTCGTGCGCGCGCGGAAGCCGGCCCGCGCGCGCTGAAGTCGCCCGCGAGCACGCCAGGTGGACCGGCTCTTCTTCGGGGTGGGGTCGGTGTCGGCCCTGCTCGCCGTCGCCGCCGGGGCATTCGGCGCCCACGGGCTCCGGAGCCGGCTGTCCGACGAACTGCTGGCCGCCTTCGAGACCGGCGCGCGATACCAGATGTACCACGCCCTCGCGCTGCTCGCGGTGGCGTGGGCGCATACGCGCTGGCCCGGCGGCGTGGTGTCGGTGGCAGGCTGGCTCTTCGTGGCCGGCACGGTTGTCTTCTCGGGTAGCCTCTACCTGCTTGCCCTGACCGGGCAGCGCTGGCTCGGAGCTGTCACCCCGGTTGGCGGCGTCGCCTTCCTCCTCGGCTGGCTCGCGCTCGCGACAGGAGTCCTGCGGGGGAGCTGAGCGGGCGCTCCGCCTTGACTGCGTCCGGCGTTCGCGGGAGCATGAAGGCGATCTTCGGTTGGTCACTGTGATCACATCGCTCGTGTGAGCGGCGCGACCCCGCGAAACTCGTGTCGCGAGTCCGCGAGCGGAGCGCCGGGCCCGGAAAGGAGTAGGTCTCATGGCTGAACGGACGTTCCTCGACGGGCTTCGGGATCGGGCGACTCGGCTCCGCATCCACTCGATCCGCGCCACGACAGCCGCCGGAAGCGGCCATCCGACGAGCTGCTGCTCGGCGGCCGACCTCGTGGCCGCGCTCTTCTTCGACGTCATGCGCTTCCGGCCGGCCGAGCCGCAGGCCGTGGACAACGACCGCTTCATCCTGAGCAAGGGGCACGCGGCGCCGCTGCTCTACGCGGCATGGGTGGAAGCCGGCGCGCTCTCGCCGGACAGCCTCCTGACGCTCCGGCGGATCGACAGCGACCTCGAAGGCCATCCCACGCCCCGTCTGCCGTTCGTCGACGTCGCGACGGGATCGCTCGGCCAGGGTCTCTCGACCGGCGTGGGCATGGCGCTGGCGGCGCGGATGGACGAATCGGATCGCACCGTGTTCGTCCTGCTCGGCGACGGCGAGTGTGCCGAGGGCAGCGTGTGGGAGGCGGCGCAGATCGCCGGCCACTATCGCCTGGATGGCCTGGTGGCGATCATCGACGTCAACCGTCTCGGGCAGTCCCAGGCGACGATGCTCGAGCACGACGTCCAGGCATACCGTAAGCGCTTCGAAGCCTTCGGCTGGCGCGCTATCGTCGTCGAGGGCCACGACATGGGCCAGGTGGTGAAGAGCCTGCGCAGCGCCCGGCGCCGGTCGGGCCGCCCGGTGGCGGTGGTGGCGCGGACGGTCAAGGGCAAGGGCATCCCCGAGGTCGAGGACCGCGACGGGTGGCACGGCAAGCCCTTGCCGGCGGATACAGCGAAGCGTGCCATCGACTCCCTCGAGCGCCAGCTCCACGGCGCGACGCTGCCGGATGTGCGCCCGCCGACGCGCCGCCCCGCGTCGCTGGCCGCGCCGTCTCGTCTGGTGCCGATGCCGGCGCCCGCCTACGAGATCGGCGCGTCGGTCGCGACGCGGCAGGCCTACGGGGAGGCGCTCGCGAAGCTCGGCAAACTCAACCCGGCGATCGTGGCCGTGGACGGTGACGTGAAAAACTCGACATACGCCGAGCGGTTCCTGGAGGCGTGCCCGAGTCAATACGTCGAGGGATTCATCGCCGAGCAGAACATGGTCGGAACGGGAGTCGGGCTCGGCGTGTGCGGGAAGATCCCGTTCGTGTCGACCTTCGCCTGCTTCCTGACCCGGGCGTTCGACCAGCTCCGCATGGCCGCCATCTCCCGGGCCAACCTGAAGGCGAGCGGCTCGCACTGCGGTGTCAGCATCGGGGAGGACGGGCCGTCGCAGATGGGGCTCGAGGACCTGGCGATGTTCCGGGCGGTGCCGGGCTCGGTCATCCTCTATCCCGCCGACGCGGTCTCTGCCGAACGCTGCGTCGAGCTGGCCGCCGGGCACCGGGGGATCGTCTACATCCGAACCACGCGCCCGAAGACTCCGGTCCTCTATGGCCCGGACGAGCCGTTCGACATCGGCGGGCTGAAGGTGGTCCGCCAGGACGCTGCCGACCGCGTCACCGTCGTGGCGGCCGGCGTGACGCTGCACGAGGCGCTGCGGGCGTGGGCCGAGCTCCGCCAGCGGGGCCTCGCGATCCGGGTCATCGATCTCTACTCGGTCAAGCCGCTCGACCGGCCGGGTCTGCTCGCCGCCGCCCGCGCGACGGGGGGGCGCCTCATCACCGTGGAGGACCACTACGCGGAGGGCGGGCTCGGTGCCGCCGTCCTCGACGCCGTCGCCGGCGAGGGCATCCGCGTCCACAAGCTCGCCGTCACCGAGCTTCCCCGGAGCGGGGCGCCCGAGGCCCTGCTCGATCGCTACGGGATCAGCGCGCGCCACATCGTCGAGACGGTGCTCGAAATCGCCCCCGGCGGCTAGGCGCGCAGGGCCCTTGATTGCGCGCGGCCCCTTCTCTACCATGACCGCATGTGGGAGGGGAGCGTCGTGTCGATCCACCTCGCCCCGCAGGCCTCCGCGCCCATGCAGTCCGTCGCGGAGGCGCGTGCCGTTCCCGGGCGCGGGCTCGAAGGCGACCGCTACTTCACGGGCCTCGGCTTCTACTCGTCGAAACCGGGCTACGGCGGGCGCGAGGTGACGCTGATCGAGGTCGAGACCCTCGAGGCCCTGGCGAACGGCGCGGTGAACGCGGAGGGCCAGCGGCTCGGGATCAAGCTCACGGCCGCGGACAGCCGGCGCAACATCGCGACCGCGGGCGTGCCGCTGAGCCATCTGGTCGACCGGGAGTTCTGGGTCGGCGCGGTGCGTATGCAGGGCACGCGGCTCTGCGAGCCGTGCAAGCACCTCGAGGAGCTGACCGGGTCGGGGGTGCTCGGCGCGCTGATCCACCGTGGCGGCCTGCGCGCCCGGATCCTGACGGAGGGGACGATCCGCGTCGGAGACATCGTGCGACCGTCCTGACGGACCGCGCCCTGCCCCTGCCCCGCTCGGCCCGGGATGCGCTCACGACGCGTCGCTGGCCAGCCTCCCGTTGACTCCCCAGTTCGAGCGCTCCACGTCCTGAAACACGATGTGGACCTGGTCGGGCGTGGTCTTGCCGATCTTCACCATCGCGTCGGTGATCGCGGCGACGATCTCGCGCTTCTGCTGCTGGGTGCGGCCGGCGTACCATTGGATCGAAATATTGGGCATGGTGCCTCCCCCGCGGGAGCCGGTGGCGACTCTCGCCGCCGGATTATGGCAGGTCGCGCGTCCGACGGGCAAGGTGGGGGCCGGGTCCCGTCGCTTGACGATGTCCGAGGCGGGGGGCAGAATCTCTGGCACGATCGGTTCGGACGTCAGGGAGGCCGCGCCCATGCCTCGAGATCGGGCTCCCGACAGCCTTTCGATGCCCTCGTTGCGGTGTCAGCCCACCGGCGAGGGCGTTCGTGTCTTCGCCGAGGCGGCGGGGTCGAGCGTGCCGCGGGGTACCGGAGTGGAGCGATGAGCGCGGACGAGTATGAGCACGATGAGGCGCTCGAGGCCGAGTTCGTCACCGTCGCCGACGCGCTGCTGAGCGACACGGTCGAGCTACTCGCCCCGCGCGACCCGATCAAGCTCGGGCCCGAGGTGACCGTCGACGAGGCGGTCGCGAAGATGGCCGACCACCGGCGGGCGGCGGTCGTGATCGTCGATGGCGAGGGCCGCCTGGTCGGGATCTTCACCGAGCGCGACGTCCTGACCCGCGTGGTACGCCAGCGGCGCGATCCGCGGGAGACGCGACTCCTGGAGGTGATGACGCCGGACCCCGAGGCCCTCGCTCCCGACGACCGGATCTGTCACGCGGTCAACCGCATGCACAATGCCGGCTACCGCACGGTGCCCCTCGTCGACGCGGAACGCCGCCCGGTCGGGATCGTCACCGTGAACGACGTGGTCACATGGCTGGCGGAGATCTTCCCGGAGGCGGTGCTGAACCTGCGGCCGGGCGACAAGATCAAGCGCCCGTCCCAGATCGACGCCGGCTGACGGGCCGGTCTTGACGGCCTTTCTTCTCGTCGTCTTCACCGCCTGCTGGATCACCCACGCGACGCGGCTGCCCAGCCGATCAGCGTGCGAGGCGCTCCGGCCCGCGCTCCTGCGGGCACTCGCCACCCTCGAGCCGCTCGTCCTGTTCACGGCCGACTGCTACCCCGCCGGCACGGACCTCGAAGCGCTGGAGCGCGAGCGCCTCGAGACGCTCGCCTGCATCTGGCCGCCGAACACCGAGGTCGAGAGCCGGTCGTCGGCGCCGAGGGGGCGATGACGGCGTGGTTCTTTCTCGTGTGGGCGCTCGGTGCCCACAATGGGCACTCCTACACCACCCGGGTCGTGGTCGACCGGATCGTGATGCCGACGCGGGAGATGTGCGAGACGGCCCGCCACGGCATGGAGGAGGAGCAGGCGACAGAGCCGGGCACGCTCTACGTCCCCGGCCCCTGCCAGCCGGTCGCGCATGGGGAGGACAACGGCGACCACAGGCGTGAGCTCCGTCCGGGCCCGCCGCGCTCCGGGCGATGACCTGCGCTCAGTCGATGTAGAGCTCGACCGTGTAGCCGTTCGGGTCGCGGAAGTAGACGGCCGATCGTCCGCGGCGGCCGGTGATGCGCACCCCCGCCCGCCGGAGGCGCGCACGCAGCGCCTGCCAGCGGGCGCGGGGGACGCGCAGGCCAAAGTGGTCGAAGCCGCCCCGGCGGGGATCGAAGCGCCGTCTGGTCTCCACGAAGTTCAGCAGATCGCTGCCGCCCGGAGCCCGCAGGAAGATCATCCCGCGGTGCGGGAACGCCGTCTCGAGCCCGAGGACCTCGATGTAGAAGCGCTCGGTGGCGCGAAGGTCCCGCGTCTTGAGTGCGAGGTGGCGGAGGCCGTAGTCGAGGACGCGCGTCACCGGGGCCGAGCCCCGCCTCAGTCCCAGAGCCGGGTCGAGAAATAACGCTCCCCGACATCGTTGAACAGCGTCACGAACCGCCCGCGGCGCTCGCGGCGTGCGACATGCTCCACGCCGGCGAGATAGGCGCCCGACGATTGGCCCACGAAGAAGCCGGCCTGGGCCAGCCGCACGCACATCCGGTAGGCGTCGTCGATCGTGACGTGGATCCGCTCGTCGATGACGCGCTCGTCGAGGATCGCGGGCACGATGTCCTCGGGGCGACCGAGCGGCTTCAGGCCCTCGACGCCGGGGAAGGCGTCGGGGATGACGCAGACCACGCGGATCTTCGGGTCGTGCTCCTTGAGCCGTCGACCGAGGCCGGTGACGGTGCCGCCGGTGCCGACGCCGGCGACGAGGTGAGTGAGCCGGCCGCCCGCCTGCTCGAGGATCTCCAACGCCGTCGTCTCGTAGTGCGCGCGCCAGTTGTCCTCGTTCCCGTACTGGTCGCAGAAGAAGTAGCGGTCGGGGTCGGCTTTGTAGCGTCGGTGGACCTCGCGCAGCGCCTCGTCGTAGCCTTGGAGGGCGTCCGTGTACACGAGCCGCGCGCCGTGCGCCAGCATTCGCTTCTTCCGCTCGGAGCTGGCGTTGTCGGGGACCACGATCTCGACGGGGTGGCCGATGATCCGGCCGATCATCGCGTAGGCGATCCCCGCGTTGCCGGAGGAGCTGTCGAGGATGGTCCGGCCGGGCTCGAGACGGCCGTCGACGAGGGCGCCCAGCAGCATCCTGAGAACCGGCCGGTCCTTGAGGGAGCCGCCGGGGTTGAGCGACTCCATCTTGGCGAGCACCTCCACGTCCGGCAGATCGTGGCGGAAAATGTCGACCGGCACCAGCGGCGTACCGCCGATCGCCCGCAGGACCGGGTAGCGGTCCAGGAGGGGTCGGATTCGGGGATCCCAGGGCATGGCAGATGATTCTACCCCAGGCGGGGCGCCGCGCCCGGATCGAGGCGCGGCGGGAAGGCGGGGAAGGCCCGCGTCAATTCAGGCGGGCACGCAGGCTATGGAGCGCCCGGTGCGACTGGACGTCGTCCGGCGCCACCCGCACGGCGCCTTCGAACTCGCGCAGCGCCTCCCACACCCGGCCTTGCTTCAAGTAGATACGGCCCAGGTTCAGGAACGGGAAGTGGCGCGGGTCGTAGCGCCGGGCCTTCTTGGCCTTTTCGAGCCATTGGATCGCCTCGTCGAGCCGCTCCTGGTGCATCAGGTAGACGCCGATGTCGTTATAGGGGTTGCCGAAGTCGGGGTCGACCTCGATGGCGCGGAGGCACTCGGCCGTCGCCTCGTCGAGCCGCCCCCGGAAGCTCAGGGTCCAGCCGAGGAACGTGTGCGCCTCCGCCGTCGGGTGGACGGCGATCGATTGCTGGTAGAGTTCGATCGCGCGGTCCAGATCGCCCTGCATCTGCTGGCGGTAGGCCTCCTGCCAGAGCTCCGTCGCCCGCTTGAGGTCCTCTGCGTTGCTCACCGTCGGGGCACCCGCCTCCGCACCCTCTCCCGTCGAGATTGTACGCGCCATCGGGCGACGCCATCGCCACTGTTGCCGACGGCGGAGCCGGTGCCCAGAATAAGCGGTCGGGCGGTGGTCTGGCGCCCCGCCGCCCCTCAGGGAGGGGCTCGATGAAGATCACACGGGTCGAAGCGGTGCGGGTGGACGTCCCCCTGCCGGGCGAGGGGTTCCGCCCGGCGTGGGGGCCGGGTCTCCTGCAGCGGAGCTGGTCGAACGTGCTGGTGAAGGTCTTGACCGACGAAGGCATCACCGGCTACGCGGCCGGTCACTCCTTCGTCGCGCACATCGAGCGGAGCGTCGCGCCGTACATGGTCGGCCAGGACCCGTTTGCCCTCGAGTACCACCATCAGGTCCTGCTGAACGCCGGCGGTCCCTTCTTCATCGACATCGCGCTCTGGGACATCATCGGCAAGGCGTGCGGCCAGCCCCTGTACAAACTCTTCGGCGGTCACCGGACCCGGGTGAAGGCGTACGCGGCGACCTGCGAGGTGGGCACGCCCGAGCGCCGCGCCGACGACGCGCAGCGCTACCTCGCGGAGGGCTTCACCGCCCTGAAGCTCCGGCTGCACCACTCTGCGCTCGAGGAGGACATTGCCCTCGTCACCGCGGTGCGGAAGGCGGTCGGCGACCGGATGGAGATCCTGGTCGACGCCAACCAGACCTTCAGCATCCCGAGCCCGGGGCCGTGGCCCCGATGGACCTACCAGCGCGCGGTCGCGACCGCGCGGGAGCTCGAGGAGCTCGACGTCGTTTGGCTCGAGGAGCCGCTCGGGCGGTACGACTGGGAGGCCCTCGGGCGGCTCGCCGCGGAGGTGGACATCCCGATCGCCGGCGGCGAGTTCAACACGGGTCTCCACGAGTTCCGGGCGATCCTCGAGAACGGAGCCTACGACATCCTCCAGCCCGACCCGGCGCACCTCGGGATCACCCAGACCCGGAAGATCCTCGCCATGGCCGAAGCCTACGGACGGCCCTACGCGCCCCACAACGGCTACAACGGCCTCGGAGTGACGGCGTGCCTCCACCTCGTGCTCGCGCATCCGCAGGGTCTGTATCTCGAGTACCTGCATGACCCACCCGTGGCGCCCTTCGCGAGCTTCAGCTCCCTCGTGACCGAGCCGTTGAGGGTCGACGGGGACGGGTACGTGCACGCCACGGACAAGCCCGGCCTCGGCGTCGAGCTGAACGAGGAGGTCGTCGAGCGGTTCGGCACGCCCGGCTAGCAGGCCGCCGAAAACGCCGGGCCCCGGTCCGCCCGAGCGTCAGGCGGACTCAGCCGCCGGCGATCCGCGCCGCCAGATCGAAGAGCTCTTGCGGATCGACGTCCGACACGAGCGCGTATCCGAGGTCCCCGCTCCGCCAGAGCACCACGCTGAATCCACGGGCCGCCGCCGCGTACGCGGTGGCCCGTCCGATCGGGCGGAGCCCTCGGCTCGGCCACGCGAGCCCGTCGGCGCGGAATACGAAGAGCGAGATCGAGTGGAGCCGCCGGCCGTACACGAAGGCCGCCGCCTTGCGGTCGAGGAAGTAGGCGACCGCCCCGCCCTTCAGCGGAAACTCCTGATCGCCCGCGAACGCGACGACCGGGGCGAAGTCGAGCCGACCCTCGAACCACGGCTTGACCCGATGGATACCACCGCTCTCCACCTCGAGCGGGTGCCCGCTCTGGAGCAGCCGCAGGTGGTCGTTGACCGCCTCCGTGACCATGGGGGCCGTCCCGTCGGGCGGCCGGACGAAGGCCCGCTCGTAGTAGAAGAGCGGCACCGCCATCGCGAGGACAGCGGCGGCCGCAAGCGCGGGCGCGAGCCGTCCCCACCCACTCCACCAGACGCGCCGGGGGGCCGGCGGCGCCGGCCACGCGGCGGCGAGCCGGCGCTTGAGCGCCAGCGAGGCTGCATGAATCGGCAGCCTCCGCTCGAGGAGGTCGGTCAGCGTCTGCTCGGCCGTCTCCGCGCGGCGGCAGGCCGCGCAGCCATCGAGGTGGGCGCGGACGTCGCGCTGGCGCCCGACATCGAGCCGCCCGCGCTGGTACTCGAGGAGGTGGAGGCGGACGTCCTGACAGTCCATCGCGCGCCTACCTCGCATAGTCCCGGAGCCGCTCGCGGAGCGCGGCGCGGGCGCGGGCGAGACGGGACTTCACGGTGCCCACCGGGCAGCCGACGACTTCCGCCACCTCGACCTCGGTCAGGCCTTCGAGGTCGAGGAGGATCACCGTGCGCGCGTCCTCGGAGAGGGTGAGCAGAGCCTGCTCGATCTCCTCCGCCACGACCTTGCGAAGCCGGTCCAGCTCGAGGTCGTCCCGGAGCCACTGCTCCTCGGCCGGGCCGAGTCCCCCCGGGTCGACCGTGTCGAGTCCCCCGATGGTGGGATTGTTCCGCTGGCGTCGGTACTGGCTGATGAAGGTGTTGCGGAGGATCCGGAAGAGCCATGCCTTGAGGTTGGTGCCGGGCGTGAACTGGCCGGCGGCGGCGAGCGCCCGCGCGTAGGTCTCCTGGACGAGATCCTCCGCGTCCGTATAGTTCCCGGTCAGATAGCGGGCGAGATTGTGCAAGGTATCGACGTACGCCAGGGCTTCCCGCCCGAGCGCTGCCTCGGTGTCCGGCACGTACCGGCTCTCCATGCGCCGTTCATAGTAACCCGCACTGGCAGCGGCGGGGGCGCCCCGCCGCCGCCGTCTCTGCTCCTTCTCCCATCGCAACGCTCGGCGGACGGGATCGTTCCCGATGCGGCTCGGCGGTTGACACCGGACGCACCGCCCCCTAGAGTCACGCCAGCCTCGGCGGACCTACCGGAGGAGACTCGAACGGGAAAGCTCCCTGGCACGCTGAAAGGAGGTGCCCGCGATGCCCCAGACACCCCACGTCGAGCGACACTTCTCCGCCTCGGCGGTGGTCCGCGATCTCGTCATCGGCATGTCCGACGGCCTGACCGTCCCCTTCGCGCTGGCGGCCGGGCTCTCGGGGGCCGCCCAATCGAGTGGCGTCGTGATCACGGCGGGGCTGGCCGAGATCGCCGCGGGGGCGATCGCGATGGGGCTGGGCGGGTACCTCGCCGCGCGGACGGACGCCGAGCACTACGAGGCGGAGCGCGCGCGTGAGGCGCGCGAGACCATCGAGCTGCCCGAGGAGGAGATGGAGGAGGTCGCGCGCATCTTCCGTTCCTATGGATTGCCGGAGCCGACGGTGCTGAGCGTGGCCGAAGCCATCCGCTCCGACCGCCGGCGCTGGATCGATTTCATGATGAAGTTCGAGCTGGGGCTCGAGAAGCCCGACCCACGACGCGCCCGGACGAGCGCGCTCACGATCGGGCTGTCGTACGTGGCGGGCGGCCTGGTGCCGCTCGCGCCGTACATGGTCTTCTCCACCGCGGGGACGGCGCTCGAAGTGTCGATCCTGCTCACCTTGCTGGCGCTGTTCGTGTTCGGGTACGTCAAGGGCATGTTCACGATCAAGAGGCCGCTCCGGAGTGCCTGGCAGACGGCGGTGGTCGGAGGGCTGGCCGCGGCGGCGGCCTTCGCGATCGCGAAGCTGGTGGCGTAGCCGCCCGATGCCGCCGCCCCCCCGTGGGGCTCGCGGCGCGCCACGAAGCCTAGGCGGGCGGGGGCGAGGTCGGGGGCCGGCGGCCGAGCAGGCTCAGGCCCTTGATCGTCATGACGACCTCGCCGTGCTGGTTCCGCATCTCGAGCAGCGAGCGGACGATGCCGCGGTCCGGCTTGCTGCGGGACGCGATGCTTTCGATCACCGTCATCCGGGCGGCGAGGGTGTCACCGGGACGGACTGGCCGGAGCCAGCGCAGCTCGTCGATCCCCGGCGAGCCGAGACTCACCGTCTCCCTGAGGAGCCCCTCGTAGAGGAGACGCATCATCAGGGAGCCCGTGTGCCAGCCGCTGGCGAGCAGCCCGCCGTAGATCGTGGCCTTGGCGGCCTCCTCGTCGGTGTGGAACACCTGCGGGTCGAACTCCTTCGCGAACGCCACGATCGCGTCCGTGGTGATCGTGCGGCTCCCGAGCTCGATCACCTCGCCCGGCTTGAAGTCCTCGAAGTAGCGCATGTCGATCGCCGTCGTAGTATAGGACGAGCGGGCGGATGCCGGGGATGCGGGATGTCGTGCCCGGCCACCTGGGCCCGCGCCGGAGGAGCGTACATGATCTTCCACGACTACTACGCGGACATCGCCGCCGACGAGGTCGACCGCTTCGTCTGCTCGCAGGAGATCGGGCGCCTCGTCACCGTCGGAGCGGACGGCACGCCGCACCTCGGCCTCTACCCGTTCGTTGCGGACGGGGACGCCATCGAGCTCCACCTGGTGCGGGAGGACGAGCAGGTCGCCGACCTCACGGCCCGGCCGCGCTGCCTGTTCGAGGTGGACGAGGTCCTGGCCGTAATCCCTTCCTACTGGGTACACCCCGAGTATGCCGGCGCCGCGACGGCCTACCACCGGACCGTGATCTTCGAGTGTGTGGGCTCGGTCCGCGAGGAGCCGGCGGCGGTCGCCGCCCAGCAAGGGCGGCTCCTGGCCAAGCACCAGCACGAGGGCGGCTTCCGGCGGCTCGACGTCGGCGACCCACTGTACGCGGGCGCCCTCGCCCGGCTCGCCGCGATCGGGCTCCGGGTGGTCCGTCGGCGCGTGAAGTGGAAGCTCGGCCAGAACCGCCCCGTCGAGGCCAGGCGGCGCGTCGTCGCCGAACTCCGGAAGCGCGGACGGCCGAACGACGCGCGCGCGGCGGACGCGCTCGAATGGACGATCGCGCGATCCGCGCTCCACCCGCGTCCTGAACCCGAGCCGAGCCGGTGCGACCGACCCGCGACCTCCTGATCCGCGGTGGGATGGTCAGCGGGTTGCCATGCTGGCGCCCGCCGAGGATCATGTCTGAGGACGACCACGCGACAAGGAGAGTGACGATGAGACGCTTGTGCGCCCTCGCTCTGGCTATTTCGATGATGGAGCTCTCGGCCGCGGTACCCGCGTTGGCCTGCGACTCGGCCGGCCCCAACACCCACGTCGGGGTTGTCACCGCTGTCGACCGCGCGCGGAGCACGCTGACGTTGAAGGACGCCGAGACCGGTAGCCCGCTGACGTTCCTCGCGCAGCCGGACCTCATCCGTGGCATCGCGCCGAAGGACGAGGTCATCGTCAAGTTCACGCCGGAGGGCAGGACCCTGCGCGCGACGTCGGTCGAGAAGGCCGGGAACTGAGGCTCGACGCGGGTTCGGGACCTTCGGGCTCGGCGGCGGCCGGGCGACTTGCTACCGGTCGGCCAGCAGGATGCGGACGGGGTAGGCGACGTGGATCTCGTCGCCCTGGCGGTGCGTCCCGACGCCGAGCGCGTCGTCGGCCAGCGAATCCATGATCGCCCGGCGGACCGTCGCCCCGTCGCCCGGCTCGGGGAACGATCGGCCGAGCAGCCCCTCGAGCTCACTCCGGAGGCTGTAGGCCGTCGTCCGCGGCCGCGGGAGCCCCGCCGCCGTGAAGAGCGCCAGCAGCTCGTCGAGCGGCAGCGCGCGCACGTGGGACGGGTCACGGAGTCTCTCCATCCGGTTGAAAGCGGCCGCCTTCGCCGGGTCGGGCGACGCCTCGACGTCGATCACGACGACCTTGCCCCCCGGCGCGCACACCCGCTTCATCTCGGCGAGGACCACCAAGGGCTCCTGGATGTGGTGGAACGCGAAGCGCGAGGTGACGATCGTGAACGAGGCGTCGGGGTAGGGCAGGGCGCCGACGTCGCCGACGTCGAGCGTCACGTTGCCGAGACCGCGCTCTCGCTGGAGCTCGCGCGCGCGCTCGACCATCGCGGGCGTGAGGTCGATCCCGGTCACGCGGCGGGCGACCCGCGCGAAGGCACAGACGACCAGCCCCGGCCCGCAGGCGACGTCGAGCACCGTGTCCGCGGGCCCCGCCTCCGTGAAGTCGAGCAGAAGCCGCAGCGCCTCCTCGTCACGGACGCCGGGCGCGTTCGAGAACGGGATCGCCTGCTTGGTGAACTGGTCCCGAACCGTGTCCTGGTGCGAGTGCATGCGGCCTCCCGGGGAGCCGGGTCGCCCGGCCGTCACGGGCTCACCGGTCGCGAAGTCGGTTGCGGAGGTACTTGAAGAGCGAGAGCCCGCCCGTGAGCGGGATGAGCGCGAGCTGCCGGAGCAGCTCGTGGCGGCTCCGCTCGCGATCGCGCTCGCGGGCGGCTTCCGCCTGCATCCGGCCGAGGTGGAGCAGCCCATACTTGAGAAAGTCCACGCCGCATGCGTCGCACGTCCCGCCATGGCCTTGCCCGTGGCCGCACGCCGGGCAGGTGACGCGGAGCGGAGTGTGGCACCGCGAGCAGAAGGGCGCGATCTCGGGATTCTCCTGGCCGCACCTCGCGCACGTGACGGGCATCCTTGTGTTCATCATAGCGCCGCCGGCGCCGGCGTTGACAGCGGCGTCTGCCCCCTGCGATAAGCATAGCGGGCTCGCGCCGGACGGGGCGGGAGCGGGGAGGCGCGCGTGGGCGTCACGAGAGGACGGCATCCGTGGTGGCGAGGGCTCGGCGCGGTCGCGGCCGGCCTGCTCGCCGGCGTCGCGCTCGGGCCGGAGCCGGCGGGGGCGGCCACCTTCCGGATCGCGGTCGGTATCGACCCCGACACCATGGATCCGGTGCAGACGACCACCACCACCGTCGGCAACATCGTGGACTACGCGGTGGAGACGCTGACCGCGATCGACGGGTCCGGCAAGATCCTCCCCCACCTCGCCCTACGCTGGACCATCTCCGCCGACGGTCGCCTGTACACGTTCAGGCTCAAGGCCGGGGTCCGTTTCCACGACGGCTCCCCATTCGACGCGAAGGCGGTCAAGTGGAACTTCGACCGGCTGATCGATCCCGCCGTGCGGGTCCCGGGCCGCGCCGCCTACCCCATCGAGAAGACCGACGTCCTCGACCCGCTGACGGTGCGGGTCACGCTCGCCCACCCGTACGCGCCGCTCCTCGGCGCCCTCTCGTGGACGACCGCGGGGCTCCTGTCGCCGGCGTCAGCTGGTGCCAATGGCAACGACTACAAGAACTACGTGAACATCGTGGGCACCGGTCCTTACGCGCTCACCGAGCGGCGGAAGGGCGAGAGCATCACCTTCGCGAAGAACGCCGCCTACTGGGGCCCGTCGCCGGCGTACGATTCGGTCGTCTTTCGCGTCGTTCCCGAGCCG
>Ga0070699_100001853_pt1 | contig 19179 bp, 18 predicted proteins | sample KBSK1503metaG_FD_65473 | JGI IMG/M metagenome (GOLD analysis project Ga0070699, IMG submission 65473) | Corn, switchgrass and miscanthus rhizosphere microbial communities from Kellogg Biological Station, Michigan, USA - KBS K1-50-3 metaG | ecosystem: Host-associated > Plants > Roots >... | reverse complement strand
CTCCACGGAGCCCTGGTCAAGATGCACGGCCGCACCGCGCTGCCCAGGCCCCCGATCAACACGCTTCGCATCAAGGAGATCGAGGACGCGCGCGTCATCGTCGTCGTCGCCTCCGACACCGAGAACGACGTGCCGATCGTCAATCTGCGCATCAAGAAGGCGGTGTCAAAGCGCGGGGCGAGGCTGATCGTGATCAACCCGGATGGTGTCGACCTGGACCGCGACCCCGGCACGCTGCACATCCGCAACGCGCCCGAATCCGCGGCGGCCGAGGTGCGCAAGCTCGCGTCTCACGAGCTTTTGAAATCCCCGGCCGGGCCGGTCGCCATCCTCTTCGGCGACGGCCACGGGAGCGAGGAGATCGTCGACCTCACCACGTCCTGCCGCGAGCTTGCGGATGCGGTCGGCGGTAAGGTCATGCCCCTCTACCGTGCCACCAACGAGCGTGGGGCGCTCGCGGCGGGCGTCGCCGGGTGGGACTCGCTGGACGCCGTCGAGGCTTTGCTCAGCTGGGGGCCACCGCCGGCCGCGGGCATCGGGAAGAACGTGAAGTTCCTGGCCGCATGGGACCACCTGCCCAGGCCGGAGAACGAACGAGCCAACGTCGTGCTGCCGGCCACCACTTTCGCGCAGCGGCAGGGCAGCTACACGAACCTGGAAGGAACCGTGCAGTTCCTCCGGCCGCCGATCGAGGTGGACGCCCCGCTCAAGGAGTCATGGGAGGTGCTCACCGAGCTGGGCGTGGCGCTGGGCATGAACCTCGACTACGCCGGCGTCTTCGCCATCCAGCGCGAGGCGGCGGCCGCGATACCGGAGCTGGCGGCGCTCGCGCAGCCGCCGTCGGCCGAGCCCGAACCCGAGCCGGTCCTCATCGGACCGACGCACCCATGAGCGGCATCTACAACGACCCGGTCGGCCACTGGGTCGTCGTCGTCGTGGCGATGGCGCTGCTGCTCTTCGTCGTGCTCACGGCCACCGCGTATACGGTGTGGTTCGAGCGCGTGGCCCTCGGCCACATCCAGCGCCGGCCGGGCCCCAACCGGGTCGGCCCTTTCGGCCTGATGCAGCTCGCCGCGGACGGCATCAAGCTCGCGTTCAAGGAGAGCTTCGTCCCGGCGAAGACCGAGCGCCTCCTGTTCGTGGTCGCGCCCTGCATCGCGGTGGCGGCGGCGTTCCTGTCGTGGGCGGTGATCCCGATCGGCCTCTGGTACAACGTCACGTACTGGATCGCCGACGTCAACATCGGCGTCCTTCTCATCTTCGCGTTCAGCTCGCTGAACGTCTACGCGATCTTCATCGGCGGATACGCATCCAACAACAAGTACTCGCTGCTGGGCGGCGTGCGGTCGGCGGCCCAGCTCATCAGCTACGAGATGTCGCTCGGGCTCGCGCTGGTGCCTACGTTCATGATCGTCGGCTCGCTTCGGCTCCGCGACATCGTCGACTACACCGTGACCTGGGGGCCGTACCATGGCCCGCTACCGCTCATCCTGCTGACGCCGATCGGCTTCGTCATCTACATTATCGCGGCGGTCGCCGAGACCAACCGCGCCCCGTTCGACCTGCCAGAGGCCGAGCAGGAGCTCATCGGCGGCTTTCTCACCGAGTACTCGGGCCTGAAGTTCGTCATGTACTACCTGGCCGAGTACGTGAACATGATCACGGTCTCGGCGCTCGCGGCACTCCTGTTCTTCGGCGGCTGGTACCTGTGGTTCGTGCCGCCTGTGCTCGCCTTCCTGCTCAAGGTCGTGCTGTTCCTGTTCCTATACATTTGGCTTCGGGGCACGTTCCCCAGGCTTCGCTACGACATGCTCATGCGCCTGGGTTGGAAGGTGCTGCTGCCACTGGCGATCGTCAATGTGGTCGTCACCGGGGTCATCCTGGTGGCGACGCAGGGGTAGTCGATGTCAGACGACGAGCAGGAGACGGACGGCAGGCCGGAGCACCCGACGCCCTTGCGCGGGACCGACGAAGGCGTCCCTCCACGCCCAGAGGGCAAGCGGCCCAGCGTGGCGGGCGACATAGGCGCCCTCGCCACCGGGCTGAAGACGACGTTGGGCGAGTTCTTCTCGCCCGCGGTCACGCTCGAATATCCCGAGGACAAGAGCCCGCGGTCCGAGCGCTATCGGGGCCGGCATTACCTGCGGCGCTACGAGAACGGGCTCGAGCGGTGCATCGGGTGCGAGCTCTGCGCCGCCGCGTGCCCGGTGGGCTGCATCCTGGTCATCGCCGCGGAGAACACCGACGAGAACCGAGTCTCGCCGGGCGAGCGGTATGCGAAGACGTACGAGATCAACATGCTGAGGTGCATCTTCTGCGGCTACTGCGAGGATGCATGCCCGGTCCAGGCGATCGTGCTGGGCCCCGAGTACGAGCTGTCGGACACGAGCCGCGAGAAGTTCATCTACACCAAGGAGAAGCTGCTGGAGCCGCTCCCGCCTGACGTTCAGGCGCGACTAAAGGCTGAGTCTCCCCATCCCCCGGCTGCGCCGGGTACTTCCCCGCGAGCGGGGAAGTGACTATCTAAATATTGGCGATCGCGATCTTCTTAATCGCCGCCGCCATCGCCGTGGCGGGTGGCATCGGCGTGATCAGCTTCCGCCAGCCGATCCGCAGCGTCCTCAGCCTGGTGGTGGTGATGATCGCCCTGTCGGTTCTCTTCCTCCTCCTCAGTGCCCAGTTCATATTCGTCGCCCAGGTGATCGTGTACGCCGGGGCCGTGATGGTCCTGTTCCTTTTCGTGATCGCCCTGCTCGGCCCGGCGAAAGAGATCGGCCGAGGCCGCCTCCGCTTCCAGACCGCGCTCTCCTCGCTGTTCATCCTCGCGCTGTTCGGCCTCTTGTGGGCACTGCTCCAGGGCGTCCAGTACCGCCAGCCCGACCAGACGACCGACCTCAGCGCGTTCGGCACCGTGCAGTCGATCGGAATCGGCTTGTTCACCAAGTTCCTGTACCCGTTCGAGCTGACGTCGCTGCTTCTGCTCGTCGCCGCGATCGGCGCCATCTACCTCAGCCGCAAGGAGGGGGACGACCGGTGAGGACCCGAGCCGGTAGATGAGCGGCTTCAACGCAGGCGGTTCGCAGCTGGACACTTCCTGGTTCCTGCTCCTGGCCGCGATCCTTTTCATCCTCGGCACCATAGGTGTGCTGATCCGCCGCAACCCACTGGTGATCCTGATCTGCATCGAGCTCATGCTCAACGCGGCGAACCTCACGCTGGTCGCCTTCTCGCGCCAGCTGCAGAACCTAGATGGCCAGCTGTTCGCGCTCATGTCCATGACCGTCGCCGCCGCCGAGGCCGTGATCGGCCTGGCGATCCTGGTCGACATCTTCCGCCGCCGCGATGTCGAGGACGTCGACGACCTCAGCGAGCTGAAGGGTTGAGCACGCTGGCGCTGCTGATCCTGGTCTTTCCCGCTGCCGGCGCGATCCTGCTGGCCGGGCGAGGTTGGCGGCTGCCGCGGATCGTGACCAAGATCGTCGGCCCTGGCGTCGTGTGGGCGTCCTTCGTGGTCACGCTGACGCTCTTCTTCAACAACGCGTCCGGCGACTTCTACTACTGGACGTGGATCCGGAGCGGCTCGTTCGATGTGCCGTTCAACATCCTGATCGACAACCTCTCGATCTTCATGTGCCTCGTCATCACCGGCGTGGGCGGGCTGATCGTCACCTACGCGGTCGGCTACATGGAGCACGAGGACGGACCCAGCTACGCGCGCTTCTTCACGTACATGGACGTATTCGTGTTCTCGATGCTGCTGCTCGTCCTTGCGGGCAACTTCATCTTCCTGACCGTCGGCTGGGCGCTGGTCGGCCTGAGCTCTTACTTCCTGATCGGCTTCTGGTACCAGCGCCGCTCCGCGGTGCTCGCGGCACGCAAGGCGTTCGTGATGAACGTGATCGGCGACGTGGGCATGATCCTGGGCACCTTCGTCCTGTTCGTGACCTATCACGCCACTACTTATGCGAGCGTCTTCAAGACCCTCGGGGGAGCGGACACGTCCAGTCTTGAACTCGCGGCCTTCCTACTCCTCGTTGGCGCGATCGCCAAGTCGGCGCAAATTCCTCTGCACACCTGGCTTCCCGATGCCATGGAAGGCCCGACGCCGGTCAGCGCCCTCATCCATGCCGCGACCATGGTCACCGCGGGCGTCTACCTGGTCGGGCGCATGCACCCGATCTACGACGTCGCGGTTTACGCGCACGGCGCGGTGGCGGTCGTCGGTGCGGTCACCGCCCTCTTCGCCGCCACCATCGCCATCGTCCAGACCGACATCAAGCGCGTGCTCGCCTACTCGACGATGAGCCAGATCGGCTACATGTTCCTCGCGGTCGGCATCGGCGCCTACTCGGCCGGCTTCTTCCACCTCCTCTCCCACGCCTTCTTCAAGGCCCTCCTCTTCATGGCCGCCGGCAACGTCATCCATGCGATGAACGACGAGCAGGACATGCGCAAGTTCGGAGGCCTGTGGCGCCAGATGCGCCCGACTTCGGTGGCGTTCCTCATCGGGTCGCTCTCGCTGGTGGGCGTGATCCCGTTGGTGGGCTTCTTCTCCAAGGAGCAGATACTCGGCGCCGCCTTCTCCAAGCCAGGCGATTCGCTGGCCCTGGCCGTGTACGTGCTCGGTTTCGTCACGGCGCTCGTCACTGGCTTCTACACCGGACGAATGTGGTGGCTGTCCTTCGCGGGCAAGCCGTCGCCGGACCGGCCGGTCGAGCACCCCCACGAGGCGCCGTCCGTGATGCTCATCCCCGTCCTCATCCTTGCCGTCCTGGCGACGATCGGCGGCTTCATCCAGACCCGAGCGCTCGGATCAGGCCCGCACCTGGTCGACGACTTCCTCAAGAGCGCCGTCGGCGCGCAGCCTTGGGAGGGCGGCGCCTCCGACGTGATCGCGACCTTCGTGACCATGATCCTGGCCGTCGTTCTCTTCCTGGCCGCCTATCGCATCTATATCCAGCACGCCTGGAAGCCGTGGACCGCGGTCGTGCCGTGGGCGCAGCGCCTCCTCGAGCGCAAGTACTACTTCGACGAGCTCTACGACGCGGTCGTCGTCCGCCCCATGGACGCGCTCGCGCGCGACGGGCTGCGATATGTCGAGGAGCCGATCATCGACGGCTCCCTGGTCGACACCGGCGAGCGCGTGGAGGCGTCGGCGCACTACCTCAGCCTCACCCAGACCGGCTACTTTCGGAACTACGTGCTCGTGTTCGTGGCAGGCGCTGTCGTGGTGGCGCTGCTGATCCTGGCGAGGCTGAGCTCGTGACCCTCACCGCCATCTGGCTGCTCCCGCTGTTCGGCGCCGTCCTCATCGCCGGCTTGCCGCCGCGGTTCGCCAAGTGGATGGGCGTGCTGGTGTCGCTGGTCACGCTGGGGATCTCAGGCGGCGTCGCGCTCGCCTTTGCCCCCGGTTACAGCGGCTACCAGTTCACCGAGCAGGTGTCCTGGATCCCGCAGCTGCACGTCTTCTACCACCTCGGGGTGGACGGCATCAGCATCTGGCTCGTCGTCCTCAACGCGCTGCTCACCGTGATCGCGATCCTGGCGACGCCCGTGACCACGCGCAACGTGAACCGATTCATCGCGCTGATGCTCGCCATGTCGGCGGGCATGGCCGGGGTGTTCCTGGCGGTCGACCTCGTCCTCTTCTATGTGTTCTGGGAGGCGATGCTCATCCCCGCCTACTTCCTGCTCTGGCTTTTCGGCGAGGGCGAGAGGCCGGGGCGAGCCGCGATCAAGTTTGTCCTGTTCACCCTCGCGGGTTCGCTGCTGATGCTGGTGGGGGTCATCGGCGAGTACGTTTTCACGGGCCAGCAGACCTTCGACCTGGCCAGGCTCGCGACCATCCCGCCGTCGGCGTCGATCCAGTTCGGGCTCTTCTTCGTCTTCGCGCTGGCGTTCGCGATCAAGACCCCGCTTTTCCCGTTCCATGCGTGGCTGCCGGACGCGTACATGGCCGCCCCGACCCCGATGCTGGTCACGTTCGCGGGCATGATGGGCAAGACCGGCGCATACGGCTTCCTCCGCATCGTCGTGCCTCTCTTTCCCAACCCGGTCGAATGGTGGGACTGGCGCTGGGTCATCCCGGTGCTCGCCGTGGCCGCGATCATCTGGGGGGCCCTGATGGCCATCGCCCAGCGCGACATGAAGCTCCTGGTCGCCTACTCCAGCGTGAGCCACATGGGATTCATCGTCCTGGGCATCTTCTCGTACAACATCCAGGGCCAGCAGGGCGCGATCCTGCAGATGGTCAACCACGGGATCATCATCCCGGCCCTCTTCCTCTTCGTGGCCTGGATCGCGGACCGCGCGGGCACCAGGGACCGCAACGCCCTGGCCGGCCTCGCTCCACGCATGCCGGTGATGGCGGGCGTCTTCACGATCGTGGTTCTCGCCGCCCTGGGGCTTCCAGGCCTGAACAGCTTCGTCGGTGAGTTCATGACGCTCCTGGGCGCCTGGGAGCGCGCCCCCGCGCTCGCCGCCGTCGGCGCCATCGGGCTGGTGCTCGCCCCCGTCTACATGCTCCGCATGTTCCAGGGCGCTATGCATGGCGATCCAGCCGGCCCGAGACCGTCAGGCGGAGACATCTATGCCGGCCAGCTGGGGCTGGTGGCGCCGCTGGTCATCCTGATGTTCGCCATCGGCCTCTACCCCGACGCCCTGACGCAGCTCATGACCTCGGTCGCGCAGGTCGGCCTGTACAGATGATCCTCACCGCCATCCCGACCTACGGTTGGGCGCAGGCGCTGGCCGACCTCGGCCAGATCTCGCCCATCGCGACGCTGGTCGGCTTCATGCTGCTGGCGATCGTCGCCGACCTCGTGATCCTGCCCCGGCGCCGAGGTGGGTTGGTGGCGATGATCGCGGTCACCGGCTTTGCCTACTCGCTGGGCACTGCGGTGTTTCGCTGGGCTTACCAGCCCGGCGGCTCCGCGTACTACGGGATGGCGACCGGGGACAGCTTCGCGCTGTTCTTCGACATCCTGTTCGCAGGCCTCGGGATCCTGACCGTCGCCGTCTCGCACTCCTATTTGCAGAAGCGCGGGATGCGCGAGGGCGAGTTCCACATCCTCATCCTCGCCGCGGTCGTCGGCATGATGGTGGTGGCGTCGGCCACGTCGCTGGTCACCGTCTTCCTGGGCCTCGAGCTGCTTTCGATCGCCCTCTACGTGGCGAGCGGCTTCGCTCGGGACGACAACCGCTCGCAGGAGGCGGCGGCGAAATACCTGCTTGTCGGCGGCTTCGCCAGCGCGTTCGTGCTGTACGGGATGGCGCTCGTCTACGGAGCGTCGGGCACGACCTTGATCCCCGGCATCGCGAAAGCAGTGGCGTCCGAGTCAGCCGGCAGTCCCCTGCTGATCCTCGGCGTCGTTCTCATGGGTGTCGGCTTCGCCTTCAAGGTTTCCGCCGCGCCGTTCCACATGTGGACGCCCGACGTCTACCAGGGCGCGCCGATCCCCGTCACGGCGTTCATGTCGGTGGGCACCAAAGCCGCCGCCTTCGCCATGATCGTGCGCGTTTTCGCCGGCGGCCTCCCCCACCTCGCGCCCGAGTGGCAGGCGCTGCTGGCCTTCGTCGCCGCCACGAGCATGGTCGTCGGCAACCTCATGGCGATCGTCCAGTCCAGCCTGAAGCGGCTGCTCGCCTACTCCGGCATCGCGCAGGCGGGTTACGTGCTCATCGGCGTGATCGCCGGCGGGAAGATCGGGCTGGCCGCGGTCCTCTACTACCTCTTCGTCTACATGTTCATGAACTTCGGCGCGTTTGCCGTCGTGACGCTGCTGGCCGGCCCGGACGGCGATCGCGACCGGTTCTCCGACCTCGGCGGCCTCTACCGCCGCAACTGGCCGATGGCCGTGCTCATGTCCGTGTTCATGCTTTCGCTGGCCGGGTTCCCGCCGACGGTCGGGTTCTTCGGCAAGCTGTTCCTGTTCACCGCCGGGGTGAGCGCCGGCTACACGTGGCTGGTGGTGGTGGCGGTGATCATGAGCGTGGTTTCCGTCTACTACTACGTCCGGGTCCTGATCCCGGTCTGGTCGACCTCCACGCGAACCGAGCCGCTCCGCGCGTCGGCCAGCAGCACCGTGGCGATTCTCTTCAGCGGCGTGGCGGCCGTCGGGCTCGGCCTGTACCCGACCTCGCTCTTGATCGCGGCTCAGCTCGGCGCCGTCCCCTTCGGCCCCTAGCCCGGCAGCAGCGCGCCGGCGGCCACGCTTTAGCTGGTAGGGCCCCCAAATTTCAGTTTCGCGACCGCGGCCTCCAACCTTCGCTTTCGCGTCTCGGGCTTCTTTGCTTCTGTGAGCGACGCCGCCATCTCCTTCCTGTAAGTGAAGGAGAGCTTCGCCCACGCGGCCGCGGCCTTGGGGTCCTTGGCGAGCACACCTTCGAGGTCGGGCGGCGCCTTCACGGTGCGCGGCTCGGTGTCGAGCTCGATATGGACCTCGATCGTGTCGCCCACGCCGACTCCGGCTGCCTCTTGAATCGACTTCAAGACGCCCAGGCAGTAGGTGCCGTCGCCCATGGGCATCAGCGAGCCGCGATAGGGCGTGCCGGCGATGACTGCCTGGATCTTCGGCATCCCCTTGAGGCCGAGCTGAATCGCGACTTCCCTGGGGATGGGGACGAGGGTGCCGCCACCGCCGCGCGGCGTCGATTTGAGGACCCCTTCGAACTTCACGACGGCGATTCTAGCTACGCGGATACGGGCCCGGGGCGAAGGTCGTGAAGGCCGGCGGCGTGATGAAGAATCCGCCCACCGTCTGGTAGGTGTCACCCAAAGCCTGTGCACCCGCGTTGAGCGCTGCCGGTTGCAGCGCGGCGTCGTCCCACTGTCCTGTGTCGAGCCGCTTGACCATCTGCTGGATGAGCGCGATCGTCTCGGCTGCTGAAAACGCGCAGTGGCCGGCGCGTTGCACGAACACCTGGCGTAGCAGGTCCTGCTTGCCCGCAACTCTGACCACGTCGGCGTAGGCGGACTCGTTCTGCGGCACGACCAGGCCGTCGCCGGTGGTGTGCATGGTGAGCACGGGCACGCTGAGCCTGCCGTCAAACGAGACGTTCCGGTTGAGGTACGCGGCCGCGTTGGGATCGGCTGCGATTCGCTGACCGCTGTTCAGCGCTCGCAGGTCGGCCGCCACGTCGAGACCCGCGGCCTGGTACAGAGCCGTGACCTCGGCGCGGTCGGCCGAGATGGCGAGCTCATGCGCGTAGTCGACGCCCGTGTTCCAGGACGGGTTGCCGCCGGCCCTGTGCTCCAGCTCGGAGCGGTACTGGAACTCGAATGCGAAGTCGACCTGCGACTCCCAGCGCGCCTGCGCCGCCTCCCGCGCCGCGTAATCGGTGGCTGCGGGCTCGGCACCGGCCGGGTCGAACCATCCGGGTAGGTCGCTGAGCGCCGCGATCAGGGCAATGCGCGCCTGGCCTGCCGGCGACGCGGACGCCTGGTCGAACACCTGGGCCGCGAGCTGCGCATTGGCCTGCGGGTCCGTGATGCGCACGAGCTGGAGCTGCGACCCCGGGGCGAGCAGGGTCTTGAACGCGTAGGCGGCGTCGAGGCCGGCGTTCCATGTGGCCACACCGCCCGCGAGAACGCCGCAGAGTGGGATCGCGCCGGCGAACCGGTCGGGGTACAGCTGCACCAGGCCCGCTGTGATGATCCCGCCGAGCGACCCGCCCCAGGCGATCACGCGTCTTGGCTTCGCGAAACGCTGATCGAAGAGATCGAGGAGAGCGATCTGGTCATTGAACGCATCCTCGAGCGCCCACCCGGTCGAGCTGTACGACGAGCCTGCGATGGCGTATCCCTGGCCCAGCAGCCACGACGAGATGACCGGAGACGGTGAATCGGCGGCCAGGTTGATCCGCCCCGGCGCCACGTAGGCGTGGCTGTAAAGGAAGAGAGTGCCGTTCCACGCCGGCGGGACTTCGATGCGGTATTGCGCGGCGCCGATGCTTCCCGAAAGCGGAGTCGGCGTCGGGGATGGGTTCGAAGACGGGCTGTGCGGCGGCACGGCGCCGCTCGATGACGAGCAGGCCGCGAACAGCACGCAGGCGACCACGAGGACCGCACGTCTCACGTCAGATGTTGGACCGCGACTGCCCGCCGTCGACGGCGATGCACGCGCCGCTGAGAAGGCTCGCCTGCTGTGAGCAGACGAACGCGACCACGCCGGCCACCTCCTCGACGGTGCCAAATCGCTCGAGCGGCATCTCGGAGCGCACGAACGCAGCGATGCCTTCGGGGTCCGCCTGCTGCCGCCGGTACCACCCGCCGCCCTCCCACAGTATCGAACCGGGAGCGATGCAGTTCACGGTCACGCCTTTTGTCGCCACCTCGCGCGCAAGGGATGTCGTGAAGCTGATCTCGGCCGCCTTGGCGGCGTTGTACGCCGGGGCGCCTCCCCACTCTCGGCCCCAGACCGAGGAGATGACGACGATGCGGCCCCAGCCACGCTCGACCATTCCCGGCAGCACGAGCTGCGTCATGCGCACGCTGACTCCGAGGTTGCCCGCGAAGGCGGCCTCGAACTCGGACGGGCCGGTGTCGGCCCACGAGCTGCCCGCGCGTACGCCGAGGTTGTTGATGAGGATGTCCACAGGTCCGAGCACCTGCTCGGTCTCGCTGACGGCGCGCCGGCAGCCGGACTCGGTCAAGAGGTCGGCGACCACACCCAACCCGCTCAGTGATTCCGCCGTGTGCTTGACGTCGGCCTCGGTTCGGGCCGCGACCGCAACGCGCACGCCTTCGGCGGCCAGCGCCTGGGCGATGCCGAGCCCGATGCCCTTCGTGCCGGCCGTGACCAGCCCGACCTTGCCGGCGATGCCCAGATCCACCCGAGCATCCTAATTTGGGAGCGCGGCTAGACTGGGGCCATCGCCATCCCGCCGCTGCCGTCGAGCGCGCTGAACCTCGACGGCCCGCCCGTCACACCGCGACCCTCCGCGACCGTGCTGCTCGTTCGCGGCAGCGATCCCTGGGAGCTGCTGCTCATGCGCCGGCCGCGTGGCGCGGACTTTGCGCCCGGCGCTTATGTCTTTCCCGGCGGCGTCGTCCACGCCGAAGACGCCCAGTGGGGAGACGACATCGCCGCCGCGGCCGTGCGCGAGCTCTTCGAGGAGGTCGGCATCCTTCTCGCTCGGGCCGGCCGGCGCTTCGCGCACGACAGGGACTCCGCCCGTATCCGAGGGCTGGTCGCTAGCGGCAGCTCGTTCGGTGATGCGCTTCGGTCCGGCGGCTTGAAGCCCGCGCTAGATCGGCTCGTCCTGCTGGCGCGCTGGGTCACGCCCGCGCAGCTGAGCCGCCGTTACGACGCGCGGTTCTACCTGGCGCGACTGCCCGCGCGGCAGACCGTTCGCGCGCAGCCCGACGAGGTGAGCGAGTGGGTGTGGGCCTCGCCCGACCGAGCTTTGCGCGACCCGGAGATCACGCTCGTTTACGCGACGCGGAGGGTCCTCGAGTCGGTGGCTGCCGGTGAGCAGGTCAACGGCCTCTTCAAGAGGGCTCGGCGGCAGAAGCATGTGCCGATCGTCGAGCCGCGCATGGTGCGGACCGGGTCGGGCTGGGAGATCTCGGAGTAGGGGTCAGCGCCAGAGATCGCGCCAGCGGTCGTACTGCTCGACCTCGACCCCACCCTGACGTAAGACCTCGAGGCCGGCAGGGTCGCGGTAGGGCCTCCGGTAGTAGACCTTCGAGACGTTGCAGTTGATGATCGACTTGGCACACATCACGCATGGCGAATCGCTGACGAACATGAGCTTGCCGGGCAGCTGGGCGCCGGCTTTGACGAGCGAGTTGAGCTCCCCGTGGAGGCAGCCGCAGTTTCCGGCCTGGGCGGAGTCACATCGGTTGGGCAAGCCCTTGGCATTGCCGTTGTAGCCGATGCCCAGGACCTGGGTCAGGTCGCCGGTAGTGATGACGCTCCCGACCTGGAGGCGGGCGCACGTGGACCGCTTCGCCAGCTCCTCGGCCATGCGCATGTACACCTCTTCGAGAGGGATGCGGTCGGGAACCCGCTCGGGGTCTATGTGAACTTCTGGGGCTGCCATTTGGGTCAGGTTACACCCTTGTCTATACCCACTTTCAGGACTACAATGCCCCACATGTCGGTATTCGAACTGTTGTTCGCGCTGCTACTGGTATGTGTACTGGCCGCGGTGGTGGCCGTGGCGGCGCTGGCCTGGAGCCTCGTCCGGCGCGCCGACGGCCAGGCCGTGGCGGTGGCCGAGCTGCGCCGGCGCCTGGAGACCGGGGGCCTCACCCAGGAGTCCCAGGCCTCCGAGATGCGGGAGCGGCTGGCGCAGACGCAGTCGGTCGTCGAACGGCTCGGCTCGGCGCTGGTCGCCCGCCAGTCGATCGAGGACGAGGCCCGCTCCAGCCTCAGGCGCCTGGAGAGCGTGATCGCGGGGAGCTCCACGCGCGGCGCCGCCGGCGAAAACATCCTCGAGGAGGTCTTGAAGCACCTCCCGCCCGAGATGCTCCAGCGCAACGTCTGGGTCGGCGGCAAGGTTGTCGAGCTGGCGCTGCAGCTGCCAGGCGGCAAGCTCCTTCCGATCGACTCCAAGTGGGTCTCCAGCGGAGCGCTCGAGCAGCTCGCCGAGACCGGCCTGGACGCTCCCCGCCGCGCCCAGCTCACCGCCCAGGTGGAACGTGAGGTCGAGCGCCGCGTTCGCGAGGTGAGCCAGTACATCGACCCCGCCGCGACGTCCACGTTCGCCCTGGCGGTCATCCCGGACGCGGCCTACGAGGTCTGTCGCGGCGCCATCGTGAGCGCCCACCGGCGTCATGTGATGGTCGTCGGGTATGCCATGGCGCTGCCCTACCTGCTGACGCTGTATCAGCTGCACCTGCAGTTCGCCCGCACCGTGGACATGGAGAAGCTGCAGTCGGCTCTCATCGACGTCGAGCGGCACCTGGACACCCTCGAGGCCATCTTCGACAACAAGCTCCAGAGGGCGCTGACCATGCTCCAGAACACGTACACCGAGGGCAAGCAGGTCTCGGCCAAGATCCGCTCCGCCGCCCAGAGCGTCCAGACCGCGGAAACTGGGGGTTCCGAGGCTTCCACAGAGCCCCTCAGCCTGGGTCTTCTCGAAACAGCTCGGTAGGACGGTTATGCACGGTTTCGCACAGGCAATGCCCACCCTGTGCCCACTCCGTCACCAGGGTTGTCCACAGGTAATCCACCAACATGTGGTGCCTGGCGGCCTATCGACACCGAATATCTTGTGTTTGGGGCTTGACAAGCCCAAAGTCGCCTCGTATATTCAGTGGCGTTACATCGAGGCCCTGGGGCATAAGTGGCGGGCATGCTCCGGGGCCTTTTCCATCCCCACACGAACAAGTTCAACGACCCACCCCACGTCGTACCAGATCAGCGCTTTGAAAGAACCCGCAACGGGGATGATTGAAGGAGGCGTTTTCTAAGAAATGGCCAAAAACGCAGCTGACCTCGCCACCGGAGCCCGCAAGAACGGGAACCACAAGAACGGGACCGCCAAACCAGGACTCAGGTTTGGCCGCCACTTCACGCCCGAGGGCAGTCACGCGTACGACCTGATCGAGTGGGAGCGGCGCACCGCCGCCATCATGGGCGAGAAGGGCCAGCTCATCTTCGAGCAGAAGGACGTCGAGGTCCCCCGCTCCTGGTCGCAGCTGGCCATCAACGTCGTCGCCCAGAAGTACTTCCGGGGCGGACTCGGCAGCCCGGAGCGCGAGACCAGCGTCCGCCAGCTCATCGACCGGGTGGTCGAGACGCTGGCGAACTGGGGTCGCGAGGGCTCTTACTTCGTGAGCGAGGACGACGCCCAAAACTGGTCGGAGGAGCTGCGCTACCTCCTGGTCACCCAGCACGCGTCCTTCAACAGCCCGGTCTGGTTCAACATCGGCGTGCCCGGCCGCTCCCAGCAGGGCTCGGCCTGCTTCATCAACTCGGTCCAGGACTCGATGGAGTCGATCCTGGACCTGGCCAAGACCGAAGGCATGCTGTTCAAGTTCGGCAGCGGCACCGGCACCAACCTGTCCGTGCTGCGGTCCTCCAAGGAGCAGCTCTCGGGCGGCGGTACGGCTTCGGGCCCGGTCTCCTTCATGAAGGGCTACGACTCGTTCGCGGGCTCGATCAAGTCGGGCGGCACGACCCGCCGGGCGGCGAAGATGGTCATCCTCAACGCCGACCATCCCGACATCCTCGACTTCATCCGCTGCAAGGCGGAGGAGGAGAAGAAGGCCTGGGCGCTGATCGAGGCCGGCTACAACGTGGGCTTCAACGTCCCTGGCGGCGCATACGACTCGGTCCAGTTCCAGAACGCCAACCACTCGGTCCGTGCAACCGACGACTTCATGCAGGCCGTCGTCGACGACAAGCCGTGGACGACCAGAGCAGTCGTCGACGGGCGGGTCATCGACAACTACAAAGCGCGCGACCTGTGGAAGGAGATCGCCGAGGCGGCCTGGATCTGCGGGGATCCCGGACTCCAGTTCGACACCACCATCCAGGACTGGAACGTCGTCCCCAATACCGGTCGCATCAACGCCACCAACCCATGCTCAGAGTTCGTGTTCCTCGACGACACCGCCTGCAACCTGCTTTCGCTGAACCTGATGAAGTTCCAGGCGGACGATGGAACGTTCGACGTCGATCGCTTCCGCCGCGCCGTCGACATCTGCTTCACCGGCCAGGAGATCCTCGTCTCCAACGCGTCCTACCCCACCCCGGCCATCGGCAAGAACTCGGAAGCGCTGCGCCCGCTCGGCCTCGGCTACGCGAACCTCGGCGCGCTGCTCATGTCGATGGGCCTGGCGTACGACTCAGACGAAGGCCGGCGCTTCGCCGGCGCCATCACCGCGATCATGACCGGCCGGGCGTTCGCGCAGTCGGCGCACATGGCCCAGGTCAAGAGCCCGTTCAGCGAGTACTCGAAGAACCGAGAGCCGATGCTGCGGGTGATGGAGAAGCACCGCCAGGCCGCACACCAGCTGAGCACGTCGCCGGAGTCGGCCGCGGTGGTAGATGCCGCCCGGGACACCTGGGACGACGCGGTCAAGCTCGGACGGCTGCACGGCTATCGCAACGCCCAGGCCACAGTGCTCGCACCTACCGGCACCATCGGCCTGATGATGGACTGCGACACCACCGGCATCGAACCGGACCTGGCGCTCGTCAAGTACAAGAAGCTGGTCGGCGGCGGCCTGCTCAAGATCGTCAACGGCACCGTGCCCGCTGCGCTGCGCAAGCTCGGGTATGACGGTCAACAGGTCAAGGAGATCGTCGAGTACATCGACGACAACGACACCATCGAGGGCGCCCCGCACCTGCTGGAAGAGCACCTGAAGGTGTTCGACTGCGCGTTCAAGCCGGTCAAGGGCATGCGGTCGATCGCGCCCATGGGCCACGTGCGCATGATGGCCGCGGTCCAGCCGTTCATCTCCGGCTCGATGTCCAAGACCGTGAACCTGCCCACCGAGGCCACCGTCGAGGAAATCCAGCAGACCTACCTGGAGTCCTGGAAGCTCGGGCTCAAGTGCATCGCGATCTACCGCGACGGCTGCAAGCGTTCACAGCCGCTCTCGACCTCGCTCGCGAAGGACAAGAAGGCCGAGCCCGCCGGACCCGACTACCGGGCGGTCCGACGCCGGCTGCCTGACGAGCGCAAGTCGATTACGCACAAGTTCGACATCCAGGGCCACGAGGGCTACCTGACCGTCGGCATGTTCGAGGACGGCCAGCCGGGTGAGCTCTTCGTGACCATGGCCAAGGAAGGCTCGACCATCTCGGGTCTCATGGACGCGTTCGCGACGCAGACGTCATACGCCCTGCAGTTCGGCGTCCCGGTGAAATTCATGGTCGACAAGTTCACCCACATGCGATTCGAGCCCTCCGGGTTCACGAAGAACAAGGAGATCCCGATCGCGAAGTCGATCGTTGACTACATCTTCCGCTGGATGGCCAGCCACTTCCTTCCGGTCGAGGACCAGGACGATGCGGGTGTCGTTCGGCGCGACGCGCCGGCGGCGGCTGCAGCCCCGGCCTCGGCTGCCGAAGTCAAGCCGGCGAACGAGCTGAAGGTGATCGCCACCCCTGCGAACGGGATCCAGAAGATCGCCTTCATCAACACGGACGCCCCGGCCTGTCCGGACTGTGGCGCGATCACGGTCCGCTCGGGCTCTTGCTATAAGTGCCTGAACTGCGGAGCGACGACAGGCTGCAGCTGACCTGAAGGCTTGACCAAGAGGGCCGGTCACGCGGCCGGCCCTCCCTTGAGGCGGTCGCGCAGGTCGCACAGGATCGGGTGAAGCTCGTGCGCGCCGCGTACGCCGCTGGTGTCGATCGCCCACTCATGCTTGGTGAGCAAGAACGGATGGGCCTGCTCGCCACCGAACGCCCCATGCCCGCCCGCCTGGTTCTCGAAGTTGACCTGCCTGTCTTCTCTGAACGCGCCGAAGAAGACGAGATCGCCAGAGTGTTCGAACGAATTGAGCCGGGACAGCTGCTGGTAGAGGATGTCGGCGTCGTCGTAGCGCGCCAGGACCTCTTTCACCGCTTCGTTGCGATACACCACTCCGCCCGAGATGAACACGTGATCGCCACGCTCGCGACCCATCACGAGGGCGATGCGATCGTTCGACCCGAGCTCGCGCACCAGCTCAGGGTGCCTCTTCTCCAACTCTTCGAACGAGACTCGGCGCCGGTGCTCGGCCAGGTAGAGGTGCCCGAGGCCTCCTGAATAGGTGATGTAGACGACGCCCTCGGCGTGGTCCAGCTCCGCGCCGAATGCCTTGCCCTTCATCTCCCGGACGTGGCATCCGGGCATCCAGCCGGCCACCAGCTTCCCGAGGTGCACGCCGTCGACGAGGTAGAAAGGCTCGGTCTCGATCTGCCCGTGGTCCGACAGGACGACGAGCTCATAGCGACCACGGCGTGCTTCGGCCACCTTCTTGATGGTGTGATCGACCTGCCTGAGGACGCGGAGCGACTGCCCGTGGTCCGGGCCAAAGGCGTGGCCTGTCTCGTCGAAGGCGTAGAAACCCGCATAGATGGGCGAGAAGCCCTTGTGCATGGCCTTCTCGACCGCATAGAGCGTGAGGTGGTGGACGAATATCTCGTTGGCGGCGTCGGTGAGGACGTAAGCGCGCGCGGGTCGCCCCCCGCGGGCGCGAGCGCTCGAGTATTCGACTGCCATGCGCCAGATCGAGACCACGGTGTGCCCCAGCCAGTCGACCAGGTGCAGGGGATTGGCCATGTATGGGAGAAGAACGCGCCATGCCGAGCGGGACCTCTCTACCCCCGCATATGTACGCTCCCGGTAGGCGATGCCGAAGTCTTCGGCCGCCCCGGCCGGGTAGCAGGCCGCGATGCACGCACCGTCCTGCGTCAATGGCTTGCAGACCGCGAAGTACTTGTCGGCCACCTTCTTGAACGTCGAAGCGGTCCCGAACTGAACGACGACCTGACGATCGCGGTCCCACCAGCGGAAGCTCGGGATCTCGGAGTTGTCGCCGTACAGGATTCCGGCCTGCGCGAACGGTGTCGTCGACGGGATCCCGGACCGATAGCGATGGATCTCGTAGCCCTCCCGATCGATCAGGTGTTGCGTGAAGGGCATCATCCCTTCGCGCAGGGCCTCCTCCAGGGAGTCGGTTCCGAGGCCGTCGATGTGAAGCACGACCAGGCCTGATCCCATGTCGGCGGCTAGGGAGCCCGAAAATTGATTTCGGCGAACACAGGAAGATGATCGGACGCGCGCACCTTCAGCGTCCAGGCTCGATGGCTGGAGGGAGCGGCGGCCAGCGCGTAGATGGCGTCGAGCTTCTGGCCGGTCCAGTGGGTGCGGCGGATGCCCGCCGTCACGTTTACGAGTCCTGCGGCCCTGGCGGCGGCGGCGATGTCCCTCCACAGTGGCCCGCGAGCCGGCCCGAACGTGTTGAGATCGCCCGCAACGAGCGTGAGCGGCACCTGAGGACGCCCTGCCATGTCGCTGATGACCGCCTTGAACTGCTCCAGCTTGTGTCCGAAACCGATCACGTCGAGGTGCAAGACGTATACGCGCAGCGCTTCCGATTCGGCGCACAGCGCCATGCGTGCCTGGGGCCGTACTGCTCGAAGCAGGGTGCGTTCCAGTCGCCGCACAGCGACGGTGCCCGGACCCGGCAGCGGAAGGACCCGCGGAGCTCCGCTGGGCTCGAAAACGCCCTGTCTCCAGATCAGCGCATTGGCCTGGATCGCCATCCGCCGCCGCTGCGCGGTGGCCTGGAAGTACCGATAATCGCCGCCGAGGGCGGCAGCGATCGCTTCAGCATCGGGCCGGCCACGATGAGCCGACGCCTCCTGCAGCGCAAGCAGGTCGACGCCGGCAAAGTCCATCCGGCTCCGAACCACGTCCAGCACCTCATCGAGCCGCAGCCCGAGCTGGATGTTCCAGGTGCAGATGCGCACCCAGCATCAGCCCCGCCGAGTTTCTCGGAAGTCCGCGAGCGATTGGCGCTGCCGGCCGGCGGTGTCAAAGTTGTCCGGCGCAAGCCACTTTTCGAATGCCGCCCGGACCGCCGGCCACTCGCCATCGAGAATCGAGAACCAGGCGGTATCGCGATTGCGCCCTTTGACGACGAGGTGCTGCCGAAAAACTCCCTCGAACGTGAAGCCGAAGCGCTCAGCCGCGCGTCGCGAGGGCTCGTTGAGCGCATCACACTTCCACTCGAGCCGGCGATACCCCAGGTCGTCGAATGAGTGGCGCGCCATGAGATAGATCGCCTCGGTCGCCTGACGCGTGCGCTGGAGCGAGGGTGCAAACCAGATATGCCCGATCTCGATCACGCCATGCTCGGGGGCGATCCGCATGAAGCTGGCCATGCCTTGCGGCGATCCCGTCTCGCGATCCACCACGCAAACGAAATAGGGATCCGTCGAGGCGGCGCGCTCGTCGAGCCACGCTTTGAAGGCGTCGAAGCCGGCGAAGGGCCCGTACGGGAGGTATCGGAACAATGGCTCCGCGACCCCGTCCGCGTGAGACGCGCTGTACAAAGGCTGCGCGTGCCTTTCAGGGTCGATCGGCTCGAGGCTCACGGTCGCACCGGTGATCGTTTCGCGCGGCGGAACCTTTGCGGGCGTCCAGTCGAGGCTCATCTCACGATCTCGAATAAAGTGACCATCAGCGGCTGTTCTCGTCCTTGAGATTGGGAAGTCGGGG
>Ga0070699_100001852_pt1 | contig 19180 bp, 23 predicted proteins | sample KBSK1503metaG_FD_65473 | JGI IMG/M metagenome (GOLD analysis project Ga0070699, IMG submission 65473) | Corn, switchgrass and miscanthus rhizosphere microbial communities from Kellogg Biological Station, Michigan, USA - KBS K1-50-3 metaG | ecosystem: Host-associated > Plants > Roots >... | reverse complement strand
CGGAACCCGCGAACAGCCACCACGGCAACGCCGCACATGCCGCCAAGACGTAACCCTCGATCACTCACCGCAGCATCAAGGGCAGGGCCTGAATGTTTACATTTCATCGACCGCAGCCCGTGCTAGGGCAGCATCAAAGCTGAGCGACAGCGCGTGCGCGTCATCGCGGTTCCATTCACGGCTAGTCATGGCATCGAACGGTACCTCGAAGGGTTCATTACTGCTTTCTGTACCGTTGCCACTTTGCACACTGTATGTTTCACCTATCAGCAGGGCGAATTGTGCCTTGACTCGATCTGAGGCACGTTCCAACATCAAGTCTAGTGCTCGCTGCACGTGAGACCGCGGCACGATTTCTGGATGACTACGCCAGTAGGCAACCGCGCGGGGAGACATTTCTAGACGCTCAGCGAATGCCTCGATAGTCATCCGCAGGGCTTGCCGAAGCGTATCCGCTTGGCCGCCCGTCCACTGCGCAATGACCTGCATTCTGCACCTACCGATTAACCGAACTGCATCCTAACTGCACTGTCCTGCATAGGAATTGCACATTAGCTTCATGGTGAAATTCTGGGCTACCAGGTGTCATTGGAGACATGCCAAGAACGTCCATTGAGAAGATCCCAGAGTGGGTCATCGGCGCATCATCCGTCCGACTCGCCGATCGGCACCGCTTCGAGCAAGCCTGTGACCCGCTTCTGCGCAACCGCCAGTTCGCGCCGAGTCTTGTGCAGTTGCTCCTGCAAGTCCAGGAGTTCGGCACGGATGTCCCGCGTCCTTGGGGCGTTAGGGTCACGCACGTAGGCGCCGCTGTTCGGGCGGATGTCCACGAGTCTCTCAGCTTGGAGCACTCGCAGCGCAGCCGCCACCGTGTTACGCGCGACTCCGTACGAATCTTCGAGCTGCCGGTACGACGGGAGCCTTGTACCGGGCGGGTATGTCCCGTTCTCGATGTCTGCGCGGAGCTGGCTAGCCACGCGCCTGCGGTCACCGCGCTCCGGGTCTGTGTCCGTCACAGCGCAATCGTACCTAACTGGCTTACGCCAAAGCTATTGACGACTTGGCTGTCCTACGATTACTGTCGTAAGCCAATCGACTGTCATGCGCCAGTTAGCGCTACAGAGGGACACAGCGAGAGATCACCTGGAGGGTCCATGACCGAGTACCCGAACGAGACCATCCGCGGAGGCATCCGGTGATGATGCCGAAGACTTTGCCCACGCTGTCACTGCGCCGCCTCAAAGAGGTGATCCAGGAAGGTGACCCGGGATGTGTGTGTGACCCGGAGCTGTTCACCGGCCCAGCCGACATCGAACCCGAGGATGAGCCGCCGGAGGACCGGGCGGCGCGAATCGCCGTGGCGCGGGAAGTGTGCGCATCGTGCCCGGTGCGGCTGGCGTGCCTGGCCTACACGCTGCGGACCCGCCCGGCCGCCGGGGTGTGGGCCGGGTTCACCCCTGATGAGATCGCCGCCCTGGTGGCCGCTGCGAACCGCCCGGCCCGGCCCCGCCGGAACACCGCGCTCCGTCCGGCCAGCGCCGAGCCCGCGCGGATTGCCGAGGTGGCGTGATGGGCTGCAAGGGACTGCACTGTGACGGCTGCAACCACAGTGGCGGCCCGGCCGCGGCGGTTATCGCCCTGCTGGTCATCGTCGCCCTGGGGCTGCGGGCGGCCTGGCCAAAGGTCGTGCACGCGGTGGAGATCGCCGCATGGACGGTGACCGGGGTCACCGGGGCCGTCATCGTCATCACCGGCACGGTACTGACCGTCCGGGCGGTCCGCCGGGTCCGCGCCCGCCGTGCGCTGCGACAGGCCACCTACCACGCGCAAGTCATCCCGGCCGTGCGCCTGACCGACCGTTCCGCCATCGACCGGGCCGGGTGGCCCGCGCTCGGCCAGCCGCCGCGGCGGCAGCCCGGGGTGTGGCCGCTGGCCGGGTGGCGGGAGGACGAACGCTCCTGGATCGGCGGTGACAGTGATGAGCACCGCCCCCGCTAACCCGTCCGACGCGACCCGGGCCGAGCACAGCCGCCAAGCATCCCACCGGCCCGGCGCTCCCTCAAAGGAGGCACCCTCCATGACCACCACAACCGACAGCATCCGGGCGGACGCCGCCGCGATCCTGCGGGCCGTCGCCGACCTGATCGAGACCCGCGAGGACATCCCGGTGCCCGGCAATGACATCAGCTTCTACGTCCGCGGGGACGACGCGCCCGCCGTCATGGCCGCCATCGCCGCCGCGCTGCCGTGTGAGTGGCGGGCCGAGTTCAGCCGCAGCGGGGAGTACGAGTGGCTGTACCTGCGCAGCGGCCCGGCGTCGGTGCTGCGCGGCACGCGGGTGAGCATCAGCGCTCCGGCCGCCGACGCCTGCACCGCCGCCGGGGCCAAGACGGTCACCGTGTGGCAGCCCGCCGCCGCGCTGGCCGGGCTGGTCGGCGCCGATCCGGCAGGCGAGGTGGCGTGATGCACCCGAAACTGTGGGTCCTGATCGTCGCGCTGGCCGTGATCGCCCGCGCCCGGGTCGCCGTGCTGCCCGGCTGGGTCGTGCCGCTGCCGGTGCTGGTGCTGGCCGCGGAGATCACGGCATGCGCCGCGTTCATCGCGTGGCTGATCCACCGGGCGCACCACCCCGCATCCGCCCCTGACGGGGCGCCGTCATGACCGGCATGGGCAGGCAGGACAGGGACCTGTGGGCTTCGGCCCGCACCCTGACCGACCTCGGTGAGCTGACCGCCCGGTGGATCGAGGGCGACCTCGCCTCGCAGCCCGGCTACTGCGGCCCGTCCGACATCGAGGACCCGGCACTCGTCCCGCTGCTGGCGAGGCTGAACCGGGCCGGGTTCGTCACGACCGGCAGCCAGATCGGCGAGTCCGGTCCCGGCTACGACGGGGCGCACTGGCAGCAGCGCGCGGCCGTCGAGGGGTTCGCGGTCCCCGCGTTCGCGGCGAGGATCATCGCGGGGCTTGACGGCCGCAGCGGCCTTCTGGTCATCGCGCACGCCCCGGCGGAACTGCCCCGCTGGCGGTACCGCTACGACAAGGCCGTCACCGTCACCCGACGGGACGGCTGCGACTACACCCGCTTCGGCGTCCAGCTTCCCCGCCGCCACATCCGCAGCGGGGTGACCGGCTACGGCATCTGCTACCGGGACGCAGTGACGGCCCTGTACTCGGCGTGGCAGGTCACCGTCATCGATCCCGGGTGGGGCCGTCCTGACCTGCTGTGGCCGGTGCTGGCCGGTGCGGTCACGCCCGCGGGAGAGCCGTCATGACCGCCGCCATCGCCGCGGCGCCGGGGGAGCGTGCCCGGCAGGCCCGGCCGCTGACCAGCGGGGAGCGCCGCGCGGTGAGCGTGACCAGCGTCCTGGCCGCGGTGCTCGGGCTGATCGGGTTCGCCAACAGCTTCCGGGCCGTGGCCGACGCCGCACGGGCCTCGTTCGGCCCGCTGGCGGTGACGGTGCCGATCGGGGTGGACCTGGGCATCGCGGTGTTCTCCGCGCTGGATATCGTGCTGGCCCGGCTGGACCTGCGGCCCCGCTGGGTGCGGCTGGTCCCGTGGACCCTGACCGCCGCCACCGTCTACCTGAACGTCACCGGCCAGCACGGCGGGTTCGCCAAGGTCGCGCACGCGGTGTTCCCCGCGCTGTGGGTCATCGCGGTGGAAGTCGCCGCGCACGTGGTCCGCATCAGGGCCGGGCTGGCCGCGGGCACCGTGATGGACCGCATCCGCCCGTCCCGCTGGCTGCTGGCCCCGGTGCCGACGGCCCGGCTGATGCGCCGGATGGTGCTGTGGGAGATCCGCTCCTACCCCGACGTGCTCAAGCGGGAGCGGGACCGGCTGCTGGCGCTGACCGAACTACAGGACACCTACGGCCGTCACGCCTGGCGGTGGCGGGCACCGCGGCGTACCCGCGCCCTGTACCGGCTTGGCGAGCTGGCCCCGGCCAGCGCCCAGCCCGAGACGTGCCCGTGGCCGCGGCCCGCACCCGCCCTTCCCGCCGCACCCGCCCGCCGTGCACCCAGGACCGCACCCGCGCCCGCACCCCGGACCGCACCCGCACCGGGGGGCGGGCGCACCCGCACCCGCCGCGCGAGTGCGCCCCGCACCCGCACCCGCACCCCGGCCCCGGCCGTGACCGCCGAAGCCGCTGAAGTGCACTTCGCCGCCGACCTGGCCGAGGGCCGGGTCCCGTCCGCCCGGCGGATCAAGGCCGACCTGCGCGTCGGCCAGCCCCGCGCCGCCCAGATCCACGACCACCTCGCAGCACTGGCCACCGGACCGGCAGGCCAGGGACCGCGTGAGCTTTCCAGGAGGACAGCATGACCAGCACGCCGTTCGCCGATCCGGTCGATGAGGACCGCGAGCACACCGCCGAGGTGGTGCCGCTGCGCGCCGAAGACGCCGGAACCGAGACCCGGTTCGGCCAGACTGCCGGACCCGCGTACCTGGACACCTCGGGCACCGGGGACGCCAAGCGGCATCCCATCGTGCCCGAGCACCTGCGCCGGGACCGCATCCGGCAGACCGCCGCCGAAGCGCTCGGCTTGCACTGGCACAAGGCCCGCTACCACGGGTTCCGCTCCCCGCTGTACCTAGTCAAGACGGTGGCGTACGCGGTGCGCGGGCTGTTCCGGCTGACCGGTCAGCTGGTCGCGTAGGCGAACTGGGCCGACGGGTGGGTGCTGGAATCGCTGGCGGTGGCGGCCGGGCGCTCCGGGCACCACGACGCGATGAACGCCCACATGCAGGGCCGCAAGACCCGCGCTACCCGGTGGCAGATCATCGCGGTGTCCGCGGTGTGCGCGGTGGCCGTGCTGCTGGCGATGGCCCGGTGGCTGCCGTGGTGGGGGTGGCTGGCCGCGGTGGTGGCCGCGGTGGTGACCCTGGTGCGGCACGGCGCTCCGGACGGGCAGCCGATCATCGGGGCCGCGATCGTGCCGACGGCCTACCAGCCGCCCACCCCGGAGGTGATCACCCGGGCGCTGGGGTCGCTCGGCATCGCCGCGATCAACGCCGCGATCAAGGACGGCCCGGGGATCGGGTTCGTGTCCGACGTGCACCGCGACGGCGACGGGTGGGGCGCGGAGCTGGACCTGCCGCATGGCGTGACGGCCAGTGACATCATCCGCCGCCGGGAGGCGCTGGCGTCGGGGCTGCGGCGTCCGCACTCGGCGACCTGGCCCGAGGCGGTGCCGCACGAGCACGCCGGGCGGCTGTTCCTGTGGGTCGGCCGGCACGACATCTCCAAGGCCAAGCCGGTCCCTTACCCGCTGCTCAAGACCGGGACCGCCGATGTGTTCGGCCAGGTGCCGTTCGCGGTCACCCCGCGCGGGCAGGGCGTCGGGGCGCCGCTGTTCGAGACCAATCACGTGATCGGCGCCGCCCCCGGGCAGGGCAAGACCACCACCGTCCGCTGCCTGGCCTGCGGGGCCGCCCTGGACGTGGTGTGCGATCTGTGGATACACGAGCTGGCCGGATGCGGTGACCTGGAACCACTGGCGCAGGTGTGCCACCGGTACGTCTCGGGCCTGGATGACGAGGCCATCGCGTATGTGGCCGAATCCTGCCGCAAGCTGCGCGTCGAGGTGGACCGGCGTGGCCCGGCGCTGAAGGCGCTGCCGCGGGAGGTCCGCCCGGATGGCAAGCTCACCCGGGACCTGGCCGAACAGCGCCGACTGCGGCTGCGCCCGATCGGCGCCATCTTCGATGAGATCCAGAACGCGACCATTCACCCGGTGTACGGGCCGCAGATCGTCGATGACCTGGCCTACGTCGAACGGCTGGGCCGCAAGCTGGGCATTTTCATCATCTTGGCCACCCAGCGGCCGGACAAGGACCTGCTCCCGCCGAAGATCCGTGACCTGGCCACGGTCCGGTTCTGCCTGAAGGTCCCCGACCAGCCGTCCAACGACATGATCTTGGGCACGGGCGCCTACCACGCCGGGTACCGGGCATCGGAGTTCCGGCCGAAGATCGACGCCGGGCTGGGCTGGTTCAAGGGCGAGGGCGACCCGCAGGCCGTCCGTACCTACTACTTGGACCTGAACGACACCGCACGGATCGCCGCCCGCGCCCGCGCCATGCGGGAAGCGGCCGGGGTGCTGTCCGGCTACGCGCTGGGGGAGACCAGCACCGAACAGGCGCGCAGCTTCGCCGCGGACGTGCTGACCGTCTTCGCCGGGGCCAACGCGCTGTGGTGCGAGACCATCGCCGCGCGGCTGCGCGAGCACCTGTCCGAGGTCTACGCCGACATCACCCAGGAGGCCGTCGCCAGCCAGCTGCGCGGGCTGGGCATCGAGGTGCGCAACGTCCGCGAGCCCGGCGCCGGACCCCGCAAGGGCTGCTACCGCGCCGCCGTCGAGACGGTAGCGGGGGACGGGGAGCCCGGCGATGCGTAGCGCTACCCCCCGGCCGCCGAAGCGGCGCCGCTACACGCCCCGGCCTGCGCAAACCCCGCCGGGCCGCTACACCCCCGGCTGCCCGGAACGCGCTGGCCTGCGGTGTTACGGCGTAGCGGCATCCGGCCGCGCGGGCACCGCCGGGCGGTGCCTAGGGGCCGCCGCCCGGATGGCCCAGCCCGGTCGCTACGGCCCGGCGGGAGCGGCGTCATGGCGGTGAGCATGTTCCGCTGCGGGCGGTGCGGCAAGCGGTACGCCAACCCGCTGACCCACACGTGCGTGACACGGATGGACCGCCGCCGCAAGCCGCGCCGGACCCGGATTGCCCCGCAGGCCAGCGTGACGTGCTCGCGGTGCGGCAAGCCGTATGCCAACCCGTTCACCCACACCTGCACCGTGCGGACCGACTTCCGCGCCCGGCAGCGGGCCGCCGCCCGCGCCCGCCAGCGCGCCCGGACCGCGCAAGAACGCGCCCGCAAGCGGGCCGCTACCCGGGCGCGGGCCGCCGCGGCCCGGCAACGCCAGCGCGCCGCCACCCGCGCCGCGGTCCAACGCGCGGTGGCCCGCGAACGCCAGCGCGCCGCGGCCCGCGCCGCCAAGAGCGGGACAGCGCCGAAAGCGAAGGGCAGGCCCGCCAGCGGCGGGCGGCCCGCCGACAACCACGACTACCGGGAGTGCTTCTATGACAGCCAGCCAGACCGGGGCCACGCCGCGCAGACCTGCGACCGGTTCCCCTGCCGGGTCTACCGCGAGGGCCACCAGCACGGCTTCGCCGACGGGTTCGCCAAGGGCTACGCGGCCGGTTACGCCAAGGGGTACGACGACGGGTACGCCAAGGGCTACCCGGACGGCATCGCGGCGTGCCCGCGCCCGCACGGGAACGGCTGACCGGCCATGACTGCCCTCGCCGCCGCGGCGCCCGCCGGGCACGCCGACCCGATCACCGTCATCTTGCTCGTGCTGGGTATCGCCGCGGGCTACGCCGTCTCGCTGTATCTGTGGCCGCTGCGGACCTGCCCCTGCTGCCACGGGGCGCGCGTCACCCCCGGCGCCGCCCGGCGGGTCCGCAGCTGCAAGCGGTGCCGCGGGACCGGCCGCATCCGCCGCATCGGCGCCACCGCGGTGCACCGCTTCTACTGGTCCGCCCTCGGTGACCAGCACCACGAACGGCTCCGCGCCCGCGCCGAACGGCGCCGCCAGCACACCGGCCCCCCCGACCTGTGAACGGAGACGACCTCGCCATGACCCCCGTGACCGACCGCTACACCTGGCCCGCCCCGAGCCCCGCCGACACCGCCCGCGCCCTGGCCGGCATCGACGGCGACATCCGGCACGGCCTGCCGCCCAAGATCGACGATGCCCTGATCGTCCTGGCCGCCGCCCGCGCCGCCGACACCACCCCCAGCGCCGACTAGCCCATCCCGTTCACCCTCACCGCCAAAGCGCACGCCGCGCTAGACCAGCACGGCACCCGCATCGGACACCGCCCCTAAACCCCGGAAGGAGACAACCCCTATGCGCAAAGTCCTGACCTGGGCCGCGCTGATCATCGGCGTCATGTGGGTGCTGAAGAACCCGGCCGGGGCCGCCGCTGCGGTCCACCAGGTCTTCCACGCCCTGTCCACCCTGGCCGCCTCCCTGTAACCCGCCCGCCCGTCCCTTGAAGGAGACACAGCCGCCATGTACCACCCGCACGTCACCATCCTGGCCGAACGGCAGATTACCGCTCGCGCCATCACCGAACGGGCCGCCGACCGCACCGCCGCGGCCAATCTGGCCCGCGGCCCGCTCCCGGCCGTCGCCGCTGCCCTGGCCGACCGGCTGCGCGAGCACTTCGACCCGGACATGCTGCCGGTTCAGCAGGTGCTCGCGCTGGCCGAGGAAGCCGGGGAGTTCACCGCCGCCTACCGGCGGTGGGCCGGGCTGGCCCGCCGCTCCGGCCCCTGGCACGACGTGGAAGCCGAGCTGGCCGATGTGGTGATCACCGCCTACGTCACCGCCGCCGTACTCGGCATCGACCTGGACGCCGCCGCCCGCGCCAAGACCGAGGTCGTGTTCACCCGCGGCTGGCGCGAACCCCGCCCCGCCGCCTGACCCCGCCACCCCTGCAAAGGAAGGAAACACCGTCATGGCCAACGAGCCGACCACCACCATCACCGGCAACCTGACCGCCGACCCCGAGCTGCGCTTCACCCCGACCGGGCGGCCTGTGGCCGCGTTTACCATCGCCAACACGCCCCGCTTCCCCGACCGCACCACCGGGGAATGGCAGGACGGCGAGACGTGGTTCGTCCGCTGCTCAGCCTGGGGCGATGCAGCCGAGAACATCGCCGCGTCGCTGTCCCGCGGCAACGCCGTGGTGGCTACCGGGCGGCTGCGCTGCCGCACCTGGGAGGACAAGGACGGCGGCAAGCGGGCCACCGTCGAGATGACCGTGGACGACATCGGCCCGAGCCTGCGCCGCGCCGTCGCCAAGGTCACCAAGGCCACCCGCGAGCACGCCCCCGCCAACGGCGGCACCCCGGCCGCTGGCGACCGGTGGAGCGCCCCCGCGGCCGAGCCCGACCCGGTTCCGGCCGCTGCCGCTGCGGGCTCGGCTGACGAGCCGCCGTTCTGACCGAGGACCGATGCGGGGCCGGTGGCACAGCCGCCAAGCAGTTACACCGGCCCCGCGCTCCCTCAAAGGAGGTACCACCCATCATGACACTGACGCTGGTTGACTTCTTCTGCGGCGCGGGCGGCTCGAGCCAGGGCGCGGCAGCGGTGCCCGGGGTGACGGCGCGGCTGGCCGCCAACCACTGGCAGCGCGCGATCGACACGCACGCGGCGAACTTCCCCGGCACCGAGCATTACCGCGGTGACCTGCACGACGCCGACGTGCGGAAGTTCCCCGCGGGGGACCTGTTCTGGGCTAGCCCGGAGTGTCCGGCGTGGAGCCAGGCCCGGGGCCGTCAGCGGGACTTCGACCGGCAGCCGGACCTGTTCGGCGAGGTGCTGCCGGACGAGGCCGCCGACCGGTCCCGGGCGCTGATGTGGGACGTGCCCCGCTACCTGGAGGCGATGGTCCTGCGCGGGACCCCGGTGCTGGCCGGGGTGGTGGAGAACGTCACCGACGTGCGCGCGTGGTCGCACTGGGACCTGTGGGTGGCCGCGATCCGCAACCTGGGCTACCGGACGCGGCTGGTCGCGATCAACTCGATGCACGCGCGGCCCCGCCTCACCCCGCCCGCCCCGCAGTCCCGGGACCGGCTGTACCTGGCGTACTGGGCCGCCTCACTCGGCCGGGACCCGGACTGGGACCGGTGGCTGCGCCCGGCCGTGTGGTGCCCGGCCTGCCAGGCCGAGATACGGGCGGCGCAGTGGTGGAAGCGGCCCGGCGCCGACATGGGCCGCTACCGGCAGCAGTACCTGTACCGGTGCCCGCGTTACTCGTGCCGCAACGCCGTGGTGGAGCCGCCCGCGCTGCCCGCCGCCGCCGCGATCGACTGGGACGACCTCGGCACCCGGATCGGTGACCGGACCCGGCCGATGCGGCCCGCCACCCGGGCGCGGATCGCCGCCGGGCTGGCCCGCTACGCCCGCCCCATCACCCTCGAAGCCGCCGGGCACACCTACGAGCGGCACCCCGGCACCCGGGCCTGGCCCGCCGACGCGCCGCTGACCGCGCAGACCGCCACCGCCACCAAGGCCCCGGCCTGCCCGCCGCTGATCGTCCCCGCGGGCGGGACCTGGCGCGACGAGCCCACCCCCGGAACCGTCCCGTTCCCGGCCCGCACCACCCGCGAGAACGACGGCCTGGCGTTCCCGCCGTTCATCACCATCCACCGCGGCGGGACGGGCGAGACCCGCACCGTCCCGGCATCCGGCCCGCTGACCGCCGTCACCGCGTCCGGCAACCACCTCGGCCTGGCCGTGCCGGACGCCGCGATGATCGTGCGGAACGTCACCGCGCGCGGCAATCCCGCCTGGACCGCCACCCCGGCCAGTGAGCCGCTGCGGACGCTGACCTCGGCCGGGCACCAGTCGCTCGCCTCGTGGGCGCACCTGCTGGTGCCCTACTACGGGACCGCCGCCACCGCCCGGCCGGTCACCGAACCCGCCGGGACCCTGACCGCGCGGGACCGGTACGGGCTGGCCAGCGCGCCCGGCCCCAGCGCTGAGGCGCTGCTGGACGAGGTGCTGTTCCGGATGCTCAAACCGCCCGAGATCGGCCGCGCCATGGCGTTCGCCGACAGCTACACCGTGCTCGGCACCCAGCGGGAGAAGGTCCGCCAGTACGGCAACGCCGTCACCCCGCCGGTAGCCGAGGTGCTCATCTCGGCCCTGGCCGAGGCCATCACCGGCGAGGTGCTGCCCGCATGAACACGACACCGCCACCACTCGGGTTCTACCTGGGAGCCCACCAGCCGCACTGGCTGTGGCGGGCGGACTTCCCGCTGTTCGTCTCCCACCGCCAGCTCGCGCGCCGCCCCCGCTCGCTGCGGCCCGCGTCGTGCCGGTGGGCACTGGACTCCGGCGGGTTCACCGAACTGTCCCTGCACGGCCGGTGGGTCACCCCGCCCGAAGACTATGCCGCCGCCGTCACCACCTACGCCGAACGGATCGGCGGGCTGGACTTCGCCGCCCCGCAGGACTGGATGTGCGAGCCGTTCATGACCGCCCGCACCGGCCTGAGCGTCGGCGAGCACCTGCACCGCACTGTGGAGAACTTCCTGACGCTGCGCCGCCTCGCGCCCGGCCTGCCGTTCATGCCCGTGGTGCAGGGCTGGCGGCTGGCCGACTACCTAGCTTGCCTGAAGCTGTACGCCTCGGCCGGGGTGGATCTGGCCGGGCTGCCGCGGGTCGGGCTGGGGTCGGTGTGCCGCCGCCAGTCCACCGCCGAGATCGCCGTCATCGTCACCGAACTGGCCCGCCGCGGCCTGCGGCTGCACGGGTTCGGCGTCAAGACCGGCGGCCTGCACCTGTACGGCCACCGGCTCACCTCGGCCGACTCGATGGCGTGGAGCTACGCCGCCCGCCGCGCCCCGGCCCTGCCCGGCTGCACCGGGCACAAGAACTGCGCCAACTGCCTGACCTACGCCACCCGGTGGCGGGCCGGAGTGCTCAGCCGGTACGCCGCCCGCGGCCACCAGGACAGCCTGTTCGACGGGGACGGCTGGCCCGGCAGCGGGGAGCGTGCCGCATGATCGCCCCCGCACAAACCGCGCTGTTCACCGTCGAACCCGTGCCCGCCGCACCGGTCAGCGGCGTACCCGCAGGCCGGTACGACCCTGCCGCCTACGACGCCGCACTGACCGGTGACGGCTACGGGTGGCTGGCTGACCTGCTGACCGCCCCGCAGCCCCCGGCGTGCGAGCGGTGCGAGCAGCCGATGTCCCTGCCCGCAGCGGCCCCGGTGCTGTGGGCCTGCCCGGCCTGCCATCCCGGGGAGGCAGCATGACCCGCTACCTGCGCACCGTCAACGGCCACGCGATGACCGTGCACGCGCCCCGGGCCGGAGAGCTGGACCAGGCAGCGCTGGCCGCGTTCACCGCGGCGGAACCGGTGCTCGGCCTGGACGTGGAAACCTCCGCGATCGATGACCACGGCCCGCGGTTCTTCGCGCCCGGGTTCACGGTGCGCCTGGTGCAGTTCGGGTCCGAGCGTGAGGCGTGGGTGCTCGAGATGGCCGACCCGCGCCAGCGGGACGCCGCCGCCGTGGTACTCGCCGACCCGGCCCGCCGGTTCGTCACCCACACGCCGTTTGACGTGCTCGCGGTGTGGTCGGCGCTCGGCATCCCGCTCGGACAGCGGGTGGCCGACACGCACCTGCTGTCCAAGCTGCTGGACCCCGATGAGCGGGCCGGGCACGGGATCAAGGAGCTGTCAGCCCGGCACCTGGACGGCGGGCTCGGCGAGGCCGAGACCGCGTTGCACGCGCGGATGCGGGCGCTGGCCCCGGCCGGTCGCCGGGCCGGGAACGCGCCGCTGCGGTGGGGCTGGAATCACCTGCCCGCCGACGATGAGGCCTACGTGGTCTACGCCGGGCTCGACGCGATCTACGCCCGCCGCCTGCTGCCGATCCTGCTCACGGCGTGCGGGCCGTTCGCGCACCTGGCCCGGCTGGATACCTGGCTGGCCGCCCAGGCCACCGGGATCACCGTCCGAGGTCTGCGGCTCGATGAGGACTATGCCCGCGGCCTGCTGACCGACCTGCAAGCCGAGCACGCCGCCGCCGACGCCCGGATCACGGCGGCGCTCGACTGCCCCGGCGGCTCGCCGAAGTTCGCCGACTGGCTGGACGCGCAGGCCACCGCGGCGGGAATCACCGGCCTGCCCCGCACGCCGACCGGCCGGTTGCAGGTCACCGCCGACACGCTGGCCGCCCTGCTGGCCGAGCATTCCGGCACGCTTCCGGGCGGGGCCGCCGAGATAGCGCGGGCTCGGCTAGCCATGTCGAAGGCGTCCAACCTGATCGCCAACCTGCGCGGGTTCCTAGCCGCCGCCGACCCCGGCGGGCGGGTGCACCCGCAGGTCAACACGCTGCGGGCCAAGACAGCCCGGATGAGCATCACCAACCCCGCGTTGCAAACGCTCAAGAAGCACGACCCGCGGCTGCGCCGCTGCTTTACCGCCGACCCCGGGCACGTGCTCATCTCCTGCGACTTCTCGCAGGTCGAAGTCAGGGTAGCCGCCGCGCTGGCCGATGACCCGGTGCTGCGGCAGGTCATCCTGTCGGGCGCGGACATCCACGACGCCACCGCGGCCCTGATGTACGGAGACGGGTTCACCGACGAACAGCGCACCATCTCCAAACGGGCCACCTTCGGCACCATCTACGGCGGCGGCGCCCGCGCCCTGGCCAGCCAGACCGGCGTAAGCGAGGACACCGCCCGGCAGGTAATCCAGCGGTGGCGGCGCACCTACCCCCGCGTGATCGCCTACGGGCGGCGGCTCGCCGAGCTGGCCGAGGTGGTCACCGCCAGCGGGCGGCGCATCCCCGCCGACCCGGCCCGCCCCTACGCGAACGCCAACTACGCGGTCCAGTCCACCGCCCGGGACCTGCTCTTGGCCGCCGTCTACGCCCTGGTGACCCGCTGCGAGGTGGGCGGGCTCTGGCTGTTCGTGCATGACGAGATCATCGTCCAGGCTCCCGAGCACGACGCCGAACGCATCCACGGCCTGCTAGAGCAGGCGATGACCAGCACGTTCCGCGGCCTGCCCATCCTGGCCGGCGCGAAGATCCTCGGCCCGTCGTGGGGCCAGCACGACCCCGCCCCCGCCCCGGCCCCCGGCAAGTCCGGAACCTCCGGAACCTCCGGAACCTGCGCAGGTCAGGACGGGTCCAGTGGGTTCCGGCGGCCCGCTCAGGTTCCGGAACCTGCGGAACCCTCTCCCGTCCGCCACGAGCCGCCGGAGGTCACCATGCCCGCGCCGCCGCGCCCCGCCGCTGCGGGAACCCTGCTGGATGCCGCGCTGGCCTTCGCTGCCCGCGGCTGGCATGTCTTCCCGGTCCGGCCCCGGGCCAAGAAACCGCCCGCGTTCCCCGGCCACAAGGCCGACGACTGCACCGGTACCGACCCGCGCTGCCGCGGCGGGCATACCGGGTGGGAACCGCGGGCCACCACCGACCCGGGCCGCATCGGCCGGGCATGGACCGCCGCGCCGTACAACATCGGCCTGGCCTGCGGCCCGTCCGGCCTGATCGTGGTGGACCTGGACGTGCCCAAGCCGGGAGAGGTGCCGCCGCCGGAGTGGGCCGAGCCTGGTATCAGCGATGGCGCGGACGTGCTCGCGGCGCTGTGCGAGCGGCATGGCCAGCCGTTCCCGTGGGAGACGTTCTTCGTCCGCACCGGCCGGGGCGGGCTGCACCTGTACTTCACCGCCCCGCCCGGCCTGCGGCTCGGCAACACCGCGGGCGAGCATGGGCGCGGGCTCGGGTGGCTGATTGATACGCGCGGGCACGGTGGCTACGTGGTCGCGCCCGGCTCGGTCGTGGACCTGCCCGGCGGCACCGGCCGCTATGAGGTGGCCTACGACCGGCCCCCGGCCCCGCTGCCGGACTGGCTCGCTGCGCTGCTGACCGCGCCCGCCGCCGCCCCCCCTCTTGGGTGCCGTCCGGCCGCTGCTGGTCAGGTCAGCGACCTGGACCGCTACGCGGCATCGGCACTCAAGAGGGAGGTGGAACGCGTCCGCGCAGCCGTCGAGCCCGGCCGGAACTACGCGTTGAACAAGGCCGCGTTCCACCTCGGCCAGCTCATCGCCGCGGGTCTCCTGCCCGAAGACCTGGCCTGCGCCGAGTTGCACGACGCCGCCCGCGTGCACTTCGGCGCGGGTGACCCGCCGTTCACCGCAGGCGACGCGCAGGCCACCATCCGCTCTGCCATCGCCGCGGGCAAGCGCAAGCCCCGCCCGCTCGCCGCCCTCCGGGCCGCCGCGTGAACCCCGCCAGCGGTGACGGTGCCGCCGCCCTGGACGACGTGCGCGCGTTCATCGGCCGGTTCTGCGCCCTGCCCACCGAGCACGCCTACACCGCCGCCGCGCTGTGGGCCGCGCACGCCCACGTGCTGGACGCCTTCGACTCCACACCCCGCCTCGCCTTCCTCAGCCCGGAACCGGGCTCGGGCAAAACCCGGGCGCTGGAAATCCTCACCCTGCTGGTCCCGTGGCCGATGCACGCGGTCAACGCCACCCCGGCGGCGCTGTTCCGTTCCGTCGCCGACAAAGCCACCCGCCGCACCATCTTGTTTGACGAGATCGACACCATCTTCGGCCCCAAGGCCAAGGAACACGAGGAACTGCGCGGCCTGCTGAACGCCGGGCACCGCCGCTCCGGCGTCGCCTACCGGTGCGTCGGCGAAGGCACCAAGCAGACCGTCGTGGAATTTCCCGCGTTCGCCGCCGTGGCGCTGGCCGGGCTCGGCAAGCTTCCCGACACGATCCTGACCCGCTCCATCGTGGTCCGGATGCGCCGCCGCGCCCCCGATGAGCACATCGAACCGTACCGGGCGCGCGTCCATGAGCCCGAAGGGTGGAAACTGCGCGGGATGCTCGCCGACTGGACCGCCACCGTCGCCGAACGGCTCACCGGCTACTGGCCCGACATGCCGCCCGGCGTCACTGACCGGCCCGCCGACGTGTGGGAACCCCTGCTCGCCGTCGCCGACGCCGCGGGCGGCCCCTGGCCCGGCCGCGCCCGCGATGCCTGCGCCTGGCTGGTACGGGACAACGCCGAGCGCGGCATCAGCCTCGGCATCCGTCTGCTGGCCGACCTGCGCGACATCTTCGGCGGCGCCCGCGCGATGACCACCGAGGACATCTTGGCCCGGCTGCGTGCCCTGGACGCTGCCCCGTGGGCCGACCTCAAAGGCGCACCGCTCGATGCCCGCGGCCTGGCCCGCCTGCTGGACGACTACGACATCACCTCCAAGAAGGTCAAGGTAGACGGCCGGTCGGCGTGGGGCTACCGAGCCGAGCACCTCGCCGACGCCTGGACCCGCTACCTCCCGCCGCCCACCCCGGCAGAAACGGAACTTGCGGAACCTCCGGAACCCGAACCCCCGCCATAGGTTCCGCAGGTTCCGGAGGTTCCGGAACCCCGGCAACCCGCCGGACCCCGCCGGACCCCTTGTGACCTGCGCAGGTTCCGGAGGTTCCGCAGGTTCCGGAGTTACGGCAGAAGAAGCCAGCTACGCAGGAACCCTCTCCCGGTGCACAGCCGCCAAGCAGTTTCGCCGGAAGGCCAACCCTCAAAGGAGAAACCCGAATGGCAACGCCGACTATTGCCGCTGCCGTGCTCCTCACCGTTGAGGAAGCCGCGCAACGCCTTAGCATCGGCCGGACGACGATGTACAGTCTCGTCTCGACCGGTGCCATTGAATCCGTCACCATCGGCCGCCTTCGCCGCGTCCCGTCCGAGTGCCTCGAAATGTACGTATCGAGTCTGCGGGCAAGCGGTCAGCCCGAATCCGCTACGGCGTGACAAAGGAGATAACCCAATGGGACGAAACGCGAATGGCCGGTCCAGCATCTACGAAAACGCCGAAGGCTGGCATGGCCGCGTGACCGTAGGCGTCAAAGACGATGGCAGCCCAGACCGCAGGCACGTACGCGGGAAGACAAAAGCGGAAGTGACCGCGAAAGTCCGCAAGCTCGAAAACCTCCGGGATGAAGGCCGCGTGCCGAAGGCTGGCCAGCGCTGGCACGTTGCGGCATGGCTCACGTTCTGGATGGAGAACATCGCAGTTCCGCCGAACGTCTCGGAGAACACGTATTCCGGCTACAGCGTGGACGTGCGCGTTCACCTCATCCCCGGAATCGGCGCGCACTGGCTCGACAAGCTGGAACCCGAGCACGTCGAAAAACTCTACGCCAAGATGCAGCGCAACGGGTCGTCTCCGGGAACCGCGCACCACGTTCACCGCACGATCCGCAACGCGCTCAACGAAGCCGTGCGCCGAGGGCACCTTGCGCGGAACCCGGTACTGCTGGCAAAAGCACCCAAGCTGACGGACGAAGAAACGGAACCGTACAACGTCAGCGAAGTGCAGCGACTTCTCAAGGTCGTGGCCGAACGGCGCAACGGCGCACGCTGGGTCGTGGCCCTGGCGCTCGGGCTACGACAAGGCGAAGCGCTCGGGCTCAAGTGGGAACACGTAGACCTTGATAACGGACTAATGCGAATCCGCCGCAACCGGTTGCGTCCCAAGTACAAGCACGGGTGCGGGGACACGTGCGGCCGGAAAGCCGGATACTGCCCCGAGCGCAAGCAGACCCGCGCCGACACCGGCCCGACCAAATCACGCGCCGGACGACGCGTTATCGGCCTACCGGCCCCGCTAGTCTTGCTGCTGCAAGCCCACAAGGCAAAGCAGGAAGCCGAGGGCACGGTCGCCCGCCAGCTCTGGCACGACGAAGGATGGGTGTTCGCCAACCCGGACGGCCGCCCGGTCAACCCGAACACCGACTACCACGAGTGGAAGGCACTGCTCAGCGAGGCCGGTGTACATGACGGACGGCTGCATGACGCACGGCATACCGCCGCCACCGTGCTAGCTATCCTCGCTGTGCCGACGCCTACCGCGATGGCCATCATGGGATGGTCGAGCGCGGCCATGGCCACCAGGTATCAGCACGTGCTCGATTCCATCCTCAAGGGCGTGGCTGGTCAGGTCGGCGGACTGCTCTGGGACAACCCCGAGAGTAACCCGTCCGATGACGGGGAACAGGATGACGGCGACGACGGCACCGCTGGGATGCTCGCTCCGGTGTGATCCGGCGGGCGCACTCGTCCCCGCCTGACCGAAGGCGGGACTACAGAGACTCAGGGGTCAGGCGCAGTCAGGACTGTGTTTGGCCCTTTGAGTCGGTATCATGTCGCTCGAATTCATAGATGAACGTGCTGGAGGAGATCCAATAGGCCGATTGCGGCAGCGCTCCCAGAAGTGATCTCCAGGATTGCGCGAACACTGTTAAGGCTTTCCTTGATTATGTGGCGCTTCGGTTTAGGCGAGCCGACCTGTGCCCTCAAAGTATCGATCTCTGCGGCTAGTTCCGCGGCCTCATCGGCTGGAAGGTCAAGCTTGTCCGCGGAAGCATCGAACTGGCGAAGGAATTCTCGGATGGGGTTGAGGTCCAAATTACCAGCGGAAATCTCCTGATGTGCCCTTGGGCTTCCGCTCTGGATAGCTGAACTGCTGACGTCGCCTTCTATATGGATGAGGTTGATGGCGGGGAAGTGTTCAGTTTGCTCCCGAGGCGCTTGCATGGCTTTCTTGATCTCCTCGAAACCTTGCTGGGTTATCTGGATGAGGCGAGTAAGATCTTCTATCCCGATCTGCGCGGTAACAATGGGAGCTTCGTCAACGATAGGAGCTTTGTCGCTACCTTGCTCCATCTCCTTGATCCCGCGATGCGTAATCTGGACATTAAAGGGAGTCAGGTAGCCCCACAAAACGCGCACGCTCTTTATAAGCCGCTCGCTTTCGAGCCAGTCGCAGGCGTCTGCCAACTCGTGGTCTGACAGGCCTAGGTCCGCCAGAAGCTGGGAGCCAGCCACTGTAGTGGTCTCACTCCCTACGGAGAGGTCGTAGATCGTCTTAAGTACCCGTAGACGGTCCGCCCGCCGCTTCTCGACCTTCTTGGCCGAGGTATCGTCCCTGTCCTGCTCCACCTGCCTAATCCCGTGATGGGTAATCAGGACTATGTATGGCGTCGCGTGGCCCCACATGGTGCGTACGGTTTGTATGAGGCCTTCACCTTCGAGCCAGTCGCAGGCGTCTGCCAACTCGTGGTCTGACAGGCCTAGGTCCGCCAGAAGCTGGGAGCCAGCCACCGTAGTGGTCCCGCTGCCCATAGAGATGTCGTAGATCGTCGCTAGCGCCCGTAGCCGGTCGGCCCGCCGCTTGTCGATCTGGACCACGTTGCTTCTTTCGTAGAGGGGGGCGGGGCTCCCGAGGGCGCCGGATGTCGGTTAAATGAGACCATAACTGAGACCAGCTAAGAGCGTTGGCGGACGCTAGACCGGCCGTCACCTAAGTTCTTGCTGGTCAGAGTGGCGGAGGATAAGAGATTCGAACTCTTGAGGGGTTGCCCCCAACACGCTTTCCAAGCGTGCGCCCTAGGCCACTAGGCGAATCCTCCGCCGGGAAGCTTACCCGAATCCGCCGGTGACCGGGTTGCGGAACATCTGGTCCGGAAGCTGACTACACTGGCCCCTGACCCCCCGCACGGCGTTTATCCCGCCAACCCCCCCAGGGCCGGAAGGCAGCAAGGGTACGCGGGCTCTGACGGGTGTGCGGGG
>Ga0070699_100001851_pt1 | contig 19191 bp, 15 predicted proteins | sample KBSK1503metaG_FD_65473 | JGI IMG/M metagenome (GOLD analysis project Ga0070699, IMG submission 65473) | Corn, switchgrass and miscanthus rhizosphere microbial communities from Kellogg Biological Station, Michigan, USA - KBS K1-50-3 metaG | ecosystem: Host-associated > Plants > Roots >... | reverse complement strand
CCCGCGTTCGGCGGGCGTTCGTCCTACTACTGGGCCTACACCGCGCTCGGCCCGCACGCCCCGCAGGCCGCCTGGCACCTGATCACCGATCCCGCGAGCCTGAAGCTGCTGGTCACGCCGGAGGTGAAGCTGCAGACCATGCTGTGGCTCTTCGGCGCGTTCTGTTTCCTGTCGCTGCGCTCGCCCATGGCCCTGGCCGCGATCCCGCTCCTGGCCGAGCGCATGCTGGCCAACCTGTTCCCGTTCTGGTGGGTCACCTCGTACCAGTACAACGCCTACGTCGTGATCATCCTTGCGTTCGCCGCCGTCGACGGCGCCGCCCGGCTCGACCGCCAGCTTCTGGCCCGGCGGCACCGCCAGGCTGAGGGCGCTGATCCGCCGGCCTCCCGCAACCGCCGGCTCGCGGGGCTCGCCGGCCCGTGGTCGGTCGGACTGGCCTGCGCGGCCGCGATGTGCGCCGTCGCCGTGTGCCTCGTCCCGCACTTCGCGTTCGGGCCCGCCCTGCACCCGTCGTTCTACCAGCGGGACGCGCAGGCCAGGGCGGCCGCCGCGGCGGCCGCCGTGGTGCCGGCCGGCGTCACCGTCGCGGCGTCGGACAATCTCGGCCCCCAGCTCTCGGCGCGGGATACCGTTCTGCTGTGGGACGGGGACGGGCACACACCCCCGCTGGCGGCGCCGTGGGTGGTGGCCAGCGTCAGCCAGCCCCAGTTCACGTTCACAGGCGTGCGCGAGCAGAGGCAGCGGGTCGCGCTGCTCGAGCGCGGCGGCTACAGGGTTGTCTTCCAGGGCCACGGGTACGTGGTGTTGCACCGCGGCGGCCAGCCGTCGCGCACGGCCGGTTCTAAGGAGTCTGCGGGATGAGCACCGGCGCCCAGACCGAGGCCGCCGGCTCCCCGGCGTCCGGCCTCGCCGAAGGCGTGGGCCCGGCGGCCCATCAAGAAGACGCGGCCGGACGCCTGCTGTGCCGGCTGTCCGTGCTGCCAGCCCTGCTGGTCACGGCCTGGCTGCTGGTCGGGCTGCCGCTGCTGCTCGCGGGGGCGTTCACCGCGGTGCTCATGGCCGTGCTGTCGGTCCCCGCCGCGATCGGGCTCGTGGCGGTGAGCTGGCGCTGGATCCCCGGCCGGCGGCAGGGTGCCGAGCCGGCGGCCGGGCGGAGGCAGGCGCGCACGCCGTGGTGGACGGTGGCCGTGGTGATCGCGGTGGCGGTCGCGTTCGGCGTCGAGCAGTTCGTCTACCACTCGAACTTCATCATCGTGACCCGCGACCCCGCGTCCTACATCCAGTTCGCGAACTGGATCGCCCATCACGGGTCGCTGCCGATCCCGCAGGACCGGGCCGCGTTCGGCGGCACGCATCACGTGCTCACGTTCGACAGCTTCGCGTTCTATCAGGTGCGAAGCACGATCGTGCCGCAGTTCATGGCCGGACTGCCGATGATGCTGGCCGCCGGGTTCTGGGCCGGCGGCGCCGCGTCCGCGGTCGCCCTGGCCCCGCTCTTCGGCGCGTTCGCGGTGCTGGCCTTCGGCGGCCTGGTCGCCCGGCTCGCAGGACCGCGCTGGGCACCACTCGGAGCGCTCGTCCTGGCGCTCTCGCTTCCGGAGATGTTTACCGGCCGGTCGAACTACAGCGAGCCGGTCGCGCAGATCCTTCTGCTCGGCGGGCTCTGCCTCATCGTCGACTCGCTCAACTCAGACGGAGCCGGAGCCAGGGTTCTCGCGGCCATCGGCGGCCTCGCCCTCGGCCTGACCTTGCTGGTGCGCATCGACGGAGCGGGCGACATCCTGCCGGTGATCCCGTATTGCGGCGTGATGCTGCTCGGCCGCCGGCCGCAGGCGCTTCCGCTGGCGGCCGGCCTGGCGGCCGGCTGGGTTTACGGGGGCGTCGACGGGCTGATGCTGTCACGGCCGTACCTGGCCAGCATCAAGGCGGAGCTGATACCGCTTGCTCTCCTGGTCGGGGTCGTGGTCGTCGTGACGGTGCTTGGCGTGGCGTTGCTGTGGCGTCGCGGCCTGCCCAAGCTGGGAGGAAGCTGGCTACCCAACGCCGCGGCCGCGCTGGCGTGCCTGGTCGCGCTCGGTTTCGCCATCCGCCCGTATGTGCAGACGGTACGGGGTAAAACGACACGGTTCGCCGAGTCCATCATGGCGAGTTACCAGCGGGCCGATCACATCCCGATTGCCCCGGAGCGCACGTACTACGAACTCAGCCTGCACTGGGTGTTCTGGTACATCGGCGTGCCCGCCGTGATCCTCGGCACCCTGGGGGTCGCGCTGCTGTCCCGCAGGTGCCTGCGAGGGCAGGCGCCTGCCTGGGCGCTGCCTCTCGTGATCTTCGCGTGGGCCATCGTCGCCACGCTCTACAAGCCGTCGATCACTCCCGACCATCCCTGGGCGAGCCGCCGGCTGGTCCCGGCGGTCCTTCCCGGCTTCATACTGTTCGCGATGTGGGGCTCACGCTGGCTCATGGGCTGGCTGCGGCGCGCGGGCGTCGGCCGGGTGCTCTACGCCGGACTCGGGTGCTGCGTTGTCGCGGCACTGGTGCTGCCCGCCACGATCACCACGTTCGGTCTCAGGGTCACTCACGGCGGCCCCGTGGGAGCCAGGCTCGCCGTGACCGGCCTGGCGTCCAAGAAGACCTACGAGGGCGAGATCGCAGCGGTCAGCCGCATGTGCGCCGCGATCCCCCGCGACGCCTCGGTCGTCTTCATCGACAGCAGCAACGGCGGGGCCTCCGACCAGCTTGCCCAGGTCCTCCGCGGAACGTGCGGGGTTCCCGTCGGGACGATCGCGTCCGCGCGCCCGGCGAGCGTGCAGCAGGTCGTGCGCGGAATCGAGCAGGCGGGCCGCAGGCCGCTGCTGCTGGCGGGCGTGCGAGCCAGGCTCAAGCCCTATGGCGGGCAGATCAGGCACATCATGATGCTGCGCAGCACGCAGGACGAGAACGCGCTCACAGCGCCGCCGACACACACCCGGCCGTTCAACGTGGACGTCTGGATGTCGGAGCCGGCATCATGACCCTCCCTCCCGGCTGGCCCGGCTCCGAGACGGCGCAAATAGTAGTAGCCTCGTCCCCCGTGGGGGTTCCGTCACCGGGCGATCCGTATGTCTCGATCATCCTGCCGTGCTACAACGAGCAGGACCACGTCACCGACGAGGTGGCAAGGATCTGCGCGGCCATGGACGACAGCGGGTACAGCTACGAACTGCTGGCGTTCGACGACGCTTCCACCGACCAGACCCTTGCCCGCCTGCACGAGGTCGCGCCCGACTACCCGGACCTGCAGATCGTGCACTTCCACCGCAACGGCGGATCCGGCACCGTCCGCCGGATCGGCACCCAGCGCGCCCGGGGCGAGATCGTCGTGTGGACCGACGCCGACATGACCTACCCGAACGAGCGGATTCCCGAGTTCGTCCAGATGCTCGAGAAGGACCCGACGCTGGACCAGGTGGTCGGGGCGAGGACCAGCGAGCAGGGAACGCACAAGGTTCTGCGGGTGCCGGCGAAGTGGTTCATCCGCAAGCTGGCCGAGGCGCTGACCAACACCCAGATCCCCGACCTGAACTCCGGGCTCCGGGCGTTCCGGCGCCAGGTCGCGCTGCCGTACCTCGGGCTCCTGCCGCCCGGCTTCTCCTGCGTCACCACGATCACGATCGCGTTCCTGTCCAACCAGCACGACGTGCGCTACGTGCCGATCGAGTACTCGAAGCGCTCGGGCACCTCGAAGTTCCGTTTCGTCACCGACGCCTACCGCTACATCCTCCAGGTGCTGCGGATGGTGATGTACTTCAACCCGCTCAAGGTGCTCATGCCGGTCGCGCTGTTCCTGCTCGGCCTCGGCGTCGCCAAGGGCATCTTCGACATCGTGGTGCACCCGCTGCTCTTCGCGGTCAACACCGTCCTGATCTTCGTGAGCGGGCTGCTTATCGCCTCGCTCGCCCTGCTCGCCGACCTGATCGTCCGGTCCCGCGGAGACACATGAGCGACCCCGGGCACCGCCCCGGTACCGCCAGCCTGCAGGGGGAGATCGCTACACCCGGGACGCCTGCCCGACCGCCGCAGCATGCGGGCGCGGGGCTTATCCGGGCCACGCGGATCGTCGACGCCGGTCCGCGGTACCTCTACCGCTCGGCGATCGTCTCCCTCGCCGTGACGTGCCTGCTGGCGATCCTGATCGCACTGCGCGTGCGGCCGCCCGGGCCGCTCCCCCCGCCGCAGCAGGTGACGATCGGTGTCGCGCTGACGGGCCTGGCCGTCGCTGTCGTCCTCGCGCTGGCGGCGCTCTGCTGGCCGACCGCCAGACGCGGCCGGTGGCTCGATCGCGTCGCGGCGCCCGAGCAGCGCGCGGCCATCTGGCTGGCGCTGACCGTGTGGTTTCCGCTGACGCTCGTCGTGACATACCTCAGGGCCAGGGCGACGCTGCCGCCGACCGTGGAATCGATTGCCTTCGGGTACCTCGACAAGCGCTGGGTGACCGGCGCGTACCTGCTGGGCGCCCTCGCGCCAATGCTCCTGCTGGTCACGGCCGCCCGCGTGCTCGCCGCAGGCCGCGAGCATCCGCGAACCTGGCGATCCTGGCTGTCCGGCCTGGCGCCGCGGCTCGTCGGCGCCGATCCGCCGGCGATTGGAGAGCCGGGCGCCACAGGGTCATCGCCGGCGCAGCGGCCCGCGCCGGCGCGCGCCACCTGGCGCGGTCTGACCAGTGCCAGGACCGTCCGCGCGGGCGGCGGGATCCTCACCGCGCTCGCGATCGCCTGGTACTTCTACGGGCCGCCGTGGTCCCTCAGCGGACGCGGCGCCGGCGGAATCGGCTTTCAGGAGGACGTCTTCCTGAGCGGCATGCAGGCGATCTCCAAGGGGGCGATCCCCTATATCGGCGCGGCCTCGGTACAGTACGGGCCCGGGGTGCAGTCGCTGTCGTACCTCTACATGAAGCACGTCAGCACGTTCTCGGTGGTCGGCTTCCGCGAGTCGTGGGCGGCGTTCCAGTGGGTCGGCGCGGCGATCCTGTTCGTCGTCTTCTTCCTGGCGTTCGGCTACCTGCGCGGGCTCGTCGCGGCCCTGCTGTCCGCGCTGATCTACCCGGCACTGCATGAGATGGGGTTCGCGCCCGGCGGTTCGTATGGCGGTTTCTTCGGCTGGGCAAACCCGCTGCGCTACGTAGGCGCGATCGCGCTGATCCTGTTGCTGCCGGCGGCCATGAGGCGCTGCCCGGCCCTGCGCGGCCTGGCCGGCGCGGCCGCGCTCGGCCTGCTGCTGGGCGCGACCTCGTATCTCGCCCAGGAGAACCTGATCGCCGGGGTGGTAGGCGGGCTCGCGGTCAGCGCCCTGATGCTGCTCACCGGCACCTCGTCCGTCCGGTCGGCGGCCACGGCGCTGCTGGCTGCGCTGGCCGGGTTCCTGGTCGTCTGGGTGCCGGTGCTCGCCTACTACGCGGCCCGCGGCGTGCTGGCCCGGTTCCTGCACCTGTACTTCCTGATCCCGCAGGCGGTCGCGGGCGGCTACAGCAACACGCCCTTCGGCGGCCACCAGGTCACGGCGGCCGCGCGGGCGGCCCAGGCGCGCTGGGATACGTTCTTCTACGCCCTGCCGTTCATCCTCGCGGCCGCGGCCCTGCTGGTGGTGGTCCAGTTCCGCCCGTTCCGCGTCGCATGGGAATGGTCGCGCGAGCGGATCGCGCTGGCCGCCATCGTGATCACCACGATCTTGCTCTACCAGGGGGCGCTGCTCCGCTCGGACGCCTCGCACCTGTACGGGACCATGCTGGCCGCGCCGGGCCTGGTGATCATGGCGGCCACCGTGCTACCGCGGCTGCTCGGCGCCTGGCGCCCGGCCACTCTGGCGGTCGCCGGAGTCGCCGTGGTCGCCGCGTCCTTCCTGCTGCTCCCGCCGGGCGTGGTCCGCCCGGCGAGCGCGGCGTCCCTGGCAGCGGCGCCCTACCAGGACCGTCAGCGCCTGGCCGCGGAGCCCGCGGCGGCCGCGCCGGCGACGACCGCTGGCGGGCGCGTGGGCGCCGGGCTCGCCGCGGCGCCGCAGTGCTGCCAGGGCGCCAGCGTGCCGATGCCCAGCCTGGTGGCGTTCATGAACCGTCTCCACGCGATCATCGGCGATCGCGCGACCTACGTGGTGAGCTTTCCGGCCGGGTACCCAGGCCTCGTCTACTTCGTGGCCGACCTGACTCCGGCGCCGGTGCCGATCGACCTGCACACCATGGTGATGAACGTGCCCCAGTACCGTGCCTACCTGGCGGACTTCCGGAGCAGCGTGCTGCCGAGGACCGGGGCTCTGATCACCCCGAGCCTCGGCGCGGCCGAGGCCCGGGACTTCCGGGACCGCTACGCGAATGCGCGCGTGATCACCCTCAGCTACCGGGGCAAGCCGCTGTTTGTGCTGATTCGCTGAGGCTAGGCTGCAGGGACGCTACGCATGATGTAAGAGTGAGGCCGTGGATACCGCTGAGCTCCGGCTGCTGACCTCCCTGGAAGACCACCACTGGTGGTACAAGGAGCGCCGCGCGATACTCCGCCGGGAGCTGCGGCGGCTGCCGGGCCCCGGCCGCGGCTTGGACATCGGCGCCGCGGGAGGGGGCAACACCCGGGTGCTGAACGCGCACGGATGGCAGGCCGTCGCGGTCGAGTACTCGGATTCCGTGGCCGAAGTCGCCCGCGCCAGGGGTATCGCGGCCATCCGGGCCGACGCCATCCAGCTTCCGGTCCGGTCCGGGGCCTGCGGCCTGGTGACCGCGTTCGACGTGCTCGAGCACATCGACGAGGACTACCTGGCGGCGGCCGAGATCGCCCGCGTGCTCCGGCCGGGCGGGACGGCCCTGATCGCCGTGCCGTGCGACATGGCCCTATGGTCCGCGCACGATGACGCGGTCGGGCATGTCCGCCGGTACTCCCGGCCCGAGCTGGCCGGCCTCATCCAGAAGGCCGGGCTGACCGTGGAAAAGATGTGGAGCTGGAACGTCCTGCTTCGCCCCGCCGTGGCCATGCGGCGGAAGTCCTCAACCGGCAGCGATCTCGAGAAGGTCTCCCCTCTGGTCAACGGGCTACTGACCGCCGTCGTGGTCGCGGAGCGCTACCTGCCCGTCAAGTCCTGGTCCGGGGTCTCGCTGATGGTTCGCGCCTCCCGTCCCTGATGGCCCCGCCGGGCGAGCCGCCGGCGCGCCAGGAACGCGCTACGTACGATTCCGTGCGCAAGCTAGGATTTCATCAGTTTCGGGGGATGGCCGGGACCGATCTGACTGGCTCTCGGGTAGGTTGGTTAACCTTGCTCGTTACCCGCGCAGGTCAGGGGCCGCCATGGAGAGGGCACTCGCGGATCGCTGGTGCGGGCACGTCACGCTGATGCGAGCACGGGATTAAGTGATGGACGCGCTGAAGTACTCCATCGTTGTGCCGGTGTACAACGAGGAAGAGTCGATCGCGGAGCTGGTCGAACGGTTGCGCGAGACCATGGACAAGCTCGACGGCCCGGCCGAGGCCGTGCTCGTCGACGACGGCAGCCACGACTCCAGCTACCGGCTCATGCTCGACGCCCACGACCGGGACCCGCGGTTCAAGGTGATCCAGCTCTCCCGCAACTTCGGCCACCAGCTCGCGATAACGGCCGGCATGGACAACGCCTCGGGCCAGGCGGTCGTCGTGATGGATGCCGACCTGCAGGACCCGCCGCAGGTCATCCTGGACATGGCCGCCAAGTGGCAGGAGGGATATGAGGTCGTCTACGCCGTCAGGCGGCACCGGCCTGGCGAGACCAGGTTCAAGACGGCGACCGCCACCACCTTCTACACTGTGCTGCGCCGCCTGGCCAGCATCGAGCAGACCGTGGACGTCGGTGACTTCCGGCTGGTCGACCGGAAGGCGCTGGACGCCTTCCTGCGGATGCGGGAGCACAACAGGTACGTCCGCGGGATGTTCTCCTGGATCGGCTTCCGGCAAGCGGCAGTCCCCTACGACCGAGAGCCGCGCCGCGCGGGTACCAGCAAGTACCCGCTACGCAAGATGATCAAGTTCGCCGCGGACGCGTTCGTGGGATTCTCCACCGCTCCCCTGCGGTTCGCGCTGGTAGGGGGCTTCATCATCGCCGTGCTCGCGGTCGGGTACGGGCTGGTGGCGATAGCGCTGAAGCTGGCCGGGGTGCCCAACGTGCCCGGTTACGCCTCCCTGCTGGTGACGATCGCCTTCCTGAGCGGCGTTCAGTTGATGGTGATGGGCATGGTCGGCCAGTACGTGGCCCGGGTTTACGACGAGACCAGGGGACGGCCGCTCTATCTCGTGCGGGAGACGCGCGGCTTCGATACCTGGACCGCCTTCGTCGCGCAGGACTCCGCGGCGGACGGCTATCAGCGTCCGGTCGCGCCCGGCCAGGGCCGTCCGCCACTGCCGATGCCATGACGGCGAGCGAGGCGGACACGCCGGATTCAGGCGCGAGCCGCACGGCCACCGTGCCGAGAATCGCAGGTGCGGGACAGCTTGCCATGCGCGCCCAGATCGCGATGCGCGCCCGGGTTCCGCGCCCGGCCCTCCAGGGGCTGCTCGCGCTGGCGGTCTACCTGGTGGTCTTCGTCATCGGCTACGCGCTGCCGCTGGTCCTCCATCCCGGCCAGCTCCTGGTCGGGCAGGCCAAGGTGGATCCGAACTTCTACGTCTGGAGCTGGCGCTGGTGGCCCTACGCCATATCGCACGGGCTCAACCCGCTGTTCTCCCGCCAGATAGGGGCGCCGGCCGGCTACAGCCTGGCCTGGACGACCCCGGTCCCCGCGGTGGCCGTGATCCTGTCTCCGGTCACCGTGGTCTTCGGCTCGATAACCGCGTTCAACCTGTCGCTTCTGCTCTCGGCGCCGGTTTCGGGCTGGGCCGCGTTCCTCGCGGCCCGCCGGCTGACCGGCAGGTTCTGGGCCTCGCTGATGGCCGGGGCCGTCTACGGCTTCTCCTGGTACGAGGTCGGCGAGACCGCAGCGGGGCATCCGAACCTGTACGTCATCATGCTTCTCCCGCTCATGCTCTACCTCGTGCTGCTGTGGCGGGACGGGAAGCTGGGGCGTCGCTCGTTCGCCGGCCTGCTAGCGGTCGCGATGGCCGCCGAGTTCTACGTCTACAACGAGACCTTCGCCGAGATGACCGTGCTGTGGGTGGCCGGACTGCTGATCGGCTTCGCGGTGGCAAGACCCGCGGACCGGCAGGCCGTCGCCAGGCTGGCCGGGCTGGTAGGCCTCGCCTATCTGGGCGCCGTCGTGCTGATCTCGCCCTACGTGGTCTATCAGCTGCGGCACTCTCCCGGTCAGTTCACCAAGGTCCAGGCGGCGTTCTCGCTGAACCTGGAGGAGCTGGTTAGTCCCCGGTCGGGGATCCTGCTGCTGGTGATCGTGCTGGGCCTGGCCGTGTTCACCTGGTCGAGCAGGCTCACCAGGCTCCTGGTCATCCTCCTCGCGCTGATCGTCGTGCTGGCCCTCGGTCCCTACCCGATGGTCGGTGCCAGGCAGTTCGGCTCTGTGCCGTGGGCGCGGCTGTGGTACCTGCCCTTCGTTCGCAGCGCCCAGCCCCTGCGGCTCATCATCTTCGGCAACCTCGTGCTGGCGATCGTCGTCGCTTTGTGGCTCGCTGTACCCGTCGGCAACAGGCTGCTGCTTGCGGCGCGGTGGATCCTCGGCCTGGCGGCCGTCGCGGCCATAGTCGCGTACGTGCCGACGGCATCCGCGGGGAACGTCATTCCGGCCGGTACCTCGTCGGCACGGCCGACGCGTGCCCTGCCGGCCTTCCTCAGCTCCGGTCTGTACCGGGACTACCTGCGCCCCGGCGAGATCGTGGTGGTCGTGTCGGACCGCGGGAACGCCGGGCTGCTGTTCCAGGCGGACACGAACTTCTACATGCGGATCGCCGGTGGCTTCATCAACCGGTCCCTTTCCACGGCCACCGGCCTGCCGGCGCCCGTGGAAGTGCTCAGGCACCCGACCCCGGCCAGGGAGCGGCGGTTCCGGGCCTACGTCCGTCAGGCCGGAGTAGGGGCCATACTCGTCGAGCGGGCCTGGGCGGCACCCTGGATGAACGTCTTCCGGCAGATGGGGCTGCCCGGGACGTCGGTGGGCGGCGTCATCGTCTACCGGACGAATTGAGCCCGGGTCAGCCGGCGAGCGCGTGCCGGAAGTACTCAACGGACCGCTGCAGGCCCTCCTCCAGGTCACGGCCGGCTCCCAGCCCAGAAGTTCCCGGGCGCGGGTAATGTCGGGTAAGGTCTGCTCCGGGCGCGCGACTGCCGGCCGCGCAATGATCCGGGCGCAGGTAGCCGGAGCCGCCTGGTTGCCCCGCTATGCAGAGGGAAGGCTCTTCACAGATTGATAGACAGGTAACCCCAATCCAGGCGGCTGTCACCGAATCTGGCCGGGACAAGCCGCGCGGTCCGTGCGATGGAACACAGGCCTCGCACTTTTGCTGTTGGAGGAAGCATGGTCGTTCGGGCGAAGGCGCCACTGCGGCTTTCTTTCGCTGGCGGCGGCACGGACGTGTCCCCATTTCCAGAGACCGAGGGCGGTGCCGTTCTCTCCACCACGATCGATCACTTCGCCTATGGCTCGCTGAACCCGCGTACTGACGATCAGGTCACGATCGAGTCTGTCGACTTCGGGATGTCGCTTGACTTTCCCGTGAGCGAGGACCCGGTCCTGGACGGCAAGCTTGACCTGGTCAAGGCGGCCATCAAGCGGCTCCGCCGCGAAGAACTCGGCGGGTATGACCTCGTACTGCGGTCGAACACGCCGCCTGGATCGGGCCTGGGCTCGTCGTCGACGATGATGGTGACCCTCGTCGGATTGCTGCATGAGTTCTGCGGGCTGTCGCTCGACCAGTACGAGATAGCGCACCTGGCCTATCAGATCGAGCGCCAGGACCTGAATATCCTGGGCGGCCTGCAAGACCATTACGCGGCTGCCTTCGGCGGGTTCAACTTCATCGAGTTCGGTGACCGTGTTATTGTGAATCAGCTGCGCGTCCGTGATGAGATCGTCAATGAGCTCGAACTCAACTTGCTGTTGTGTTTCACAGGCGTTACCCGTGAGTCGGCTCATATAATTTCCGATCAGACCAGCCGGGTTACTGGCGAGGAGGCCCGGACGCTCGAGGGGCTTCGAGCACAGAAGGAACTCGCGGTCGCGATGAAAGGAGCACTTCTGCGCGGAACTCTCAACGAGTTCGCCGACCTGCTGGGCGAGGCCTGGCATGCGAAGAAGAAGCTCTCACCCATGATAGCCACTCCGCGCATCGAGGAAGCTTTCGAGATCGCGTGCCGTAACGGCGCGATAAGCGGTAAGGTAACCGGCGCCGGCGGTGGCGGCTATATCCTCTTCTACTGTGACTTCAAGAGGAAGCACCGGGTGGCCGACGCGCTCGAGAAGTTCGGGATCACGGCCACCGAGTTCAGTTTCGAGCCGCGAGGGCTGACCACATGGCGGGCATGAGTCATGACCGTGCCGCACTGGTACGTGACCGGCTGAACGACAGCCTGTCCGTCAAGCGCGCGATGCTCGAGTCTGATTGCATCGAGCAGGCTGCCGAAGTGGCATCGCGGATAATCATGAGCCTCCGCGACGGCGGGAAGGTTCTCTTCTTCGGCAACGGAGGCTCGGCCATGGACGCCGGTCATCTCGCAGCCGAGCTTGCGGGCCGGTTCTATCGCGACCGGCCCGGGCTGGCCGGGGTGAGCCTTGCCGACGGGACCGCCTCGCTGACCGCCATCGCCAATGATTACTCCTATGTCGACGTGTTCGCGCGGCAGGTCCGTGCGCTCGGCCGCCGCGGCGACGTGGCCATCGGCCTGACCACGAGCGGCAACTCGGAGAACGTGGTCAGCGCGCTGATGGCAGCCCGGGAGGCAGGACTGCTCACCGTGGCCCTCACCGGTGCCTCGGGCGGCAAGGTGGCGGGGCTGGCGGATATGTGCCTGCGCGTGCCGACCGATGACACGCCCCGGGTGCAGGAGGCCTGTCTCCATCTCGGTCACACGATCTGCGAGATCGTGGAGCGTGAAATGTTCCCAGAGTCGTGAGCATCGACCATCGGACCGCTTTCCTGGACCGCGACGGGACCTTGAACGTCAAAGCGCCAGAGGGAGCGTATGTCACCGATCCCGATCGGTTGCGGCTCATCCCCGGTGCTGCCGATGCGGTGCGCCGCCTGAATGACGCTGGCCTCTTCGTGGTACTGGTCACGAATCAGCGGGGAATAGCACGTGGCCTGCTGTCCGAGGATGCGCACGCACAGGTAATGGGGCGGCTGGCGGACGGACTGGCGGCCAGCGGCGCTCACCTCGATGCCGTTTATGTCTGCCCGCACGACGAGGGATGCTGTGACTGCCGCAAGCCGGCACCCGGGCTTTTCCTCCGCGCCGCCCGTGAGCATCCGGAGATCGACTTGCGGCGGGCCGTTACCGTAGGTGACTCCGAGTCAGACATCGTAGCCGGGGCGCAGGCGGGAACCGCGACGATCCGCATATCGGACGAGCCGGTCGAGTCAAGAGCCGACTACGTCGTCAGCGACCTGAACGCCGCGGTGTCCATCATCGTGCGCGCTGATGAGAGGGTATCGCGTTGAAAATCGCCATCGTGGGCCCCGCTCATCCCTATAAAGGCGGGCCTGCCCAGCACGCGACCTCCCTCGCCCATCGCTTGTCCGCCGCGGGGCACGACATCATGCTGCAGTCGTGGAGCGCGCAGTACCCGAAGCGGCTGTACCCCGGCCAGTTGACGATCGACAAGCCTGAGGTTGCGCTCTTTCCTGATACCGAGCGTTCACTGGCCTGGTACCGCCCCGACAGCTGGTGGACGACCGGTCGGCGTCTGGCCCGGCGGCGTTTCGATGCGGCGGTGATCTTCATTTACACGCCGATTCAGGTGCCCGCGTACCTCACGCTGGCCGTCGCCGCCCGCCTCGGCAAGTGCAAGGTGATCGCACTGTGCAACAACGTGCTGCCGCATGAGCGACAGAGGCTCGACAGGCTGCTGATGAGGTCCCTGCTGCGCCGCATGGATGCTCTCGTCGTCCATTCGGCCGAGCAGGCGGCGCTGGCAGCGACCCTGACCAGCGCCCCGGTGGAGATCGCCGCGCTGCCGCCGCATCTGCCGCACGCCGAGTCCGCGGGGCATGCCGCTGGGCAGGCCGCCGCGGCGGATCCGGGATCGGCGCCGCGGAACCACCTGTTGTTCTTCGGGATCGTCAGGCACTACAAGGGGCTCGATGTCCTCTTCCGCGCGCTCGCCGATGCGACATCCGGCGTATCGCTCACGGTCGCCGGCGAGATCTGGGAGGACAAGGACGAGCTCCTGAAGCTGATCGCGGACCTCGGACTGCAGGACCGGGTGACGTTGTCCGAGGGATACGTTCCCGCAGAGGACGTCCCCGCCGCCTTCGCGGCGGCCGATGCCCTGGTGCTGCCCTACCGATCGGGTACCGCCTCGCAAAACGCCCTGATCGCGTTCCAGTTCGGGATTCCCGTGATCGCGACGCGGGCCGGTGCGATCGCGGACGCGGTGGAGGAAGGCGTCAACGGGATCCTCTGCGCGCCGGACGACGTCGGTGACCTGGCCAGAGCGATCAGGCAGCTTTACGAGCCCGGGACACTGGCGCGCCTGCGACACGGAGTGCGGCCGGTCGATCCGGGACCCCTGTGGAGCGACTACGTCGCCGCCGTGGAACGAGCAGTTTCCGGAAGGCCGCCCATGAGTCCCGACCATCAGCGCCATGGAGTCAAGTGATGCGAATCTATGATGCGGTTGCCTTTGCCGGTCACCAGGTGCACGGCGCCCGGTACCGGGAGGCAGGCACCCTCCTGCGCTGGCTCGGTAACGACCTGCGAGGTCAGCGGGTGCTCGACGTTGCGGGCGGAGACGGATACTGGGCCGCGCAGGCCCGCAGGCGCGGTGCCTACGCCGTCTCGATTGATCTGTCCCGGGCGAAGATGGTCCGCGGCAGACGGCTGGCCTTCGCCCCGGCGCTCTTGGAGGCAGACGCCCTGCGGCTGCCGTTCAAGAGCGGCAGCTTCGACCGGGTGATGTCGATCTGCGCGATCGAGCACTTCGCCGACGGGCCTCGGTCGGTGGACGAGATGGCACGGGTACTGGCTCCGGGAGGCGAGCTGGTCATGTCGGCCGACGCGCTCACCCGGGCCGACGAGTGGCCGCGACTGTTTCAGCGGCATTGCCAGCGGTACGCGGTCAAGCAAACCTATACCCACGAGCGGCTCCGAGGGATGTTCGCGGAGCGCGGCCTTGATCTGGTGGAACATACCTACCAGTTCCGGGGGCGCCTGTCCGAGCACCTCTATCTCGCCATGGGCGGCTACGGCGGCCGGATCGGCCCTAACGCGGCCGCCGTGTTCGTCCCGCTGGTTGCGGCTGGCGATCGGAGAGAGCCCGATGACCACGGCAGCATCGTGCTGGTTCGCGCGCGCAAGCGCGGGTAGGGGTGATCGGGCCTCAACTCGCATTCCCCACCGGCACGCTGGCGTCCTGGTCACAGGGCGGTCCGGCCGCCGTGGCACCAGACGCTGGAGTTCGCCGATGAAGACGCGCAGCATACTCAGTGACCCGATGACCGACGTACGCCTGGCGCTGCTACGCGCAGGACGCCGCGCCACCTCGAGGCAGCTCGCGAATCTTCGTTCCGCACTAAGCTACCTGGAGCTCGGCCAGTGGCTAGCGAATGATCATTGCGGCATCCGGCTCCAGGTCGTCGGCGACGAGTTCGACCTCTTCGAGGTCGCACGTCGTCGTACCACCGGGCGGGCACCGCTGTACCTGGAGTTTGGCGTGTTCGAGGGCCGTTCGATGCGCTGGTGGTCGGAAAACCTCAGCCAGCCCGAGGCGAGGCTCGTCGGATTCGACAGCTTCGAGGGGCTGCCGGAGAACTGGCGCCCGGGCATCGATGCCGGGCATTTTCAGACGGGCAGGCCACCCGAGATCGACGACAGCCGCGTGTCGTTCGAGGTCGGCTGGTTCGACGAGACGCTGCCCGGTTTCGTCGTCCCGGATCACGACCAGCTCATCGTGAACGTGGACTCGGACCTGTATTCGAGCGCCTCCACCGTTCTGCACTGGCTCGAACCGCATGTGCGCCCCGGCACGATGATCTACTTCGACGAGTTTCCCGACCGCGACCACGAGATGAAAGCGTTCAACGAACTGCGGGCGAGGTCGGCGCACCGATTCACGCCGGTGGCCATAGCTCACGGTGGTGTGCACTGGCTCTTCGAGGCCTCCCACATGTCCTGCCATTCCAGCCTTCCTGACGCGTGCACCTGCAGCCTGGCTGGCCGGCCCCGGTCGCAGCTGTCTTCATGCCTGCCGGGATCTGGGCCAATGTACCGAGATCGTCCGGTTGACCCCTGGCCCCGGACGTTAGGCTGGGCTCATGTCGGACCGCCAGGCAGCTACGCCGGTCGCAGCCCCGGCTAACGGGCCGGGCGGCGATGTCGGCATGGCGCACGGCGGGCGGCCGAACCGGTGGGCAGCCGTGGCCAGGTTGCTCTCGAGCCGGCCGGTCCGCTGGGGATTTGTCGCTGTCGCGGTCGGTCTAGCCGTCTATGCGGTGACCCGGGAATGGTCGGGAGTGCGGGAGGCTCTGGCGAGCCTGGGCTACCTAAGGGTTGCCGCCGCCATGGTCAGCGTGTTGTTCGCGATCTTCGCGGCGATGCAGATGTGGCGGGCGCTGTTGTCAGCACTCGGCTCTCCGCTACCTCTCCCTACTGCGGCCCGGATCCTGTTCATCGGACAGCTGGGGAAGTACCTGCCGGGCTCCATCTGGCCGGTCCTCGCCCAGATGGAGTTGGCCAGCGCGCACGACGTGCCCCGCCGCCGCTCGGCGACCGCCTCGGCGCTGACCCTGCTGCTGGCCCTGGTCACCGGGTTGCTCATCGCGCTGGCCACGCTGCCTTTCGTGGCGAGATCGACGCCCTACCGATGGGTGTTCCTGGCTGCCCCGGTCTTGCTGATCTGCCTGCATCCGAGGCTGCTCAATCGCCTCATCGACCGGCTGCTGCGGCTGGCCAGGCGGCCCGCCCTCGAGCAGCCGCTGACCGGGCGCGCGCTGGCAGGTGCACTGGGCTGGTCGGCGCTGTCGTGGGTCTGCTACGGCCTGCAGATCTGGCTGCTAGTGACGCGCCTTGGCGCGTCTTACGGCAGCGGTGCGCTGCTGGCGGTCGGCGGCTTCGCGTTCGCCTGGTGCGTTGGCTTCGTCGTCGTGTTCGCCCCGGCAGGCGCCGGAATCCGGGAAGTGATGCTGATCGCGATGCTCGGTCCGGTGGTCGGCGTCGGCGGCGCCACGGCGGTCGCCCTGCTCTCGCGGGCTCTCGTCAGCCTCGGCGACGTACTTATGGCCGGTGCTGCTGTCGTGTACAGCAGGCACCCCGGCGTCCGCCGTGCCCGGGACGACGTCGCACCGGCAGAGGAGAGGCCACCGGGCCACGAGGTCTCCCAGTAGTAAGCCGTCCCGGCGGGTCGGCCCCGGCCCGACTAGTCGTGCAGCTGCATCTGCCAGCCCTGGGGGACGCGGCCCGCGGGGCCGGGGACCGGCTGGTCGACCGGGTGATGCTCGGGCGGGGCGAGGTGCGGGCCCTCGTAGGACTCCTCGGTCTCGAAGCCCCAGAACCAGGTCTCGCCCGGCTCGAAGCTCTGGATGAACGGGTGACCCGTGGCCTTCCAGTGCGCGGTCGCGTGCTGGGACGGTGAGGTGTCGCAGCAGCCGATGTGCCCGCACTGGGCGCAGCGGCGCAGGTGCAGCCACCAGCCGCCGCTGGCCTCGCACTCGACGCATCCGGTCCCGCTCGGCGGGACGGACGGGTCGATTCCGGGCACCGTGGTCATCAGGACTCCTGACTGTCAGGTTCCGGTGCGGTCAGCGGGAGCCGCACCCGGAAGCGGGTGTCTCCGGGGACCGATTCCACACCGATGTCCCCGTGGTGCTTGTTCACGATGATGCGCCAGGAGATGTCGAGCCCGAGGCCGGTGCCCTGGCCGACCGGCTTCGTGGTGAAGAAGGGCTCGAAGATCCGGCCGCGGATCTCCTCGGGTATGCCGGGGCCGGTGTCGGCGAACTCTACGAAGAGCTGGTCCCGGTCCGTGCCAGTGCGCACCGTGAGCGTTCCCGTGTCGCCCATCGCGGACACCGCGTTGTCGATCAGGTTCGTCCATACCTGGTTCAGCTCGCCCGCGTACGCGGGGATGGCAGGCAGCGACTTGTCATACTCCTTGACCACCGTGATTCCGGGAGGGATCTTGCCCCCGAGCATCAGCAGCGTGCTGTCGAGCAGCTCGTGCACGTTCACGACCTGGTACGGGGCCCGGTCGAGCTGCGAGTACTGCCTGGCCGCCCCGACCAGGGTCGAGATCCGGGTGGTGGAGTCCTCGATCTCCTTCATCAGCAGCTCGGTCTCGACCGTGTAGCTGAGCCATCGCAGCGAGACATCCAGCGCCCCCTCGTCCACGGTCGCCTCGACGTGATCGAGCCAGGCGGTGTCCAGGCCGGCCTGGACGAAGATCGGGGCCATGTCCCAGCCGTTCGCGATGCGGTGGTCGTCGAGCCAGTCGGTGACGGCGTCCTCCTGGTCGGACGCCTCGATCGGGCTGAGCGACGGCGCCTTCACGACTCGCTCCACGGCGCGCTCCTGAAGCTGGATCAGGGTCTGCAGCGTCGCTTTGTTCCACTTACCCGCACCGATCAGGCCCAGCTTGTGGCGCATCCCGGCGACCCGCTCCCGCAGCGCCGCTGTCGCGCGCACCGCCGCAGCGGCTGGGTTGTTGAGCTCGTGGGTCAGGCCGGCCGACAGCGAGCCGAGCGCGAGCAGCCGCTCGCGCTGGCCGGTCAAGCGCTGGCTGGCCTGGACGCCGAAGAACAGGCCCTCGAGCAGGTGCACCGCCATGGGGAACCAGTCGTTCATCAGCTGGGCGAAGTCCGTGGCGTCCAGGACGAAGAACCGCGAGGTCTCGGTCAGCCGCATCGACTGCATGTAGACCTGCGGCACCCGTTCCCCGAGGTAGGCGTTGAACGCCCCGCCGTACACGCCCCGCTGCGAGGTGCGGCCGGTCTCGATGTCGTCCTCGCCGACGCGGCGTGACATCACCACGGTGCCGTTCAGCAGCACGTAGAAGCAGCGGGCGGGATCCCCCTCGGCGTAGAGCGGCCCGGGCTCGATGAGCTCCACGTGGCCGTGGCTGCACAGCCATGCCAGCTGCTCGTCGCTGAGCTTCTCGAAGAGGAAGAGGGTGCGTAGCTCGTCGGGGCTGCAGGTCAGCTGCTGAGCCTGTTCGGCCTGTTCGGTCAAAGCTTCTCCAGATATCGGTGCACGAGCATCACGGCCATGGCGCCCTCGCCGACGGCTGAGGCCACGCGCTTGGCCGACTCGGCCCGCGCGTCGCCGGCCACGAAGACGCCGGGAACGCTGGTCTCCAGGTGGTACGGGGCCCGGTCCAGCATCCAGCCCCGGGGCTTGCGGCCCTCGACGGACAGGTCCGGGCCCGCGACCACGAAGCCCCGGTCGTCGCGGGTCACGATGCCGTCCAGCCAGTCGGTGAGCGGGGCGGCGCCGATGAACAGGAACAGCCACTGCGCGTCGACTTTCTCGGTCTCGCCGGTGGCGGTGTTGCGCAGCGTCAGGCTCTCCAGGTGGTCGTGGCCGCCCGCCTCGACGACCTCGGTGCAGGTGCGGACCGTGATCCCGGGGATGTTCTCGATCTGCTGGATCAGGTAGTAGGACATCGACCGCTGCAGCGACGGCCCGCGGACCAGGATCGTCACCGACCGGGCGTGGCGTGACAGGTAGACGGCGGCCTGGCCGGCCGAGTTAGCGCCGCCGACGATGAACACGTCCTGCTCCGAGCAGGCGGCGGCCTCGGTGAGCGCGGATCCGTAGTAGACCCCGCGCCCGGTCATCTCGTCGAGGCCCGGCGCGCCGAGCTGCCGGTAGGAGACGCCGGTCGCGAGGATCACCGTGTGCGCGTCGATCGTCGTACCGTCCGCGAACCGGACGGTGCGCGCGGAGCCGTTGACCTCCAGGCCGACCACGTCGCGCGTGGTGAGCACCTCCGCGCCGAACTTGGTCGCCTGCCGGCGCGCGCGGCTGGTCAGCTGGGCCCCGGACACGCCGTCGGGGAAGCCCAGGTAGTTCTCGATCCGCGAGCTCTGGCCCGCCTGGCCGCCGGTGGCG
>Ga0070699_100001850_pt1 | contig 19198 bp, 20 predicted proteins | sample KBSK1503metaG_FD_65473 | JGI IMG/M metagenome (GOLD analysis project Ga0070699, IMG submission 65473) | Corn, switchgrass and miscanthus rhizosphere microbial communities from Kellogg Biological Station, Michigan, USA - KBS K1-50-3 metaG | ecosystem: Host-associated > Plants > Roots >... | reverse complement strand
AGTAACTTCAGTGAAAAGTGACATGTGACATGTGACAAGGAACAGCAACAACGCTTTTACTTGTTACTTGTTACCTGTCACTTGTCACTTGTCACTTGTCACTTGTCACTTGAAATGGATTACTGGTTGCGTGGACCTGGAGCCCGCTCTGGTCCTGGGCGGCGAAATCGATGCGGACCTGGTAGGTACCAGGCTCGATAGCAGCCGGAAGGGTTACCGAGACATCCCGGGTGCCGTTGGGGTCGAGCAGCCAGGCTTCCATGGTGCACATCCGGTTGGGTTCAGTCACTTCCCCGTGCGCCTCGCGCTCGAAGTGGCGGGTACACGGATTGAAGGCAAACTGGTGGGCGGTCGCGTTGTGGATCGAAATGCCGACGGCGGCGCCGGGAGCATAGCTGGCCGCGTTGGTCGTGATGTGGATTTCATTCCCACTGTCCGGTGGCGGAGTCGGGGCCGCCATCGTATCCGTTGCCGCGGTATCGCTCGCCGCGCTCTTCTCCGGCGTCTTGCTGTTGCACGCCACCAGGATCGCGCACGCGGCCAGGATGATACCCCTCATTTTGGCTTCCCTCCCCCGCGGCGTTGGACCACCACGCCGGCCACGATCAGCGCGCTGGCCAGCCACAGCACGTTGGGCTGGGACGCGGCTCCGGTCGCCTGGCAGAAGCCGGCGAGGGCGCAGAGGTCGGGCCCGCCGGGCGGAAAGAGCAGGTTCAGCATCAGGCAGCCCACCGCTTCACTGCCAGCGTCACGTTGTGCCCGCCGAACCCGAACGAGTTGCTCAGCGCGATATTCACCTGGCGATCCTGCCCCTTGTTCGGAGAACAGTCGAGATCGCACTCGGGGTCCGGGGTGTCCTGGTTGATGGTCGGCGGAATGACGCCGCACTTGACCACCATGGCGGCGACCGCGCACTCGAAGGCGCCGGCGGCGCCCAGCAGGTGCCCGGTCATCGACTTAGTGGAACCGAAGATCAGCTTGCGGGCCTGGTCGCCGAAGACCGCCTTGACCGCCTGGGTCTCCGCGATATCGCCCTGGTTGGTGGAGGTGCCGTGCGCGTTGATGTACAGCACGTCGTGCCGGTCGATATTGCCGTCTTCCAGGCAGGCCCGCATGGCGCGCTGGGCGCCTTCGCCTTCCGGCGCCGGCGAGGTGATGTGATAGGCATCGCCGGAGAGCCCGTATCCGATCAGCTCGGCGATGATCGTGGCACCGCGGCGCTGCGCGTGCTCCAGGCTTTCCAGCACCAGCACCGCTCCCCCGTCACCCAGCACGAATCCGTCCCGGTCCTTGTCGAAGGGCCGGCTGGCGCGCTCTGGCTCGTCGTTCCGGGTGGAGAGCGCCTTCATGTTCTGGAACCCGGCGATTGCCAACCCGGTGATCGCGGCTTCACTCCCGCCGGTGATCATCGCATCGGCCGCGCCGTGCCGGATCATCTTGTACGACTCGCCGACAGCGTGAGCCGAGGACGCGCAGGCCGACACGGTGCAGAAATTAGGGCCCTTGAGTCCGTAGCGAATGGAGACCAGGCCGGCGGCGATGTCGGGAATGAACATTGGCACGAAGAACGGCGACACCCGGTCGGGACCCTTGGTAAGGTAGACCGAGCACTGTTCCTCGAAGGTAGCCATCCCGCCGATCCCGCTCCCGATCAGCACGCCGGTGCGGTCCGGAGTCGGGAACTTGCCCTCGAGACCGGCCTGGGTAATGGCCTGGTGCGACGCCGCCAGCGCGAACTGGGCGAAGAGGTCGTATCGCCTGGCCTCTTTCCTGTCCATGTAGGCCAGCGGGTCGAACCCCTTCACCTCGCAGGCAAACCGGACCTGGAGCTTGGAGGCATCGAACTTGGTGATCGGGCCGGCACCTGACCGGCCCGCCAGGAGTCCGGCCCAGGTCTCCTCCAGGTTCGCGCCCAGCGGGGTCACGGCACCCATGCCCGTGACGACGACACGTTGGGGCAAGTTTACTTCCCGATCTTTTCGTGGAGGTACTTCATCGCGTCACCCACGGTGCGAAGCTTCTCGGCCTCTTCGTCCGGGATGTCGATGTCGAACTCCTTTTCGAACGCCATGACGAGCTCGACGGTGTCGAGGCTGTCCGCGCCCAGGTCCTCCATGAAGCTCGCGTCGTCGGTGAGCTTCTCCCGCTCGACACCGAGTTCCTCGACGATGATGTCCTTGACCTTTTCCTCGATCTCGCTCATTTCGGCCTCAGAAAGATTGGTTAGGCTGCGTTCAAAAAACTACTGGGTACTGAGTACTGGGTACTGGGTAGCGCAGTACGCAGTACCCAGTACTCGTCACCGTCTAGAAGACCATCCCCCCATCCACGACGAGCACTTGCCCTGTCACATAGCTGGCGAGATCACTGGCCAGGAACAGCACGGCGCTGGCGACGTCCTCGGGCTTGCCGGCCCGCTCCAGCGCGATGCCCTGTAACATTGCTTTCCGCACTTCCTCCGGCAAGGAGTCGGTCATGTCGGTGGCGATGTAGCCCGGGGCCACGCAGTTGGCCAGCACGTTCCGGCTGGCGTACTCCTTGGCCACGGACTTGGTGAACCCGATCAGCCCGGCCTTGCTGGCCGCATAATTGGACTGGCCCTTGTTCCCGGTCAACCCCACCACGCTGGTGATGTTGATGATCCGCCCGGACCGCCGCTTCATCATGCCCTTGACGCAGAGCCGGGTGGTGTGGAACGCCGCCTTGAGGTTGGCATCGAGCACCATGTCCCAGTCCTGCTCGGTCAGCCGGAGCAGAATATTGTCCTTCGCCATGCCGGCGTTATTGACCAGGATATCGATCGGACCCAGCCCCTTTTCAGCTTCGGCCAGCGCCCGTTCCACCTGGCCGCCATCCAGAACATCGCAGCCGAGTCCCAGGGTTCCCGGGCCCATCGCCGCCGCGACCTCGGCCGCCCTGGCCGGGTCCCGCCCCACGATCGCCACCTTCGCCCCTGCCTGGTGCAGAGCCGTGGCGATGGCATGGCCGATTCCCCGGGTGCTCCCGGTTACGAATGCCGTCTTACCCGAAAGATCGATACTTACCATCAGGACCCTGTCATCCCGAGCGCAGTTGTCATCCCGAGCGTAGCGAGGGATCTCAAGCTCGAATCCCTGGAGACTTCGACCAACCCGGCCTTGAGATTCCTCGGGCCGCTCCGCGTCCCTCGGAATGACAGGCTATGCATTCAGAAACTTTTCGACTTCATCCGCCGTTCCCAGCGTCACCCCGGCGGCGCCGGGCACGATCTTCTTGAGCAATCCCGACAGCACGCTGCCGGGGCCGATCTCCAGGTACCGGGCCCCGGGGCAGAGCCGGTTGGCGGCCGACATACAGGCCACCCAGCGCACCGGTGCCGTCAACTGATCGGCCAGGAGCCGCTTGGCATCCGCCCCGCTCCGGATCGCCTCGCCACTCGCGTTGGCGATCACCGGGAAGGCGCCTTCCCGAAAACCGACGCCGGCCAGCGCCATGCGGAGGCCATCGACCGCTGGCGCCATCAGCGGCGAGTGAAAGGCGCCGCTCACTTTCAGCGGGATCACCCGCTTCGCGCCGCGCGCCTTGCAGGCGGCGCCGCCCCGCTCCACCGCTTCCGGATCGCCGGAGATGACGGTCTGGTCCGGCGCATTGAGATTCGCCGCCACTACTATCCCGCCCTGGCTCGAGGCCTCCATGCAGGCCGCCTCGACCGCTTCGGTCGGCAGCGCCAGCACTGCGGCCATGGCCCCGGGCCGCTGGCGGCCGGCTTCCAGCATCAGCTCACCGCGGCTCCGCACCAGGCGCGCCGCATCGGTTGGGCTGACGCTGCCCGCGGCCACCCACGCGCTGTACTCGCCCAGGCTGTGCCCCGCGCCTGCGCCCACTGTCCCAAGCCGGGTCCCCAGCGCCGCCAACACCGCCGCGCTGTGGGCGAGAATGGCCGGCTGGGCGTTGTGGGTCAGGGTCAGCTCCTCTTCGGGTCCCTCCCACATGATCCGGGAAAGCCTGACGCCGAGGGCCTCGTCGATCGCGGCAAAGGTGTCGCGCGCGGCGGGATACCGCTCCGCCAGGTCCTTCCCCATCCCTACCTTCTGCGCCCCCTGCCCCGGGCAGAGTACGACGCTCACCACCGGACGACGACGCTTCCCCAGGTGAACCCGGCGCCGAAGGCGACCAGCAGAAGCAGGGAACCCGGCTTGATCCGTCCTTCGTTGACGGCCTGGTCGATGGCGAGCGGGATGGACGCCGAGGAGGTATTGCCGTAGCGGTCCACGTTCACCATCACTTTTTCCATCGGGATACCGGCGTGTTTCGCGGTGGCTTCGATGATCCGGATGTTGGCCTGGTGGGGCACCAGCAGGTCGATCTGGTCGGAGGTGACGCCGGCCCGGGAGAGCGCTTCATCGCAGGCCTGCGACATGGCCAGCACCGCGGCCTTGAACACCTCGCGGCCCGCCATCTTGATGAAGTGCGACCGCTCCCGCACTACTTTTTCACTGATCGGGTCGCAGGCCCCGCCGCCGGGCCGGTACAGCAGCGGCGCCAGCTTGCCGTCGGACCGGATAAACGTGGAGAGAATCCCCCGGCCATTCCCCCTCGACACCGGCCGGATGACCGCGGCCCCGGCTCCGTCGCCAAAGAGAATCGCGGTCGAGCGGTCCGTCATGTCGGTGATGGTCGACAGTTTCTCGGCGCCGACCACCAGCACATTCTCGCTCTGCCCCGCGGCGATCAGGCCCTCAGCCACGGTGATCGCGTAGATGAAGCCGGGACACGCCGCGCTGACGTCGAACGCCCCCGCGTTGTCGGCGCCGAGCAGGGCCTGGAGATCGCAGGCGGTGGAAGGAAGCAGCCGATCCGGCGTCGCGGTGCCCAGGACGATGGCATCGAGATCCGCCGCGGTGATCCCGGCCCGTTCCATCGCGATTTCCGCCGCCTGCTGGGAAAGCATGGCAAGCGATTCTCCCGGGCCTGCGATCCGCCGCTCCCGGATCCCGGTGCGTTCCACGATCCATTGGTCGGAGGTGTCGAGGGTCTTCTCGAAATCGGCGTTGGTCACGACCCGGTCGGGGACCGCGATGCCGAGTCCGCCGATTTCCGCAAAGGGACGGGGGATCATGCCTGGGCCGGGATTTCCCGCTGGGCGAACTCGGCGCCGATGTGCTTCGACAGGCCGGCCTCGGCCGCCTGCACCGCGACCCGGATCGCGTTCTTCACGGCATTGGCGCTGGAAGAGCCGTGGCAGATGATACACACGCCCTGGACGCCGAGCAGCGGCGCGCCGCCGTATTCCGAGTAGTCGAGCACCCGGAAGATTTTCTTGATATCCTTCCGCTCCAGCACTTCGGGCGCGTCCCGCTTGACCAGGCGGACGATCATCCGGGCCACCGATTCGTAAAACTTGAGAACCACGTTCCCCACGAAGCCGTCGGTCACGATCACGTCCAGCGAGCCATGCCGGGAATGGCCGGTGAGGATGTCGCGCCCCTCGATATTGCCAACGTAGTTGAGCCGGGTATCCTGTTTCAGCAGTTGGTGGGCTTCGCGAGTAATCGCGTTTCCCTTTTCGTCTTCCTCGCCGATGTTAAGCAACCCCACGGCGGGATTGGGCTGACCCAGCAGGTCGCGCGCGTAGACGGTGCCGAGGTGGGCGAAGCAGACCAGCTCCCGGGCGGAGCAGTCGACATTGGCGCCGGCATCGAGGACCAGGGCGGGACGGTCGGCGGTGGGAAACATGGTGGCGACGGTGGCTCGGTCCACGCCGGCGTGCAAGCCGAGCAGGACGGTGCCGGCGGCGAGCACCGCCCCGGTATTCCCGGCCGAGACAAAGGCGTCGGAATGACCCGCCTTCTGCAGGCCGAGGCCCACGACCAGGCTGGATTTCCGCTTCTTCCGGACGGCCGCGAGGGGCTTCTCCCCCATACCGATGACCTCGGGCGCCTCGTGGATCTCGATGCGCTTGCGATCCAGGTCGGGGAACTGCTTCAACCCGGCCTCAATCGCCTCGGTCTTCCCCACCAGCTGAATGGTGAAGCTGGGAGGCAATTCGGCCAGGGCCATGGCGGTGCCTTCGATCTCGACCGCCGGCGCATTGTCCCCGCCCATGGCGTCCAAAGCGACGCGAATCACCCTCAGGCGTCCTCGACCTCGACCAGCTTTTTGCCGCGATAGTAGCCGCAGGTATCACAAACCCGATGCGGCAGCTTGGGCGATGAGCACCGGGGGCAAGGCTGAACCGCCATGCTCGGCGCGGAGTCCTGGCTGCGGCGGGAGCGCTTGCGCGCCTTGGACATCCGCCTCTTGGGAACGGCCATCGTGTTTCCTTTTCTCGATTCAATCCCCTTCCCCTGCTAGGGGAAGGGGTTAGGGGTTGGGGCCGCAGGCGCACGGCCCCGCGTTCAGGTCGGCCCCGCAAGTGGGGCAGAGCCCAGCACAATCTTCCCGGCACAACGGAAACGCCGGCGCCGCGAGGGCCAGCTCTTCGCGCACCACCGGGCGCACATCCAGCAAATGGCTCGAGGCTTCGACCGGGTAGACCCCGGGGTCGTCTGCCGCGTCGGGATCGGAGCTGAACATGACGCTGACGTCGGCCTCGACGGGGCAGGTCAACTCTGTCAGACAGCGGCGGCAGGCCGTTTTCACGGCTCCCGCGACGCGCCCGCGCCAGAAGTATTCGCCTTCGGCGGTCTCCTGCAGCCGGCCTTCAACGGCGAGGGGCCCGGTCAAATCGAGCTCCAACCCCTCAAAAGTCGGATCGTCCGGCGCGAGGGCTCCGAGGGTCTCAACCGGACCCCGCCGAAGCTCCCGAATATCGACCTCAAGCATAGCGGCCAAACGTAACCTAGACCTACACTTAGGGCAAGAGCACCGACTAGGAGACAGCGAGAGGCAAAGTGAGGCAAGGTGAGGCAAGGAAACGACCTCCGGCGAGGACGAACACCGCCTCACCCTGCCCCACTTTGCCTCACTCTGCCCCACCTTGGCTTTCAGCCCCAAAGCCCGGCTATCTCGCCCTCACTAAAGAAGAACGCGACCTCCCTTTGGCCATTCTCGGGGCTGTCCGATCCGTGGATCGCGTTCCGGCCTTTCGACTCGGCGTAAAGCTTCCGAATGGTGCCGGGGGCCGCCTCGGCGGGGTCGGTCGCACCGATGACGGTGCGGAAATGGGTGATCGCATTGTCCCGTTCCAGGGCCATCGGCAGGCAGGGTCCGCTCGACATGAAGCCGACCAGCTCCTCGTAAAATGGGCGGCCCCGGTGGACTTCATAGAACTTCTCGGCCTGGGCCCGGGTCAGCCGGGCCAGCTTTGCGGCCCGGACCTGGAAGCCTTCTTTCTGAAGGTGGGCGATGATGAGCCCCGCCTTGCCGCTGGCAACGGCGTCGGGCTTGATCATCCCTAGAGTTATCTCAGCCACGATTCTCCTAAAAAAGCGTGAAGGGTGAAGAGTAAAGAGTGAAGGGGAAAGGTCCGGGGATAGACCCCTTCACCCTTCACTCTTCACGTTTTTAGCTTCGCTTTGAGCAACGGCACGACATCCACGGGCCGCTTCATGACCGAGATCCCCGCGGCCTCGAACGCGGCCATCTTCTCGGCCGCGGTTCCCGCCGACCCGGAGATGATTGCGCCGGCATGGCCCATTCTCCGACCCGGCGGCGCGGTTTGCCCGGCGATGAACCCGATCACCGGCTTCTTGACGTTCTGCTTGACGAACTCCGCCGCTTTCTGCTCATCGGTTCCGCCGATTTCACCCATCATGACGATGGCATCGGTGCCGGGATCGTCGTTGAAGGCCCGCAGGGCGTCGATAAAATTGGTGCCGATGATGGGATCACCGCCGATACCGACGCAGGTGCTCTGGCCGATCCCGGCCCGGGTGAGCTGGTTGACCACTTCGTAGGTAAGCGTCCCGCTCCGGGACACCAGGCCCACCCGCCCCGGGGCACAGATGTTTCCGGGGATGATCCCCACCTTGCTCTGGCCCGGCGTAATGAGCCCGGGGCAGTTGGGCCCCAGCAATCGGGCCCCCTTTTCCCGCACGTACGGCATCACTCTCGTCATGTCCATCACCGGAACCCCTTCGGTGATGCAGACGATGAACTTGATGCCGGCATCCGCCGCCTCGTAGATGGCTCCGGCCGCGAGCGCGGCGGGCACATAAATGACCGACGTGTTGGCCCCGGTGTCCTTCACCGCCTGGGCGACGGTGTTAAAGACCGGCACGCTGCTCTCGAACCGCTGGCCGCCTTTGCCCGGAGTCACGCCGGCCACCACATTGGTGCCATAGGCGATCATCTGCTTCGCGTGGAAGCTCCCGTCCCGCCCGGTGATCCCCTGCACCACCAGCCGGGTGGTCTTGTCGATAAAGACGCTCACGCGGCCTCCTTGACCAGCTTCACCACCGCGCGCACCGCCTCGTCCATGTCGGACAGGGCCTTCATCCCGATACTCTCCAGGATCTTGAACGCTTCGGCCTCGTTGGTGCCGGTGAGCCGGACCACGATCGGCACGTCCACCTTGAACTGCTTGAGAGCCGCCACGATGCCGTTGGCCACGTCGTCGGTCCGGGTAATACCGCCGAAGATATTGAAGAGGATCGCCTTCACCGCGGGATCCGCGGTGATGATCTTGAGCGCGTTCACTACCTTCTCGGGATTCGAGCTGCCGCCGATGTCCAGGAAGTTGGCCGGCTCGCCGCCGTAGTACTTCACCAGGTCCATCGTCGCCATGGCCAGCCCGGCCCCGTTCACCACGCAGCCGACGTTGCCTTCCAGCTTGATGAAAGTGAGGTTGGCGCGCCTTGCCGCGACCTCGCTCGGCTCCTCGGCCGATTCGTCCCGCAGCGCGGCCAGGTCGGGTCGCCGGTCCAGCTCGTTGTCGTCAATCACCACCTTGGCGTCGAGCGCCACGACCTTGCCGTCCGGCGTCGTCACCAGGGGATTGATCTCGGTGAGGGATGCGCCGTTGCCGGTGAAAACCTGGTAGAGCTGCTCCAGGATTCTGGCCGCGGCCCGGACCTGATTGATGTCGGAATACAGGGTGAAGGCGAGGGTTTGGGCCTGGTGCGGCAGCAGTCCGTAGCGGGGATCCACGGCGAGCCGGGTGATTTTCTCCGGCGTCTTCGCCGCCACTTCTTCGATGTCAATGCCGCCGGCCGCGCTTACCATGAACACGGGGCGCTGGCTCTCCCGGTCCATGATGAGTCCGGCGTAGGCTTCGCTCGCGATGTCGGCGGCCGGGACCACCAGGACTTTCTGCACCGTAAGGCCCTTGATCTGCATGCCGAGGATACGCGATGCCGCCTCCGCGGCCTCGGCCGGCGACTTGGCCAGCTTCACCCCGCCGGCCTTGCCCCGCCCGCCGGCGTGGACCTGCGCCTTGACCACGACGGTCCCGCCCAGCCGCCGCGCGATGGCCTCGACCTCGGTGGGCGATGAGGCCACGTCGCCGTCCGGCATCGGGATGCCCGCCGCCTTGAACAGATTTCGTCCCTGGTATTCGTGCAGATTCATAACACTCCAAAAAACGTAGAGGAAAGTAACTGCAAGTAAAAGTAGGTAATTGAAAGACAAAGTAACCGAAAGTAAAAGTACGTAACCGGAAGTAGATGAAAGTGGAGTTACTTTCGGCTACTTGCAGTTACTTGCGGTTCCTTTCGATTACTTTTTCGGGGATTGGTGCATAAACGTTTGCCGTCCGACCTCTCAGTAAGGCGACTAAAGTAAGCCCGCTGGCCTGGGCCAGCCGAATTGCCAATCCAGTCGGACGGGAAACCGCGGCGAGCATCCGCACGCCGACCACCGTCGCCTTCTGTACCATCTCGTAGCTCGCGCGGCTGGTCACCACGAGGAATCCGTCCACCGGCTTCCGTCCCGAGCGGACGATCGCGCCAATCACCTTATCCAGGGCGTTGTGTCGTCCGACATCCTCCCGTACGACCTCGAGGACTCCCGCCTGGGTCGCCCACGCAGCGGCATGCAGCGACCCGGTCTCCTGGTTCCAGCGCTGCAGCGCCGGCAGCGCGGCCTCGGCTCGCCAGAGCGCTTCCAGGGGGATCTCGCCAAGGGGAACCACGCTCCGCGATTCCCGCACCGCCTCCTGGATCGACTCGACACCGCAGAGGCCGCAGCCGGTTCGTCCCACCAGTTGCCGGCCCCGGTTCGCCACCCGGTCCGCCGCGGCGTCCGGAATATCGAGATACAGCTCAATCCCCTGGGCATGGCGCACCACATCCAGCCGGGTGATCTCTCCCGGGTCGCGGACGATCTCTTCGGTCAGGGAGAATCCGACGGCGAAGTCCTCGAGATCGGCGGGGGTCCCCATCATGACCAGGTGGGGCCGGCCGTTATAAACGAAAGCGATCGGGACCTCTTCCGCCACGACCGCTTCGCCCGCCTGGCTGGCCTCACCCTCCAGTCTCAACAGCGGGCGCGCCTGCACCGGCTCCGCATATCCCAACCCGAAAAGCGGGTGACCGGGTTCGAGGGCGGGCGGAAGCCCGTCTTCACTCTTGTCGTCCACGTGATCCCTCGCCGCGATTCTGCACGAAGCGCCAGCCAAAACGCCCCTTGATGCAGAGGTTGCCGCGGGTGATCGAATGATCCAGCGGCGAGGTCACCCGGACGATTTCGTTTTCCTGCACGTGGAGCTGCAGGGTGCACCCGACGCCGCAATAGGGACAGATCGTGTCCACCACCTGCTGCTTCGCCTCATCCCAGGTGCCCTGGTCGCGGTGGTCACGCTCGCTCTTGAACATCAGGGCGCCGGTGGGGCACACGGCGATACAGTTTCCGCAGTAGACGCAGGCCGAGGCCGGCAGCTTCACCGCGAACTCGGTGGAGATCCGGGCGTCGAATCCGCGCCCCGCCACCGCGATCGCAAAGGTATTCTGGTAGTCGGTTCCGCACGCCTCGACACACTTGTAGCAAAGGATGCACTTGGAGTAGTCCCGCACGTACAGGTCGTTGTCCACCTTGATCGGCTGGGCGACGGTCGCGGCATAGCCCGGAACCGGCGGCGCATGATGACCGGGCGGCGCCAGGTCCCGCTCACCGGCGGGAGAAGGCGGCGCCGGCGGACCATAGCGCGCGACATCGGCCTCGTAGTCAACCAGCCACCCGCCCACGTCCGGCGTAGTGGACAAGTCTACCGACGAGGCCAGGAACTCGAGCACCATACGCCGGCTGTGGCGGACCCGGGGCGAATTGGTGATCACCTTCATCTGGGGTTCGACGGCCCGGGAACAAGCGGGGACCAGCACCCGCGAGCCCTCGACCTCGACCACGCAGACCCGGCAGGCGTTCACCGGATGCAGCGTCTCGAGGTAACAGAGGGTCGGTATCGGTTTGCCCAGCCGGGCGCAGGCGCCGAGGATGGTGGTACCCTCAGGGACCCGGACAGCCTCACCGTCGATGCTGAGCTCGATCTCGGGTGGCGGTCCGCGCCGCAGGGTCACCAGATCAGGAGTGGCGCTCATGTCGGCTTCCCCGCGCTGAAGAGGCCCAGCCGCTTGATGGCGGACTCGACCGCGCCGTACGCGGTTTGCCCCAGTCCACAGATGGACGCGTCCTTCATGGCGCGACCCACCTCGTCCAGGAGAGCCAGCTCTCCCCCGTTCGGCTTCCCGGCGGTTCCGTTCGCCAATCGGTGCAGCGCCTCTTCCTGCCGCACCGTGCCTACCCGGCAGGGGACGCACTGGCCGCACGATTCGTCCCGGAAGAATGCGGCGATCCGGAGGATGGTATCGCTCAAGTCTGCCGTGTCGTCGAAGACCATGATGACGCCGGAGCCCAGGGTGACACCGGCCGCCCGCGCGCCTTCGAAGGTGAGCACGATGTCCCGCTCGTCTCCTCGCACGAAACCGCCGGCCGCACCGCCGAGAAGGATCGCCCGAATGGTGCGCGGTTCCGGCGCGCCGCCCGCGAGGTCGAGGACCTGGCCCAGGGTCATCCCCGTTTGAATCTCGTAGACTCCGGGCCGGGCAATCGCGCCCGACAGACAAAAGAGCCGGGTGCCGGTCGTGTCCTTGGTGCCCGACACCGCAAAGGCGGCGCCCCCGTCGAGTAGAATCCACGGGATATTGGCCAGGGTCTCGACGTTGTTGACCAGGGTCGGTTTGCGGAAGAGGCCCGACTGCACCGGGAACGGCGGCTTGTTCCGGGGCTCGCCGCGATAGCCCTCGATGGAATTAAAGAGCGCCGTCTCCTCGCCGCAGATATACGCCCCGGCGCCTTTGCGGATCTCGATGTCGAACCTGAGGCCTCGGTCCAGGATGTTGCTGCCCAGGAGCCCGTGCTCCCGCGCCTGCTCGACCGCATTCCGCATCCGCTCGATGGCGAGGGGGTATTCCCCGCGGATGTACACGTACCCCTGCTCCGCCCCGGCCGCGAACCCCGCGATCGTCATCGCCTCGACAATGGCAAAGGGATCTTCCTCGAGAAGCACCCGATCCTTGAAGGTGCCCGGCTCGGATTCATCGGCATTACAGATCACGTAGTGCGGTTTCACCGGCTGCCCGGCGACGGCGGCCCACTTGCGGCCGGTCGGAAACGCCGCGCCGCCCCGGCCCATCAGCCTGGAGTCGGTCACTTCGCGGATGACCGCCTCGGCGCCGAGGTCCAGCGCTGCCTGGAGGGCCCGGTATCCCCGCGCCGCGGTATACGCTTCCAGGCTGGTCGGGTCGACAACGCCCACCCGGCGGAGCAACCGCAGGGAAGGATCGCCCAGCTGGGGAACCGGAATTCGGGGCCGGTCTCCCAGGGCGCCACGATTGAGCGCGGTCACTGCCTCGGCCGGCGTCAGGCCCCCCGCCGACTGTTCCCTCGGCGTGGCCCCCGCGACCGTGAGCAGCACGGCCGGCGCCTGCTCGCACAGGCCCAGGCAAGGGGACGGAAGCCAGGCCGCCGCGCCAATTTCAATGCCGTTGCCGTTGCCCTCGGGCCCATGGTGCGCATCGGGGCCGAAGTTCTTGCGCAGCGCGGCCACGATCTCGCGGCCGCCTTTCATGCGGCAGGCAATATCGTCGCAGGCGTGGAGCACCCGGGGTGGACGCGGGGTAGTTGCCAGCAAGGCATAGAACGTCGCGACGCTCCACACTTCGGCGGGCGGAGTGTTCAGCCGGATGGCGATGTAGTTGAGTGCGCCCTCGCTGAGCCAGCCCACCCTCGACTGGATGGCGTGAAGGGCGGGAAGCAGCAGGTGCCGGTGGGCGCGAGCTTCGTGACCCCCAAACGCGACGTGACCGTCGCTCTCCACGCGGGTACCGCCGTCCCACCCGCCGGCCGGAAGCCCGAGGAGAGCGTCTATGGCGTTGCGTTCGTCGTCAGTGGGAGTGGCGTCGTGGAGGTAAAGATCCATGGGTCACGCGCGGCCGAGCTTCGTCCGGGTCGCGGTCGCATCGGCGACCATCCGGGAAGGCAGCCTCACCGGTTGGATCCGGACGGCGCAGGCCTTGAACTCCGCGGTACCGGATTTCGGATCGGTCGCGTCGATCGTGAGGAGATTCACCTTCACTTCGTCCTGGTTATGCAGGGTCATGAATACCAGTCCGGCCCGGAGGCCGGTATCAACATGAATCGGGACGATGACGCTCCCCCGACGCGAGGCGACTGTCACCATGTCCCCCTCGGCCAGACCGAGGAGCTCGACGTCTTCCGGGGACATATCGAGCGCTTCGCGCCGGCGCAGCGGGGAGGTGTAGCCGGCCGTCTGAACACCGGTGTTGAAGGAATCGAGCCGGCGTCCCGTGGTCAGCTGGAACGGATACTCGGCGTCCGGCATTTCGACCGGGAGCTCGTGCTCCACGACGGTGAACGGTGCCGGGGGGCCGCGGCGCGGTTCCTCCCACAGGCGGCCATGCAGAAAGAGGGAGCCAGGATCCGACTCGTCGGTGCACGGCCACTGGATCCCGCCCAATTCCTCCAGGCGCCGGTAACTCATGCCGCCGAACATGTGGGGCGCCATGGTTCGTACTTCCTGCCAGACCGCCTCGGCGTTGGGCTCGCCCCAGTCGCGCCCCATCCGCTTCGCGATCTGGTTCAGGATCCAGATCTCGTCCCGGGCATCACCGGGCGGCTGGAGCGCCTTGCGAACCCGCTGCACCCGGCGCTCGCTGTTGGTCACGGTTCCCTCGCCTTCGCACCAACTGGCAGTACAGGGCAGGACCACGTGCGCCAACTGAGCCGTTTCGGTCAGGAAGATGTCCTGAACCACGATATGATCGAGTCCTCTCAAGAGCCGCATGGTACGGTGCTGGTCCGCTTCCGACTGTGCCGGGTTCTCCCCGATGACGAAGAGGCCGGTCATGTGGCCCGCTTCCATGCCTTCGAACATCTGGGTCAGCGTCCAGCCCGGCTGGGGGGCGATAGACACGCCCCACGCTTGCTCAAAGCGGGAGCGAATCGCGTTGTCCCGCATGTCCTGGAATCCGACCAGGCGGTTGGGGATCGCCCCCATGTCACCGCCGCCCTGCACGTTGTTCTGGCCCCGGAGGGGATTCAGTCCGGATCCGTAGCGCCCGACATGCCCGGTCAGCAGGGCCAGGTTGATCAGAGCGAGGACGTTGTCCACCGCGTTGTGGTGCTCGGTGATGCCCAGCGTCCAGCAGATGATCGCCCGGTCGGCCTTGGCATACTCGAGCGCGGCGTTTCGGATCACCGCCGCCGGAACTCCGGTAAGCAGCTCGGCCCGCTCCAGGGTGTAGCCCTCGACCGAGTCGCGATAGGCCTCGAACCCGCTGGTGGCCCGGGCGATGAAATCCTGGTGGGCCAATCCCTCGTGAATGATCACCCGGGCCATCGCGTTCGACAGCGCGATATCGCTCCCCACGTTGAGCCCGATCCACACATCGGCCCACTGGGCGGACGCCGTGCGCCGGGGATCCACGGCGTACAGCCGTGCCCCGTTATGCACGCCCTTCAGGACGTGATGGAAGAAGATCGGATGATTCTCCCGGGCATTGGCGCCCCAGAGGAAGATCAGTTCCGTCTCTTCAACCTCGCGGTAGGAGCTCGTCCCTCCACCCGCGCCGAACGCTGTCGCCAGACCGACGACGCTGGGAGCGTGTCAGGTCCGGTTGCAGCTGTCGACGTTGTGGCTGCCGAAGGCGACCCGGGCCAGTTTCCCGGCCAGGTAATTCATTTCGTTCGTCGACTTGGAGCAGCTGAAGATGCCGAGCGCGTTGGGGCCGTGAGCGGCGAGATTCCGCTTGAACCCTTCCGCGGCGCTGTCGAGCGCCTCTTCCCAGGATGCCGGCTGCAGCACCCCGTCCTTGCGGACCAGTGGTTCAGTCAGCCGGATATAGCCGGCCGAGTTCTTGTGTCGAGCCATGCAAACCTCCGTGAATTCAGGAGTAACCTACGCCTGCACCGAGGGGAGGTCAACGTATTCGGGGGGAGTTTCCGGCTACCTGACGATGCTGGTTCCCGCACTGCCATGAAGGGCCGCCAAACCACTGGAAAGATGGGCGATCACCGCCCGTTCCCCGCCCCGGCGGACGAACTCGGCGGCGGCCCTGACCTTGGGCTCCATGCTGCCTTTGCCGAGATGGCCGGTGACGATCAGTTGCTCGGTTTCGGCCAGGGTGACCCGGTCCAGGGCCCGGGCGGACGGTTTTCCATAGTCCGCGTACACCGCGTCCACGTCGGTGAGAATCATGAGGACATCGGCCTGGAGTTCGCTGGCCAGCACCGCGGCCAGCCGGTCCTTGTCCACCACCGCGTCGATGCCTTCGAGACCCAGCGTGGGATGCTGGTATACCGGCGGCCCCCCGCCACCCCCGGCCACAACGATTATCCCTTCGTCCACCAGGCGTTTGACCAGGGCGGACTCGATCATGCCAAGGGGTGATGGGCTGCTCGCCATCCGGCGCCAGTTTCCCCTGGCATCCTGCGCGACCGGAGCCCCGGACGCCTGGAGCCGTTCCAATCGTTCCGGCGGAACCGCGTGGCCGATCGGCTTGGTGGCGGTCTTGAGCTGGGGATCGTCGGGACTCACCAGCGTCTGGGTGATCAAGGTGACCACGTCGCGCCGGATCCCGGCCTTATTGAGCGCGTTCTGCAGCGACTGCTGGATCATGTAGCCGATCCAGCCCGCCGTCGCCGCCACCAGCACGCCCAGGGGAAGCGGCTCTACCGCGCCCTGCCCCATCTCGTTGCGGGTCAGCTCATCGCCCACCTGGGGACCATTGCCGTGCACCAGCGCGATCCCCCAGCCTTCCCGCGCCAGTTCGACGATCGGCGCCAGGCTGGAGCGGGTGTGGCGGAACTGGTTGGCAATGGTGGCCGGCTCTCCCGAGCGGGCCAGGGCGTTGCCGCCCAGCGCGACTACTGCAGTCTTGAGAGTCAAGCGGACCTTTCTAGCGGAGAAGGCTGAGAACGCGGAGAACAGCACACCGTTGAGAAGCTGTTCCGCTGAGGCTATCGCAGAGGACGACAACACAACTGCCCAACGCAAAGGCGCCAAGACGCAAAGCCTCTGTGTACCTCTGCTTCTCTGCGGTGTGCTGTTCTCCGCGGCCTCAGCCTACTCGGTCAGTCGCCCTCTTTCTCCAGTATCTCCCGCAACGCCTCAAATGCCTTCCCGAAGGTCACCCAATCGCCGTTGCGCAGCGCGCTGTCGGCAATCGCCATCCATTGCTGCGCATCGCCCAGCCGCCCGGTCCGGCTTCCGGAGAGCAACGGCGCCGAATTGCCCAGCAGGTTGTGCCAGGCCTCGCTGACGCTGCGCCCGGCACCGAGGCTGTCGCCCAGGGCCAGGTTCACCCACACCACCTGGCGGCGCAGGTCGGGCCCGACCCCGAAGATGGTTTGATAGGCCCCCAGTCCGTAGGGCTCCATCCAGAGCCCTACCGCCGAAGCCGAATCGCGGGCACCGGCCTGGGCGAGCGAATCGCGCAATTGTTCGAAGGTGGCAAAGCGTTCCCATGCCCGGGTCAGCACGGCCGGACTGCGAGGCGGAGCGCCCTCGCCGGGCCGGGTCAGCAGCAGCTGAGTCCCGGCCTCGCCGGAAGTGCCCTGGATGACGGCGCTGATGCCGCGGCCCCCCGTCGTTTCAAACGCGGCGACCTGGCGCAGACTGGTATCGGCCCAATTCCAGGTGAGGGGCCGGAGAGGGCGGCCTCCACCCGTCGGCGAGCGGCCGACCAGGCGGGAGCCCAGCCAGTGGGGGCGCTCCAGCACTCTGGTCTGCACCTGGAACAATTCTTCGGGATAATCCAGCTGGGTGCGGATGGCCGGAGGCACCGCGTCCCATGACTCCGCCGCTGCTCCGATGATGTCCTGCCACGCCTTCCCCAGCGGACCCACGTTGGGCTGCCGGAAGAACCGGGTCAGCCCCGTCGCCGCGTTGACTACCGCGAGAAAGGGAACTTCGATCGTCGCTACATCGCGCTCCCGCCACTGGGCGCGGCCCACCAGCGGAAACGTGGCGGAGGTCACGTAGCCGTCGGCAAACCAGAACAGGTCGCCGTTCACCAGCTGGGCAGTCGGCTGGCTCCAGGTGACGTGGGGCATCAGGGAGGAAAAGCGTTCCAACGGGTCCAGGTGCCATGCCAGCCGGGCCGAGTCAGGCTGCCGGGTCAAGAGCGCGCCCGCCTGGCGAGCCCAGGCCAGGACCAGCCGGTGAGGCCAGCTCCCGATTGGAACTCCGGTGCCATCGAGCGTGACCACGGACTCCGGCGCGTGGGGCCGTACCACGGCCCGGGGAAGCTCCAGGAACCGCACTGACCCGGGATAGGCGACGGTATCTCCGGCGCGGTAGGAAAGCGGCGCCCCGGCCAGGCTGGTGCGGTCGTCGGCGTACACCAGCAGCCACGCACTGTCCGACTTGGACACCCGCACGCTGATCCAGACCGGGAACCGGCGCCCGCGGACCCGGAGCAGTCCCTGGTTGGCTGCCACTGAAACGGTCGAATCTCCGCCGCCCAGATCCTGGACCATCTCCTGGGTCCAGAGTGCCAGCGGGCCCGGCGGGCCGGTGCCCTGCACCTGGTTCATGGAGCGCTCTTCGAGCGCGGGAATTCCGTAGGACAGTCGCTCCAGCTTTCGCAGCCCATCGGCATCCACCATCGCCCGCTCCGGGGTGCCGGCCAGCGCGGGGATCAGGTAGTGGCCCAGGAGCGACGAGATGGCCAGCACGGTCCAACCTCCCGCCGCCCATCCATGGCGGGGCCGCATGGCCCACCAGGCCGAGAGCAGCGCGGTGGAAAAGGCGACGCCGGTCAGCGCGAGCGAGACGTCAACCCGGACCCGGGCGACATCGCTGCGCATCGCGCCATCCAGCCCGGCCACCATTTCATACGGCTCCAGCCAATACCCCCACGCCAGCACCAGCGCCACGACCGCGAGCAACCATCCGATGTGGCGCCGGGCGTGATCGGTCACGGCCGGCCGCCGTCCGGACCAGCGAATGTGCCCCACCATGAAGTAGAGCAGGAAGCAGGTGCCCAACCCGAGGAGGACCAGCAGGAGCGCGAACCCGTGCAGCCGGCGCCACAGGGGAAGCTGGGCGACATACAGCCCGATGTCGTTTTCCAGCACTGGGTCGGTGAGGCCGTAGTTCACGCCGTGCCAGGACAGCAGCACTTGCGGCCACCAGCGGGAGACTCCGAGCCCGGCAAAAAGGCCGAGCAGGACGCCGGCGGTGACGGTTCCGATCACCAGGATTCGAGGGGTGAGGGCTTCGTGGATCTCGAGGTTGGCAACCCGGCGGGGGACCTGCACCGAGCCGATCGCGCGATAGACGACGTAGAGATTGCCGACAAACCAGGCCGAGGCCAGGGAGGCGCCGGCAAAATCCAGCAGGAACCGCAGCAGTGCCGACTGGCCCACCAGGCGGCCGGCGGCCGGCGAAATAGTCCTCGCCCACCACCCTTCCGCTACTATCACCGAGGTCCATCGTCCCAGGAACAGCAGGGCGACGAGGGCGAGGAGCATCAGGGCGATGAGGCGGCCGCGAGACATTACACCAAAGCGTAAAGGGTGAAGAGTGAAGAGTGAAGAGTGAAGAGTGAAGAGTGACGGGTCTTTTCCCTTCACCCTTTACCCTTCACCCTTCACTTGGTTCTGATACCTTGCCCGGCCAACCACTCTTCAACTTCCGACTGGTATCGGGCAAGCGATTGGGCGTCGCTCGCCTCGAAGCGCAGCACGAGGATCGGCTGGGTATTGGAGGAGCGAACCAGCCCCCACCCATGGGGGAACGTCATCCGGACGCCGTCGATCG
>Ga0070699_100001848_pt1 | contig 19228 bp, 14 predicted proteins | sample KBSK1503metaG_FD_65473 | JGI IMG/M metagenome (GOLD analysis project Ga0070699, IMG submission 65473) | Corn, switchgrass and miscanthus rhizosphere microbial communities from Kellogg Biological Station, Michigan, USA - KBS K1-50-3 metaG | ecosystem: Host-associated > Plants > Roots >... | reverse complement strand
GACCGGCTCGGTACTGCGTTTGAGGGCGCTGATCTTGCTGACGCCAGCCACAGCTCTGCCGTCCCACTTGATACGAAACTTCATGTTCTTGTAGGGATCGAAGCGGCTCGTGTTTACAGGAAACTGTGGTCCAGCCATGATTCATTCAGCTCCGGTTTGAAGTTTAGGTCTCGATCTGTCCAGCCATCTGTTGCAGGTACAGAATCACAAATTCAGCCGGCTTCAGCGGCGCAAACCCGACCCAAATGTTCACGATGCCAAGATTGCGATCGTTTTGAGTCGTGGTCTCGGTGTCGCACTTAACAAAGTAGGCGTCCTTTGGCTTTTGCCCCTGGAAAGCACCTTGACGAAACAGGTCGTGCATAAAGGCACCGACGTTTAGCCGGATCTGAGCGTAGAGCGGTTCATCATTGGGTTCGAAGACGACCCATTTCAGCCCGCGATACAAGCTCTCCTCCATGAATAGGGCCAGCCGGCGAATCGGAATATATTTGTATTCGCTCGCAAAACCGTCGTCACCGTCCATCGTGCGAGCACCCCAATTGACAATCCCGTTCGGAAAGATGCGTATCGTGTTAACCGCGCGTGGATTTAAGACTCCGTTCTCGCCATCTGAAAATCTCTGTTTGAGTCCAACCACGCCGCGAAGATCTGCCTCAGTTCCAGCGGCAGCCTTCCAGACTCCGCGCGTGCTATCCGTGCGAGCGCACAAACCGGCAATGGCTCCCGATGGACCAATGTTTTTCTTCAGTCCGTTCTCGTCAATCGTGATCTGCGGAAAGAAAACCGCGCTGTAGTCTTTGACCAGACCTATTCGCAGAGCGTTGACTCCGGTCGAAGCAATCTGCGCATCAGTCCATGCGTCCGGAGGATCCATCAATAGAAAAGCGCGGCGGTTCTTGCAGCGCACGCTCGCCGTCGGATAAAGCGACTGAACCGGTACCGATGCGTCAGGCGGCAGCACCATCAAGTTGTAGAGGTCGACTTCCTTGTCGATGATGTCATACGCGTTGTTGTAGTCGGCGGAGGCAGGTTTGACCCCGTCATTGCCGACGACCGGAGCGGTTTGCGTCCCGGCGCCACCGAGTCCCAGTCTGAAGTAGTGAACGTTGGGCCCCTGGAATAGATTTTGAAAGGCTGCAGGCGCCGCGACATTTGCGGCGTGTATATAGTCGTCAGCAAATATGCTTCCGGGCAGAATTGCAAGACGACTTCCCCAAACTTCGGCTCTCCACGAAGATTTGGTCGTCGCTACCGGGGGTGTGAAGTTGTTTATTTGTTGCGCGATCTGAGCCAGTTTCTCGCGGACACCGTCGCTGTTGCCATTGGGAGAACTGGCTGCCGGCACACTGTCAACAACGACCTTGCCGCCTGGCGGTATGGTATCTACATTGAGCGGAACCGGCACAGCAATCGGTGGCGGTGTTGGTGTGACTAGGGTATTCAAGCCATCGAGCGTGATCGAATTCACCGCCGCCGCGCTGGCGTTGGCGAAGGCGTTGAGTTGTGCCAGTGTAACAATCGTTGAGAGTCCGGTGGGTGCCGGCCGCCGGGAGGCGTAGGCCGACACTTCAATGCCGCCTTGCGCCGTCCCCAACATTAGCGGCACGGCCAAATCCTGCGCAATCGGCGCGGGGCGAATGAATACATCGCCATTACCCGCCGAGGTAACCTGCAATCGCTGATTACCGGCAGGCGGTGTTGGCGCGCCCGCAACAAAGGGTGCCGTGACGCTCGTGGTTGCCATACCCTGAGCCACGAACGTGTTATTAATCCGAGTCGTAATTCCGGCCGGGGTGACGGCTACTCCGGTCAGGTCGACATTGATGAACCGGCTTCCGTCGACGCTGATCTCAAATTGATTGTTGGTGGCCAGCAAAGCGCCGAGTGCGGCAGCCGTCATTGACCGTCCACTCAGCGAGAACCCTGGCGCAGGAAGAGGAAGAGCGGGATTAAGATCCGTGGCGTTGACCAGTTTTGAGTTTTGGGTGAGAAAATCCTGTGCGTAGGAAGAAGAAGCAGGATCCATGCTTAAGCCGGTCCAGGTTTCGATGTCTTTCTTGATGGCCTGGCCTGATGAATCAAATTCCCAGCGAAACAGTTCAAGGTTGAAGGTGACTTCGGGCTGGGCGCCAGCGTAGGTCACAGCGGCGCGAAGATCATTGCCAAGAGCCCCGGCGTCATTGGCGGTCAATCTCAGCGTAGCCACGCCCGCTTCATTCTGGAGAGTGATCGACGATGGCCCAGCGCCATTCGCAATCCTCATCACATAACAATCAGTGCCACCATTCAGGAAAAAGAGTTTGACGAACCGAACGAGATCTCCGCCCGCCGGATCCTCTCCGAAGGCTCGCGCGTAGTCTGCATAACTGACGCAGCGCACAGGCCTATTGATCGGTCCCTTTTTGGCAGTACCTATGAACATGCCTATCGAAGTGCCAACGCCGACAATAGTGCGTACTCCACTGGGAACTTCCTGTACATAGACACCCGGATAACTAAGCGCAGGCGTTACCATTGACGTTCCTCCTCATAAACATTGATTGCAGATTTGACGAAGAACCAGTGCGGTTGTTCAGTCTGCCAAAACCATTTTTCATCTTTCGATTTGCTGCCGGGTCCTGTCACGTATCAAGGTTTTTCCAGAAGACTTTTTATCTCCAGAAGGCGACTTTCGTTGAGCGAGTAGATCGTTTCGGCCTGCGGTGAGCGACGGCCGATCAACCAGCCTCTGGACACGAGCGAGTCGAGCCTTTCCTCGATGTTCCGTCTTCCTTCCCTAAGTGTGCCCGGCGCCAACCACCATTTTTCAATCCCGCGTCTCGTGTCCTTCGCGCCGGGATGGCCGACCAAGTAGCGGAGAATTTCCACGACCAATTCATCACGCAGCATTTCGTCTGGGTCGATGCTCGTCCCGTTGTGCATCAATACAAGACCCCGTGGCGCGTTAACGCGCGCTCCGCACTGCAAAGTCGATACCAAAATGGACGAGACGGTTTTGCTGGTGGTTTTGAGATCAGCGCGGCGGCCGACGCGGCTTTGTTCCCGCACCCCGATTCTTTGACAGGCTGTAAAAGACCGCTTTCAGGGGCGAAAGAGCGCGCGGGCAGTTGCCCGCATCAGACGCGGCGGATTGACCGCACGTCTCCGGGGCGTTGGTTAGTTGCGGACGGCAATTTCTTGAAGGACTTGCGGTCGAGGGCGTACTTGGTCATCAAGCGTTGAAACGAACGCCGATCTTTGCCCGCAGCCTTCGCGGCTCGAGAAATATTTCCCGCGTGAGCTGTGAGGAGATTAGCAAGAAAGTTTCGCTCGAACTGTCCAATCGTAAGGGATTTTCTGAGGCGGAACAGCTCAGGCTGAGGTTCGATCCGTTCACTGGCATTGGGGAGTTCGAGGTCATCCGGCGCCAGCACCTCGGAAGTCTGCAAGACAATGGCCCGCTGGATCACACTTTCCAGTTCGCGCACGTTGCCGGGCCAGGAGTAGTCCGCCAGTTTCTTCATCGCGCCTTCGGAGAGACGCGCTGCATTCCGATCATGCTCTTTGGCGTAGACAGTCAGAAAGTGCCCGGCCAGGGTGAGCACGTCGCCGCCCCGATCACGCAGCGGCGGGATGGTAAGCGACAGCACATTTAGTCGATAGTGTAGATCTTCCCGGAAGAGTTTGCGTTCGACACAACGATACAAATCGGTATTCGTGGCCGCGACTACCCGCACGTCGGCCAACAGTCCTCGCGACGAGCCAAGTGGGCGATACTCGCCGCTCTGAAGAAAACGGAGAAGTTTGATTTGCGCTGCGGGTGACAACGTGTCAACTTCATCAAGGAACAGAGTTCCGCTTTCGGCCTCAGCGATCAAACCATTTTCAGCCGTCGCTGCATTTGTATATGCTCCCTTTACGTGACCAAAAAGCTCGTTCTCAAATAATTCATCGGGAAGGGCGCCGCAGTTCACCGGAATGAAAGGCTTGCCCTTTCTGGCGCTGCGATAATGAATCGCCCTCGCCAGTAGCTCTTTTCCGCTGCCGGTTTCCCCAGAGATAACCACGGGGGCTTTGGACTGAGCCAGAAAGCCGGCTTTCGCAACCACCTGCAGGAAGGCTTCGCTCCCACCTACCAAAAGGTCCGGATCCAGTGGGTTTTCCCCGGCGACCGTCATAGACGAAGCCACGGCGCGCTTTCTTTTGACCAGACGTCTGATTCGAAACAGAAATTCGTTCTCTTCATAAGGACAGATCACAAAATCATCGACGTCAATAAGAGCGGGGGGTATCGTCTCCCTCGATTGACCGCACCGGCTACAGAGAACAGCGAACGTATGGGCCGAAGCCCACGCCTTTCTGCAGAACTGCATTCCATACCTGGACCAGTCCTGAAACAGAAAGCGCGGCAATATCAGATCGGGAACCTGACTTTGTTCAGTCGGGGCACGCTCGACCGAGGTTTCTCGAACGTAGTCGAAGGTCTGCGCACGGTTAAGCAGTGTGATCAAGGAGTCACACGTCTCGGAACAAGGAACAAAGCCAGTTCCGTTTACGATTAATGCACTCCGCACAGTTGACATCCAGTCTGACGTGACCAGCCGGCCCTTGTTTGCCGTACCAACGACCTTTCACTCCGAGATGATTCAAACCGGCTACTAACAGAACCAGTAACGCTCGATGTAACCAAGTCGGCGCGCCTTAGTCTCGAGTCTTTTTTGAGAAAGGCTTGGACTTGGGATTACACCTCGCCCTCCAAAGAGTTAAGTAAACCTCATCTCCAGAGGGAAAGCGCTGGGGGAAATAGCAATGGGTATATGTATTAAGTCCCAAGCAGGCTACGCCCGCAGTATTTGGCTGTCAATGCTAAAGGTTGTAACCCTAGCACTATCACTGGCGTAAAGCGTTCGCCGCGTGTTCGCCGCAAGCGGGCACCACGGCAAGTTCACCGGCCATTCGGAGGGCTGACCTGGGAAGCCAGATGGCAGGATTGTCTCTGTCTCCGTCACACGCGGCTCAAGATCTTATCCGACATTTCTCGTTTGGTGAGAACAGCTAAGATGCTTTGGATAGATTTCAAAATCTGTGGGTAGTGTTATCCTTGGAGACTGACGGTTGCGCAGAGAGAATCTGCGGGACGTTCTGCGGGACGTTTTGCGGGACGGTTCTAACGTTTCTCTAACGTTTGAAAATTGAGTCTGAGAATTACTTTAGGAAAAATGGAGCGGGCGACGGGAATCGAACCGTATTACCAGCTTGGGAATCAAAATTACCGTCCTTTATTTTCACAACTTACGAAATGACTCAGAAAAAATCAACGCGTATGCTGCCTGATTTGCGTATCGCTGGGGGACTTTTCAATCACGTGCACTCTTTTCCCAAATTTGAGGCTTACTCTTCTGTGCCCGAAGTATTCGCGATCCGTGACAGTCTAAAGTACTCGTAAATGAAACTCCATATCGATCCGATGGTGATTAAACTATTCGATGATTTATCGAGAACGTACGAATTTCCATCTGGCTATAGCGAGCCCAGCTTTCAATATCTTAATCGCTCTGCAAATGAGCCTATCTGCAAAATCCGAGAAGTCCTTGAAGATTGGTTCTCCCGGTATCCTGAGGATCATCAGGTTGATCTAAGGAGACGGTTTAGATCCCGGAAAGAGAGCAGTCATTCCTCTGCCCTCTTCGAACTTTGGCTTCATGAATTGTTGTTTCGCCTCGGGTGTCAAGTAAAGATTCATCCGCCCTTGCCGCACACCGATCGGAAACCAGACTTCCTGGTCGAATCACCAAGTGGCACAGATTTTTATTTGGAAGCGATCCACACAGCGGGAGCGTCGGACGATGAGTCCAACGCACAAGCACGATCAAACACTCTCTACGATTCACTTAACTATATGAAGTCACCAGACTTCTTCATAAAAATTGACGTTAACGGGTTACCGCGAACACCTGTGCCAGGAAGAGAAATAAGAAGATTTCTCGAGCGCGAACTTTCGCGCCTTAGACCTAAAGTGATCGATCACGTTCTCGGCTCTGCTCGTCTGGATCTTCTCCCACACTGGAAGTTCGAACATGACGGTTTACGAATTACGTGCTCTCCCATTCCAAAACCTCCTGAGTTGCGCGGCCGTTCAGGAATAAGAACGTTGGGGATGAAAACTTTCGGCGGGAAGATAGATTCCGAAGGTCCAATTAAGCACGCTATCACTAAGAAGGCTGGACATTATGGCGTCTTGGACCTTCCGCTTGTGGTTGCTGTCAATGCAACTGGTGTCTTCGTCAATGAGAGAGATGTGTTACATGCCTTGTACGGCTCATTTCATGGTCGGCCAGAACCCCAGATGCTAAACGACGCAAGAGGAGTATGGGGCAGTTTCGAGAATCCGAAGTGGACCAGAGTCAGTGCCGCTCTCGTAACTTTGAAATTAAGATCAGACAAATTGGTCGTTCCCATTTGTTTCCACCATCATCAACGACCTGCTCGACCGTATGAAGGCGAGTTAACCCGTTTACCTCAGACGAGAGTCGCAAACAACCGGCTAATGACGAGCGATGGTGAAACAATCGAGTCCATTCTGGGTCTATCTTCTAACTTCCCCGAAGAAAACAGTGAATAATTCCGAAGCGGCTTCAAGAGAGTGATCTAATCCCGCACATTCGCATTATCACATCCCGCCTGCTTACGAAGCCACTGTCCGGAACGTTTACAGTAAAATCAACTGTTTTCCCAAGCAATTAGTAGCAAGTTTTTTCGGTGTAAGTCTGAATACCGCGCCGTTTCAGTCGTTTTTTGTTTGAGCACAGGAAAACAACCTCTTTCACCCAGCGATAGTCGGCGAGGATCTCTTTCTAGGAACGACCCAATGGCAAAACGAAGACGAAACATGACCGCTCGATTGGGAGAAAAGCGTCGCAAAGAGGGTCGCGGCCTTGGGACGGGAAGGGACTACAAACCTGAATTGCGCATACAAGATGTAGCGTCGATCGGTCTAGCTACAAGAGTCCGCGGATGGAAAACTGGCCGAATACATCACTTCATGAGTCAGCTCGAATGGTTCTTTTTCTATGTTCTTGAATGGTCGCCTCAGGTACTCGACATTCGCGAACAATTTCCGCTCGACCTTGATGAGACGCAGGCAATCGCACAACAGCTACGCATTCGACATCCGTCCGATGTTAAGACCAAAGAGCCTGTAGTCATGACGACCGACTTCGTCATCACTGTCGAGAATGTGCTTCATAACGTCGACGTCGCCCGCACCATTAAGTACCGGAACAAGCTGTCATCCTTGCGCGTCATGGAGAAGTTTGAAATCGAACGCGTTTACTGGACGAATCGAGGTGTGGATTGGGGAATCATTACAGAGGCTGATGTGGCGCGAGAGTTTGTTAATAACGTACAGTGGGTCCATTCTCACAAAGATTTGCAAAGCCTGGCCCCGATCGCTCAAGCCACGGTGCAACTTGTCGAACATCATTTGGCGCTGAAACTGATCTCCCAGGACTCTCCGCTGAAATCGTTAACTGAGGAATGTGATCAAATCTTTTCCTTCGAGGCCGGCACGAGTCTCGCAATCGTTCGCCACCTAATAGCGAACCGGAGATTTCAGATCGACATGAATATTCCAATTCAGCCTGAGCTGCCTGTGCGCTTAATCGCCAAGCCTGCAATTCTTCAATGATAGATTCTCGCCAAAGGCTTCAGTTAACACCGAATCTGCTGCTCGAATGGGCACAGCCTCAGGGTGAAGAAAACACTGCCCCGGTAATTGAACGTGTTCTGGATTTCGATGCTCACTCAGATGAGGTTGTCGTAATCAACATACTAGATCGCCGTGCTTTCCCGGCGCCGCGCTCTTACAAGGCGATTCAAAGCTCTTATGAAGGCGGCGAGTGCATCGTTCGCAAGAATGACCCATTTTGCCAACTTCATGTTCCAGAAGAAAACATTGATTCTAAACGCCGCGAGATAAGAGATCAGATATGGCTTGAAATGTTGCCGCTCATAGAAACCCCAGTCGCTGAAGCAAGGCTGTATTCTTGGAAACGCGCCTCAATAGTGAGGGAATTCAAACAAACAACCGCGCGTAAGAGAAAAGACGGTAAGGTTGGCACGCTCAGCAAAACAACCGGGAATAAGCGACTACGGCGGTGGTGGCAATCAGGGCGGATCAAGAACGCTTTCCTGCCGGAGTTCCAGAATTGTGGCGCTCCTGGAAAGAAGAGACTTTCTCGTTCTTCACAAGTAAACGAGCAGAATCACAAAAACGGGCGACGATCCGCTCTCGCGATTAGTACCGGACGACAATCTACAGGCGTCGGCGTTCGGATGACAGCCGATATCTACAGGAAATTCGAACTCGGATTAAAAAAATTCTACACCAATCCTGAAGGAAGAACTCTCAAACAGACGTTTGACCTCACTCTGCAGAAATATTTTGCAGTCGATTATGAGATTGTAAAGGGCGTCCCAGTTCCCGTTCTACCTGCCGCAGACAAGCTGCCCACGATTCATCAATTTTATTATTGGTACGAACACGTAAGAGATGATGAAAAAGAAAAGCGCGCGCGTGTTGGTCATACCGAATTCGAATTGCGGAGTCGACAGATGCTGGGCGACCCGCGAAAAATGGCATTCGCGCCGGGCTCAATAAATCAGATCGACGCGACGATCCCGGATCTCTATCTCGTCAGCGCTTTAGATCGTACTCGCATAATAGGAAGACCCGTTCTTTACAACTGCATTGACCTCTTTAGCAGCGCGATTACTGGATTTGCTCTCCTGCTCGAAGGGCCAAGCTGGTTGGGCGCTATGTTGGCACTAGACAACGTCAGCAACGACAAGGTCACGTTCTGTGGCGATCTGGGAATTCAGATAACCGAAGATGAATGGCCGTGTAAGGGACTGCCTACAGGAATCTTGGCAGATCGAGGCGAATTCGAAGGCTATAACGCCGACACGCTCGTAAACGCGTTCGGCATTCGCATCCATAATACTGCAGTCCGCCGAGCCGATTGGAAGGGTTTGGTCGAGCGGAGTTTTGGCCTTGCCAAAGAAAAGATTATCCGGTTCACACCAGGCTATGTTCCGGAAATCGGGCGCAACCGAGGAACGCGCGATTACGATTTACAGGCAGTAATGACCCTCGATGAATGTCGGAGACTTCTCGCATGCTACGTCCTCGACTATAACTCCAATCATTACCTTGCGAATTACCGAATGGACGAATACATGGTAGCCGCTCACGTACTGCGCTATCCGTTGGAACTCTGGAATTGGGGAATCAGTTCTAGAGGAGGTCGCTTAACCCAACCATCGCAAGAAATTGTCCGTCTTAATCTCTTACCCAGAAAACAAGTATCAATTACACCGCGAGGGATCCATTTCGAAGGAGATCTCTACTACGAATGTGAGACAGCTCTACGCGAAAACTGGTTTCTTAAGGCTCGCACTCGCGGGCAGTGGAAGATTGAGATCGCCTACGATCCTCGCACAACACAATGGATATATTTACCTCTCGAGCGTGGCACTAGATTAGAAGCCTGCAATCGGACGCCGGCGTCGAAGAATCTTCCGGCTTTGGATTGGTACGATGCGATGGACTATTACGCACTCCAAAGAGCCGCTCACCAAGTCTCCGAGACGAAACGATTACGATCATCAGCAGCTCTACAAGCACAAAAAGATGACATCGTAGGCGAAGCCTCGGAGAAAACGCGAGCCGCCCTTGCAGCCTCTGGTGAAATCAGCAAGAAAGCTCGCCGAAGAAATATTCGCTTGAACCGCGCCGCGGAGAAGCAGTTAGAACGCGAACGTACGTGCTGGTCGTTAGCTCAGAAAGAGCCCGCGTCGGCTCATACCGCTCACATGAATGGCGAAAATGAGAACGAATCAAATGGCGCTGACTACGTACCCGCCTCAAGCAAGCTAACTCAGATTGAGGCGCTTCTTAAAACCCAATGGAGAAATCATGACAAATAATATGGACACTCGATCGCCGTTGACCGTATGCCGAGGCAGTATCGTAAATGCTGTGTATCGGACGCCGGAGATCTCCGATCATCAAGGCAATCCCCTCGAAGAGGCTCTACCGCCGATGCTCACCACTGAGCAGATGATCCTTCGCCTACAGCATTTTCCAAACTATTCCGAGTCGATGCGTCAAGCCTCGGACGAAGTAAGGTATCTATCGATTCAGAACGCGATGCGCTTTTTCTCCCCAATGGACATTCACATCGACCTGTATCGACGATTCACGAACGTCATGAGAATCGGGTATGCAGGCCGTAATCCTTTCCCACACGGCAAAAGATCTCGTCCCTCGGTGTCGGACTCATTCGATCAATACGGAGAGCAGTACAAGGCCGGAGCCCCTCAATTCATGTCGACTGCGGCCGGCTTCAATATCGCCGGTATTAGCGGTGTAGGCAAATCATTCTCGGTAGAACGCATCTTGAAGTTGTTTCCGCAAGTGATTCACCACAGTAATTATCAAGGTAAGCCATTCACTCAATCGCAAATCGTGTGGCTAAAGCTCGACTGCCCATTTGATGGAAATCCCAGAGGCCTATGTATTTCGTTCTTCAAGACCATAGATGCCTTGTTAGGAACCAATTACCGCTTTGAATACGGCAAGAAGCGCGCTATCCAAACTGAATTGCTTTCAGACACGGCTACTGTCGCCGGCAACCATTACATCGGCGTTCTTGTGATCGATGAGATTCAACGACTAAGTCTAGCAAGAAGTGGAGGCGCCGACCTTCTCCTCAACTTTTTCGTCCAGCTTGTAAATGACATGGGCGTCCCGGTCGTTCTCGTCGGAACGTACCGAGCGCTCGCGGTGCTTAGCGGGGAATTCAGTCAGCTAAGGCGAGGCACTGGACAAGGAGATTTAATCTGGGATCGCATGCAGAAGGACGATCAATGGGAGTTGTTCGTGAAGTCCCTTTTTAGGGCTCAATACACGCGAAAGTCGTTTAGTCCCGGCGACATGGGCAAAGCTACGTCAGAGAGTTCGGCCAAGACTCTGAGCGATGTGCTGTACGAAGAAAGTCAGGGAATAACAGACCTCGCGATAAAACTCTACATGTTCGCACAAGAGAGGGCGATTGACACTGGGAAAGAGACTGTCACCGCAAATGTCATTCGGTCAGTAGCCAAAGATAAGTTCGTCATGCTGAGAGACGTATTAATAGCTCTTAAGAACAACAACAAGGGAGCACTCGCCAGGTGGGACGATGTTTATCCGCACGCGTTGAAGGAATATTTTGCATCACTTCCCGAAAATGGATCGGCAAAGATAGTTGTGCAAGGTACTCTTGCTTCTGCTCCTGACATTCAAGCAACAATTTCTGCCGCGGGGATGGCCCCATCGATCAACGCTTCTTCGCAAATGCTACCAGACTCGGTTTCAAAAATGATCACACAATCTGCGGGAAACGGGTCCGCGACCGCGTCCACTGAACCCGTCGGCAAACATCAGCCACAACGCGAACCCATCCTGCCAAAGATTGTCAAATCCGCAGCAGCCAAGAAGACGTCGACAGCTTATGACGCGCTCAGAGATAAGGGTTACGTCAAATCAGCTTCGGAGTTCTCTAAGTAAGGACATCGTTATTACTATCTCGCCGATTACTTAACTATGATTGGATTCTTCTCAGATCCTTATTCCGACGAGTTGCTATATAGCGCCTGTGCAAGGTTCAGCGATCGATCTAAGTATCGAAATGTTGCTACGACGGCTCGTCAGCTTTTTGGCGGCGTAACAGGCGTAGCAAACATCGCTTTTCCAAATCGATTGTCCCGCCTGCTTTCGGCATTACCGCAGGGTCATGGCCATACTGTCGATCGAATCATCGATGACCATACCCTGCTGGGATTCTATGCCCCGTTCATTTCGCAACAGCGCCTGAAAATCATTCGGGACCAGATGGCTGGCGACCAGGAGAATCGCATCAATTCTCGGTTGGCAGTTAATACAGGCAAAATTCCAATGCCCAGTAGTCTTCGGTTTTGTCCTGAATGTGTGATTCTCGATCGCGGGAAATATGGCGAGACTTACTGGCACCGATGTCATCAACTGCCGGGTATAGAAGTCTGTACAGCCCATTCGACTTTTCTTGAATCCAGTAGAGCAGCTTGGAGAGACCGCAAGAGTTGCACGGCCTTCATGTCGGCTGAATCGGCAATTGACAATCGTCCCTCACGTCGAATCGATTGCAACGACCGGCCGCAGTTTCTTCAGCTCGAACTCGCCAAACAAGCACAATGGATTCTGAACTGGCGGGGGAATCCACCAAGCGGTCCTGAATTACAGGCACGATATCATAACCAACTCCTTAGGCGGGGCCTGGCTTACTATGGTGGCCGTCTTAAAAACAACGAGATCGTTCGGGACTTCATAAGTTTTTACTCGCACGACCTACTAAAATATCTGCACAGTGATGTGCAAAACCCCGAGCGCGCATGGCTTTTCACCTTACTTAGACGCGACCGCATCCATGAGAATCATCCACCGCTTCGACATTTACTAATCATGACATTCCTGGAATGTTCGCCCGAATATCTCCTGGAAACATTTGAAGAGTACAAGCCTTTCGGAGATGGTCCATGGCCATGCCTCAATAGGGCAGCTTCTCACTTCGGCGAACTAACAGCAGAAACTTGTCGCATAACAAATGGCCAAAAGCACAACAAAGGGCGCCCGGTTGGCCTCTTTTCCTGTCATTGCGGATTTAGATATCTGCGAGTAGGACCGGATAGGGACGGCACTGACCACTACCTTTTCAATCGAGTAGTTTCCTATGGACATGAATGGGAATCACATTTCAAGGAACAGTGGAACAATGGATCGGTAACACTGACGAATCTAGCTAACGAGTTAGGGGTGATTCCGTTTACTCTTCGTCGACACGCGATCAGACTCGGGCTTGCCTTCCCTCGCAAGGGCCGCTGGGCGAGGCCGACAAGTCAAAAAGTACTCGCAGAGTACGGCAATCCTCGCAAGACTTTCGAGGCTGAACTGCAAACACGACGCCAAGACTGGCTAATGTTGCGTAGGAAAAAACCCAAGGCGAGCCGAAACCAACTGATTTCTCTTGCACCGTATGGGTATTATTGGCTCACTCGTCACGATCGAAAGTGGCTCAACGAAAATATGCCAGCGGCAATCGTAAACCACGCCAGGCGTAAGCCAGTTTCGTGGAAGATGTGGGATCAAAGATTTCCAAAAATGATCGCGAAGATTTCCGGTGAGTTAATAGCACAAAAGGGTGAACCTGTCAGAGTCTCTAAAGAGGAAATAATACGCCGTTTAGGACATCGTGCGTGGCTCGAACATCACCTTCACAAGCTGCCAAACACGGCGGAAGCGCTCAATCTGTTCGTAGAAACTCGCGAACGGTTCCTGATAAGAAGAGTACGTTGGACCGAATCGCTTTTTCATCAAGAGGGTCGATGTCCTACTCACCATCAATTGGAGGTGCGCGCCGGCACACGAACGAAAACTGGAAGGGCTCCGAATGTACAAGCGGCTATACACTCGGCGTTGCGTAACTTGCAAAGCGTCGTCGCGGCATAGATCGTTTGCCGGTCCCGATGAAACGTCAAATTGAGCATCATCGATAACGCTATCTTCCGTTCCGAGAAGGTCGCGAATCTGTTTTGCGTGCTGCTCTGCTTGATTAGCCTCTTTGTCTCTTCCGGTCTGATGCAGAATTTTCGCGTAATCGTCCAAGAACGCCGCCAGCGAAATTTGGTCCATTTCCGGATCGGCTTGGCCCTTTTCCACTCCTTCGCGCATCTCTGCAACAGCTCTCTTAACCTGTCCTCCCAATAGATCTAACGTACCTTTTTCATGAGCTAACTTTGCGCGTCGACCAATTGATTTCTCGGATAGTACTTTCTCCAATATCTTCTCGGCGCGGGCGAGCCATCCCTGCGCCTCCGCCAAGTTACCTTTTAATCGTGAAATGACGCCTAGCTCCAGGTAGTCCGGCGCAATGTAGGAATCTTCGCGTGGAGTTGCAACTCGAGAAGTTTGTGCCTGCTGCATAAGCAATGAGATCGACATTCCGCTGCGGACTGATAGCCAAAGCCTTTTCAAACCAATCGCGCGCACTCGCAAGTTGACTTTGCTCAGCTTTCAGATTCGCGCGGGCCGAATAAATTTCAGCGAAACCGGTCCCTCTTTCTCCGCCGCATCCAATAACTGTGATGCCTCTGCAAAGTTGTCGTCCTCGATTGCCTTGAGCGCTCGAGCCATCCAGAGCCGCACCCTTAAGTAGAGGCTTTTCAAGGTGTCCGAGCCTCTATCCCTAATCTGAAGAGGATCGGACAGTAATCTAAGGAGGATCGGACAGTCCGGTGCCTGATTCGTAAACCTCACCAACTTTTCTAAGAAATTGAAGGAAATTCTTGGGCACGCAAGATGCTAAATGCCATCTGCCGACACAAGCCCGTGTGGGCTTTCATTGGCCAGGCTTCGGTAATGAAGTCCACGACTTTAATACGACGTGTTTAAAGAGAAGGGGGAAAAGACGATCTCGGTCCAGTACTTTATCAGATCTACAAACGATGCTGACGAACGAGGAATCAACAACTTACGGAAGGTTCAGTCCAGCACTTTAATTCAACTCAACAGTTGTTGTTGATCGTACCTAATAGAGTCGTTACCTAACGAATAAAGACCTTACTTAAAGAAAAAAGTCTTTACCCGTCGAATCAACATGACCGAAGGTGTCGCCGGTGATTCCGCAGCTATGCCTCACTAGCGCGTTACGTCCCGGACCGCTTCTAAACTTTCTCTCTAGCCAGTCAAGGCGACACCAGGTCTGATAAAACAGGTACTGTCTGGATGGATTCTGGATGTCTGGATCGGGAACGGTTTTGCCTCGGAAAGCCGACTATGCATCGATGTATGAGGCATCTGAGGATTCTGCCTCGAAAACTGCCCTGCTCGTGGTCGCATAGTCTGCTAATGGAAATTCTGTGGGCCTCTATCTTTCGGTGTCAGCGTCTCTAGGACGTCTTTCGAGCAAACGTCGCTTCCATGCTCGCTTCCGTTCCTACAGTCGCAATTCCGATTGACCCTTCGGTGGTAACTGCTAGAGACACACTAATACTCTCCAATTCCCAGCCTTTCATAGCGCGCTCAGTTAGATTACTTAAGGTTCCTTGTAGCTGTTCGAGAGCAGAGTCCAGGTTCTTTCGGAAATCTTCCTGATTGATCTTGCGGCCTATAAGTGCTCTGACCGCGTTACCAACACGGCTGTGTTGTTCACCTCCAGCCCGATCTCCCATTTTGGGGCTCGTGAATTCAACGCCGATTAGTGTTATCTCCCCGCTTAAACTATCGTTGTTGTTTGTTGACGTCATTTCTTCTCATCCTCCTTCACAAATAAAGTTCAAGTTCAAAGTAATCCTGAACTTGTGCCAGATCTTGGAATATTCCTTCCTTGCCACCTTGACCGTCAGGAATAGTGCCCATATATATGCCCACTCCTTGCCGTGAACCAGACACCATTAGGAGTGAGCCGCTATCTCCCGCTGTTCCGTAGCAATCAGCAATGACTCTTTGACCAAAGAGATTGCCTGCATAGGTTGGAAAGTAAAAAACACGGAGCACTGAACCTGTTTGAACGGACCCATTCCTATCCTTGAATTCAACACCTTGGCCAGGTGCCGCGGGCCTTTGAATTGGCATCGGCAAGATGTGATTGGGCCAATCAGACTCTCCGACTTCCAATATCGAGGCATCAATCGTGAATTCGTCGAAATCCGCAAGAGTTGCCGATGTGGGCAGGTTGTGTTCTCCGCTGGGTTCAAGAGTGATCGGGGTCCAAAGTGGTAAACCATTAATGACGTGTCGGCAAGTCAGAATTCCACTTGTCCAAGTGTGTACCCCCTTGGAATTGTTTCTTACCCAACACGTTCCTGAACCATTCACAGGATGTGGAGGGCCGCCGTGATGTTCGAAATCGCCATAATTAACCACGAGAGGAATCCTATGGTCTCCGACAGTTAGAGTTTGCAGACTCGATTTGAGCTCTCGTCCTCGAATGAGTACATAGGCCCCGAAGGTAAAGCCAGCCGCGCTCGGGAAATCGAGGCCAAGAAGTTGCTCCGAACTCGCCGTCACAAATCCTGCCGAGAAATGTGAGAGCCCGGGTTCGACCGGTGCCATCGACTGGAAGCCGGCCGAAACGATCGCATTCGCCCAAAGAAAAGAACGACGAAGTAGTTCGTTCTCTAGACTAAGGCTCAACTCCCATTGTGTGGACGACACTAGCTGCTCTGGCGGATAGTCAGAGGGTATGAGCCATTCAATTTGCTGAGGTCGTAACTCCATAGGCAATGCTTTGCCATCTCACCAGCATTTCAAACCTTCAAACGCCAAGTGCAAATCCGAGAAGTAGCGACAGTTATGGGTTCGATGGGTCCCGGCGTTCGATGGTCACGGCTTCAAAGTCAGTCTTTGAAGCTCCAGTCATGCTTGACGCGAACTTATCATCGACGGATAGCACGCCCGTGGGCACAAAATTAGTTATGTCGAAACTCCACAGGTTGTGGGATTGATCGAACGTTAATTTTGCCGTTTTGACTCCAAAGATATAGAAGCCATCGCCATCAATAATGACTTCCGTCTTTGACTTCTTCGTGAAGGTGAATTTCGGCTGAGATGACTCGAACAACGGAGTGATTTTGCCGATCTCAGCACTCGTAGAAATATCGGTCCCCGCATTGGCCGTCAGTTTTAACTTATTGGTTATGTATGTCTCGTACGCTACGAATACAGACTTACCCTGGTTCATCTGCGCCAGCATGGCATTCCTAAAGGCAAGACTAGCTGGGTTATTAAGAAAAGTTTGTAAATCAGGGACTCTCAGTCTCTTGGTCTTAGCATTGACCATTTCGAGTTTTACGTCACTCGTCAATGCCATCTTGCCTGAAACCTTAACAGGCAGGAAGCTATCGAGAAATTTCAATGCTACGTCAACACCCATCGCCGTTTCCCCGCTAGAGGCGGGAACTACGGCCATGCCAGCTTGAATCTTGAACGCTTTGCTCGGATCGGGTGGAACCTCTAGGTAATCCAGCATGTTGTCGGCATAAACGGCCTTTTTGTCCTTGACAACAATAACAGAACCAGGCTCCATGTAGTCGTTTGGAACGCGAACCCGGTTAATGCCCTGCCTCTTGAAGATGTCGTCGGCTCGCTTATCCGGATCTGGGCAGCCGGTAAAAAAGATAACTCCCAAGGTTGTGACTACAAGTCCTAATGCCTGAATCGCATGTCTTTTCATCGTATCGTCCTCCTTCAAGGTGTGGTTGATCGTGAACGTGATGTTACGACGAAGGCCGTTTATTGGATGCCAACCTTCGTTCTTATTGCCGTGACTTGAACAGCGATTCTGTCAGCTTTCTCGATTTGGTTAGACTTGCGCAATACCTGTTCATATTTCTCCAACGTATTTGCCAACTCGGGATGGTCTGAGCCAAGCGTTCTAGAAGTCACGGCTATCGACTTCTGGAAGAATTTCGCTGCGTCTTTGTATTTCGTCTGCAATGAAAGCGTGTGGGCGGTCTCATCCAATAGGTCCTTGTTTGCTTTGTTTAAGGACAAGCCCTTCTTGAAGGTGTCGATTGCTTCGGGATACCTGGCGGAATATCTTTGGGCCAATCCAAGTGCTAGATATAGATTCTCCAAGTTACCAGTACTCTGTTGCTTAGGATCGCCAAGCAGGACTATGGCTTCGGATGCTCTGCCTTCAGCGATTAGCTTGAGACCTTGAGCATAGGGATCTTCGGTGTTCTTTTGGATGAGACTCGCTAACGTAAGAGCCCGCTTCGAGACTGGGTGTGGCTGAGTTGCGAGACTTGTGACTAATGCAGCGGTGACCCCACCGGAAGATGCTGCGCTAGCGGATGATGTAGACCCAGAAGAGACCGTTTCAGTTTGTAAGGTTTCGCCATCCAGATTCTTAAGTTCAGCCAATAATTGTTGGATTGCGAGTAACTGCCTTAGGGGACTGTTCCAATTCCTTACTTTTGTCGCATCGTATGCGAAAAACCTCTCATCACTGAAGACAAACGGCTTCGGAGTCATAGGTCCGTCTATCTTCTTCTGTATTTTCGCGCAGTTGAGCCTCAGGCCCATATAAGTAAGCAACTCGCCATACTCAAGAATCCCGTCTCGATCAAAATCGGCATTGTCCCAATTGCTTGTTAACGCTTCCGTTAGATAAAACGTAAAGGCGCTGGCTTGGGAGCCATCTTCGAACGTTAATATGCGAGAAGTCTGAATCTCGTTACTGGACGTCACAATGATTGTTTTGTCTAGCTGTCTTCCGGTGAGCGCACTCAACGTTCCATGACCACTAAAGCATGAATCGATGATAATGATTAAGTCTCCAGAGTAGGATGCTCCCCGAGCCTCAGATATCAAGTCACTGACAGAAAGACCGAACCCAGATCCTAGATGCTCGCCGAACAACTGTAGCCATAACTCCCTGTCATCGTCTGACTTCACACCATGACCAGTGTAGTAAACAACTACCAAGCCATTGTCAGGTACTTGGTTGATCTTATGGAGTGCGTCCACGAAGTTGTCCCTCGTCGCTCGTTCTCCCGTTAGGGGGTCACTTAATTGCTGATACCCGCGTTCTTGCAGCTTACCGGCGACGAAGTCAGCGTTGACTCTGGCGAAGTCAAGATTTGCAGCTGGGACAGCGGTTTTTGTCGCGGAGACGACTAAGAAGAATTTCACCCTTGAGTTCCAATGCTCGAGGGCTACATCAATCTTAGGCGATGGACTTGCAGTCACGTCCGTCGGTGGAGGTGACTCCAAGGCTTTGCAGATAGGTGTTGCATCAGGTGAGTTTTGGGCAAACGCTGCTCCACTGAGCAACGCCGACAGGACCGCGACTAATAAAACTCTCACAGATGTAGCCTTGTAGGTCCCCGGCCTTTCAACGTTGTCGATCTAAGTTGAGGAGATGCCGAGGCTTCGCAGAAAGTTTTCGTCCCTCTCCCTGGCGGTGAGACGAAGTTGAGCGTTTGAGCGCCACTTTGATATATCACTTTCCAGGTTCTGTCAATGTTAATTGAGAATATCTTCGCGTCAGGCGGTGTCCCGTTCGTAGTTGAAAGTCTGCTGGTGGCGGATTGGTTCATAGCCTAAGCTGCCCTCACTTCCTGAGCAAGCTCGGCCACTGGTTGCTGATCAATCAGCAAAGTCTTC
>Ga0070699_100001846_pt1 | contig 19241 bp, 14 predicted proteins | sample KBSK1503metaG_FD_65473 | JGI IMG/M metagenome (GOLD analysis project Ga0070699, IMG submission 65473) | Corn, switchgrass and miscanthus rhizosphere microbial communities from Kellogg Biological Station, Michigan, USA - KBS K1-50-3 metaG | ecosystem: Host-associated > Plants > Roots >... | reverse complement strand
ATTCGCGCGGCCTGTCGCGTCAGCAACTGAGGGACGCCGCCGGGCACGAGGGCCCGGATGACCGCATAGGCCACGCGCGGCGGCATCACGGCTCCACGCTGGCCCAGCGCATACTCGCTTTCCCACCAACTCGGCACAAACTTTCCTTTGAAGCGGCGCAGTCCTTCAAAATTGTAGAAGACCCCCAGCCTTTGCGAAGCCAGGCGCAAGGCGCGTTGAATCACGCGATGTTCGGCGCTGAGCACATCGTTCGGACCGTCGGTGGCAAGCGGCGACGTTCCCAATGTAGCCAAGGAGACTCCCTCGGCTTTCAACTTCGCCAACGCTTCGACGACTAGTAGCGTTGCGGTTCCCTGCGGAGCGTCGGGCTCGCGCAAGACATCTTCCAGATACCAGCCTTTGCGCGCGGGAATTGGACTGGCGGCGAGAAAGCCGACGAGCCTGCCGTTGACACGAGCTGCAAAATACTTCTTGTACTCGGAATGCAGGAACGGATCGAGCGCGATCAACCAGCCAAAGGTCGTCGCCGAGCGCCGCGAACTTAGCCATCTCATGCAAAGTTGTGCCGTTTCTTTCTTCAGTGATTCATCGACACTTTCGGAAGTCATTTCGACTTCAACACCGGCCCGCCGCGCCTGGTTCACGCCGGCGCGCAGCTTCTTGGCGCAGTCGCCGCGTGGATTCCAGATCTTAAGATCGAAGTAAGGCGACGCGCCAACTTTCACGGCGGTGAAATCACCGGGAGTGATCAGACGAGCGAATTCCGCACTCGTCGGCACGAATGCGACCACGCGGTTACGTCCCTTAGCGAACGCTGTGAACTGCCGCGCTAGCTCTGCCATGTTTTCCAATGGCGTAAGCGGATCGCCGGCGACGAGCCACACGCGGCCAAACTCGCCATAGATGATCGCCCCGTCAATGTCCGGCGTTGACCAGACCAACGCGCCGGGCGCAATGCTTACGAGTGAATGCGGGTTGTATCCGTAGAGAGTTTGCAGGCGCAGGAGCTCGCCCGAGGGATCGGGCAAACGGCTTCGTCGACGCGCCGTCAGCGCGGCATTAATGCGCGCTTTCATGTAACGCGCGCCATAACCGGCGCTGCCGCCCGCCGCTAACCACCAGAAATCGTGAATTGGAATCGCCATTCAGGAACTGCTACTCAAACCTTTTCCGCCTGATCGTTCGGTTGAGTCAACCTATAGTTAGATAGTTAACAATAAGATTCGGTTTTCAGAGCTGTATTGTCAAGTTAACCAAGTTCCCCTTCAAACCAAGATCTCTTCAAACCGAAAATCTATTTGGCATACTGTGCGAATGCTCTCCAAGCTTCGTCAGGCATGGACTTTGGCCAAGGATGCCAACAGCTCCATCCGACGCGCCAGAGAATGCACCGAAAGGGATTTGAAAGAGAGTTTCTTAATGCGGGCTGCGGAACAGACCGAGAAACTCAAGACTTTGATTGAAGAGATGGCGAAAGAGATTAAGAAGTAAATGACGGCGACCCGACAAAGGGATGCATCATCTTAATAGTCTTCCCAACTACATCGCCGTTTTGTAGAGATCGCGGCCGGCGTCTTTAACCACCAAGGTATCAGGATCCTCAGCAAGGCCTTCGATATTAAGTGTTCGATAATCGAGAAAGCCCAGCTTGACTCGTTTACACGTTGCTTCATCAATCCCGCTAGCCATCGTAATCCGATAACGCGAAACCATCTGACCGTGTTCGTCGATCCGTCCCGCATAAGCCACATGGGCCAGGTGAGCGGCGATACACAAATTCTGACGTAGTTCTTCCGAGGCGCCTAACATATCTCTGACGCTTTCCAGAGGTGCATACCCGTATTTCTCAATTAACTTTCCATGCGTTTGAGAAAGGCCGGTGAGATGCGGCGCAAAAATAATTAGCTCGCCACCGTCTTCGATAATCCCGCCAAGCTTATAACTAGCTTTGCCTCCCACCCACAGTTCGTCGTAATGCTCATCAAGCAAGGCAACAACACGCTTGAATTTGCGCCCCGTGTAGCGAATGTGAACGCGGCTGCTAACTTCGGCAGCACGCCGAAACGCTTCTCGGATCTCGCCCGCAAAGAGCGCGTGCGTAACTAGCCCATTGGTCCGGCGTGTAACCACAGTATTCAAGGAAATAACTTGAGCCGGTACCAAATCGGCTGCTGCTTCGATCAAGTGACGTGTTGGTGTCTCCACGTGGCCAATAACGTGTTCGATTCCTGCAAGTGCACCGAGCCAATGGGTGGTATGAGTTAACTCCGGGCCAGCCACGCCAGGAAAGAAGTATTTTGCCCCACCTGCGAATCCAGCTACCTCGTGCGGGACTGTTGCGCCAAGAACTAAAACTATGTCGTAAACACCGGGCGCAAGCAGTTTGTTAAGACTTACCGGCACACGATCAGAGACAAGACCGCCAGTAATGTAATCGACCTTGTCAGCACTCAATTCCCCAAGTGTTATCAGTTCTTCAGGCCGATCCCAGCAATGATCGAAGATCTCTCCGGAAAAGCTGGCGGCCTCGTTTCCGATGCCGAGCTTGAGAAGCTTTTGGTCCTCCGTCATTGGCGGGTGCGTTCCCTGAGCGATCAAGGCATCAAATCGCGCAACACTCCGGCGGGTAAGAACTTCAGCGGCAAACGGGAAAAGGAGGTCAGTATTATCGTCGCGAGTTTTGTCTGGAACAATGGCCAGAACTCTCTCGCCGGGCCTGATTGATTCCAAAGCCTGCTCAACAATGGCGGCTAAGGTTGATGAACTTAACTCACTGTCTGGTGAGCCTTCACCAACTACTTGTCCTGTGAGAACCTCTGTTGACACTTCGATCCTGAGTAGAGTTTTTTGGAGCTTTACTCTTCGAGCTTTGCGGACATCGTGATCTCCGCCTTTAGTAAGCGCGATATTGGGCAACCGGCCTTCGCATTGTTTGCTGCTGTCTGAAATGCATCCTGACTCGCTCCCGGCACCTTCGCGGATACTTCCAAGTGTACGGTGGTGATCGTGAACCCGGCGTCAGTCTTTTCCAAAGTCACCACAGCGGTGGTATTGATTGAGTCTGCTGTAAGGCCTGCAGCTCCCAGTTGTCCCGAAAGCGCCATGGAGAAGCATCCGGCGTGAGCAGCGGCAATCAATTCCTCGGGATTGGTGCCCTTCCCATCTTCAAACCGAGTGCTGAATGAGTACTGGGTCTTATCGAGAACGCCACTATCTGTTGAGATGGTTCCTTTGCCGTCTTTGAGTCCACCCTGCCAAACGGCAGAAGCTTTTCGTTTCATGTTTTCACCCCGCGATTCTTATTCTAGAACCAGTTTATAGCGACACTGTCTGCTCCGCCCAAAATTGAAACTCCCGGTGCTTATGAACTTCGGCCTTAGCTTGTTCAGCGCCACTCGCTACTTTGCACACATGGTCAAAGACGCGCTTCCCGACGGCCTCTATGGTCTCTGTACCGTCGATAACACTACCGGCAGAGAGATCAATATCATGCGGCATGCGTTCAAAAACCGGGGTGTTTGAGGCAAGCTTAATCACAGGAGCGATTGCATTGCCAATTGTAGTGCCCCGCCCGGTAGTAAAGACTATTACCGTAGCACCTGCCGCCACCAAACCGGGGGTGGATTCCTGATCATAGCCCGGTCCCTGCATCAGATTAAGACCTCGATGTTTTGGAGTTTCGGCATACTCCACCACACCTTCCACTCGCGTTGTTCCAGCTTTGGCTATGGCGCCGAGCGACTTTATCGTGATGTTAAGAAGTCCGCCGGTAATATTTCCCGGGCTTGGATTGTTATTTAGCACGGCGCCAAACTTTGAAGCGTACACCTTGTACCAATCTACCATGCGATAAACCGCCCTACCTGTCTCAACGTCTTTGGCCCGGTTTGCTAGAAGATGTTCCGCACCGCAGAATTCTGGCACTTCGGTAATAAGAACCGTGCCCCCGGAACGAACCAGCAGATCGGCAGCGCGGCCCAGCGATGGATTCGCCGAGATACCAGAGAAACCATCCGACCCTCCACACTTCACACCCAGAACCAACTCACTAATCGAGCATTCTTCTCGAGTGACTTCGTTGATCTCCGGCAGCATCCGCTCGACCTCTTTCAAGCCTCGCTCGATTGCTGCTTGTGTTCCACCGACTTCCTGTATTCCGATTTTTACTACGGGCTTATCGAAAGACTTTTCGCGCTTGAGAAGATACTTCTCCACTTCAGATAGATTGGTTTTTTCGCAACCCAGGTCTATCAGGATGACGCTGCCAACATTTGGATGATCTGCATAGTTCGACAGCGTGCGGAGCATGACGTCGATTGTCGAACCGTCCTGGCAACCACAGCCTTTGTTATGAGGAATCGCCACAACTCCATCAACATTCGGATACTTTTGTCGACTGTAGAGTGTGTACTCGGCAATTGTTGATATCTGCTGCGCCTCATGACTCGCGCACATGCTGGTGGGAACGATTAACACGTAATTGCGTGTTCCCACGCGACCATCTGGCCGCCGGTAGCCCATAAAGGTTCCGCGTTCAGATTCACGAATATAGTCAGGAGGAGGCGTGTGCAGGCTTTCCGGCAGATCGCGCACTATCGGAACTTCGTTGGACATATTCGCGTGCGTAATCTGCTCGCCTTCCTTGATACCTAATGATGTTCCGATTGGCTGTCCAAACTGCAGCACAAATTGACCTTCAGGTATATCACGCGTGGCAAAGCGATGACCGGGCGGAACCGCGCTACTGAGCTGGAGCAAATGTTCATCAGGGAGGATAACCTCGAGGGCCGGATATGTTTCCGTTTTCACGACCGCGACATTGTCTTTGGGATCAACAATAATTGCGTACTCATTAATCTGTTGGGCATGGGAAGTTTCGATGCTGGACATAGTTATTACTTTTCCTGACTACTTAAGCTTCTAGAACATCTCCTAGAATCAATGATCTCACATTAGCATGAAGCCTTAGCCAAAGACCTGGATTTTCATCGAGTTGCGCTGCTCGCGCAGCGGCCCCGGCGGCGATCTCAGTATCTAACAAACGCCGATAGCTCTCACGCTTCGCGGGTGCTGTGCTTGCATCGACAATTGACTGCACGATTCTTCGCGCTCCGAGAATAGCTGCTGGACCAAGGGTTAGGATGTGCGTCGCTGCACGACACTCTGCTTCATCGGCTTCACTAACGACGCTGCCGCCGGCTTTGAACTTGGTAATATGGTGCTCCAGAATACTCTGAGAGATTGGTATCATACCGGCGACATCCGCTGCGGTCGAACCGGAGGCTGGCTTAATATAGGCCAGGTGAGAAGCTCCTCCCGGCTCTGGGCCCAGTCCGAGAAAAAGTATATCTATCCCACCAAGCGATTCCAGTTTCTCCACGTAGCGGACCAGTTCACCTTCAATGTCGTTAGTGTCTGTGCGCATGCAAGTGAAGCTATTGACTTTGCGGAAAAAATCCTTACCCAGAAGACGTTCGAAGTCGCGTACGAAGCTTAAGCCGTTATCCATACGCATTGGGGCAAGCGCGTCCTGGGTAAACACGTGAAGACGCTCAAGGAGAGAATCTCTAGCTTCAGTTTGCGCTACCTGGCCCAAGAGCTTATGCAAGGACTGCGCACCTCTGCCACCAAGCAGGATAATCACAAGAGGTCCCTGCTTTGCCTCGGCAACCGCTTCTATTTCCGCGAACATGGCGCGACCCACAGCTTCTTCCGAAGGCATTACTTCATACTCGAATCCGGCAGGCCGCACGTCAGGCAACAAATTGTGGTCCTCCGGTATTGAGTGGCCGAGCCAAACATTTTCACCGGCCAACCGACGCGCAATACCTTGTTCACGAATAGCGGACACTGGTTTTACCAATCCTTATGTGAAAACTTGACTTTATCATGCAGCAATAAACTAATACAAGAAAACATTTCTTAGCAAAACAGTCAAAGGAAACGATGTTAATTAGTAATCACTCCAAGACTTTTTGGTACTTGACGGTGATTAGGTACCGATGTTAGACAATATGCGATTTTACCCGAAGTGGTCTAACCTCTAGCCGACATTTAGCCCTGATTACGCCTCGGTAAGGGTTCTCAAAAAACCCGTGACCGTAAGCCTTCCTGGGTTACTATGGCGGGCGGGAAATTGAATGTTGTTCAGGGCTAAAAAACAAGGCAAAGATTGATCATATGAGCAATTCTCCTCTGGAACTCAGCGGCAAAGTTGCGGTGGTTATAGGAGGCACTTCCGGAATCGGCCGCGCCATCGCTCGTGGACTCGCTGAAGCCGGAGCAGACGTTGTCCCAACATCCCGCAGGATGGAACAGGTCGAAGCCGCTGCCACTGAGATCGAAGAGCGCGGGCAGCGAACCCTGCGCATCAACTCAGACGTGTCTGATAGAGCTTCTTTGCAGCGTGTGCTGGACGAGAGCATTAAGGCTTTTGGTAAGGTCGATATTCTGGTTAATTCCGCGGGGCGTACCAAGCGTGCCCCTACGCTCGATTTTTCGGAAGGGGATTGGAACGACATTCTCGAGACTAATTTGATGGGCACTCTGCGCGCTTGCCAGGTCTTTGGTCGACATATGCTCGAGCGTGAGTACGGCAGCATCATCAACATTGCTTCGCTCTCAACGTTTGTCGCGCTATACGAGGTGGCTGCTTATTGCGCCAGCAAGGCCGCGGTTGCCTCGTTGACGAAATCGCTGGCGATTGAATGGTCTCAGCGCGGTGTCAGGGTCAACGCGATTGCGCCAGGCGTCTTTCGTACGGCACTAAACCAAAAACTATTGGATGAGACAGAACGTGGACGAGAATTTTTGTTACGCACTCCCATGCGCCGGTTTGGAAATGTTGAAGAGTTGGCAGGTGCCGCCGTATTTCTGGCGTCTGATGCCGCCAGCTTTGTAAACGGCGAAATCATAACGGTTGATGGCGGTTTTCTGGCGAGTGGGGTTAATCAATAGTCTGTTTCTGTAGGCAGGAAACAAAAATGAACGATGCCAGCGAGATAATCGAAGCGGCAGCTCTCCCAGAATCAGAATCTGAAATCGACCCGCCACAGATCGCGGGCGCTAGTGTGATTGGCTCGGCGGCTGCAGCCGTCGAGAGTGTCAGCGCCCGAATTGGCCACTACCGTTGGGTCATCTGCGCACTGCTGTTCTTTGCCACGACGATCAACTACATCGATCGCCAGGTCCTGGGAATCCTCGCGACCGACCAAACGTTCAAGACTGCCATCGGCTGGAACGAAGCGCAGTATGGCTATGTCAACACGGCGTTTCAAGGTGCTTACGCAGTCGGCCTGCTCGTGGTTGGACGATTGATGGACAGGTTTGGCACTCGCAAAGGATTCTCGTTCGCTATTGTTTTTTGGTCGGTCGCTGCGATGTGTCATGCCTTGGCTCGTTCTGCCCTTGGCTTTGGCGCGGCGCGATTCGCGCTCGGACTTGGAGAGGCAGGTAATTTTCCAGCTTCGATTAAAACGGTGGCTGAATGGTTTCCAAAAAAAGAACGTGCCCTCGCCACTGGTATTTTCAATAGCGGGTCAAATATCGGTGCAATTGTCGCACCGCTCGTGGTTCCATTTATCGCCGTCAACTATGGCTGGCAGTGGGCTTTCATTATCACAGGCACGCTGGGTTTCGTGTGGTTGATCTTCTGGCAGTTGACCTATCGTCGGCCGGAGGAACATCCCAAGCTCGAAGCTTCGGAACTAGCTCATATTCAATCGGACCCGGCTGAACCTACGACCAGGATCCCATGGGCTAGCCTCCTTCCCCACCGGCAAACATGGGCTTTTGCAATCGGCAAGTTCCTCACTGATCCAATCTGGTGGGTTTACCTTTTCTGGTTACCGAAGTTTCTAAATACGAGCTACGGATTGAACATCACTCAAATTGGATTACCGCTGGTGGTGATCTATGTTACGGCAGACGTCGGTTCGATTGGAGGCGGTTGGCTTTCGTCATCGTTGATCAAGCGCGGCTGGACAGTCAACAAAGCGCGCAAGCTGGCAATGCTCATTTGCGCGCTGGCCGTCGTGCCAATCATGTTTGCCGCTCACGCATCGAACCTTTGGGTTGCAGTGGCTTTGGTTTCACTGGCGGCGGCGGCCCACCAGGGCTGGAGCGCCAACATCTTTACGATGACGTCAGATATGTTTCCTCGCCGAGCAGTTGGCTCTGTCGTCGGCATTGGAGGCATGGCTGGTTCAATAGGCGGAATGCTCATCGCGACGACTGTCGGATTGATTCTGCAATACACCGGCTCGTATCTCCCGATCTTCATTATGGCAGGCAGCGCTTATCTCGTGGCGCTCGCCATCATTCAGTTCCTCGTGCCGCGACTTGAGCCAGCCAATATCGACAACGTCGCAAGCTGATCGAACCAATGGCAAACCTGCTCGATCTAAAACCAAAAGAAGATTGTTGTTGGGACCTGGTGAGTCTCGGCGAGGTAATGCTGCGGCTCGATCCTGGTGACGGTCGCGTACATACGGCGCGCACTTTTCAATGCTGGGAAGGTGGCGGTGAATACAATGTAGCGCGCGGTTTGAAGCGCTGCTTTGGCATGAAGGCAGCCGTTGTTACAGCTCTCGCCGACAATCCCGTGGGACGCCTTGTGCAGGATTTGATCTACCAGGGCGGTGTCGACCAATCACATATCAAGTGGGTGAAGTATGACGGCGTGGGGCGTAAGGTTCGCAATGGTTTGAACTTCACGGAACGGGGTTTTGGGGTGCGCGCGGCGGTCGGTTGTTCGGATCGCGGTCACACAGCGGTCTCGCAACTGACACCTGGTGACATTGATTGGGACCAGATATTTGGGGCTGAAGGTGTGCGCTGGTTCCATACGGGTGGGATCTTTGCGGCTTTGTCAGAAACCACCCCTGAAGTTGCCCTTGAAGCAATGAGCGCCGCTAAGAGGAATGGCACAATCGTCTCGTATGATCTCAACTATCGAGAATCACTGTGGCAGTCGATTGGCGGCCAACAACGAGCGGTGGCCGTTAATCGCGAGTTGGCTCCGCTGGTGGATGTGATGATTGGAAATGAGGAAGACTTCACAGCCGCGCTCGGCTTTGAAGTAGAAGGCCAGGATGAGCACCACTCGAAGCTGGAAATTAAGAATTTCTTGCGTATGATTGAGCGCGCGACCGCAGAGTTTCCAAACTTCAGGATCGTGGCGACGACCCTGCGAAACGCCAGGACGGCAACCGTGAACGATTGGGGAGCAGTCTGTTATGCCGCAGGCAAGCTTTACCACGCACCCATCAGAGAAAATCTGGAGATATTCGATCGCGTTGGAGGCGGCGACTCATTCGCTTCGGGTTTGATCTACGGTTTGCTAACAGAACGTGGGCCACAATGGGCGGTGGAATGTGGAGCAGCTCATGGTGCGCTCGCGATGACAACGCCGGGCGACACGACAATGGCGACGCTCGCAGAAGTTGAACGCGTCATGAAGGGCGGCACAGCGCGCGTCGCTAGATAAGGCATTTGCGATTTTTGATTGCCGATTGCCGATAGAAATCATTTAGTAAGTGGAGACCATCCACCAAAATTGAATTGCACAACCTAACTCGAAGGGCACATCCCGAACCAGGGGCAGAGCCCAAGCGGTTCTTGCAACTGACCGGCGGGGCAAAAGCCACCGCCTCACATCAGGCGGCAAAGCCGACTATTCAGTTGAGTCAAGGTTCTAATGATGGATGTAGCGAATTCTAATGATGGATGTAGCGAATTACGCCCCAAGGGCAACGCAAATTGGCAATCGGAAATCGCAAATCAGAAATCAAAAATCTCAAGATGAATAAATCAGACGTCATCCAACAGATTAAAGAAACCGGCATTGTTCCTGTCGTGCGTGCTGGATCAGCTGACGAAGCCATGCGTGCTATCGATGCCATTCGCAAAGGCGGCGTCTCCGTGCTGGAGATTACGATGACTGTGCCGGGAGCGCTCGGCGCGATCGAGAAGGTGGCAGCGCGTTATGGAGCGGAAGCCCTGGTCGGCGCTGGCACAGTGCTCGACGCAGAAACGGCCCGCGCCTGCATCCTCGCTGGCGCGCAGTTCATCGTTAGCACATCTCTCGATCTGAAAACTATTGCCTGCTGCCGGCGCTACGGTATTGCTGTATTGCCGGGAGCACTCACACCAACCGAAGTGGTCCAAGCCTGGAGTGCAGGTGCTGATTTTGTGAAGGTTTTTCCAGCAGGTGCTTTAGGAGGCGCGAGCTACATTAGGGCCCTCAAAGCACCCCTCCCGCAAATTGAACTTGTGCCAACAGGTGGAGTGTCGCTTAAGACTGCCGCCGATTTCATCAAGGCTGGGGCCAGCGCGTTAGGCGTGGGAGCAGACCTGGTAGATATCAAAGCTCTTCGCGAAGGTCAAGATGGTGTTATTACAGAAAGAGCACGTCAGTTCGTTGAGATCGTGCGAGAGGCGCGAACGGCTCAGTAGTCAGTGGTCAGTAGTCAGTGGTAGCTCGACACAACGAACCACGGACTACGGACCACGGACTGCTGACTACTGACTAGTCCCCTTCCAACTCTTGCGCTCTCTGGGCCAACACCAAATGATCGCGCATCGCATTTCGCGCAGATTCCGGATTCCGCGCCCGGATCGCTCGATAAATACTGCGGTGCATCTCTGCAGACTCTTTAAGGTCTCTTGCCCGTCTGACAGTTTTGCTTCGCACCTCAAAAAGAATTGTTGCGACCATGTTCATCAGTGCCGTAAGAATTCGGTTGCCGGATGCGGCCGCGACCGTCTGATGAAAGTGCATGTCGTGAACCAAAAACTGTTCCGGTTCATCAAGCGAAGCAAACATTCCCATCAGCTCCTCCGACATTGAGGCCAATTGATCGCTCGTGGCGCGCTCCGCAGCGAGGCCCGCGATCGCCATTTCCAGTGATCGTCGAGCTTCAAACATTTCCGCGGGAGCAAACCTCTGCAGTGCGGCCATCAAACGGAGAGGACTGCTATCGAGCTCCGGCGGTCCTTCAGCTTGCACTACAAATGTTCCAGCCCCACGTCGTGGTTGGAGTACGCCGACGGCAGCCAATGAGCTTATTCCTGCGCGCAAGGTCGGCCGGCTAACACCGAGCAGCTTCGCGAGATCTCGCTCGGGTGGCAGGCGATCCCCCGGGCGCAACTCACCACTGTGAATCATCTCTCGAAGCTGAGAGACGACTTCCTCAAAGCTCGTGCCCTGCCGCTCTGCGTCTATCGTCTTAAAAATGCTTGCGTCCAAATCGCTCATGCGCTTGCTAGTATAGCGCTTTAGACATACAGATCTCACTTATGCTCAGGAGTACGACGGAACCTCAACGCCAGTTACCGAAACTTGGCTATATTCTCACACGTCTAGTTGGACTCAAATTACTGGCCCGACCTCGGCGTTACGGTCGAACACTTTGGTTCCGGTGAGGGCGTCAATGCTTTTCAGCAACAGAGCAAATAGGAGGCGTACCGAGCGCCAACATACTTGTCGGAGGGTTGGATGAGGTCTTCATCCGAACTGTGATCTGTGTGACGCTGTGCTCGCTTCCGACTCGTGCTTTTCAAAGTAAGTCCAACCGTGCGATCAGCCCACCTCAAAAGCCGTTAGGCATCCAAGTGCCCATTGGGATCGGTGAGTCTCTCTGGCGAAAACGAATTCCTCGAAATAATCCGTTGTCAACCGGCAAAGTAGCGTTGGGACGAGCCCTTTATTTTGATAAACGGCTTTCAATTAACGGTACATTAAGCTGCGCCACCTGCCATGATCCGGCGAACACTTTCACTGATCACAATGTGGTAGCGCTTGGCGCATTTGGTAGGGCCGGGACGCGAAATGCGCCTACGATTCTAAATGCGATGTTTAGCGAGCGACTCTTCTGGGATGGGCGCGCGGGATCGCTTGAGGAACAAGCAAAACAACCTCTGACGAACGAGTTTGAAATGGGAATGGGCAGCTACGATGCGGTCGTTGAGCGTTTGATAGCCATTCCTCAATATCGGAGGTCTTTTCGACTCGCTTTCAAGAACGAAGGAATAACGATCTATCACATAAGATGGAGCAAGACAATCTACTCTTTCCGACTCTTAGCGGCCCATCCACCCGCCGTCGACCACCAGGATGTGACCATTGACGTAGTCGCTTGCGGGTGAGGAAAGAAATACGGCCGCGCCAGCCAGGTCTTCGGGTTCGCCCCAACGTGCGGCTGGAATACGTTCGAGTATTTGGCGATTGCGGGTCTCGTCAGCCTGTAGTGCCGCGGTATTGGTCGTGCGCATGTAACCAGGCGCAATTGCGTTGACGTTGATCTTATGTTTCGCCCATTCGTTCGCCAGGGCCTTGGTCAACTGCGCCACGCCACCTTTCGCCGCGGCATAGGCGGGCACAGTGATACCGCCTTGAAATGAAAGCAGGGACGCGATGTTTACGATTTTTCCCCCGCGCTCGCTTTCGATCATGTGCTTGCCTGCGAGTTGTGACAAACGAAAGACGCTCGAGAGATTGACTTCGATTACCACGGCCCAGTCCTCTTCTGTGTAATCGACCGCGGAAGCACGACGGATAGTGCCGGCATTGTTGACGAGAATATCGAGGCGACCAAAGTGACCGAGCGTTTCAGCAATCAGGACTTTTGCAGTTTCCCGTTGGCCCAGATCGCCCGTAAGCGGATGAGCCACGCCACCTGAACTTCGAATCTTCTTGCAAGTCTCTTCAGGCGAGCGCGTATTGCCATGACAACCAACCTGCGCACCTGCTTCTGCCAATGCGATTGCGATCGCCGCACCCAGGCCGGCCGACGCACCCGTGACCAACGCCACTCGATCGTCCAGGCGAAATTTGTCTGAGCTCATGTCCTTCATGGTTGTGAGAACCATCAACCGTAGAGACTCTGCGCAAACTTAGAAACACCACCCACGGCAGTGGTGGGTGTGTAATAACTTGTTTTGTAGTGTCATGAGTCCAGCACCGCAACGCGGTAGCGTCGGGTCAACCACGCATTCTCGAATCGCCGCTGTATAAGGTTACTACAGGTATTGACCTCATTGCCCGTAGGTGTGTGATTGTGCATGATCGACCCGACGCTACCGCGTTACGGTACCGACCTCATTGCCACTGGGTTGCCGTTGAGAAAGTCTTCACGTAAGGGTGAAAAGATGTCAATCAACACTACCTCTTCATCCATCATCGTCGCGCCGTGCCAGCAATTGGAAGGAAAGTGCAAGACGTCGCCGGCTGAGGCTATCTGCTCCTTTCCTTCGATAAAGAACCGCACTCGCCCCCGCTCGACGATTGTCATCTGCTCGTGGGGATGATCATGTTCAGGGGTTACCAGGAAGGGCGCAAAACGAAACCTGCAGATCATCATCCGGTTACCAACAAGCATTTGTCGTTCGATACCAGGACCGGTACGCTCGACAGGAATGTTGGACCAGTTCAAGTGCTGCGCGGTTCCATTGCCAGCGACGCGCGCTGCTTGATTGCGTTCGTCTGGGGAAGTCGTAGACATTTTTGCTTTCCTCTATTTTGCCGCTACTGCCTCGAGTCCTGAACCACCTGGAGCAAACTCCGGCTGCACATTGACCACGCCGAATTGTCTGTCTTCGCCTTCCTTGATCGCGGCCATCATCCAGAGGAAATTGATCTGCCCCCCGGGCGCAGCCACGTTCGGGTGATAACCCTTCGGCATCAACACACAATCGCCCTCACGCACAACCTGTATGAGCTCCGGCGCGTTCGGATTTGTGTAAACGAATTGCACGCCAAAAGAAGGCGCAGGCATGTCGATGAAGAGATAAGCCTCTTCCAGCATGTGCGAGTGTTCGTGCGGCGGCCAGGAAGTCCAATTCCCAGGTGTTGAGAAGGTAACTCCAGCCATGATTCTCCCCGCATCGACGTTTGCGCCGATCAGGACGTTCAAATCGCGTTCGGCGGGAGGCTTGCCGGCGATGAGATGCAGTTTCGGATTCTGCCGCACCTCTTTATAGGAAACGAACTTTACCGGATAGCGCTGCGATACAGGCGCAGAGACTTCCGCCAGATCACAACCTTCCGGGCCATTCGGTTTCACTTCAATCTGAGAATCCCGTGGAATGTAAACCGAATCATAGCGGTCCAGCTCGAATGATTGCCCGTTAGTACCCACGGTCGCGCTGCCGTCCAAACAGATGAGCCCGGTTTCGTGATCGTTGTTGGCAAAGCTCACCGGAGCATCTCCAACTCCGAGTGTAATTCTTCCGTAATGCAGGTAGCGTGCAGCGGTCGCCCCCGGTGCTACGGCGGTCCGCCGGCCCTTACCCTCATGGGTGGCGGGCACGAAGCATGTCTCCTGCGTGATGTTATTAAGAGCAGGTTCCTGAGCCATATGAAATTCTCCTTTTTGATAGCTTAGTAAACATTAATGCGTTGATACTGTATCCGGACTAACCGTTAATGCCAGACGGGTGTGCAACGGCTTATTGGGTTGCACGACGCGCAAGTTAGTCGCCTCGAACATGAGGTGCAGCGGAATTGCACCGTGCACACCCCGCCCGAGCGGGCTATTACCAGTGGCAAAAATGCGGGTTGTGATCGGGAAAGTAGCCGCGAGCATTTTCACCTCCAAACTTCCCTCATTTGAAGTAAAGAGATCAGCTCGCACATTCTCAACCAATCTGGTTTCGACGTTCGCGTATGTCGTAGGTACGGCCAACCACCAACGATGGATCTCGAGTGGTTGCTTCGCACTCAAAGTCTCTTCACGTACTAATGTGTCCTTCTCAATCCGCCATACGACTTCACTCGATAATCCCACGTCGATCAATTCACCGGGTTTACTCCCGACCACGGCCCAGCGATTCCAGCGAACCCGAAGCATCTGGCCATCGCTGGAAGGGTCGATCGCATCTGCTCCATCGGTGGCCACGATCACGCGGCCATCGGCTAACTGGATGTACGGAGTTAAAGCTGGGAAGGTCTGTTCAACCGGAGCAGTAAAGCCTTGCAGCCCGTGGGGCGATGGCAAGTAATCTGCAACTCCTGGCTTGGTACCGGTCGTGATCGGAAGAGCAAAACGCAACGCGCCTTGTCTCACGACCCAAACACCGGCTGACCGTTCCGGGTTTTGTCTGAAGAACTCAAAACGAGCGACAGGCGGCAACGCGGGCACGGCAGGAAACGTTTTGATCCCTTCTCGCTCGAGCACATCCATGAAGGCAGTGTGCGAGTTGGCGAGTTTGCCAAAAAGACTCGTGGTCTGTTGCCATTCGCGTTGCCGGGTAATGTATGAATAGTTTCCCCGGCCGAAAGCGAATATCGAGAGCAGGTGAGTCTCGTCGTTATAGTCATGCCGAAGGTAACGCCAGGCTTGATAGTAGAGCGCGGCGATATCGCTAAGAGGCGCCGGTCGAAACTCCGGATGCGTCGCAAGAAAGCTGGCGATCTCGGGGGTATCGAGATAACTTACAACACCCTGACTACGTCCCCAGTTGTACCCGTACCCGTCTTCTGACACCAGGTCCCACCACAGCCGCATCTGTCTCTTCAACGATGGTCCTAGTTTTTCCAGGATGTCCTTACGGCCAACAGTTTCCGCTGCTTCGTAAATATAACGCGCATACTCGTTGGAATAGCGATCATAACGACCAGTCGGTAGCGCATCGTCGGAATAGAGGGCGCCACTGGTAAACTGAATTGCAGCACGATCCATCAACTTATCGACGAACGCTCGATCGTTGGCAATCCCAAGTTGATAGTCAGCGCTGGCAATGCGCGCTGCCACACCAAAATAGTTCTCGGGTAAATTAATGACGTGATTTGTGCGCGGGTCGTAGAAGCGCTCGGGATTGAGCAGCTCACGCCACTCTGATTGTTCTTCCGGAGACAGACTCTGCCAAAGCGCGTTGGTCTTCAGGTCAAGCCCAAAATTACGTAGCGCCTGGGCCGAATAGAGTTGAGAAAAGGTTTTGCTGCCTGCCTTCGCTTCGATGAGACCGATCTGGCCCACCAACTTTGCCAAATCACGCCCGGCCAACTCACGCTGACCGGTGGTGTTTGCGTAGCGTGCCAGCGCATACATGAAAGTGCCCCAGGAAAATTCTCCATTTGTCGGCGTGCCAACCACGCGAGCAGGCGGGGGTTGCAGGGTCTTGATATCCGCAAGATGGGCACTCAGTTCTTTAGCAAGAAAGTCATTAACTTCCTTGCGCAATTCCGCGGCCGTCACCGTTTTAGTGGTGGCGGCCGCAGACGATTGCGCTACCGCACTGCTTGTGCCGACGATATTTACCAGCGATGCAATAACCAGAAAGAGCGTAACATGCATTGCTCCACTGCTCCTTTGCCTCGCCAACCGGTACGAATTCATGCCCCCTCTGATCAAAACAGTCCTCAGAACTTGAAACTCAAGACGAAAGGTCCTCCAGGTTGGCGTCGCAGGCATGCTGAGTGAAAATACCAAAGGATCGAGTGTCCGCCAACCTGCCCACCTAAAGTGTCTTCCCTCTCTCTAGAAGTTGAGTTTCAGGCCGAATTGAATGTTGCGACCGGGCCCTGTGGTTGTAATCGTGCCAAATCCTGCATTGGTAACGACCGTACTCGGGTTCGGGGGAGGGAGAAGCCTAAAGTTTGCTCGATTGAAGGCATTGAAGAGGTCGGCCTGGAAACGCACATTGACCCTCTCAGTGACGTTGAACTGTTTGCGCAGGGAGAAATCCCAGGTTTGTAGGTTTGGACCCTGAACGTTCCCTACGCCGCTATTTCCCCGACGGGTGGCAGGCGCGGGGGCAAAAGCTGCCGGGTTGATCCAGCCGTTGGGACCGGGACTGGCGAGAAGCACTGGTCCGCCAACATAGTCAGCTCGGCGCGTTCCGATGGCTGTATTAGCCGTGATAGTAAAGTATGCTCCACTTTGGTAACGCGTGATGCCGCTTACTTCCCAGCCCGAGAGCACAGCGCGGCCGACGCCTTTCATCTTGTTAAAGAACGGAAGGCGATAGTCGTAGGTCGTCACGAAGATTTGGCGGCGATCAAACGAGGCCGGACCATAGTTCGAATGACGATTGAATGGATCTTCGCCCACGTCCACGCCGTCGCCGTTGCCGCTGGTGTCCGTTAATGCCTTGGACCATGTATAGCTGGCGGTTAGTTCCAGGTTGCCCTTGCGTTTGGCCGCGTAGAGCTGCAGCCCGTTGTAATTTGAGTTGGCATCCGAAAGACGATAGAGGATCCGAGTATACCCTTTGTAGGGACGCAGGGCATTAGTGTTGGCGTTCGCTCCACCATTTACGGGGAGATTAGCGGTCAGCGCCGCAAAAGACGGTTGGTTGAGGTCGGGTTGGCGTACTAAGTGTCGTCCCTCATTGCCAACGTAGTTTGCCTCGACAAAAAATCCCTTCGGCAATTCCCGTTGAATGCCCAAACTGAAGTTCATCGAATAAGATGGCTTCAAGTCGGGATTGATTGCGTTGATATCACCGAGAAGGGCAGCGGTTGAAGCAGTGCCACCTGATGGATTTGTCAGATTGCCGTTATCAAAATTCGGAGTACTGACAAACGGCGGGACGTTGACCTGCGAAAAGATTAGATTGCCTTCGACTTTATCGTAGAACATGCCAAAGCCACCGCGAATTGAGGTCTTGTCGTCCCCAAAGGGGGCGTAAGCAAAGCCAAAGCGCGGCGCAACGCGGTTGGCCGGTTGGTAAAAACCGCGCGGCGCTCCGGCAGGAATAAGCGCAAGAGCGGCCGCGCTAACGCCGACCCGCCCTTGTTCAGCTGTCGGAATACCACTTCCTGCGCGGATCAGTCCATCGAACCGATTGCCACCTTTGGTCGGATCGATATTGCCATTGGCCAGGACAGTCACTGCCTGGCTTGGATCGTAACGGTTTGGATCGAAGTTCGCGATGTTGTTTGCCTGCGTATAGGTCGGCGTAAAGTGGTAAAAGCGGGCGCCGATCTCGAAGCTGAGATTGCGAGCGGCTTTCCAGTTGTCCGTGACGTACGCTTCGTACTGATTGAAGCGAAAGAATCCGATTGGATCGTTGTCTGCTTCACTGTACGACCGGAAGTTTCCCAGCAACGCATCGGCAAAAGCGTTTCCTGTGCTCCTGGTAGCATTGGTGTTGAAAGCAAGCGAACCGGTGTAATTAGAACGACCGTTTTGATCTTTGCGGTTGCGGACAATCAGCAATCCAGTCTTTAAGGAGTGCTTACCACGAATGATGGTCAGGTTGTCGCTGCCCGCTATGTCCGTCGTTGGCGACAGCAACGATCCCGATGGACCATTGAAGTTAGCCATCGATCCATTGCCGCTGAACGTGGTATTCGGAATGCCGTTGTCAAAACGGCCACCGGAGAAAAGCTGTGGATAGGTAAAACCATACGTGTCGCGCTTCCAGAATTCTCCCACCGGCGGTATGCGTTGACCATTCCACGAAGCATTGATCTTCGCTTCATTGATTAAGGTTGGAGTGATGAGCCAGGTGTAGGAGATCTGATAACTTGATCCCGGACGCAGGCGATTGGTCGGAATAGTCGGGAGCGGCGAAGTAATAAAGGTGCCGAAAGGATCGATCAAATCGTAATGGTCGTGCAGGTAACGGCCATAAATACTATGCTTCTCGTTGAAGCGATAATCGAGCCGTATGTTGTCTTCCCGGTAGTTGAAAGGATTGGGTTGTTGAAACGTAGCGTTGTTCGCCGTCGGCGTGTCAGAGTAAGCAACGGCGAGCTTCTCCATCGCGCTATAGACTGCCGCGATAGCTGCCCCGTTAGGGGTGACACCAACCACTGCGCCGTTTAATCGTAAGTTAGCGAGGTTGCGACCAGGAATTGGTTGTCCTGCAGCAACGACCGCACCAGTCGCGGGATTGATTGCAGTGTAACCAGTTGGCACATTGAGCGCTCCTGAACGCAAGCTGAAATCGCCTAGTCTTTCAGCCCGTGTCGGCATATTCCTCCGAACGGGGGCTGCATCTTGACGGATGTACTTCCACTCCTGGCCCGCAAAGAAGAAGAACTTATCTTTCTTGATCGGGCCGTTGAAATTCCAGCCGAAATTGTTGAACCGCAGTTTCTGTCTTACGGGCGAGAAGAAGCTGCGCGCGTCAAGCTTGTCATTGCGGAGGAACTCGAAGACGCTGCCGTGATAACTATTGCCGCCGCCGCGGGTGACGATGTTGACCGCCGCGCCGGCGTTGCGGCCGTATTCCGCCGAGAAGTTAGACGTTTGGATTTTGACTTCCTGGATAAAGTCAATTCCGACATTGTT
>Ga0070699_100001843_pt1 | contig 19255 bp, 14 predicted proteins | sample KBSK1503metaG_FD_65473 | JGI IMG/M metagenome (GOLD analysis project Ga0070699, IMG submission 65473) | Corn, switchgrass and miscanthus rhizosphere microbial communities from Kellogg Biological Station, Michigan, USA - KBS K1-50-3 metaG | ecosystem: Host-associated > Plants > Roots >... | reverse complement strand
GAGCAGGTGCGGCTCCGGCTTGCGCCCGAACGCTTGAACGGGCTCGGGCGGCGACAGACCCGCAATGCCGACGCCTACGATCTGTATCTCAGGGGACGGTATTTCGGAAACCAGCGGGTGCCTGAGACAAATGCGCGCGCAATTCAGTACTACGAACGCGCGATTGCGCTCGACCCGAACTACGCGCTCGCCTGGTCCGGGATTGCCGATACCTATGCCGCGAGTGCCATCAACGGCGACGCGCCACCGTTAACGGTGGGGCCTCGCGCTCGTGACGCTGCGGCCCGGGCCTTTCAAGCGGCCCCGGACCTCGCAGAGGTGCAGGCCGCCCGAGGATACGTCAGTTTTTCCATTGACTGGGATTGGACGGGTGCAGAGGTGGCGGTGCGACGGGCGATTGCGCTCGATCCTCACTACGCTGTTGCTCACCGCCAGCTCGGTCATCTTCTCTCGCAGATGGGGCGCCACGAGGAGGCACGCGCCGCGATGGACCGCGCACGCGAGCTGGATCCGCTCGAGCCGACGCACCACGCACTGTCTTCGCAAGTCGCTTTTCAGGCCCGCGACTATTCGATGGCGGTCGAACATGCGCGTCAGGCGCTCATTCTGGACTCCGAGTTCTGGATCGCTTACGTTCAGATGGCGCAGGCATACGAACAACTTGGCAAGACCGCAATGGCGTTCGACGCGCTCAGGAACGCGGAACGGCTTTCCGAACGCAACAGCAAATCACTCTCGCTCAGGGGCTATCTCCTGGCAACGTCGGGTCGCGCGAACGAGGCTCGCGAGGTGCTGAAAACGTTGGAAGCGGTGTCGCGCGAGCGGTACGTGCCGCCCTATGCGCTGGCACTCGTGCATGCAGGCCTCGGCGAACGCGACGCGGTCTTCGACTGGCTCGACCGGGCTTACTCCGCGCGCGACGTCCATCTCATCTTTCTGACGGTCGATCCCAAGTGGGACCCCTATCGAGGCGATCCCCGATTCGAGGCGCTTCTCGCGCGCTGTGGCTTCACGCGTAGGGCGAGCCGCGCCGAAACTCCGAGGATTGGGCGGAGCGAGAGCGGGCCCGAGGAGCCAACGCTGGCCGTAAGACGTCTCCCGTGATTACGGTCTGCGAACGAGAACGATCCGAACGATCCGAACGATCCGAACGGTCCGAACGAGTTACAACGTGAGGCGCAGACGATGAAGAAGGGTGAGATGGCGAAGTCGAGAATTTCGCGGCGTGATCTGCTCAAGAAGGCGACCGCCGCTGGCGCTGCGGTCACCGCAGGGTCCTTTGTTTCCTCTCCTGCTGTCGAAGCCCAGGCCGCACGGGTTCCGACGCGCTGGGATCGCGAAGCGGATGTCGTCGTCATCGGGTCGGGCGCGACGGGACTGCCAGCCGCGATCATCGCACGCGAAGCCGGATCGTCGGTCATCATCGTGGAAGCCGAGTCGGATATCGGCGGCCACGCCATCTGCAGCGGCGCCAACATTCCGCTCGGCGGCGGCACGAGCATCCAGAAGAAAGCCGGCATCGAAGACAGCCCCGCCCTCGTGTTCCGCGACTTGACCGATTGGTCGCTCACGGAACCCAACGGCGCCGCCGACTACCGGTTCAACGACCGCGAGATTATCCGCGCATTCGCGGACAATTGCGCGCAGACCTTCGAATTCCTGCTCCAGCACGGCGTCAAGTTCGTCAACGACAAGCCGGATGGGCGCGCGGGCAGTTCCCACGGCAATTCGGTGCCGCGGCAGATGCACGTATGGGTTGGCGACTGGCCGATGGTCCAGACGGGCAAGCCGGCCGATCCGGCCGTACGGGCGATGACGTCGAACGGCAACGGCCTGATGCGTCCGCTCGAAGCGGCGGCGCGCAAGGCCGGCGTCGAGATCCTGCTTCAGCACCGCATGACGGCGATCTACCGGGAGCAGCCGAGATCCGGCCGCGTGCTTGGCATCGCCGTCACGAACAACGGCCGGAACCTGAACATCCGGGCGCGCAAGGCCGTGGTGGTCGGGACCGGTGGCTCATCCGGCAATGTGAATTTCCGTCGGATGTTTGATCCGCGCCTCACGGAGGAATACTGCGGTCTCGCCGGCATGCCCTGGTCCGATCAGGACGCGAGCGGCGAGCTCGCCGCCATGTCGGTCGGCGCATCGCTCTGGGGCGCAAGCAACTACGCGACAGAGATCGGCAGCAATATCACCAAGCCCGGCAAGATCGGCTGCCAGTACGGCTACGTCAATCTCACCTGGATGCCGGGAAGCCGCGTCTTCGACAAGGCGGGCGCAACGGGCTTGCAGGTCACCGATTGGCAGAACGTCATCCTGGTGAACATGCTGGGCAAGCGGTTCTACGACGAGACCGCCGGCGGGTACCCAGGCAATCGATACAACACGATCAATCCGTACTATCCCGAGAGCTACCGCAACGCGAGGAACGTGAAGTTCGACGCGGCCAACCTGATCCCCGCGGCGTTGGCCGGGATCGACGACGGGAAGAACGGCGGCGGCCCCATCTGGGCGATCTTCGACGCCGGTGCGATCGCGCGCGAGAAATGGACGCCGGCGCCGCCCTGGGTCGACATCGGCCAGCGCTTCTTCTTCAGCGCGAATACGGTTGGCGACCTCGCGAAAGCGATCGTCATGAAGCACCAGCGTGTGCCGATGCCGCCCGCGACGCTCGAACAGACGGTGGCCAGGTACAACGGCTTCGTCGATTCCGGCCGTGACGAGGATTTCGACAAGCCCACACCGCGCCATAAGATCGCCACGCCGCCGTTCTACGCCGCCTGGGCGGCGCCCGTCATTCACGACTCGCGGGCGGGTCTGCGAATCAACGTCGACTGCCAGGTCGTGGATATGGATGGCCAGGTCATTCCCGGTCTGTATTGCGGCGGGGAATCAGCGGGAGGCTTTTCCATGCACGGTCTCGCACGCTGCCTATGCCAGGGCTATATCGCGGGCCATCGTGCGCACGCGGAAAAGGCCACCTAGGCACTCACCTCACCTGGACCATGACGTCGATCGCGTGGCGGCGAGGCATGTTGAGATCGGCCCCAGTCTCTTCAAGGCGGATCTGAATCGGGTACGTGCCTGGCTTGAATGTCACGAGACCGATCACCGCGGCTTCGTAACTCGCATCCGGCGTGGTGGTCTGGTCAACACGCAACGCGTGTCCAGCAGGTCCTATATCAGCGCCGACAAAACCGACGAGCACCTCACCGGTGAACGTGTGATTCGGCGTGGGCGGCAGAAAAATCACCAGCGTGGATTCAATACGCTGCTCCCCCACACCGCGCATGATCGCGCAAGGAGACGGCATGTTTGACGCGCACACGATCGGCGGATTGCCACGCTGCGGTCCAACCCGGAGGAGCCAGGAAATCGACTGTCCTCGCGCTGGGGTTGGTACGCGTGGCTGAACGCAGCTCGCAAGGGCACAGACCGCGACGATGCCCGCGATGAGCGCCGCGTCCTTCGTCACCGCAGCGCGGCGCCTTGGTAGATCAGTCCGCTGTCGTCTGAAAAGAGGGTGAATCCACAGGGGTCGGTCGTGTCCTTCACCGAAAACGCATACGTCGTCCCGTCCGTCACGAGCCGCGCCTGCCATCCCTCGGGAGTTGGCACATTCAGCGCGTAAAGTGGACGAAAGGGCGTGCGCCCATTCGCTTCCGCGCTGTTGATCATTCTCGCGACCCGGATGGCGGCACCGCGGCGCTCACGCTCCGCGCTGGCTTCGCCAGATCCGTGCAGGCAGCCTGGCGATGGAGGCTGCTGGGCTCCAGCTGGAATTGCAGCGGCGACAGCGACTGCGAGTGCGGGAATCAATCTCACCATCGGACGCCTCCTGCTTCATATTGGTTCAAGAGGTTCTGGAGAATCGGTATTTCCAGAGTGACGGAATTGGTATATGGAGTAAGTATTCTCCCGACCCGGAAAACAGCCAAGCGTTAACACCGAGTTGGTCTGTGGGGGTTCGCGCGTCTAGCGCGGCAGCGTCCCGCGCCGGACCGAACGAGAACGATCCGAACGCTCCGAACGCTCTGAACGACCCGAACGGGTTACAATCCGCGCGTTCGTCACAAGCCACTGACGGCCGATCCTATAGGAGGTGATGGATGGAGCGTCATCGGAGTGATTCTATGAAAGTGACGGCACAGACCACGTTCGTCGTCTCGATCGTCCTCGTGGCAACCGCACTCGCGACATATCGGCCAGCACTCGCGCAGGCGCCGGCGAAGGTCGCGCCGATGCACGTGCATCACGTTCATCTGAATTCGATGGACCCGAAGGCTGCGGCCGAGTACTACCCGAAGCCGTTTGCGGCCTCGGCGGTCAAGACGACCTTCAATGGCTACGAGGCGGTCAAGAGCGGCAACGTCTATTTGCTTTTCACGAAGGTCAACACGCCGCCACGGAATGAGTTGAACGGACCCCAGACCTCGGTCTGGCATTTTGGATGGAACACACCGGACTCGCGCAAATACAACGAGCGGTTTCGCGCGATGGGTCTGGAGATCGCTCAGATGTGGGACGCCGCCGACGGCAAGCTTGTCGACATGTCGAGCGATACGCTGCCAGGGCTTCCGACGCAGGAGCAGATTCTGGAAATGCGGGCCAAGGGGACGCAGCCGACGCGTCAGGGAGGCTTCGGCTACCTCCGAGGTCCTGATGGCGCGATGATCGAGAACGCACAAGGCGGTCAGGTGGAGCGCTTCAATCACATCCACATGTACCACGAACATCCGCTGTGCGCCATGCAGTGGTATGTCACGCACCTCGGCGCGACCATCCCGCAAGGTCCCGGTGGCGCGCCCGCGGCATCGGCCCCTGCGGACTGCAAACAGCCGTACGCCCCGCCGACATGGCCATCATTTTTCAAGTTTCCCGGCTTTGTTCGCGACCCGTCCGGCGCCGTCCTGTTCGACGACATCTCCATTTCGATCCGGCCGTGGCCGGGCGGCGGGCTCGTCAGCACACGCGGGCATCTCGTCGATCATTGGGCCCTCAGCGTGGCGGACCTCGGACCTGTTGTCGCGCGGCTGGCGAGCGAAGGGGTCAAGTTCCTCGAACAGATCCACCCGTGGGGTAATACGCGGGTTGCCATGATTGAGGGGCCCGATCGAATCGCCATTGAACTCGTCGAGATGAAAGAGTGAGGGAGGCGGTCATGCAGAAGTTCGTGCAGAAGAATGCCCCGCGAATCCTGGCGACGGCGTTCGCCGTCTGGCCCGCGGTCGGTTTGGCTCAGGCACCAAAAGATGGGATCTATATCACCGGCGAAGACGTCAAGGCCGTGCTGAAGTACGCGGTCGACACGAAACGCACGATTCCAGACAACACAATCAGGGTGATTGATATGGGCAACTACCAGCTCGGTGTTGCTGTCATTCATCGCGGGGCAATGGGGGGCGGCGGGAACGCAGCGGCTGGTGGCGGGAATGCCGCCGCGGCGCCGAATCCGCAGCCGGCATGCGGCGAGCAGCGCGCCGGTGCAAAGGGGCCCAACGGGCTCTACCATGACGACACCGCCGAGACCTACGTCGTCATATCAGGGAGCGCGACTCTCATCACGGGCGGTACCGTCGTCAACGGAAGGCGATCTCCCGCCGACAGCGAAGTGACGACAATCCTGAACGGCCCCTCCTGTGGCGGGACGATGGTGGGATACACGAGCCGCCAGATCAAAGAAGGGGACATCATCGTGATTCCTGAACGGGTGCCGCACGGATTTGCGGCGATTCCGGACCACGTCACGTATCTGAGCGTCCGGCCGGATCTGAAAAAAGTGCTTCAGAAGGGATACGTCAATCCGGCGCTGAAAAAGTAAGGTCGCCGCACGGCAAGGAGGCCGACATGTTTCTCATTCGCGACATCATGTATTGCAAGCCCGGGAAAGCGCGTCCGATGGTCGAGAAGTTCCTGGCATTGGCGAAGCTGAGCGACAAAATGGGGTTCGGGTCGATGCGCGTCATGACGGACGTCAGCGCCGAGCGCTATTGGACCGTCGTCTCGGAAATGGAGGTCCCGAGCCTTCAGGAATACACGGAGATGTCCCGAAAGTCGATGGAGATTGCGGAGTTTCAGGAGGCCATGAAGGGCTATCACGATCTCATCGACCAGGGCCGGCGCGAGATTTACATGCTGGAGAAATGAATGCACCGACCTGACGCGATGGCCGCTGTTATCCAGGCCTGTACGCGATTGTTCGGTTGCTTATTTCGTCGACAGCCCCCATCGAAGACCGATTCGAGCCGTTCGGCCGTTCTGAGGAATGGCGTCCTGCCGGTGTTGACTTGATGCGGGGTCGGCGTACTGGGCGTCGAAGACATTTCGCGCCCCGCCGAAAAGCTCCCAGGAGCGACCGAGCGGCTGCACGATGGTGACATTCACGGTTGCTGACGTTGACACCTCTGACGTGGCAAGGGTCTTCCGACTACTGAGATACTGTCCCTCCACGGTGACGAACGACCGACGGGTTGGTCCTGGCACGCTTATTCGGGCCTTGGCCATGTGACGCGGCGAATTCGGAAGCTCGGCACGCGTTTCGTGATCGGCAGCCTTTTGCAGTCCGTAACTGATCAACGCCTGCGATCCTGCCGGGAGGCGCATCTGCGCTTCGACTTCGAGGCCCGTCGCTCGCACATCCTCGTCGTTGACAAATGAGCCGCCCAGCAACGTCGAGTCGTCGGGTATCTGCGTGATCAGCTGTTGGGCGCTGTACCAATACGTCGAAGCCGATGTTCGCAGCCAGTCATGGATATAGCGTTCCCATACGAACTCATGGGTCTTGATCGATTCCGGACGTAGATCGTTGACCCGTTCACCAAAGTAGACGGCGTTCAGCTCGTACGCGTTCGGGGCTCGAAACGCCCCGCCGTACAAGTACTTGAACGATTGCGTCGATGAGGGCAGGACGATCACGGCCGCGCGAGGCGAGGCCCGCAGGAACTCCTGGTAGTGGTCGTAGCGAAGCCCGGCATTGACGATGAACCAGCGCGCGAGCCTGATCTCGTCCTGAACATAGACCGCATGCTGTACCGAGGAGCGCTTGCTGTCGAGCACGACCAGCGGGGGATCGATAAAGCGCGCCATCTGATCCTGACGCATGTTGTCGATGAACTCGACCCCGGCTCTCACCGTCTGCCGGCCGGGGAGGCTGCGACTGAGTCCAGCGCCGATGTTCCACCGTGTCCCGATCACATCATTGCGCCCGACCAGCGTGGGGGCGCGATCCTCCTCGCCCGCAAACGGATAGGTTCCAAAGTAGGAGAACCGGTCGAAGGCAGCCCGAAAAGTCACGCGCGAGCCGCCGAACGAGTGCTCATACTGCCCGTCCACCAGCGTGTGACGATCCGTGGTTTGCTCCCGCGAGGTCTGTTCATTGAACAACGTTCCAAACGAGGCGGTCGGCACGTCGCGCTGCCGGCTTCCATACGCGCCGGTCACGCTCAAGCCCCTGAAAGCCAGACGGCCGTAGAACTGCCTCACGCCTTCGCCGTCCAGAGCTTGCGCGACACCGTTGTTGGTAGCGGGCGCATCGAACGCCGGAAAATAAAGCCGCTGGACTCCGTCGCTGTGTTCGTAGGTACCTGATGCCGCGACATCCACGCCGTTTGCAAGGTGGTGCCCTCCGACGGCCCGAGCCAGTTGGGTCCCCAGCGTGCCCGCCTCGAGCGTAACCGAGCCGCCCTCGAGCGAGGCGCCAGTGCGCGTGATCACATTTACCACCGCGAAGAATGCGCTGTCGCCATAGAGAGACGATGCAGGCCCGCGGATGATTTCGACCCGCTCGAAGATCGCGGGATCGAGACCGAATTCCGCACCGATCTCCGCCTGCCCGAATACGTTGTCGTTCACCCGATGCCCGTTGACCAGCAGCAGAATGCGACTGTTGTAATCGCCCGGCTTGGCGAACCCCCGCGTTCCGAGCAGACTGAAGTTGCGATCGTCAGTCACGTACATCCCACGGACGCCGCGCAGGATGTCGGCGAGCGTGCGATAGCCGTACCGAGCGATCTCGTCCGCGGTGATGAAGGACACGGAGGCCGGCGCCTCGATAACAGGTTGAAGCCGCTCGGACGCGCCGAAGACCTGTCCAGCGTCGAGCTTCATCAGATCCTCGAGGCTGAGATCGGGAAGTGCGGACTGGGCCGAGGCGGGGGACGACACTGCAAGGACGGCGACCAGCAGGATCGCGCCCGCGCCGCCGAAGCCCTGTGACAGCCGAGACCGTCTCACATCAGTCATCGCAGTTTCGCGCTATTGCCGTTTCGCAAGGGCGAGGAGGTTCGAGCTGATCTGGAGCCGCGCGCGCTTCGCGGACCCGAGATCGATGGCGAAGCGCAACCGGCCGCTCTCGAAGAAAAACCGCACGATTCCGCCCAGATCGGTAAATCCCTCGATATCGCTAATCGTGAGCACGGGCACGTCGCGCACTCCGGCGACCAACTGAGTCGCCTGGTCGGCTGTCACTCCCGACACGTAAATGACGTTGCAGACCTGCTGCGAAGCTGCCGCCGGCTCCTTCAACACAGTCACGGCATGGCCTGCGATTAGTCGGCCCTTGACGGCTCGCTCGAGCGCATCGCCGACGGCGACGTCTCCGAGCACACACATCACCAGAGGCGCCGCGGCCGGCACCACATCAACGGGCCACTCGGTGAACTTCGCGAAGTTGTAGATGAACACGCCTTTCAGCGCCGGCTCCGTCACATCCTGTGCGGACACCGGGGTCTGCACGATGAGAACAAGGGCGAGCGCGATGCGCGCAATGTGAACGGGAATCGAGGAATCAGGCAAGATTCGGCAACGTTGCAGCGGTTTACAGAATTCAGCATGTCAAAAGACAATGCGCGTATCTGTTCTATTTTGAACACTGCGTTTACTGCCGGAGAATCGATCTTCTGAAGATCGGTTACGTCAATCCGGCGTTGAAGCAAAGTACGTCGCCGAGAAGGAAGGCAATGCGCACGCGCGAGACGTAAGCCCGCTCAAGGAGAGGACGGCGGAGCCATGCCGTCCTCCACGGGGCGAGGCCGACTCGGCAATTAGGCCTGACCCCTCTCTCGGCCCGCCTGATGGATCGTGACGTGGCATCGCGTCTGCGTAGCCACGACATGGAGGCAAGCGAACTCGACGGTACCGCCGAACGCCTGCACGACTAGGCAAAGGGCGCCGGGCACGTCAGTCGCAACGATGGGGGCAATGATGTCAGAAATGCTGCGCACGTTTGATGAACCGATACTCGACGATTCCGGCACGTATAACGCCCGCGTGATTGGCCGGCTGGCGAACGACGGCATGTGGGAAGGCTGGCTGGAGTTCGTTCCCGTCGACGGACGGAGTGCCGATACGCTGTTGACCTCTCCCGTAGAGTCGCGACAGCCAGAACGCGAGCACCTCGCGTACTGGGCGTCGGGCCTCAGCGTTGTGTATGCGGAGGGAGCGCTGCAGCGGGCGCGTAGACCGCTTACCATTCGAACCCGCGTCGTCGAAACACCGGCGTCAGATGCGCCGGCGCCACGCTTCGTGACCGTGGGACCGCGCGCAGCGGGCCCCGAACCCGTGCTCGACCCATTTGAGGTTGGATCGCACAGCCTCGATATCCTCGCTCAGGAACTTCACGCGCTCGGGCGCGCGCGCCTCCTGAACATCATCGCGGCTTACGATTTGAATTCAGGCGGTCCGGATCTTCAGCAGTTCACTGACGCCCAGTTGATCACGCTCATCGTCGTCGCCGTGGAAACACGACTGCTTCGTCGCTAGTCGCATAACGGTCTCGACCGACGCCGCGTTGAGAGGCACGACGCGTTGGCGCGCCCTGACGTCGCAGCGCTGACGCGTGCCTGCCGAGGACCGCGCGTCGAAGCCCGCCGGCCTGACACTCACGCGAGGTACTTCACAATCATGGCGGTCACGTCGTCGTTCTGCACCGCGCCCTGGGTGAACTGCCGAACGGCGCCAAGCAGGGTCTGGAGCAGAGCATCGGTCGATTCGGAACCAGTCGACTCGATTACAGCTTGGATGCGGGCCTCGCCGAATTCCTCCCCGGAGGCGCTGAGCGCCTCGGAGACGCCATCGCTGAACACCGTCAGCAGGTCGCCTTTCGCGAGCTGCACCGTCTCCTGATCGTAGACGGCGTGTGGAAACAGGCCGACGATCATGCCGCCGGTTTCGAGCCTGCGCACAATCCCGCCGGACAGAAGGAGCGGTGGATTATGTCCGGCGTTGCAGTAGGTCAGTCGACCGTCGGGCGTGATGACGCCGAAGAAGATCGTTGCGAAACGCGACTCGACGCCGCGCGCGATCAGCGCACGGTTCACGCGCCGGAGAGTTTCGCTCGGCTCGACAACCGCGAACGCCTGCGCGGCGAAGATGCCCTGCAGCACCGCGGTGAGCAGCGCGGCTGGCGGACCTTTACCTGATACGTCGCCCAACGCAAAGCCGAAGCTGCCGTCAGGCAGGTCGAGATACTCGAAGAAATCACCGCCAATCGCGCGGCAGGGGATGGACGCGCCCATCGCCTCGCCGAATCCAACGCTCTTCCTCGATTGCGGCAGGAGCGACTGCTGGATCTGCGACGCGATGCGCAGCTCTTCGTCCATGCGCGCTTTCTCGCTCGCCTCGCGGTACAGGCGCGCGTTCTCGATGGCGACGGCCGCTTCGGCGGCGAGCGTCTCCAGCGCCGTGCGGGCGGTTTCGGACATCAACGTGCCCTTTTCCCGACTGTCGAGATACAGGACGCCGATCGCCCGCGGTTCGGCGGTCGTCTGCGGCGAATCGACGTAGTGCACGAGGCGCAAGGGCACGCACATCACATGGCGGATGCCGAGTGCGACCGTGCCGCCGTGAGACTGGGCGAGACCGCCGTCCCGAAGATCCGCGACGATACGGGGCTGGCCGCTCGCGAAGACCTGCTCGGGAATCTTCCGGCTCGTCTCGAACCGCGAGCCCGACAGCGAGACCTTGCCTTGCAGCCGAGCGAGCTTCAACTCGAGTTCACCCGCCTGGTTGGCGAGCATGATGAAGCCGCGCTCGGCGCCGGTGACGGCAATCGCCGCGTCCATGACGAGCAACAACACTTCGTCAAGCACCCGCGAGCTTCCGAGTGCCCGCAGCGCGTCAAGCAGCGCCGCGACCTGCCGGAAACCGACGGCGGCCACGACGCTTGAGGGGAGGTCCCCGACCGACGTGTTGTCGAGCCGGAAGATCAGCTCGGCGCCGGCCGCTCGTCCGATGCGGATGCGGTCACCATTCGCCAGTCGCTGCTCGGTGATGGCCGAGCCGTTTACCATCGTCCCGCTGCGCGAGCCGCGATCACGAATCGCATAGCGTCCGTCGACCTCGAAAATCTCGGCGTGGTCGCGCGAGACATCGGTGCCGCTCAGAATCAAGTCATTGGACGACCGTCGTCCTATGGCGAACGGCATCTTGCCGATGACGACAACACGGCGACCGAGCGCGTCGATGACCTCGAGCTGTGGGTCCGTCATGAGTACGGGGCGAAGTTCCAGACGCGCTCAGTCGACGGGCGTCTTGCGGTTGATCGTTTTGGCCAGCACGATTTCAGTGCCTCCGGCAGGAAGGTGGTGCACCTGGACGTCGTCCATCAACGCACGCATCAGGAAAATCCCGCGTCCGCTCGTTTCCGAGATATTTTCGGGCGCAAGCGGATCCGGAACGCCCGTCATGTCGAACCCGCTGCCCTCATCGCGTACCCGAACAACCACCCGGGGCTGCGGGGGGTCAACCCAGGCGGCGAACTCGACGCGTGTCCGCTTGCGGACGTCATTGCCGTTGCCGTGCTTCATCGCATTGACCACGGCTTCGCGCACGGCTATTCCGAGGCAATGCGCCCCGTCCTCGTCGAGGCCTGCAATTTGTGCGAATTGCTCGCTAAGAAGATCGACGACCTTCAGCATCTCGAACGTGCTCGGAATCTCGAGGAGGACGCTCTTGGCCGTCTCTGACGTGGACGCACCGCGATCCGTCAAGACCGACACATCATAGCTGACTCTTGGTATGATCCCCCTCCACTAGGAACGTGATGTCATATGCCGGTAGGTTGAGGAGGGTGTGATGGTCATCGAGGAGCGTGCGGTCGGCGGCGTGGCGATTCTGGATCTCAGTGGAAAGCTCGCGCTGGGCGACGGTGACGGACTGCTGAAGGACAAGGTGAACAGCCTCGTTCACCAGGGCTTGAAGGAGATTGCGTTGAACCTGGGCGGCCTCTCTTACATGGACAGCGCCGGCCTGGGAGAATTGATTTCGGTGCACAGTACGGCGACGAGGGCCGGCGGGCACATCAAGATCTTCAACCTGACCAAGCGTGTCTCCGATCTGCTCGCCATCACAAAGGTGCTGACGGTGTTCGACGTGTTCGAATCGGAGCAGGAGACGCTCAACAGCTTCCCATCGACTGCCAGCTAACGCACCTCATTCGAGTTCGCGTCCCGACGCATTCCCGAGAGTCCGGCGACATTCAGAACGCCATCGCCGCGATGCGTCGTGTCCAGGGATCGCGCCATTCTTGTCCGATAGCACACTTTCATGGTCGCGGCGCACGCGCGCCAGGAAGTCTGCGTTCTGGATGAATATCTGAACGACTCCAATTACACGAAAATGCCCTTGCCGTCTCAGCTTGGCGCTGACAAGATGCCCGTCTGTGCAAATGAACGGTCACAAGAAGACTCGGTTGTTCGGTGACGTGCAGGATCTCAACGGCGAAGGTGACCCTTGCGATGAAACAGTTAAGACAGTTAAGAAAGTGGGCTGCGCTTTGTTCTCTCGGTTTCGTTTTGCTGTTCACACATCCGGGGCAGGGAGCCGCTATCACTGAGCCCTTCACGTTCTTCACGAACATTTTCCTCACCGGCGATTACGTGATCTTTGGAGGACCGATGAACGGTCCAAGCCAAGGCGGTTTTACAAAGACCACGATCACGATTCCTGCGGGCACGGTGCCGCCGAATGCGACCGCCGTGGCCGCCTACCTCTACTGGGGCGCGGTGGTGGCCAAGAGCGATCTCACCGCCGGCAAAGACGCGTTCTTCAGGGCTGGCGGGGATACGACAGACCACGATATTAGATCCCTCACGAGAATCATCAATCCAAGCGGAAGCTCGCCGTGCTCGAGCGGCGGCGGCGCCACGGGCGGCGGTAGTCTTGCCCACCAATTCGTAATGCACAGCGCGGATGTGCTCCGATTCTTGAAGATTGGCGATGACGGAAGGTTCATCCTCAACAACGGGTACGTGGTAACGCTCCGAAATGACGCCGGCAACGCTGTCCATCCGCTTGGCGCCAGTCTCCTGCTCGTTTTCCGCGATGTCGCCGAGCCGTCTCTCTCGGCGACTGCGATCTACGAGGGCGGCGTCCAGTTCGCTCAGGGCAGCGATCTGATAACCCAGACGCTAGGGGGGATCACGCAGGCCTCCAGCGTGAGTCCAAAAGGCAAGATGAGCATGATTTTTGGCGACGGCCAGTCAGGTTTTTCCGAAAACCTGCGGCTGAACGGGCAACTCCACGTCAATCCCTTTGTCAACGGATGGGACAACCCGACGTATACAACGGAGGCTGGAGACTTCTCACTGCCCGCAGACGCCACTTCGGCAACGGTCACGATCGATCGCGAGGGCTTTTCAAATTTCGACTGTCTGTCCGGCGGCGTGTTCATCTTCAAAGCAAGCCTCGACGACGCCGATAACGACGGCCTGCCGGACCCTGTGGAGGACAGCAGCACCGATCCAACGACACTCCAGCCCTGGGCGCTTCCGAATGGCGAGGCGTTGCCGGACATCCACGCGATGTGTTCAACCCCTGCCAGGCTGACGTGCTCAACCGCTCCGGACCTTTTCGTCGAAGTCGGGGCGATGTTCACTCACGGCCCTTCGACTACTCCAGGCCCTCCGGCGATTTACGGATCCGGCGAGAGCGCCGTCACGGATTACGACGGACACGATCATACGCCCCCGCCAACGGTCTTCAAGAGAGTGGGCGACACGCTTTCCGCTCAGGGGATCAAGGTGCACTTCGACGTCGGAGACGTCGGAACAGGTTTCGGACAATATCCGTCGGGCACGGTTGCCGAACCGTACTTGATCCGCGACACACTCACGAAGGACCTGGCGCGCGGTGGCGAGCGCATTGAGGAAAAGCGATGTGTTCCGACAGCCACTTTGACGTGCCAGTTTCCAGACTATCCGGGCACGGTGAGCTTCGATTTCGGCGCTGCCATGTTGAGAGATGCGCCAGTTAACGCCGACGGCACAGAGTTCCTCAGTTGGGACGAAGAATACAAATGTCGAACGGGTGAAACGGCGAACTGCAGGAGACGATTCGATGCCGGAAGGAACGGTTTTTTCCACTGGGGGCTATACGCCCACCGGCGCGCCAAGCCGAAATCCTCCGACCCGACGGATCCGGACTTCCATGTGCCAGGAAGCAGCTCGGGCGCCGCTCACCTGCCCGGTGATCTCTACATGGTGACGCTCGGCGGCTGGGGAGACGGGTTCGTCGGACCGGAGGACGTCGTGGCCTATACCACCGCGCACGAACTCGGTCACAACCTCTACCGCGGACATAGGGGAGATCCGTTCACCGGGCTCGAATTCAACTGCAACACGCAGTATCTGAGCGTGATGAATTGGATGCACCAAGTAGAGGGGTTGCTGGACGCGAATGGTGTTCCGCAACTCGATTTCTCCGGACAAGCGTTACCAGATTTCAACGAAAGTAGCCTGCCTCGAGGTCTGGGCCCTCTGCCCGGTCAAGTTACCCCGTACCGTGCCAGCTGGTACGCGCCGAGAGCGGGTGTTCACCAAAGTCTCGAAACGACCGCCGCGAAAAGACACTGTGATGGCTCGCCATTGACCCAGGCCGAGAAGGACGAGAACGACGCCGGTCGTGGCTTTGTGCGCGTCAACGGGACCGGTGTCACACCCCCAATCGACTGGAATGGGGACCTGATTGTGAATGACTTCCCGTTGAAGGCGCAGGACGTCACGTTCAATGGGCCCGAACGCACGGACGGCCCGCCTTATGGCGCCTTCAACGTCTTGAATGGGGCTGCGGACTGGCCGGTGATCAAGAGCATCGGCCTGCGCCAGGTCGGCAGCGGGCGTAGCATGGCGTTATTCTCGTTTGGATTTGATCCAGGAGGGGGATTCGACCCAGGGGGCGGATTTGATCCTGGAGGGGGATTCGATCCGGGAGGGGGATTCGACCCAGGGGGCGGATTTGATCCGGGAGGGGGATTCGATCCAGGAGGCGGATTTGACCCAGGAGGGGGATTTGACCCGGGAGGCGGATTTGACCCAGGAGGGGGCATCGACCTGACCCTCGAGGAAGCGCTGTCTGTGCCTCATCCTCCGCATACATTCAAGGCGGCGGTGGGGCCGGCGCCGAAAGGTAGCGGGTCCGTCGTGAACCTGAGCTGGAAGAAGCCGATTGGCGACGTCGTGAGGTACCGCGTCTATCGCGTCGATGGACCCACGGTCAACACCACTTCGTTCTCGAAGAAAGTGTTGGTGGCGCAAGTGACATCGGTGCCTCCGTCGCCTTTGCCAGCAACGGCTGCGGTTGACGTCAGAGTAACCAGGGGGAAGACCTACACGTATTTCGCGACCGCGCGGTCGGTCGACAACAGCGGGACATCATCCACTTTTAGCGAGAGCGGGATGTCCAACTTCGGCACCGTGACGATTCCGTAAGACGCTGGTGTTGTCCGGTGACGCGGGGGTCGGCCTTGATGACGACCCCCGCCGCCCGCTTCCAGCTCATGCCGCTTTCGCGGCCGCTTACTATCCCCCGACGCGGCGGCGGACTTCCGACAGGAGCGGGTCTTCCTTCGATGGCCCGCGGATATTGAGATATTCGCGGTACGACTCTGCAAAGCCGTCGGTTTTCAATCCCTCCCGGGCGCGACCTTGGTAATAGTAGACGGGAGGCAAATAGCCGTAGGTGGGCTCCTCGTCGATGAACAATGACAGCGCTTCGCCACGGCGCTTGATGCACCGGTCGAACTCGGAATCGGCTTGAGCAAACAGGCGGGCGTCCAAGTACGCCCGGCCGAGATCGAAGTGGCCGATCCAGGTGTCTAGAAGGCCGTTCGCCTCAGTCAGGAGTTTAATCGCCTGGCGCGGATCGCCGTTTTTCAGGAAGACATTCCCTTCCAGGATTTTCGCGTGCGCCTGAGGCTCGGTTTGGATCTCCGAGGCAAGCCCGGCGATCAGTGGTCTGGCCTGGGCGAGTTGATCCGCCTCGACCAACACCCGTGCCGCCAGGAATCGGATTTTTACCGACTGGCTATTCAGCAGCGCCTTTTCAGCGGCTGTAGCGGCTGCGCCTTTCTGTCCTCGCAGGAGATGTGTATAGGCCAGCGAGGCGAACTTCGCGGCCGCTCTGTCTGCGTTCTTGGACGTCAAATCTGCAGCTGCGCCCTCACCAAGAACTCGTACGGCTTCGGAGAAACGGCCTTCGTAGAGAGCCAGATCGCCGAGGCCGGACGCCGCGAAGGAAGCACCCAGGCTGCCCAGTGAGTCGGCCTTTCCAAGCTCTTGATAGGTGTCACTGGCTTGAGATAATTGGTTCTGTCCCAGTTGGGCAAAGGCCAGGGGAAGCAGACCCAGAGGGCTCCCCAGCTCCTGCGCTGTCCGTGCCTCTCGTTCCCCAGTCTGGAAATCGCCCCCATAAGACTCGTACAGTCCGAGGTTGACCCGGAAAATCGCCCGCTTGGACACAATTTTCACGACTTCCCGCATCTCCTCCACGGCCTTGCGCATGTCTCGCAAGTGTGTCGAACACAGGGCGAGGCGGTTGCGCGCGTACACGTCGGCCGAGTATCGGGCCACCAGATCCCCGTATTCCTTCACGCACTGCTCATAGTCGCCTGTCCCGATGTAGAGCATGCCGCGAGCGTTATAACGTTCGCGCTCCGTCATGCCGTCAAGATACCGGAGCGCTTCCTTGCTGTACTTCTCGGCATCCTGCAGCTTGCCTAGATTCCGCGACATGGCGGCCATGCCCAGATAGCCAGCGCCGAACTTGGGATCCAGCTCCACCGCTTTCGAAAAGCTCTGTAACGCCGTATCGAATTTGTTGTTCGTCGAGGCTTCGAGCGCCGCCGCAAAGTGCCGTACCACCTCCAGAGAAGTGGTAGACAGGGTCTGCATGGCGAATAGCTGAGCGGAGTCTGACGTGTCGTCGCCGAGCGCCTTGCGGACCGTGGTCACCAGCTTCGCCGCCACACTCAGGACCTGGTCCTTGTTGGACGCCCTTCCGTTGGCCGTGGCGATCACGGTGCCGGCCACCGTCTGAGCCGCTTTGACCGAAATCCCGAACCCGTCGCCTTGACGCTCGATTGAACCGGAGAGGACAACGCCAAGACCCTGCTTCACCGCGATCTCACGCGCCGAGGTTTCATCCAGTTTCTCAGGGGGTCGCACGCCGAGCGTGCCGCTGATTCCGCTCCGGTCGAACGCGCTGATGAAGCTCGCGCCTTCCAGCGCACGCTTGAGCATCGGCTCCAGCGTGCGATCGAACGTCCGGTCGTTCGTGAGGTTCTGAAAATCCGCGATTAGCACCGATACCGGCGCGTGAGGTTCGGGAGGGATGGACTGTCGCGTGTACCACCACGTTCCCACCGAAACGGCGAGCAGCAGTGTGACGACCGCCACCAGAAGCGGCAGACCCACGACGCGCCGTACGGGCAGAGGCTCGCCGTTGGCGTCGAGCCGATCGAGGTCGTCCGCGAGCTCAGACGTCGTCTGGTATCTCTTGTTCTGATCTGGTTCGACGGCTCGCGCGACAACAGCGGCCAGGGCGTCGGGAACGTCCACTGCGAGCGATTTCACCGGGGAGAGCTTGCCTTCCATCCGCGCGTCCAGCTCGGCGACCGCGCTCTCCGCGTGCTCGGTCCGTCGCCGGCCGACAAGCAGGTCGTACAGAATGAGCCCCGTCGCGTACACATCCGCGCGCTGATCGACCGGCTCGCCTCGGGCTTGCTCCGGCGCCATGTACTCGACGGTACCCACGATCACGCCCGCCATGGTGGCTTCGGCGAGCCCGGCAATCGAGCGCCACGCGTTCGACGGCGTGCCGGTCAACATGGGCATTGACAGACTCGATGATCCACCCGTCGAGCGCGCGATCCCGAAGTCCATGATCAGTGCGTCGCCCTCGGTGTCGATCATGATGTTGGCGGGTTTCAAGTCCCGGTGGACGACGCCTGCTGCGTGCGCGGCAACCAGCCCGGAAACAATCGAGCGAATGATGCGCAGCGCCTTGGGTACCGGCAACTTGCCAACTTGTTTGACGAGCGACGCCAGGTCGGTGCCCGCGATGTACGACATCGTGATGTACTTGATGCCGCCGATCTCGCCAAGGTCGTGGATGCGTACGACGTTCTTGTGCGTCACCTGGCGCGCGAGAAGGAGCTCTCGCTTGAAACGGCGTTCGATTTCCTGCTCGGCAAGTGGATCGCGAAGGGCCTCAGGCCGGATCACTTTCAAGGCGACAATGACTTCAAGCTCCTGGTCCCACGCTTGGTATACCGCGCCCATCCCCCCTACACCGAGCAGGCGGACGATCGTGTAACGGCCAAAGTGCTGACCAATCGTCAGCGGACCGGATTCGGTATCTGAACCATTCGCGGCGATCGGGACTTGCGCGCCAGTCGTGTTCGAGGTCGGAAACGTCGTAGGAGCATCTTCGAGGCGATGGACGGCTCGTCGTGGCGTGAACGTCGTGACGTCGGGATCGGGACCCTCGCTGAGCGGAGGGGGAAACATCGTCAGGGCATCGTCAATATCCGGGATCGCCACGTCCAGAGCTGCGCCGCATGACGTGCAGGTCCCTCCCGTCCCAGCCGCCGGACGTCCACAACGAGGACAAGTTACCGACCCGATATTAAGCAAACAATTCCTGAGGTCCGAATTCTAACCCGGCAGGTGTCATGGGGACCCACGGGAATGTCAGTGCTGGTCGCAGGAATATCCGCGGACGCAGGTGAAAACACTCCGTTTTTCTCCCAAATCGGCCCGATGAGCGAGGCATTGGGCACAGACGGCCATCCCGTCACGCTGGTGCGGGGGCTCTTGACTGCCCCCGGTCGCAGGGAGCACACTCCGCTTCAGCACTAAAATCACAGTGTCTCGCGAGTTCGGACATCCACCACGCAAACGGACTGCATTTTCGGTCAAGGAGAACGGCGTATGAGTTCGAAAGGCCTCTATTGGGGGATCGTGACGTTTGCCATGGCGGG
>Ga0070699_100001840_pt1 | contig 19262 bp, 22 predicted proteins | sample KBSK1503metaG_FD_65473 | JGI IMG/M metagenome (GOLD analysis project Ga0070699, IMG submission 65473) | Corn, switchgrass and miscanthus rhizosphere microbial communities from Kellogg Biological Station, Michigan, USA - KBS K1-50-3 metaG | ecosystem: Host-associated > Plants > Roots >... | reverse complement strand
GGCCTACGACGTGGTGGTCTGGAGCCCGGAGCGGACCAGGCACAGCTTCTCCGACATCGAGAACCTGCCGATCGACCTGCCGTCGGGCGGCCACATCAGGCTGGGCGAGGTCGCCACGGTAGCGCTGCAGCCGAACCCCAACGCCATCGACCGGCAGGGTGACTCCAGGTACCTCGACGTGGGGGCGGCCGTAGAGGGCCGCGACCTCGGCTCGGTGGTCAACGAGATCAGGCAGAAGCTGGGTTCGGTGCGGCTGGCCCGCGGGTACCACGTGGAGCTGCTGGGCGAGTACTCCGAGCGGCAGGCGGCGCAGGGCCGGCTGCTGGAGTCGGCGGTCATCGCCGGCCTGCTCATCCTGCTGCTGCTCCAGGCCTCGTTCCGTAACTGGCGGCTCGCCGTCTTGCTGTTCCTCACGTTGCCGATGGCGCTGGTCGGCGGTGTGCTGGCGGCCTGGCTGGCCGGCGGGATCATCTCGCTCGGGTCGCTGGTCGGGTTCTTCACCGTGTTCGGGATCGCCGCCAGGAACGGGATCCTGCTGATCAACCACTGCCAGCATCTGGAGGACCAGGAGGGGATGGCGTTCGGCCGGGAGCTGGTGCTGCGCGGCGCCCGGGAGCGGCTGGCCCCGATCCTGATGACGTCGCTGGCCACCGGGCTGGCGCTGGTCCCGCTGGTCGCGCTGGGCACGCGGCCGGGACACGAGATCGAGCACCCGCTCGCGGTCGTCATCCTCGGCGGGCTGTTCACCTCCACGCTGCTCAGCCTGTTCGTGCTGCCGTCGCTGTACCTGCGGTTCGGCCACCGGAAGCAGGGGGCGGCGGCACCCGGTGCGCCGGTGCCCTCGGCGCCTAGTACTTCGGAAACGGGAGGGAACCCGTGATGTTCGCCAGTCCGCGATCACTCATCTCCGCTGGGGCGCTGGGCGCCGCGTGCGCGCTGCTGGCGGGCTGCGGGTCGTCCGCTCCCGGGCCCGCCGCGACCCGGACCGCCTCTGCCGCCGCCGCGACCCAAGCCGCCGGGAACGGCAAGTTCAGCCATCCGCTCGCGGTGGACAACCCGATGTTCCCGCTCGCGGTCGGCACCCAGTTCACCTACCAGGGCAAGATCGTGCAGGACGGGGAGTCCAAGCCGCACAGCGTAACCTTCACCATCACCGACGTGTCCAAGGTGGTCGACGGGGTCCAGACCGTGGTGGCGTGGGACCGGGACTTCCTCGAAGGCAAGCTGCAGGAGCAGGAGCTCGCCTTCTTCGCCCAGGACGACCAGGGCAACGTGTGGAACTTCGGCGAGTACCCGGAGGAGTACGAGAACGGCAAGTTCACCGGGGCGCCGAGCACCTGGATCAGGGGCGCGGACGGCGCCTACGGCGGCATCCACATGCTGAGCCAGCCCAAGACGGGCATGAAGTACCGGGAGGGCCTAGTCCCGGCGATCGAGTTCGACGACGTCTCCGTGGTCACCCGCACCGGCCAGCAGACCTGCCTGGCGGGTACCTGCTACAAGCAGGTTCTCGTGGTCGACGAGACCAGCCCCAACGACCCCACCAGCGGCCATCAGATCAAGTACTACTCGCCGCCGACCGGGCTGATCCAGGTCGCGGCGCGCGGCGGGGACACCCAGGAGTTCCTCACGCTGACCTCGGTCCGGCACCTGGGCCAGGCCGAGATGGCGAAGATACGCACCGAGGTAATGGCCATGGACCAGCGCGCCTACAAGATCAAGGTGTACCAGACGACCCAGCCGGCGCGGCAGCGGGCGGGGTGAGCGCGGCGGCAGGCGGCCTGATCGCGGCGGTGATCAGGCCGCCAGGCCGTGCCGGAACGCGTAGCCGACCAGCTGGCCGCGGTCGCGTGAGCCGGTCTTGGCGAGCAGGTGGTTGATGTGGCTCTTGACCGTCGCGCCGGAGATGCGCAGCTTGTCGCCGATCTCGGCGTTGGACAGGCCCGCCCCGATCTCGGTGAGCACCTCGACTTCCCGCTCGGTCAGCCCGTCCGGCGGGCCTGCCTCCGGCGGCGGGGTGCCCGGCCCGCCCGGGGGCCTCCCGCTGACAACGGCTTCCACCAGCCTGCGCTGCACCGACGGATCCAGCTGGGCCTCGCCCGCGCACACCGCCGACAGCGCCTGGAGGATCTCGCCCGCGCCGGCATTCTTGGTGAGGTAGCCGCGGGCGCCCGCCCGGAGCGCCGCGAAGACCGAGTCATCGTCCGCGAACGCGGTCAATACCACGACCCGGACGTCCGGTTGCCGGCCCGCGATCAGGCGGGTGGCCTCCACCCCGTCGCAGTTCGGCATGCTGAGGTCCATCAGGACGACATCGGGTACGCAGGCCGCCGCCTGGCGCACCGCGTCGGTGCCGTCCACCGCCGTGCCGATCACCTCGACCCCGGGCAGCATGCCGAGCAGCAGGGACAGCCCGTCGCGGACCACCTTCTGGTCGTCGGCGACGAGCACCCGCACCGGCGCGGCCTCAGTGTTCATGAGGCCGGCAGCCACAGCCGGACCGCGAATCCGTCGTCCGAGCGCCCGGCTCGCAGGCGGCCGCCCCTCAGCGCAGCCCGTTCGGACATACCGGTCAGGCCCAGGCCGCCGGACGGCAGGCCGACCCCGGTACCGTCCCCGCCGCTGTCCACCACCGACACCTCCACGCCGCCGGGCGCCCAGGCCAGCCGCACGGTCACCCGGACCCCGCGGCCCGCGTGCTTGGCCACGTTCGCGAGGGCCTCCTGCACCACCCGGTACAGCATCAGCCCGGCCTCCGGATCCAGCGGGCACCGGGCACCCTCGACCTCGAGCGCGATGGGGATGCCCAGCGCCGCCGCGGTCTCCGAGACCAGGCCGGGCAGGCTGGCCGGCCCGGGCGGTTCGTCGTCGCGCAGCATGGCCAGGGCGCGCCGCGCGTTGAGCACCCCGATCCTGGTCAGCTCGTGCGCGGAGGTGATCTGGCCGACGAGGTTGGCCCCGGCGGCCTCGGTGATGGCCGTCAGCCGCGCCGCCTCCAGCTGCACGGCCAGGACCGACAGGCTATGAGCCAGCACGTCGTGCAGGTCACGGGCCAGGCGCGAGCGCTCGGCCAGCGCCGCCGCCCGCTCCCTGGCCTCGCCCGCGGCCGTCTCCTGCGCCAGCAGCGCCTCGGCCTGGTGGCGCGCGCCCAGGCTGGCCACGGCGAACGTGGAGATCGTGAACAGGAACCCGAAGGCGGACAGGACGGCCAGGGTGGTGGCCGCCGGATTCACGGCATCGGTCGCCTCCACGCCGGCGATCGCGGCCACGATTGGGCTTCCGGCCACCAGGGCCACACGTGGCGGCGTGCGCAGGGCCAGGCCTACCACGGCCATGTAGCCGATCACGTAGCCCGTGCCGTCGGCCACCAGGTCGAGTCCTGCGCCGCATATGCCCACGCCGACCAGCGCCGGCACCGCGACCCGCCGACCACCGACCCGCCCGGACAGTCCAGCCGCCGCCAGCGTGGCCGCGATCGCCAGCAGGCCCACGGTGACCGGCCCGGCAGGGCCGGCCGGCAGGCCGCCGGCCAGGATCCCGCCCGCGACGCCGGCGATCGCGATCAGCAGGAGCGGAGCCAGCCACGACCCCACCTCACGCGTCGCCGCCCCGACGGGCAGCAGGCGCTCCAGGGAAGACGCCTGAGCGAGGCGAAACCCAGAGCCAGGCGGAACCGCGATCTCCTGATACGACTGCACCTGTCCCCGCATGCTGACCACCCCCAGCCATAGCAAACGCGCACGGCCCTCCCTGTCGCCGGGGACCCCTCCCGGTCCGGCCGACGACCAACCGCGGCAGCAAGCGGCATATCTAGTTGTGACCGTGCCGGACTAGCGCAGTCACGGCCCGCTAAGGGCCGTGAGGTAGCAAAGGCACCGGTCCGCTCCCGACCGCGCGCGGTCCCCGCTCTGGTAGGCGCGCTAGATGTCAGGCTACCCACCGTCACACCCACCCCGGGGTATTCCTGTGGAGACGGTGTGGAGATCGTGTGGAGAAAACGGCGAAACGCTGCGGGCGCTCGGTTCGTGCGGTAATGACCTGTGGCTTGTGCTGGCCGGTCAGGCGCCGGGCGCCGCGGCCCGCAGCGTCGCTTCGACGGTGCTCCAGGGCATGCCGGGCGGCAGCAAGACCGTGACGATGTCGGCGGCATGGTCCCAGGGCTCGAGCTGCTCCCGGACCTGACCGGGAGTTCCGCAGGCGGCGAGCTGGTCGAGGACGACCTGGGCCTCGGGGGGCACGGTCCCGCGCCGCGAGCTGGGACGCGGGTTCGCGGCGATGACCGCGCCGACCTCAGCGGCGTAGCCCTGGCCGGCCAGGGAGCGGGCGTAGACGTCGCCCATGGCGCTCAGGTACCAGGCGGTACAGGTCGCGGCGATGTCCCGGGCCGTACCGGCGTCTTCGTCCGCGGCGGCGATGGGCCCGGCCGCCACCGTGAGGGCCGGCGCCTGCGGTGCAACGGTTTCCCGCTGCCGGCCGAGCCGGGCCGCCCAGGCGGCGACGCAGTCGCGGGCCACGAGCGCGGGAATCCAGCCGTCGCCGAGTTCGGCGGCCACGTTCATCGTGTGCTGGCCCAGGGCGGCGATCCAGATCGGCAACCCGGGGACGGCTGGCTGGCCCAGGCGCAGCGGGCGCGCCGCCGGGACGTCGTGGAGCCGTGCGGGCAGGCCGTCGAGCAGCGCACGGACCTTGGTCACCACGTCGCGCAGCCGGGCGGCCGGGCGCTCGAACGGGATGTCGTGGAACCCCTCCGCCAGCGCCCGGGTGCTGGCCCCCAGGCCCAGCACGTAACGTCCCGCGCAGACCTGGTCCAAGGTGGCGGCGGTCATCGCCAGCGTCGCCGGGGTGCGTCCCCAGACCGACAGGACACCGGAGGCGACCTGGATCCTGGTGGTGCGCAGCGCGATCTCGGTCAGCACCGGGGTCGAGTCAAGGCCCCAGCCCTCGGGCACCGCGAACGTCTCGTATCCCAGCTCGTCGGCGAGCACGGCGGCCCGCACGATGACGTCCCGCCGGGTCTCCATCGGCGTGAGCCCCACGCCGCGACGGCGCGCGGTCACCGCGCACCTCCGGCGGCCTCGGCGGCCGGGGCGGCCTCGGCGGCCCGGACCTGCCCCGGACGCGGCACGGTCAGCCAGACGGCCTCGGCCAGGGCGAGCACCTCGCCATCGGGTCCGAGCAGCGCCGAACCGGCGGTGAGCTTTCTGCCGTCACGCCGTTGCGGCCACGCGATCACCCGGCACGGGTCGCCGACCGCGGGCCGCGCCGCCAGGGTGGTCGCCGTCATCCGGCCGAGCAGGATGGCGGTGTCCCAGCCTGATCCGTCGCCCAGGCCTGCCGCCTCGGCGGCGGCGATCCCGCTGGGACAGTCGAGCGCGGCCCAGACCACCTCGGCCCGCACCAACCCGTCGGGGCCGGCGACCGAGGGGTCCGGTGTCCACGGCGCCGCCCACAAGGCCAGGCCGGTCACGGGCCCGGGAAAGATCCGCAGCCCGTCACCGGGCCGGCGGTTGATCCCGCAGACGAAGCAGTCGGGAAACACCGGCTTCCGGAAGTAGCGGGCGCCCCCGGCGGCCGCGTCAGCTTCCGCGGGCGACACCGTGACCGCTATCTCCGGCGGGCCGGCCGGCGCGGGCGCGGCCTCGCCGACCAGCGTGCGGCCGTGCCGGACGCGGACCGAGCCCTCGTCGTCCCGTTCGGCCTCCATCGGGGTGTCCAGCGGAGGCGGCCGGCGCAGCGTGACCGTGGCCGGGCCGTCGACGTACGCGGCGATCCGGCCGCAGACGTAGCCGCCGTTACCGACGCCCGCCGGGCCGTTGAAGCGGGACGGGATGGTCAGCACGGTCATCGCGGCCGGCCGGGGCGCTCGTAGTCAGGCATGCCTTTGACGCTAGGGCCCGCCGGCCCTGGGCGGCAATCCGGATAACTACCGGTAGATCCGGCGCTGGCCGGGGGCGGCGGCGCTCGTTTCGCGATCCGCGTCGGGGAAACTACCGATGCGCTCAGGAAGCCAGTGCGCTGAGGAGAGCAGTGCACTCAGGAGTGCAGGCGGTACCGGGTCACCCACGCCGCGATCTGGGCCCGGGAATTCACCTTGAGCTTGCGCCTGATGTTCTCGACGTGCGCTTCGGCGGTCCGCGGCGCGACGGACAGGCGGCTGGCGATGGCCTGGTTGGTCAGCCCCTCGGCGACCAGTTCGGCCACCTGGAGCTCGCGATGAGTGAGCCGGGGCTGCTCGCCCGCCCGTTCGGTCAGGAAACCGACTACCGCCTCCGCCACGGCCTGCCACTCACCGTGGTAGAAGAGGTGGCTGGAACCTGGCAGCGGGATCAGCGTCGCGCCCGGGATGAGCGTGGCGACCTCGCGGCCCAGCTCGAAACGGGTACCGCGGTCCGCCTCGCGGTGCAGCACCATCGTCGGCGCCGGACCGCGGGGAGCAGGTCCCTGATGTCGGTGTCGTAGTAGACCTCCAGGAGCTCGGCGGCCACGGCGGCCGACGCGCTCGCCCGCTGGAACTTCGTGAAGCCCGCCAGATCCTCGGCCGTGGGATCGGTGATGAAGGCCCCGGCGAGCGCCTTCAGTCCCAGGCCCCAGTGCGCCCGCACCAGCGCCACGACCGACCTCCTGACCTCGGCGGGCGCCAGGTCGCAGCCGCTGGCGCACATCCCGTAGAGCGCGAGGGCCTCGACCCGATCCGGGTGCCTGGCCGCTATCGCGGTCGCCAGCTGACCTCCCTGCGACGCGCCGAACAGGCGGAACCGGCTGGCGCCGACCGCGTCGGCCACCGCCAGCGCCGCGGCGACCTGCCCGTCGAAGGAGAGGTCGATCTCGGTCCGGTCGGACAGACCGCAGCCCGGCTTGTCGTAGCGGATCACGGTGAACCGTTCGGCCAGGCGCGCGACGAAGGCGCCGAACGAACACAGTTCCAGCTGCCCGCGCAGGTCGGTGATCCAGCCGGAATCCATCAGCAGCGCCGGGCCGGTGCCTGACGCCGAGTAGGCGACGCGGCCCGCGGGCGTGCTGCAGTACCTGATCCTCGGCATCACCCGTACAGGCTGGCACCCCGGGCGGGCGCAGTAAAGCGACGGCCTGACGCTAGGGTTACGTAACGCGGGCACCGCGGCGGATAATGGCGGCGGCCTCGGGCTCATCCCCGGGCTATTCTGCCGGTACTTCGCTCAGTCGCTGAACACCGACTCGAGCGGATCTCCGGTCTGGGAGATTGATGTCACCGCACTTCGGGCGGGTCGGGCGGTTGGGTACCGGTCCTGGCCGCCGCCTCGGCGGTCGAGATCACCGGGTACACCTCGAAGCTCACCAGGTCGTTCCAGCGTGCGAGCCAGACGTCGAACAGGGCCGGGTCGCTGGTCTGCATGAGCTGGAAGCACCGGTCCATGCCGCCGTCGGCCGACACCCAGCTGCTGATGTACTCCAAGCCTTCGGGCAGCATCCGCCCGTGTACGGCGGCTCGGTCGTAGACCGGTTCCGGGCCGGACAGGTACCGCTCGACCACCATGTAGAGCATGAACCCATTCTCACGCGCCGGGCGCTTACCGGGCCTCAGCGGTCGTTGCGGGCGCGGACGGCCGCGGCGACGGCGGGCGCGTGAACCGGGACGGTCGTGTCCACGGGGACGAGGGCGCCGATCCCGACCGGGCGGTCGTACTCGGCCATGTCGTTGAGTTCGAGCGTGGTGATGACGTGCACCGGATGAGTGACGCGGGCGTTGTAGCGTTCGACGGCTAGTTCGGGCGGGCAGGCGCAGTACACCTCGACCGGGTGCGCGGCCAGGGCGGACAGCTTCTCGCGTTCGTACTCGCTGTACGGCCGGAAGTTCGCCTCGATCACGACGGCCGGGGCGTCGGCCGCCAGAGCCTACAGCAGCTCTATCGCGGCCCCGCCGAGCCTGCGTGACCACGCCAGGTCTGATTCGGGCGCGCCGAAGGCGTCGTGCAAGGTCTCCTTGATCCGAGGTCACGACGACCCGTGCGACCCGGGGCCCTTTAACCCGGCCGCCGACGCACGAAACGGCATTCCCGGCTCGAAGGTCCCGTTGCCGCGGTGGGGTCGGGCTGGGCCTTCACCCGGCGCGGGAGGTATCAGCCTTCCGCGTGACCTGTCAAGGGTTCCAAGATCCTTTGGCCGCGCTGCTGCTGTATCAGGAAAACGTCACGTTCTGCGGGGCTGCTCACGGCCAGAGCATCTTGAGCCCCTGCGGGACCAGGCCGTTGACGGGTCTCGCTCCAGGCACTGACCGGCGCCTGCCGGGTGAAGCCCGTCAGATGCGACGCCACCGTGACCCGGCGCTGTGACCCGGCGCTGTGACCCGGCGCTGTGACCCGGCGCTGTGACCCGGCGCTGTGACCCGGCGCTGTGACCCGGCGCTGTGACCCGGCGCCGGGAAGCATCTGGCAAGATGCCGGTAGCTACCCGAGCGGCCTGGGGAGGAAACCGGTGCCTGTCCGCTTTCAGCTGGTCATCGACTGCGCCGACCCGGACCGGCTGGCCCGGTTCTGGGCCGCCGCGCTGGGCTACCAGCTCGCGCCGCCCCCGGCCGGATTCGCCACCTGGAACGACTTCTACCGCGAGCTGGGGATACCCGAGCAGGAGCTGCCCGGCGGGGCGGACAGGATCAGCGACCCGGACGGCCACGGGCCGGATATCTGGTTCCATGTCGTCCCCGGTGCCAAGACGGGCAGGAACCGGCTGCACCTCGACATCCACGCCAGCGGCGAGCGGACGGACCCGATCGAGACGCGCAGAAACCGGGTCGACGCGGAGGCCCGCCGGCTGGCCGGCCTGGGCGCCACCATCACCGGCGCACTGCCTGAGGAAGGGCTGGACCACTACGCGGTCGGGATGAAGGACCCCGAAGGCAACGAGTTCGACATCAACTGACTGGCGGGGTCTCAGCAGAGCCATGGCAGTGGCGCAGCTTCGACATCGAGTTCCAGCCCGCCAGCGAAGCCGAGCTTAGGAATGCTGACGGCACACCGCTCGTGCCCAAAGAGCGTGCACCACATCCTCGCACTAACCACACGGTGCAGTAACCAGGTCCCGACAACGTGAACCACGTCAAGCGGAGTCTTACGCCCGCTAGAGCACTCCTCCCAGCCCAAGCTGGCTCACGGCTCCGGAGGCCATAGGCCGGCAATGCTTCTAGCTGCGGAGATTACAGGCCGGTCTGGCGTTTGGTCCGTGCCTGGTCCGCGTGGTGGAGCTATCAAGGTCGGCAGGATGTCAGCCTGCGATTATGCCGCGCCGTCGTGCGGGTCGATGCCGTGCCGGCGCAGAAGATCACGGAGCCGCTCGAGCTCATCGCTCAAGGACGGAAGGGCGGCCCACTCCCGCTGGCGAGCGGTCCTGTCGTCCGCCAACTGCCTTTCCCTCTCGCCCAGTGCCGCCGTGTCCTCGAAGTCCTGGGCCTCGATGGCGGCCTTCTTGTCGCGGCGGACTTGTGCGATCTCCCGGTCGAGCTCCCGTAGATCCAGCCTGGTGTCGACGCGTTGTTCAAGGATCGACAAGCGCCGCTCTATGGCGTCGACACGGCTGAGAAGCCCGGGCCGCTGCACCGCACGTTGGCTCCCCGGCTCGTCCTCGCCTTGGAACCCATGCAACCGCTGTATCACCTCCTGGCGCACCTGGTTCAAGTCAGCGCCCAGCGTCACCAGCACCTGCGCGGCCACGCCGTCTCCCTCGCGGATGAGGCCGAGCAGGATGTGCTCGGTGCCGATGTAGTCGTAGCCGAGCTGCAGCGCCTCACGCAGCGAAAGCTCAAGCACCTTCTTGGCTCGCGGCGTGAACGGGACATGCCCGGACGGCGCCTGCTCGCCTATCCCGACAATCTCCTCGATCTGCTGCCGCACGGCATCCAGGCTGATCCCGAGCGACTCCAGTCCCTTGGCCGCCACGCCGCCGTCCTCGCGGATGAGGCCGACCAGGATGTGCTCGGTGCCGATGTAGTTGTGATTGAACTTCCTGGCTTCTTCTTGCGCCAGGACGACAACCCGCCGCGCCCTGTCGGTGAACCGCTCGAACATGCTCAGCGCCGCCTTTCCCTGGGCCTTGACGCGGCCGCGCTCTATAGCACGATACGTCTGGTAGCCGCTGGCAGTGGAATTGCGTCATCGAAGGTGCTGCGATCTCCTGCGGACGTGGCCGCACCGGCTAACGCAGCAGTCAACGGAGGTTCGCCGCGCGCGTTCTGGGCCTGGCTTCTGGCCCGGCCCTCACCGTCGATGTAGTCCGCCGTCAAGGCAGCAGGGTTGTCAGAAAAATGAGGGGTAAATGCACGTGATCATGTACGTGCACCCGATTCTGATATCGATTCGCCGCGATGGCTCCGGGCGGCGGTGAGGATGAGCTCGATGACCGTGTCGAGGGGGATCGCGGTGGAGTCGATCACCATGTGGTACAACGATGCGTCGGCCGGGTCGACGCGGTACAGGCGCCGAACGTAGGCGGCGCGCGCCTTGTCGGCCGCCTGCATGTGAGCGCTGGCCTGCTCCTGGCCGATGCCCTCGACTGTGGCGCCCTGGATGATCCGGCGGGCCGGCGGCCCGTCCAGCCGGACGTGGAAGCCGCGGTCCCTGCCGAGTACCACCGCAGCGGCCCGGCCGAGGATCACGCCCCCGCCGTCGGCTAGCAGGCCGTGGATCCCGGCCTCGGCGCTGCACCGCAGGTCCTCGTCCTGGTGACGGGCGGAGAGCGGTGACTGGGTGGGGCCGACTGGCATCGAGTGCGTGAAAGACGCGAGCAGCCGGTGGACCGGCGTGGTCTTCGCCTCCTCCGCTATCAGCCGCTCATGACAAGGGGCGGCCAACGCGACCTGGCCCTCCGTCGTCGTGACGCGCTGCAGGAAGGGCAGGCCGAGCCGCTGCGCGAGGGCAGGTGCGACGACGCTGCCGCCGGCGCCGTAGGTGGCCGACACGGTGATCAGACGCACTGCCGGGCCGGGCCGGGCGTCAGCGGGATCGGAAGTCACGGGTGCTCATCTCCTCCTGGTCATGCCGTGGCTGGGGCGACCTCGGGCGCGGCCAGCGCCAGGAGGCCGGGGGGCAGCACGAGCCCGCACACGATTGCGGCGGCGGCGAAAATGCCGGCCGAAACCCAGAACGCGACGATATAACTATGCACCGCAGCGCCGGCCTGGGCTGCCGGGCTTTGCCCGTGCGTCACAAGGTAGCTGCCGAACGCGCTCGCAGCGATCGTGTTCAGCAGCGCTGTGCCGATCGAGCCGCCGACCTGCTGGTTGGTGTTGACCATGGCCGAGGCGACTCCGGCGTCCTCGCGGGCGGCGCCGTAGGTCGCCGTGTTGATCGCGCAGGCGAATACCAGGCCGAGCCCGAGCCCGATCACCACCAGGGCGGGCAGGATCGTGCTGGGATAGCTGGTGTGCAGGCTCAGTTGTGCCGCCAGTATGACCAGCCCGGCCGCCGCCACCACCATCCCGGCGGGGATCAGGATCCGGGGCCCGAACCGTGGCAGCAGCACCGCGCTGACCGTCGTCGAGGTGGCGATCAGCGCCGCGATCATCGGCAGGAACGCCAGGCCCGTCGTGACCGGCGAGTAGCCCAGGATCAGCTGCAGGTAGTAGGTGAGGAACAGAAAGACCCCGAACAGGCCCACGGCGGACAGCCCGATGGCCAGGTAGGAACCACCCCGGAAGCGGTTAAGGACGATCCGCAGCGGCAGCAGCGGATGCGGAACGCGGCGCTCGACCAGCACGAACGCGGCCAGCAGGACTACCCCGGCTACCAGCAGGACGATGGTCGTCGGCGCGCCCCACCCCTTGGTCTCGGCCTCCGACAGCCCGTAGACCACGCCCACCAGCCCGGCCACGACCAGGATCGTGCCGGCCGGGTCCAGGTGCACCTTTGTGTCGCGGGGCTGGTTCGCCAGCAGCCGCACCGCGCCCGTGACGGCGATCAGGGCCAGGACGACGTTGACGTACAGGCACCACCGCCAGCTCAGGTACTCGGTCAGCACCCCGCCGAGCAGCAGCCCCACCGCGCCGCCGGCGCCGGCGATCGCGCCGTAGACCCCGAACGCCTTACCCCGCTCGGCCGGGTCGGAGAAGGTCACCGCCAGCGTCGACAGCGCCGCTGGTGCCAGCAAGGCGCCGAACGCGCCCTGAATGGCGCGGCCGGTCACCAGCATGCCGAAGCCGGTCGCCGCGCCGCCGAGCGCGGAGGCGGCGGCGAAGCCCGTCAGGCCGATGATCAGCATCCGCCGCCGGCCAACCAGGTCCGACAGCCGGCCGCCGAGCAGCAGCAGACTGCCGAACGCCAGAGAGTACGCCGTCACCACCCACTGCCGGTCGGCGTTTGAGAACCCCAGGTCGTGCTGGGCCGAGGGCAGCGCTATGTTCACGATCGTGGCGTCCAGGACCACCATCAGCTGCGCCAGTCCCACCACGCCCAGCACCCACCAGCGGCGGTCGGCCGCCGCGGCCGCACCAGGCGGACCCGCCGTCTCCGCCGCCGTCACCGGCGCGGCGCGGTCGGTAACGATCCCCGGAACCGCTGTACGCTCCGCGTCCTGTGCCATCTCGCGCCTCCCTTCGGTTGGGGTTGGTCTCTGGCAGCGCCCCCAGGTGAGGACGCCATGTCAATCCAGTGTTGAAGTTCCCTGCCAAGAGGCAGGCTATGCCAGCGTTGCCGCCGGGCAGGTGAGGAGGCATCACCGGATCACGGTGATTCGTGCGACCGCGGGCGCGCGGCCCTCCCGGCGTAAACAGAGACCCGGACTCGGACAGCGGCAGGGTAAACCGGGTCAGTGACATTCGTTCCACGGACCGAGGTGCAGGCCGGCAACCCGCTGACCTGGGAGAGGTCTTCACGTAGTAATAGGACAACGCGCTAGGGTCGGTTGTCCTGCAGAGATGTGATTGATAGGGGGACGTCCTCTTGGTGCGATAGTTCGGGCTTGGTGTCCCAATCGCAGAACTTAGGAGGACGTCCCGTGAGCAAGGGTAGCGGCACCACGCGGGGGGACCGGAAGCGGAACGCGCGGCGGGAGCGGCTGCGGGGGCTGCTGCCGCGCGGCGGCGCGGTGATCGGGATCGACCTGGCTGAAGACAAGCAGGCGCTCGCGGTGATCGATCACGATGTGCGGGTGCTGGCGCGGAGGACGGTGAAGGTGAAGGCGTTCCGGCTGGGCCAGGCGCTGGACTGGGCTGCCGCGCAGGCCAAGGGTGAAGGGGTTTGAGCGGGTGACGGTGGCGTGTGAGCCGACCGGGCCGCGGTGGATGCAGGTGCAGCGGCTGTGCGCGGAGCGGGGCCTGCCGCTGGTGTGCGTCCGGCCGCTGGTGTCCCATATCGCCCGGGAGCAGCAGGGTTACACGCCGCACAAGACCGGTGAAAGTGATTGCGTGCTGATCGGGCGGCTGGCTACCGAGCTGCACTGTTACATTCCCGGGGAGCTCGATGAGACGTGGGCGCACCTGCGGCACCTGGGGCGGCGGCGCGCCCAGCTGATCACGGCGGCGACCGCGTCGGTGCACTGGAGCCCCCGGCCCCGCAGGTAGACGGGAATGACGCTGGCCTGGTCGGGCGAGAGCGGGACGATGCCGGCATAGCCGCGCAGGAATCGGCGGGCTCGGGAGAAGTCCAGGTCATCGGCCCGCTCATGAGGGCGGCCGCTGCGCCACAGGCCATACCCCACGTCGGCCAGCGGCGTCTCGACGTGGGCATTGGCGAAGTCGATGACTCCGGTCGTGCGCGGTGGCGTGCCGTCAGCGATCACATTGTCGTTGGTGAAATCGCCGTGGATGACAACGCGCTCACGGCGCAGGTGACCAGTGCCGTCCAGATCGCAGGCCAGTTGCGCGGCGAGCCGACGGATGACGGCCCGCTCTTCTAGGGGAACCGCGTCGAGCCTGCGCGACAGCAAGACCGTGGGCACGTCGGCCAGCGGGAGCGCGTCAGGCCGCTGGCTGGTCACCTCGATCTGCCGGACGGTCGCGTGGTAGCAGCCCAGCAGTGCGCCGACCTCCTCCCTCGGCGGAACGGCCGACCAGCCGATCGTGTGACTGGGCAGGAAGGAGACGATCTCCCAGAGCAGGCCGTCCGCCATGGTCCATGACTTCCTGTCAAGGCAGCGAAGCGGCCGGGGCGAGGGAAAGCCAAGCCCGGCGAGCCGGGTCAAGAAGCCATGCAGCCAGGCCACGTCCTGGGTCAGAACGGTGCCCGAGACGACGGGCACGGGCAGCTGGCGCAGCACGCCGCACTTCCTTGCCAGCCGGCCAGCCACTTGCCGGACACTGGGCAGGATGCTGACCTGCGGATACGGATTCTGGCACACTGGCCGGACGGGTGGCCTGATCTACGGATCAGATGCCCGCCTACCGCACGTCAACAGACACGGCCTGGTATGGGCGAGGCTCCTACAAGCGAGGGGGCGACAGGTTCGTCAAATGGCGTATCAAACCGGGTCGGTCCGGACTCCGCGACAACATATCGTGGTTACAGAAGGCACTGCCATGCGAACCGGACTCCCTCGGGCGGACGCCCAGGATGATTTTGATCGCGCCCTGCGGCGGGCGCGATGGGCCACGGTGGCCGGGTGGCTGCAAGGCCGATCATCCAGCCGCAACCGCCTCCTGGTGCTAGGTGATGAGACGATCATCATCGGCGCGGGTGCCCGCGACGTGGCCGTGCCGATCGATCACATCGTCGGATCGGTCGAGCCCACCAGGTGCTTCGACCGTCATTTCCGGCCCACATCGCAGCTGTCGCGAACGCGTTTCGAGCGAATAGCCGCCGACATCTATTGCGGTCGCGGCATGGACCCTGTCGACCTCTACCAATGCGGTGACCAGTACTACGTGCTGGACGGGCATCATCGCGTCGCTGTCGTCCGCGCGCTCGGGCAGCGTTGGGTCCTGGCGAACATCACCAAGGTCCGACGAAAATCACCGGGCGGCGGGCCTGGGCGCGGACCTGACGGCGGCCCCGCCAGCAGCTGACCGAGCTGTTGCAGTGTTACCACGGCGAGGACGAGCCGGGGAACTCCCCAAGCTGGTCTGCTAGGTCAGTTCAGCGCTGACAGCAGAGTTGACAGCAACGTCATCGCACACCCGGCCGCTCCGGTGGCCCACCACGACCAAGAATCGCGAGACCAGAACGCCATGACTCACGTCCGGCCAGAACTGACACGGAAGCGGTCACTGGTTCGGCCCCACTCGGGGACACACCGTCGAGATCGACGCCTCTGCGCCAATATCGCAGGTAGTCGAGCAACTTGAAGCGCTCGCCTGAAGGCTCACGGCCTTAGGGATGGCCCTACAACGGCCCTAGAACGCCGAGGACGACAGGTGTAAATGCAGGAACTGCAAGGCAGCCGAGGAACGCACAGCGGGCGTATACCCAGGTCACAGCGGCAAGGATGCGACCCGGGCAGGCCCAAGGCCAGAGGCCCTTTCTCTGTTCGAGAAAGGGCCTTCTGCATGAGGCTCGTGCACGGGATGCTTGCGCACCACACTGCCCGAACTTGATAACACCCCCCGACACCGAGGGCCTATATCTAACGCCTCAGACCGGTCAGCCCTTCCTCTGAGCTAGAGGTTCGATGACGACAGTCCGGTACGGGGCTGCCAGTCGGCCGAGGTCATCGGGATCGGCAGTCTGTACGATGCCTCCACCCGCTTCGACTGCCACGGCGACAGGATGGGCGTCTGCGAAGAGCGCGGAACTGGCACGGGCTTCGGTGAGTAGCGCTCCGATTAGGCGAGCCAGAGTCCGATCGGTGTCACGGAGCAACAAACCATCTCCCGATTCCCGGGCGAGGAGTGCGTCCAGCGCTTGATTGCGTCCGGCTCCCCGATACAGCTCTGCGAGGGTTCCCGTCGCGATCGCGACCTCGCGGCGCAGCCTGCGCGCCGCCTCCATGGCACGCCGTACCTTGCGCTCTGCCGGGTGCCTGGGATCGAGCAATGCGTTCACCGCTTCGGCGTCGAGTACCAGTCGCATCAGCCGACCTGGAGTTCGCCCGGTTCTTCGGTAACGCCGCCGAGCAGGCGCATGTACCGTGCAATCTCGGCCTTGTCTTCTGGCGTGTCCAGGCTGCCCCGCTCGTCAGCCAGGCGGTCGAGAAGATCCGCCAAAGCCTGCTGCCGCTTGCGCCGGGTGAACTCCGCCCGCAGGGCTGAGTTCACTTCGGCGGAGAGCGTGGTACTGCCGTCGGCTTCCATTGCCGCGACGAGATCCGCGTCGAGGGTGATCGAAACCTTCCGCTTGGCGGCTGATGTCATACCATTATCGTACCATAGTCGCCTTATGGGCGAGATGGCGTCTGGCTTGCTCCGCGGACCAGGTTGGCAACAGTCCCGGCTACCGGGCCAATCGCTGATATTTCATGTGCCGTTGCCGGGATTTGTAGGGGTGGTGCGTTGCACGCGATGTTCACCAGGAGGGTGAACGCGCTTATCGGCAGGTCATGGCCATCGAAGTACTCGTCTGGTCGTGGCGCTGAATGATCTGCCGAGTTGGCCGCGGATCACGGGGCATGGGGATGCGCAGGCCCGGCCGAACATCACCACGCCGCTGACCCGGTCGCTGGCCGGCGGGGCCGGGCTGCCCCGGCTGGACACCTCCCGGCTGCGCGCGACCTGGCTGGCCGATGTCGCGGAAGTGCCCGGCCTGGCCACGTTCATGCGCGCCGCCGGGATCATCTGCTCCCAGCGGCTCGGCGACCTGCTCGCCGGGCTGGAACCCGCCAGCGAGGCCGGCGCGGTCCGGCTGCTCGGGGCGGCCCGGCCGCCATGATCGCGCTGCCGGCGCTGGAGGAGATCACCGACCGCTCCGGCGTCGCGCCGCGGATCGAGCTGCTGCTGCCCACCGGGGTGCGCGCCCGGCAGCTGGCCGTCCGCACCCTGCTGCCGGGCATGCTGCTCGTGCTGGCCGACCACCGGCCCGCCCACCTGACCCGCGTTCATCAGGCACTGACCACGCTGCCCGAGGACGACCAGCGGCGGCTCGGCGTGGTCGCGGACTGGAAACACGGCCCGCACCTGCTGACCTACCGGCAGACCGAGCGCACTTTCGGCCTGGTCGCCGGCGCCCTGGCCAAGGACATCCCCGACGGGCTGCTACCGGTTCCTCTGCAGCGCATCTGCGACGACCTGCTGGAAGCATCCATCCCCGATGAGCTCAAGAACGCTTCCAGTGCGCTGGCGGTGGACTGGACCGACGTCGAGACCTTCTCCCGCCCGCCATCTCGCGGCACCAGCGACTGCGCCGACCCCGAAGCCTCCTGGGGACACCGCTCCGGCGGCGGCCCCGGCCAGGACAGCGAACTGTTCCTCGGCTACTACGCCTCGGCCGCCACCATGATGCGCGAGGAACGCGGTCCGCCTGTGCCCGAGCTGGCCCGGCGGATGACCGTCTGCTCCTGCCGCCACGACCCGGCCCGCGCCTTGGTCCCGGTGCTCACTGCGATGCCCGAAGATGGCATCCCGCTCGGCGACATCCTCGCCGACTCCGGCTACGCCCACCGCGACGCCGGAGCCTGGGCCATCCCGCTGCGCGGTTCCGGCGCCCAGCTGGTCCAGGACCTGCACCCATCCGACCGCGGGCCCCACGGCACCGACCACGGCGCCATCATCGCCAACGGCAACCTCTACTGCCCGGCCACGCCCCGCCCCCTGCTAGAACCCGGCCCGCTCGCCCGCGACGCCACCCCGGACCAGGCCGCCGCCCACGACCAGCAGACCGCCCGGTACAAACCCGGCCGCATCACCGGCGACGACCACGACGGCTACCACCGGGTGATGTGCCCCGCGGCCATGGGCAAGATCCGCTGCCCGCTCCGCCCGGCCTCCATGACCCTGGACCGGAACCGGCCCGAGATCCTCACCCCGCCCGGGCACCCGCCGGCCTGCTGCACCCGCCGGGTAGCCCCGGCACGTTGCCGTGCCGGGGCCCCCTCAGCACCGTGCATGCGCCTCGTCGGCGCACACGGCGCAAGCAAGCCGCGAGGGCGGTGTCACAGGTGCAGAAGTTCCGTGGCGGTGCGGGCGCCGGTGGCACGGCGCCAGCAGTATGCGTGTATCAGGCGGCGCTGATCGTGCGGCGTGCTCCCGCTCCCGGTGGCGGCCACGGCTTTGCACGTGATCGCCTTGCGGGTGGCGGTGAGCCAGCGCTCCCATTCTCCGGGATCGCGGGGCTCGTCGTCGGCGTGCAGGAGATAGTCCCCGCATAGCGGGCAGCGCCCGCGCTGCTTGCGCAGCAGCCGCAGCGTGCCGTCGCCGGTCGGGGGCCTGGCCCGGCGGCGCCGGTGAGCCCAGTGCGCGGCCAGCGACGGGTCATCAGGAGATGCCGTCCCGGCCACCATCTGGTGCCGTTCGATCTTCATCCAGGCGAGCCTGGGGAGGTAGGCGCCGCTGGCGCGGTCGCCGAACACCCACCGGTCCGCCCGGCCCGGGTGGAACCTGCCGAAGTACCTGCCCGCGATCCAGGGCTTCGGCTTCTTCGGGTGGGACCACGTGGCCCACTTGTAGCACAGTTTCCACAGGTAGTCGTCCAGGCCGCTGAACACCCTGGATGACACCACCGTCCGGTAGAAGGCCCCCCAGCCCCGGGTGACCGGGGCGATCCGGGCCAGGACCGCTGCGGCGTTCGCGCCGCGCAGCGACCTGAACTCGGTGGCGAGCCTGCGCTTGAACCGCCTGACGGCTGCCGCGCTGGGTTTGATGATCAGCTTGCCGCCCCTGCGGGACGGGAACCGGCGGACCGTGAAGCCGAGAAAGTCAAAACCCTCGCCGAGGTGAACCACGCGGGTCTTGTCCTCGTTGAAGGCCAGCCCTCTCGGCGCCAGCCACCCGGCAAGCCGCGCCTTGACCTGCTCTGCCTGCTCCTTGGAGTGGCACAGCGCCACAAGATCATCGGCGTATCTGACCAGCGCGGGGGAACCACGCCTGGTCTCCCCGGCATGCTTCCCTGAGGCCACGTAGGTGACCCCGGCCGCCTCCTCCAGCCCGTGCAGCGCGACGTTCAGCAGGCACGGCGAGATGATCCCGACTTGCGGGGTGCCCTCCTCGGTAGGAGCGAACCCCTTGCCCGCCTCGAACACGCCCGCCTTCAGCCAGTCCCGGATCATGTCCCTGGCGGGGAACAAGCCGAGCTGCGCTAGAAGATGAGAATGGTCGATCTTGTCGAAGGACTCCCCGCCTTACTACGTGCTTCGATGACCTCGCCGAGGCGATCCGGGCGTGGGCGAGAGGGTGGCTGCCCATGGAGGCGGCGGCTGAGCTGCTGATCTCGCAC
>Ga0070699_100001836_pt1 | contig 19270 bp, 13 predicted proteins | sample KBSK1503metaG_FD_65473 | JGI IMG/M metagenome (GOLD analysis project Ga0070699, IMG submission 65473) | Corn, switchgrass and miscanthus rhizosphere microbial communities from Kellogg Biological Station, Michigan, USA - KBS K1-50-3 metaG | ecosystem: Host-associated > Plants > Roots >... | reverse complement strand
TGGCGGTGGCTCCTGCAAGTGGCGGTTGATGACACCCGAGACCGTCTCAGCCTCAAACGGCCGGTTACCGGAGAGCATCTCGTAGAACATCGTACCGAGACTATAGACATCTGAACGCGCGTCGAGCGGCTCACCCAAACACTGCTCCGGCGACATGTAGAACGGTGTTCCAACAACTGCTCCCGTCGCCGTGCCGCCCGCATCGGCGAGAAGTTTTGCGAGCCCAAAGTCCACCACTCGCACACTCTCGAGTTCAAAGTCATCATCGGGCGCCACCACCAGAATATTCTCCGGCTTCAGATCGCGATGTACCACGCCCTGCCGGTGCGCCGAGCCAACACCGGCACAAATGCCGCGCATCAGCCGCATGCCCCGCTCAACCGAAAAATGATGCTCGCTGTGCAGGAGCTCGCGCAACGGCGTCCCCCGAATAAACTCCATCACGATATACGCCGGCGCATGCACGTCGTCAGTCTCGCCGAAGTCATGAATCGTGATGACGTTTGGATGGCGCAACATCGCAGCCGCACGCGCTTCGCGACGAAAACGCGCCAGCGCCGCATCGTCAGTGACAAACTTGCCGGTCAGTATCTTCACTGCTACGTCGTCGCCGATATGTACGCGACGCGCGCGATAGACCACGCTCATCCCGCCTTCACCGAGGCGAGCCAGCAGTTCGTACTTGCCGTCGATCTTGTGCCCAATCAACGGATCGGGGTTGACGAGGCGAATAGTGGGCAGCGCCGAGTTGAAGTGATCTTCGTAATAAGGGTGCGTTCCAGGACCAGGCAAAGTCAGTGGTGAGCCACAGTTGGCACAAAACATCGCTTCTTTATTCAGGTACAACTCACAGGCCGCACAAAACGGATTCTGAGCTCGCAGCTCCGCGAGCAACTGGTCCAACTGATCCTCAATCGCCTCGAGGTTGGTTGAAAAACTACGCCTCTCGCCCTCGGGATCAAACAAAAAGTAGACCGGCAGATCCTCCTGTCCGTGACTGAGCTTCAGATTATTATCGAGTGCGCAAGGTTCGATAAGATTGAGTCGCGCGATTGCGTCGCGTACGGCGCGCGCATCCTTTTCCGCTTCGGATTGCGGCGCGTGTACGGCAATTACACGCAAACCCTCGCGCCGCCGCTGCTCGCGCAACTCTGCGACCTGGGCCAGGTTTGTTTTCGCCGTCTCCGAGCTGATGGACCAAAAGTGAACGAGTGTCGGGTGCCCTTTTACTTGTTGGGAGCCGCTCTTGCCATTGAGCCACTCAGTGGCTTGCGCGAGCGATGGCAGCCGGAAGTCGATCTGTAACTTTGAGACCTTACTCACCATTTACCCAGCTAGTTCTGATCTGTGGCGGTTGCAAAAGCGTTTGCATCACTACGCAGTACTGCTCCGTTTTCTCCTTTAGTGCAGTTAACTGTTCCGCCGTTGCCTCAGGTGCGTCGATATCGAAGCGCGCATGAATATCCTGAAAGCCAACCGGCACCAGTTTTGAAATCCCGAGTGTTCCGCTCAGATCCATATCGCCTTCCACTTCGACGCGAATGTGTTTGAACGGTATGCCCATCGCGGTTGCGACAAGCTGACACGTAAGTTGCGCGCAAGCGGCGAGCGCGCCGAGCAGGAGATCTCCGGAGCAGGCGGCGGTGCCTGGACCACCAACACCGCTGTGTGCCTGCGCCTCGAAGATCTTTTGACCAACCTCCACTGAACAGGCAATCGGCGTGTTCGTTTGGTCGCTTTGCGCCTTTAACGTGATGCGCGAGCTGTTCGGATCGCTGCGATACTTGTCTTTCAGTGGTTTCTGAATTGAACGAAGGTCCATCTGTCAGTTTAGTCCTCGGAAGTGGTCGGATCGATCACGGTTTTGACTTGCGAGACGTGATTCGCAGGGAATCCGCCGAGCCGTGCGTGCTCCTGGATCAGCTCTTCGTTGGGGGCGATGTATACACAGTAAATCTTGTTCTCGGTAACGTAACTCTGAACCCACTGAATCTGCGGTCCCAGTTGGTTCAGCACATTGCATGAACGCTGTGACATCGCTTTCAATTCCGCCGGTGTCATATTGCTCGCACCGGGTACTACTCGTTCGATAACGTACTTTGGCACTTGATTCTCCTCTGTTTTTATCCACCGATTACACAGATTTCTCGCTGCGTAAGCTGTGGATTGCTCACTGCATTTCGGCTAAAACCTTCTGAAACTCGTCGTCGCCACGCATGGCGTCGAACGCACTATCGGTTCGCGCCCAGTGCGCAACGGTTCGAAATCCACTGTCAAACGCGCGCCGCAGCAGGATCAGCGACGCACCCTTCTCATTCATTAACGCGTAAGCACAGGCACAATTGTATACAGCCAGGCCATCATTCGGTTCCAATTCGAGCACGTGTTTCAAAGTGGCGTTGGCTTCTTCGCGGCTGCCGAACCGTGCATACGCCTCTGCCAGCCGGCTCATCACGATGATGTCGTCGAGACTCGCGTCGAGTTTTCGCGACGTAATCTCAATCACTTTCAGGGCCGCGTGCTCGGCGGCGGTGACGTCAGCGCGCCGCTTGTAGATGCCGGTCAGGAAAATAAACGCGTCCTCATCGTACGGTTTAAGCTCCGCGGCGCGCTGGTAATGCTTGAGCGCGGCTTCAAGATCGTTTGAGAGCTCGGCAATCATGCCCAACCGTATGTGACCCGGATAAAAGTCAGCGTTTTCTTTGAGAATCTCCTCGATCGTGCGCTTCGATTCGGCAAACCGGCGGTGATGGAAGTAGACCATCGCGATCCCAAACTTCGCTTCGAGGCAGCCCGGCTCGAGCTCCAGCGCCTGCTGATTGATCGCAATCGCCTTGCTGAGCCAGGTCGAGTTGCCGTCGTACCACTCGTACATCGACGAATAGGCTTCCGCCAGTCCGGCGTAAGCAGTGGCGAACTGCGGATCGATGGCGACCGCGTTCTCAAACATCCCGATCGCGCTTTCGGTGTTTCGCCTGCCTTTGAGATACAGCAGCTCGCGACCGCGCATGTAAAAGTCGTAAGCGCGGAGATCGTCAGTCGGCTTTTTCGCCAGCAGTTGTCGCTCAGCTTCGGTGAGCGACACCTTCAAGGCGTCAACTATTTTCTGTGAAACTTCATTTTGCAGATCGAAGATGTCTTCAACCAGACGATCGAAGCGTTCGGCCCAGAGCTGATAGCCATCGCGTACGCTTATAAGCTGCGCCGTAATCCTGATCCGGTTACCTGCCTTACGCACGCTCCCGTCGAGGATGTAGTTGACTCGCAGTGCATCGCCGACGTGACGCGTGTTCACTTCTTTATTGCGGAAGGGAAGTACGTCAGTGCGCGAGACGACCTTCAGCTCCTGGATCCTCGACAGGTCAGTAATGATGTCCTCGGTCATACCGGCGCAGAAGTAGTCGCTGTCTTTTTCCGAGCTCATGTTCTCGAAAAAGAGCACGGCGATCGACTTTTCCGGAACAGACTCAGGCGTCATTCCTCCCGACGAGCGGCTGGTGAAAAAACGTTGTGACGGCGTTTCCAGTTCTCGTTTGAGATCCTTCAGATCGATCAGGAAATCTTTGACCGTCTGGTAACGCTCTTCACGATCTTTTCGCAACGCGCGCGAGACAACGCGGTCGAGCTCGCGTGGTCCTTCCGGCAAGTGCGGCAGTAAGGGTTCTGGTTCACGATTCAGAATTCCCGACATCACGTCGATCGTAGTTGGACCACAAAACGGTTGCTTGCCCGCGATCATTTCATAGACCACGCAACCCAGGCTCCAGATGTCGGTGCGTGCGTCAACTTCCAACCCTCTCGCCTGTTCGGGCGACATGTAATGAGCAGTGCCGAGCACCATGCCCGCGGCAGTGTTAATGAACCGTTCAGTGGGCGCAAGCGAATCGGTATCCGTCGTTTCTCGTTCGCGGCTGAGTTTGGCAAGTCCGAAGTCGAGCACTTTCACGATGCCGTCACGACGCAGCATGATGTTGTCAGGCTTGATGTCGCGATGAATGATGCCGACGCTGTGGGTGGCTGAAAGCGCGCTCGCGACCTGAATTCCGACTTCAAGTGCTTCAATGGTTGTTAAAGCACCGCGCCTGATGCGATCGCGCAAGGTGTCGCCGTCGATGAACTCAGTAGCGATGAACTGTTCGGAATCGACTTCGTCGATTTCGTAGATGGTGAGAATGTTGGGATGGTTGAGCGCCGACGCGGCTTTGGCTTCCTGCACAAAGCGCCGCACGCGGTCGTCAGTATCCTCTCCGACTTCGGAAGGCAGGACTTTCAGTGCGACTTTGCGATCGAGCTTCGTGTCGTTAGCGAGGTAAACCTCGCCCATGCCACCCGCGCCGAGTTGGGAGCAGATTTCGTAGCGGCCGATCCTTTTGCGTGCGGGGAATGACAACGCATCAATCCGGGGGAGTTCTGGGGTCTTTCGAAGCGGCGGATATTGTAGCCGCAAAGAGGCACAAAAGCACAAGCGCGCAAAATTACCAGAGAAGCCTTGTGCATTTTGTGCGTTCTTTGTGGCAAATGCTTTAAAACAAGTGCGTGCCGTGAGTGATTGCACCGCCCGCGCGCAGAGCCGCTGCAACGTGGACCGTTTCCGCTAACTCGGTCTCGGTTGCGCCTGCGTCCACTGCTTGCTGCCGATGTACCTCGATGCAGTAGGGACACTGGGTTGAAAGCGCCACGGCAATCGCCATCAGCTCCTTGTATTTTTTTGGGATGGCGCCGTCAGCCAGAGCTGCTTTGTCAAAGGCTTGGAACGCCGCCATGGTTTCGGGTACCAGCTCACCCACGTGGGCCAGCTTATTAAGATTGCTTATCGCGTACATCGTTTTATGTCCTTTCAGGTTTGCTCAATTGCAAACGCGCAATATGATGCGTAGGGTGGGTCATGGTCGCTTGATTGAGCGTCCCGTATTCTTGGCCCAGAGGCTCGAAGTGAGAGAGTTGGCTAATGGATGTACTTTCAGAAGTGTTGCGGCTGGTTAAGCTGGAGGGAGTCTTGTTCTTCCACGGTGAGTTTTCGGAGCCGTGGTGTGTAACAACGCGGCCGAAGGCGCTGGTCCCGTATCTTTCTCCGGATGCGGGGCAGGTGATCGTCTATCATTTTCTGACTGAGGGACATGCGTATGCATCGCTACCCGATGGACGTCGCGTTGAGCTGAACGCCGGCGACATCGTCGTCTTTCCACATGGCGACGATCACGATCTCGGTAATGGTTCAGCGAAACCGGTGGACTCACTGACAACCTTTGGCGCGAATTTGAGTGAGGGACTAAGAGTGGCGCGCTTTGGCGGCGGCGGGGAAGTCACGAAATTTGTCTGCGGGTTTATGGCCTGTGAGCGACATCTCGGAAACGTGCTGCTCTCAGGCTTGCCGCCCATCCTGAAGGTGCGAGTGGTTAAGGACGAAGCGGACCAGTGGCTGGAACGTTCGATCCGTTATTCGGTTGACGAAGTACACGGTTCGATCGCGGGCGGCAAACTGGTCCAGGCGAAACTCGCGGAGCTGTTGTTTGTCGAGACGATACGTCGTTACATAAACGATCTGCCGGAAGGTGAGGTGGGTTGGCTGGCGGGTACGCGTGACTCGATTGTTGGTCACGCGCTCGAGTTGCTTCATCAAAATCCATCGCATCCCTGGACCATTTCGGATCTGGCTCGGCAGGTCGGACTTTCTCGCAGCCGGCTCGCGGACAGGTTTCGGCATTATCTCGGCGAGTCGCCGATGGCGTATCTCGCACTGTGGCGTCTCAAGTTGGGCGCGGAGATTTTGCAAAACACGAACGACAGCGTAGCTGAGATTGCGATGTCGGTGGGTTACGGATCGGAGGCTGCGTTCAATCGTGCGTTCAAGCGGCACTTTGCTTTTCCACCGGCGCATTTCCGGCGGTTGCGTAAAGGAACAGCTCAGTAGATTTCACGCAAAGGCGCCAAGGAAGACGCAAAGACGCAAAGAAGAATTAACCTCTTTGCGTCTTCGCTCACTTTGCGCCTTTGCGTGAAACTGTATTAGCGCCCGCGTGATGCGGCCCTCTGTGGCCGCCCGTTGTTCGAATAACGCTCTATTCGCCCGTCAAAATGTGCGCGAGTTTGGTGGGGTTGAGGTTGCCGCCGGAGATGAGGCAGACGATTTTGCCGGGGCCGGCGTCGCCGGATAAGGCGCAGGCGACGGGACACGCGCCGGCCCCTTCGGCGACGATGCGGTTGTGTTGGACCAGGTGGCGCAGGGCGGAGGCGATCGAGGAGAGGTCTGCGACCAGGGCGCTGTCGACAAGGTTACGTGCGCGCTCGAACATCTGCGGGAATACGGCTTTCGATCCGATGCCGTCCACCCATGATGGCTCATAGTCAACGGAGGTCGGCACCCCTGCCGCGAGCGATGCGGCGAATGGCGCCGCAGTCGCGACTTCCGCGGTGAACACCTTGCACGCCGGCCGTTGCTCACGCAACACCGACGCGATCCCACACGTCAATCCGCCGCCACCCCACGGAATCACAACTGCATCCACGTCCGGCAAGTCTTCAAGGATCTCCAACGCGATCGTGCCATTCCCCGCCATCACGTGCAGGTCGTCGAACGCGTGTATAAACGTTCCCTCAACACCCGGAAACGATCGCTGCTCAAACACCAGCCACCACTCATCAAACGAAACTTTAATGACGCGCCCACCGAGCCGCTCGATCGCACTGATCTTCGCATCCGGCGCAGTCGCCGGCGCGATCACCGTGCACGGAATGCCGAGTTTGCGCGCGCACCATGCAACACCCTGGGCCATGTTGCCCGCCGACGCCGTGATCACACCGTGCTCGAGTTCGTCCGGACGCAGGTGCGCAATCGCATTCGCAGCGCCACGAATCTTGAACGATCCAATCGGTTGGAGATTCTCCAATTTCAAGTAGATCTCAGCCGAAATGTCCGCAAAATTGAGTCGCACGAGGGGTGTTCGAATCGCTGTACCGGCGATTACGCGACGCGCTTCCTGCACTTCAGTTAATGAGATCCGATCCATAAGTTTGCGCAGCTTACAATGATATTGACTTTCCGGCCACTCGCGAGTAAAAGTTCTGCACCTTCGAATTCCAACTCCAGGAGAACAGTCATGAAAACTCTCGCCACCGCTCTGACTCTCGTCGTCCTTTTTGTTGTTACAGCCAACGCGCAAACCTGGGATCCGGAACTACAACTCAAGTTCAAAGCCGTCGGCGCTCCGCGAGTTTCTCCGGACGGAAAGAAGCTGGTTTACACCGTCAACGAAGCAGTGATGACGGCCGATAAGAGTGAGTTTGTAACGCAGATCTGGCTGGCGGATCTCGCGAGCAAACAGAACCTTCAACTCACGTTCGGCGACAAGTCGTCCAGCAATCCGAAATGGTCGCCTGACGGAAACTGGATCGCATTCACTTCGAACCGCAAAGACAATCGAAACAATCTCTACGTGCTGAGCACGAGCGGTGGCGAAGCAGAACCGCTTACGGATCTGAAGAGCAGCGTCAACAACTTCGCCTGGTCACCTGACGGGCGCTCGATCGCGTTCACGATGACCGACCAAAAGACCGAAGAAGAAGAGAAGAATGACAAAGGCCGGAACGATTGGCGCTGGATCGATGAAAACATAAAACTGTCGCGACTCTACGTGCTGCCGATTCAAAAGGATGCCAACGGCAAACGCGAACCGCGCAAACTCACCACCGCGAATTACCAGGTCGATGACTTCGACTGGTCCAGCGATGGCTCGCGCATCGCTTTTGGTCACGTCAAAACGCCGCTCGCCAACGATTGGACCACGTCGGATGTTTCGATCGTCGAAGTCGCCACCGGCAAAGTCACCGATCTCGCCGCCACAGCGGCAGCGGAAAGCTCGCCGCTATATTCGCCGGACGGTAAATCGATCGCGATTCTCGCGAGCGATAATCCACCGCGCTGGGCCCAGTCAGGCGTGATCCAGATCTACCCTGCTGACGGCGGACAACCAAAGTCTCTCGTCGCGTCGTTCGATGCCCAACCCGGTGTCGCCGGCTGGTCTGCCGACGGCAAACGCATCTACTTCAGTGAAGCGAAGGGAACCGGCACGCAGATCTATTCACTCGACATCAACGCCAATCGCATCGACGAGATCAAAACAACGCCGGCAGTGATCAGCGCCATCAGTCTTAATCGTGCAGGCACGACTTTCGGTTTTGTCAGACAAACTCCCGATACGCCCGCTGACGTATTCATCGCGCCGGTCAACGATTTCAACCCGGTGCAGATCACGCGCGTGAATGCCGACATGAAAATCCCGCCGGTAGGCCGCACCGAAGTCGTCACCTGGAAATCGAAGGACGGCAAACAGATCGAAGGCCTGCTGACTTATCCGGCCGGTTATCAAGCCGGTCAACGCGTGCCATTGATTCTCAACGTTCATGGTGGACCAGCCGGAGTTTTCCAACAGTCGTTCATCGGCGGCCGCGGTGTTTATCCGCTGGCGACTTTCGCGGCGCATGGCTATGCGATCCTGCGTCCGAATCCGCGCGGGTCGAGTGGTTATGGAGCAGAGTTTCGCCGTGCGAACCTGCGCGACTGGGGTTTCGGCGACTACCAGGATCTGATGGCCGGAGTTGATCGCGTGATCGAGATGGGCGTTGCGGATCCGGATCGTTTGGGCGTGATGGGTTGGAGCTACGGCGGTTTTATGACGTCGTGGATTGTTACCCAAACCTCGCGTTTCAAAGTAGCTTCAGCAGGCGCGCCGGTGACCAACCTGATGAGCTTCAACGGCACCGCGGACATACCGTCGTTTATTCCCGACTACTTCGGCGGCCAGTTCTGGGAAGCGATGGACCTTTATCAAAAGCACTCGCCGATGTTCAACGTTAAAGCGGTGACGACGCCGACGATGATTCAGCACGGTGAGGCGGACATTCGCGTGCCGATCTCGCAGGGCTACGAGTTTTATAACGCGCTCAAAGTGAAGGGTGTGCCGACGCGCATGATCGTGCTGCCGCGGCAGCCGCATGGACCAACCGAGCCGAAGATGCAGCTCGCGGCGATGAAGGCAAACCTCGAATGGTTTGAGAAGTACCTCGGATCGAAGCCGGAGACGTCGAAAAATTAAGGCCGCGGATCTGTAGTTTCACGCAAAGGCGCAAAGGAAAGACGCAAAGGCGCAAAGAAGCAGTGTTAGCAGCCGAAGGTCTTCCTTTGCGGCTTTGCTTCTTCCCTTTGCGCCTTTGCGTGAAATATTCTTTTACCGCATCGACACTCTTGCGCCTATGCGGAAGAGCACCGGCGGGCCGACTGTGAACACCGGCGTACTGCTAATCTCATACCGGCTGCCATTCAGATTCTGAAACGCCACAAACACACGCACTCTTTCCGATACAGCCCGCGAGGCCTCGGCATCCATCGTGAAGAACCCCTCCAACGGCAACGTATTCTGGTCATCATCGAACTGTCTGCTGATGAACCGTCCCTGCGTTCCCACCAGCCACTTCCCATTCGCGTAAGTAACCTGAACATTAAACTGATACCTCGGCACCTGCGGCACGAGCAACCCTTCCAGACTTCGATTCGCCGGAAAACTCAGCACCGTGCTGTCCGTCAATAGATACTCACCCGCCACCTCCCAATGCCTCCCAAACTTCGTGATTGCCGACAACTCAATCCCGCGCGCGCGAATCGCGCCCAGGTTCTGTCGCTGACGCGTGATCAGCGCCGGTGTCGTCAACAACGTGACATTCGCGATCGAATCGTCGATCCGGCTCCAGAAAAAGTTACTCCGCACAAACAGCCGCTCCCCAAACTTCTGCCAACCGACGCCAACCTCGCCACCCGTCAGTCCCTCAGCATTCAACGCAGCATTCGCATTCGTGACAACATTCCCAACCCGAAAATTCCGGTACAGCTCATTCAACGTCGGCGCGCGGAAAGCACGATACGCAGAAGCACTGAAGGAAAACCCCTGATCGAATCTCTTGATCAGTGAAAAGCGCGGACTAAACGCAGTCTCGGATCTGTCCGCGAAGTCATTCAGCGTCGGCGTTCCCACGACCGGAGTCCGATCCGAGAATCCGCGACTATTCACCCAACGATCCACGCGCGCGCCAAAACTGAAAAACCAGGATTGAAACCGCACCGCATCAGCCCCAAAGATCCCAAACGATCTCTGTCTGCCGCCCGCATCGACAAACGCTGTCACGCGCCCGTTGTTGAAGGTCGTTTCAGCACTATGACCGCGCACGTCGCGACCCTCGACACCGGCCGAGAGCGTCTGATGGTCGCCCACGTTGCGTCGCCACTGAAACGCGAAACCAAGTTGTTGCGATGGATTACGTTGGCGATTGGTTATAGACTCGCTGTTGCGATCGGCAGCAACAGCGGAGAAGTTCTGGTTGAAGTTTTCACTCGATCCATACAAACGCACTGAGAAGTCGTTCCAATCAGCGCCGAGATCGAGCGATGCGACGCGCGTGTCGTTCAGTTGCACCGGCGTGCCGTTGCGGCGGCTCTCGCCAAACGAGCTCAAGCGCGCAAATGCATGACCCTGTGAACCGAACGTTCGCGACACGAGCAACGAGCCCGCCAGATCTCCTGTGCCTGCTGGTGTATCGACCGCGCCACGCTGGTTTTCAGGCACGAGCACATAACCATCGGTGTGCAATGCCTGACCGAAAAACATCAATCCCCAACGGCCAAATGACTTGCCCGCAGTGAACGATGTAGCGCCAGTGGTTTTATTTCCCGCCGACGCTTCGAAATCGAAAAACGTCGCCGGCGTGGTGCGGCTCCTTATATTAATGACGCCGCCGAGCGCGCCGCTGCCGTACAGATCCGAAGCCCCACCGTTGTAAACCTGCACATTCTCGACGCTCGCGCGCGCGAGCCGGTTCCAATACACCCAGCCGCCAAACGGACTGTTCAGTGGAATGCCATCGACGAGAACGAGCGCGCGGCTCGCGCCATTCGCACCGACACCACGCAACGAAACACCTTGCGACGTCGGATTTGCAGACAAACCTCCAGAGCGTCGAAAGAGCGAGAAGCCCGGCACCTGTCGCAGTGCGTCGTCGATCGTCAATGCGCCCGCAAGCTCGAGCTCGCGGCGGCTGAGCGCAAACTGGCTCACCGGCGTTGCGGGAATTCGTTCGTCATCGCCGGAGACGAAGATCCGTTCGATCACATCTGCCGGCTCGAGCTTGATGCGCAGCGGTCCATCAGTTTTCGTGACCGCGATCGTGAACGTGTTGAAGCCTGGCGAGCTGATCGAGAGTGTTCCGGACTCTTCCGTACTTAACACCCAAAAATTTCCCGCGTCGTCGGTCGTGGTGCGAATTGTTTCTTTGTTTGCTTTGAATTCAACTGAGGCATTCGCTATAGCGGCGCCGGAGGGATCGGAAACGACGCCGGCAATCTTCGTGTAGTGGCCGAGTTGGGCGGCAGTCGTGCCGGCAGCAAGCATGACGCAGCCAAGGGCGAGGGTCCAACGTCGGTTTCTCGTACATTGTTGTGCGGTTCTATTTCTCATCGTCAACGCACTTGATCTGACACAAACCCGTGGTCCCGTCAATTGGATTTCACGCAAAGGCGCAAAGGAAGACGCAAAGAAAACCCCAAGAAACGCGGCAGCGCTTAGCGTTTTTGCGCCTTGGCGTGAAATATTCCTGCTTTTTCCCGCTATTGTCCCCAAACGTATTTATGGTATAAATTTCTTCCCCTAACCCCCTTAGTTTCCAACCAAATTACCCCCTGAGTCTCGGCCTCGGAGGAGCCTAGTGATTAGACCGAATCGTCGTAATCGTCCACGACCGCTTGAAGGTCTGCCAAAAGAACGCACCGGTATATCCGGCTTTGATGAAATTACAACCGGTGGTTTGCCCGCCGGCCGGCCAACCCTCGTCTGCGGCGGCGCCGGCGCCGGCAAAACGTTGTTTGCGATGGAGTTTTTAGTACGCGGGGCGAGTCTTTACGATCAGCCCGGGGTGTTCATGTCGTTCGAAGAATCGGACGAAGAACTCGCCACCAACGTCGCCTCGCTCGGCTTTGATCTGAATCAACTGATCGCCGACAAAAAGTTACTGCTCGACTACGTGTTCATCGAGCGCTCCGAGATTGAAGAGACCGGTGAATACGATCTCGAAGGACTGTTTCTCAGGCTCGGACATGCCATCGATTCCATCGGCGCCAAACGCGTCGTGCTCGATACTCTCGAAGCCCTCTTTTCGGCGCTGCCGAACGAAGCCATTGTCCGCGCTGAGCTGCGGCGACTGTTTCGTTGGTTGAAGGAAAAAGGGGTGACTGCCCTCATTACCTGCGAGCGCGGTGACGGCAAGCTCACTCGTTACGGTCTCGAAGAGTACGTCGCCGATTGCGTGATCCTGCTCGACCATCGGGTGCAAAACCAGATCTCCACGCGGCGCCTGCGAATCGTCAAGTATCGCGGTACATCGCACGGCACCAACGAGTATCCGTTTTTTATCGACGAGAAGGGCTTTTCTGTCGTTCCCATCACGTCTCTCGGCCTCACGCATAAGGCGCCGACGGAGCATGTCTCGTCCGGCATCGTGCGCCTCGACCACATGCTCGACGGCCGAGGTTTTTATCGTGGCAGCTCGATACTCGTGTCCGGAACCGCAGGCACCGGAAAGAGCACAATCGGGGCTCATTTCGCCGAGGCTGCCGGCGGGCGGGGTGAGCGAGCGTTATTCTTCGGGTTCGAAGAGTCGCCGAATCAGATCATTCGCAACATGCGTTCGGTGGGCATCGAGCTCGAGAAGTTTGTGAAGAAAGGGTTGCTGCAGTTTCAGAATGCGAGACCTTCGACCTGGGGATTGGAAGTGCACCTCGCAACGATTTACAAAGCCATCTCTGAATTTTCACCGTCGATCGTCGTGATAGATCCGGTTACAAACTTTCTCGCGGTAGGCGATAGCTTCGAGACCAAATCAATGCTCACGCGGCTGATCGACTTCCTCAAGTCGCGCGAAATCACGGCGGTATTTACGAGTTTGACTTCCGGTGGTCACGACCTCGAAGACTCCGAAGTAGACGTGTCGTCGCTGATGGATACCTGGATACTGGTCAAGAATATCGAATCGAATGGTGAAAGAAATCGCGGACTCTACGTCCTGAAAGCCCGCGGCATTGCACATTCAAATCAGGTGCGTGAGTTTTTGCTGACGGATCGTGGCGTCCAACTGATCGATGCCTACATCGGTGCTGACGGCGTGTTGATGGGTTCGGCGCGCTCCTCTCAGATATCGCGTGAGAAGACTGCGGAGGTCGATCGCAAATTGACCCTGGAGCGCAAGCAACGAGAATTGCGACGCAAGCAGGAACTCTACGAAGCCCAACTCATTTCGTTGCAGGGGCAATACGAAACCGAACGCGATGCGATTCTCAGAGAGCTCGAGGAAGAACAGCAACTACAAAAAGTAGTGGCCGAGCAGCGGCTGGAAATTGCCCGCTTGCGAAAGGTTGATAATGGTGAAGTTCAAGTTGAAGGCAATGGCGCCAGAAAACCACGGAAAGGAACTGCCAGATGAAAACCACCCCCAGTAAGAAATTGCGCCGACCGGCGACCGGGCAGCCTGCACAACCAGACGGCGATGCATCACGCTGGAATTTGCGCCTCTATGTGGCAGGCCAAACTCCCCGGTCGCTTACGGCTTTTAAGAACCTGAAGGAGATCTGTGAAGCGTACTTAAAGGGAAAATATCACATCGAAGTAATTGACTTAATGGAGAACCCGACGCTGGCGCGCGGCGATCAGATACTCGCTATCCCGACGCTCGTGCGGAAGTTGCCGCAACCGATCCGAAAGATCATCGGCGATCTCTCCAACACCGAGCGCGTGCTGGTCGGTCTGGACATCCAACCGCGTAGTAACTGAAAGCGTGTGTAAATGCCGACGCCAAAAAATGAAAAATCAAAAGCAAACGGGAAGCATTCTCTAAAAACCAGATTCCGGAATACGACCGAGGCTTTTGAAGAAGCCCTGAAGGGGCAGCGGGTGAGACGTGCGAAATACATCCTGCGTTTGTATGTCACAGGATCGTCCACGCGGTCGTTGCGCGCGATCACCAACTTGAAAAAGTTATGCGAAGAACATCTCTCTGATGAATACGATCTGGAAGTGATCGATATTTACAAGGACCCGGATGCCGCCCGCGAGGAGCAGATCGTAGCGGCCCCGACTCTGGTCAAACGCCTGCCCCGGCCACTGCGACGCTTTGTCGGGGATATGTCAAACACCCAGAAGCTTCTGGTTGGTTTGGAGATTTATCAGCGCCAGGAGCCGAAGGATCAACTCGGCGGTAGTCATTGAAGAAGCTGTAGTGCCCAGCAAAGCGAAAATGGCAAAGGTAAGAGAAATTGACGAAGACAATGAAATCCTCGAACTGAGGCGTCGATTGGAGGAGGCGGAAGAAACGCTGCGCGCGATTCGTGACGGCGAAGTCGACGCCCTCGTGGTGGATAGTCCGTCCGGCGAGGTCATCTACACTCTAACCAGCGCCGACTATCCTTACCGGCTCATGATCGACGAGATGAACGAAGGCGCCGTCAGCGTTTCGCCCGACTCGTTTATTCTTTACAGCAATCGTAACTTCGCGAGCATCCTGGGTTTGAATGGAAACAACACGAGTGGCGTTCCTTTTGGTGATTTCATCGTGCCCGAGATGCGCGAGCAGTTTCTCGACGATCTGCAACAGGCGCGTGAGCAAAGTATCCGGCGCGAGTACGCGCTCAGTCCTGGCAATGGCCGCGTGGTTCCGGTGTTGATGTCGTTTGCCAAGCTCCAGCCGCAGACAAACTCGATCGGCATCGTCGTTACCGACCTGACCACACAAAAAGCTCTCCAGGAAAAACTTCGGCAGGCTAAGAATGGACTCGAGGAGCAGGTTGCCGAGCGCACGAAAGAGTTACGTGAGAGTGAAGCGCGGCTCTTCGGAATTCTCGAACACAGCGCCGCCGACCTGAAAGCAATGCGGCGGCTCAACGAGATCGGCGCGATGTGCGCCAAAGAAGGAGACGACATTGCCGCCTGCTTGAGAGATGTGCTTAACGTGGCGATCGACATTACCGGCGCCGACAAAGGCAATATTCAATTGCTCGAGCGCAACTCTGGCGTGCTCAAGCTTTTTGCGCAGAGTGGCTTTGAAGATGAATTCGCGGAGTTTTTTGAGAACGTCGTTGGCGACGACACCGTGTGTGGTTTAGCCATGCGCACGAAGCAGCGCGTGATCGTAGAAGACATTACTAAAAGTGAGATCTATGCCGGCAAATCTGCTTTGGACACGCTGCGCAAAGCCGACGTGCTGGCCGTGCAGTCGCTGCCGCTGCTGAGTAGCACCGGGAACGTTCTCGGAATCGTTTCCGTTCACTTCGCGCTCGCTCATCGACCCAGTGAACAGGAGTTGCGCCTGATGGATCTGCTGGCGCGACAAACTGCGGATTACCTCGAGCGCAAACGCGTCGAAGAGGAACGCGAACACCTGCTGGAACGCGAGCACGAGCTACGGCAAACGGCGGAAGAAGCGAACCGGTTGAAAGACGAGTTTCTGGCGATCATGTCGCACGAGCTGCGCAATCCGCTCAACGTAATTCTTGGTTACGCGGAGTTGCTGCTCCGCATGGATGAGATCAAGGAATCGCCGAATCTCAATCGCATGGCCGACGCGGTGAAGCGCAATGCGGTGGCCCAGTCAAAATTGATTCGCGATTTACTTGACCTGTCGCGGCTGCGTAGCGGCAAACTCGAACTCAATCGCGAAGCTGTAGCGCCCGTCGTCTCGATCGAGAATGCGATTGAAACCGTGCGCATGGACGCCGAAGCCAAGGATATCGAGATCTCAGTATCGGCCCCGGAAGAAATGCTTTTTGTACAGGCTGATCCGGTAAGGCTCGAACAGATCATCTGGAACCTCCTGAACAATTCGGTGAAGTTTACGCCGCGCGGCGGGCGCATCGAAGTTCGATTGGTAGAAGCTGAAGACGAGCTGGTGCTCGCCGTCTCTGATAACGGTCAGGGATTCGATGAGTCGTTCCTGCCTCATATTTTCGAAATTTTCCGGCAGGCTGATTCGCGCACGAACCGCTCGCAGTCAGGCATGGGTATTGGTCTGGCGGTGGTCCAACAGTTGGTGGAGCTGCACGGTGGCTCGGTGACGGCGTTTTCAGGGGGCGCCGGCGCAGGAGCGACATTCACTATTCGACTGCCGCGCAGCATGAACACCAGGCAACGGTTATCTCCGCTGCTCGATCTCGGTAACGGCACGCTTAAGGGATTGGAAGTGCTGGTCGTCGACGATTCGGAAGACACAGCTGAGATGGTCCAACACTTGTTGGAGATTGGTGGCGCGTCGGTTTGTGCCGTGACGAGCGGATCGGAAGCCCTGCGCATTGCGCGCGAGCGGGAGTTTGACGTGGTGTTGTCGGATATCTCGATGCCGGAGATGGATGGGTTTCAGTTTCTGAGCGAATTGCGCAAATTGCCGGGCAAAGCGGATCTGCCGGCGGTTGCGTTGACTGGATTCGGGCGCCCGGAAGATGTGCAACGCGCGACGGACGAGGGCTTCTACGCCCACCTCACCAAGCCCTTCGATATCCAAACCCTCGCGCGTCTATTACAAAAAATCCCACGAAATTCAGCCGCAGATTTACGCAGATAAACGCGGATGTATCCGCGTTCATTTGCGTTAATCCGCGGTTAAGTCTTATTCCAGATCAACTTAATCGGGACGCTGGTGGCGGTTCGTTCTTTCGGGTAGCGAACGGCGTTCTGGACGTAGCGAATGCCGTCGATGACGCGATCGACGGTTGTGTGTGTGTGACCGCAGACGTGAGCGATCGATTTGAGTTGTCTGATCTGTCTGTCGAGCGCGGCGCAGACGGAAACACTCCCGAGCCAACTGATTCTCAAATACTCCTTCGGCGGCAGCAGATCTGCGCGTGGCAGAAAATGGGAAAACGTAACGACTGGCGCGTCGTACGTCTGCAAATGCGGTTCGTTCAGACGGAGAAAATAGTCAGGCAGTGGACCCGTATGCGAGGGCCAAGTGCAGAAGTGAAAATCGGCCCACGCTTGCCGCGCAGTTTTTTCGTTTTTCAGTTCCGGATCAAAGACGCCGTCGTACCACGAAAAAAGCGGCACCACCCAGAAGTCCTCAAACCGCACTGGCTTGGTACTCACATTGAGCTCAGCGCAGAGATCGAGAACGCGTTGCAGTTTCTCGATCGAATCGTACTCTGCGCCGCGAACCCAAAGCTCATGATTGCCGGGGGTGAAAAGTAAGTGACGAAACTTCGAACCGAGCAGCTCGAGCGTTTCGCGGATGATCTCCAGCCGATCGGAGATATCACCCGCGACGATCAACGCATCATCACGATAATCGCTGTCGGAAATTTCCTGGAGCCAGCGAAAGTTGTCTTTGTAGTCAGTATGTAAATCCGACGTCGCAAAAAGACGCATGCGACGACTATATCAATCAGTTACTGCGCGGCGGTAGTGGTTGCCGGAGCCGCCGCCTTCTTCACGTACTTGTCATACCACGCAAGATAGCGTTCCCAACGATCGCGCTGGTAACTCGGTCTCTGGATCCCGTGGTTCTCGTTGGGATAGATGATGAGCTGCGTATCGATGCCGAGACTGCGCAGCGCCTGGTACATCTGCTGGCTACCCTGAACCGGCACGTTGAAGTCGCGCTCGCCGCCGAGGAAAAGCGTCGGCGTCTGAATGCGATCCGCGTGCAGGAACGGATACGAGATCTTCACGTACGTGTCCCACGCTTTCGGATTCCACGGTGGTCCAATCTCGTAATCGTATTGAATGATGTACTGATCGGTCCCGTAGAACGCGACCGTGAACGCGGTGCCGGCGCCGCTGGTTGCGGCTTTGAAACGATTGTCAGTCGCGATCAGGTAGTCAGTCAGAATGCCGCCATAACTCCAACCACCGACACCCAGTCGATCGGGATCGGCGACGCCCATCCTGATCACGTGATCGACTCCCGCGAGTAGATCCTGCACTTCGTAGTTGCCCCAGTCAGCAAAGATTGCGCGCGAGAATTTCTTTCCGCGACCGGAGCTGCCGCGATAGTTAATGGCGAGCACCGCATAGCCATTGGCGGCAAACACCTGACGTTCACTGCTGAACGAGTGCTGATCCTGCCCGTTTGGACCACCGTGAATACGCAACAATAGCGGCACCTTCGTGCCTTTGACGTAACCGACGGGATAGGTCAGCAGCCCATTCACCTGCGTGCCGTCCTTGCTCTTGAACCCTACTTCTTCGGTAGCGCCCAGCTCGAGCTCAGCCATGAGCGCGTCGTTCTGATGCGTCAGCGGGCGCAGCGAATTTCCTTCCCAAACGTGGATCTCGCCGGCCTTGGTATCGCCACCCGTTATCGCCAGCGACTTCCCGGCGCCGAAGTTCCAGTTCTGGATCACAACCGGCGGATTCAGCAAACGCTGCGCGGCGCCGCCGGAGAGACTGGCCTTCATCGGATAAACGGAACGATCGTCAGTCACGAGAAACTGAATCGACTTGCCGTCCGCAGTGAAACGAGGTGACGACACACCGCGATCGAGATCCTCAGTCGCTTTGAATCGACTCGGCGCGCTGCTGCCGTCGGCCGGGACGAGCGAGAGGTGGTCCATGCTATAAGCGCCGTATTGCCTCTCGTCAGTTTCTGTAAACACAAGCCACTTCGAATCCGGACTCCATTCCGGCCGCGAACGGTTGGCGCGAATGCTATCGGGAGTGAGCTGTTTTTCGGTCACGCCCGGATTAGCATCGGCGACGTAGAGTCGCGCCGACGGATCGCGATCGGGGTCGTCTCCGTGATTGCTCATGAACGCGATGCGACTGCCATCCGGCGACCACACGGGCGAGCTCTCGTCCCATTTGCTCTTCGTGAGTCGCTCGAGTTTCTTGGTGGCGATGTCATAGAGATAGATGTACGAGTGACGCCCGCTGAGCAGGTAACCCGCGCCGTCCTGTTTGTACCGGTAGCGATCGATGACGATCGGCTTCGGCACGCGCGGGGTTGCGCCAGGTTGTGGTGAAGGAGCCGCGTCAGCTTCCGGATCCGGATCGCCGACGACGAGGGCCAGACGCTTTGAGTCAGGAGACCATTCGTGGCCCTGCAAGCGTCCTTTAATCTCGGTGAGCTGCATTGCCTCGCCGCCGTTTCGATCGAGCAGCCAAACCTGGTTGCCGCGCGTTTTACCCGGGCGTGATGACGTAAACGAGAGGTACTTGCCGTCGGGGCTGAAACGTGGCGAGCTTTCACTCTC
>Ga0070699_100001833_pt1 | contig 19281 bp, 21 predicted proteins | sample KBSK1503metaG_FD_65473 | JGI IMG/M metagenome (GOLD analysis project Ga0070699, IMG submission 65473) | Corn, switchgrass and miscanthus rhizosphere microbial communities from Kellogg Biological Station, Michigan, USA - KBS K1-50-3 metaG | ecosystem: Host-associated > Plants > Roots >... | reverse complement strand
GCGAACCCGACCTGGACCTGCCCGCCGATGAGATCGGTCATCGCCGGCCCATCACCGCGGTAGGCCACGTGAACCATGTTCACGCCGGTCATCACCTTGAACAACTCGCCGGCCAAATGACTTGCCGTCCCGATGCCGGCCGAGGCGAAGCTGAGTGCGCCCGGATTGGCCTTGGCATGGTTGACCAACTCGGGAACGGTCTTCACCGGGACCGATGGATTGACTTCCACGACATTCGGTACGCGGACCACGCCGGCAACCGGAGCCATATCACTGAGGAAATTGAAGCCGAGCTTGTCATAGAGCGTGGCGTTGATCGCGCTCGCGGGCGGGACCATGAGAAGCGTATAGCCGTCGGCGGGCGCCTTCACGACGGCCTCGGCGGCGATATTGCCGGCGGCGCCCGGCCGGTTCTCGATGATGAATTGTTGGCCGAGCCGTTCAGAGAGCCATTGCCCCATCAGGCGCGCGAGGATGTCGGTCGTGCTCCCGGCGGCGAAGCCGACGACCAGCCGCACCGGCCGCGACAGATAGCCTTGTGCCGTCGCGACGCGCGACAAAGCCGGCAGCGCGGCAGCGCCCGCTGCCAGATGCAGAAATGTTCTTCGGGGAAGCTTCATGACGTTCCCCCAAACGTGCCCCGCGGATATGCGCAAACGCGAAACCTCGGCAGTCCCGCGGGCAGCCGTGCGCTCAACCTATATGGCCGCCAAATGACACGGAGAGCGACTTGATCCCGACGTGAGGGCGCCGCCGTGACTCAGCGTTCGTTTGGGATAGAAGCCATCACCGATGAAGACCGCGCCTACGCCGGTTCGCGCTTCTCCGACGTGCGCGAAGCGCTGTTCGCCAATCCCTACCAGAGAACATGGGGGGCGGCCGGGGAGCCGCCGCTGCCGGTCCACCCGGTCACGCTGAGCAATTTGCTCTACGGCGTCCTGCCGGGTGGTCCGCCCTACGCCTTTCGCCAAGCCACCGAGCGCGCCGTCGATTCCGCCGCCGACCTGCGTTGGGGCCCGGATCGAAAAGGCTTCCGCCGCCTGGTGCATCCGAACGGCATTTGCCTGACCGGCCTGCGGCAGATTACGCAAGACAGCGGCTATTCCGGCTATTTCCGCAACGGCAGCCGGGCCTTGATCGTGGGGCGCTACTCGACCTGCTGCCGCGAGACGCGGCGCGGCCATCTCCGGTCGCTGTCGCTGGTGGGCAAGCTGTTCCCGACCGTCGACCCCAATCACGTCGCGCCGCTGCGCACCGCCAGTTTCATGACTCAGCAGGATATCGGCGGCGACTACAACGACTACATCAACGACGTCGAATTGCTCAACGCTCCGAACACGACGGCGTTGCGGCGGGGCTTGGGCATGCCGCTCTTGATGGTCGTCGGGGTTGTGTTCAGCCTGGTCGACAACAAGCCGAGCATTCGCCAGCTCTACCAGATTGCGGAGCTCGGAAAGGCGCAAGGCGAGCCCACGCGCGCGCCGACCTTCATGCGTCTCACGGTGGCGCCAGGCCAACCCAGAATCGAGGGCGCGGGATTGGACTTCCGCGACGAGATCATGGCGCAGATCTACGACCGCGGCGACGCCCGGCCGAAGCGCACGCTCACCTTCAACATCCAGGTCACCGATGACGGGGAGACGCACGGCCCGCCGTTCCGCGAGCGGCGCACCTTCCGGAATCGGCGCCGCATCGGAACCATCACCTTCGACCGGGCGGTCGTTTCGTACAATGGCGATTTCGTCATCCATTTCCATCATCCGACGTGACGTGACGACCAAAACGACCCCGCAACCGCCACGCGCGTCAACGAACGCAAGGTGCGCTGACATCGCGGGACTTCGGGGCCGGTATGAGGTCGGCTTATGACCTATCTCGGATGCGATAGGCACTACAACCGCGTCCGTCCCGCCCAAAAAGCGCTGTCACTTCCGTCATCTATGCGTTGGCGGCGCATGCGCGTCGGCGGGCTGGCAAATAAGTCACGCTGTCCCACAAAATGACACGGACCCTTTACTTTGCGGCCAGCGCACCTTGGCGGGGTGTCGGCCGCTTTGTAAATTCGGTGAGGGGTTTCATCGGGGGAGGTGGACGTGCGCCGCTTCGCGATGGTGCTCGTTGCGTTGCTGACGGCGGGGGGGCCCGCCGTCGCTGACGTTGATCCCGCCGTCGTGGCCATGCTCAGGGAGTGGTCGCTCGCGTCTCCGAGCCCATCCCGCGTCGTCATTTGCCACGGCTTCGGATGCGCTTACCGCACCGAGATCGCTCTCGCGGGCGGCGATCACGCCCAGATGGCCGCGATCATGGCGTCGGGGGCGGCCTCGGCGCAGGCGGAACGGGCTGCCATCGGCCGGACCGAGGCGTGGTTTGAACGGCGCATCGCCCCCAGAACCGGCACTGCCAAGCGCGTCGCGCGGGCCGGCCCACTCGTCGGCGGCGCGAACAATCCCGCGCAATTCGATTGCATCGATACCACCAACAACACGAATTCGCTGCTGCTCGTTCTCGACCAGCTCAAATTGCTGCGCCACCATACAATTGCCGCGCCGGCGTCGCGGTTTCTATTCACCGAGGGTCCGCACAACACGGCGGTGATCAGGGATCGCAAGACCAACGAGCTGTGGACGGTCGATCCCTGGACTCACAAGGGCAGCGAGGTGCCCGATATCTGGCCGCTCGCAAAGTGGAAGGCGGGCAAATGAAAACATCCGCGCCCCCGACTGACTGCCGATTTGCGCGCTAACGCTCATGAGCTGATTGCATCACGCGGCGATGTCCGCTGTCGATACTGACCGGACATATTAAGACAAGCTCGCCCATGTCCGCTCCGAGGGGCAAAGCGGCCGTGGCCCAAGTGATATGGCCCAAGTGACATGGCCCAAGTGATATGGCCCAAGTGACGGCGTGAAGTCTGCTTTGACTCCGAACGGACCTTTGAGAGGCAGGCCGTCCGCCGATGTCCGGCATTCCTGCTGACTGATCCCTGCCGGTTCGCTATCCTGCAACGCGGCCCGCGTTCGGGTTAACGTTGCTCGCCGATGCGTGGAGGTATCAAGCGATCGTCGTTGTATTGGTCGCACGCGCGTGGCGCCAAGAAGGCGCGCCTTGATCGAAGGGGGCCACCGAGATGGAATACATCAGCGCGATTCTCGGGCATGTGGTGCCCATCATCAGCGAGGCGTCAAAAAGCCAGTTCGGCCTGATGTCGCTGATCGCCCTCATCGCCCTCACCATCGTGCTCCTCTTTCTCTACCTCACCGCGCGAACCCGCCCGGTCCTGAGTTTCGTCCTGGCCCTGGTCGCGATACTGCTGATGTTCGGTGGGGTCGTCGGTCTGGTTCTCTCCGTCGACGTGCGCAAGCCGGCGATCGTGTATGACGTCGACAAGCTGCAGCGGCTGCAGACCGTCGGCTTCAAGATTCCTCATTTGGAGGACGCGACGTCGACGGACTACGAGCTGCTCGACGGCATGCTCCAGCGCCAGCCCGACGGCACGTGGCACGAGCGGCAGGAACAGCCGAGAGGCAGAGAAGTTCTCTACGAATACAAGCGGACCAACGTCACGGAGGGAAAAATCGACTACCGGAGGCTGGACGACACCGTCGACCTCTTTGTCGACTTTCCACAGCGCAAGATTTGCTGGCGCGAGAGTGCTCCGGCCACGGGCGCTGGCGAATACCGCTGTCCCTACGCGGTGGTGAGCTTCGACTGAGAGGCGAGCTCGCGGCGTCTGCTGCGAGGGGCAAAGGGGACCTCGCCCAAGCCATGACGGTGTGTCCGCTGATGACCCCGACACGGGCGTCGTGAGGATTTGTCAGTCCACCTTGATGCGCGCGGTCTTGACGACCTTGCCCCACTTCTCGATTTCGCTGGCAATGTGTGTCCCGAACTCGGCGGGCGTCATCAGCATCGGCTCTGCACCTAAACCGGCAAACTGCGCCTTTATCGCCGGATCCGCGAGCACGGCGTTAATCTCTTTGTTGAGTTGTTCGATGATTTCCGCAGGCGTCTTCGCGGGAGCGCCGACCGCGTCCCAGACGTAGGCCTCGTAGCCCGGCACGAATTCCGCCGCGGCGGGGACGTCCGGCAGCGACTGCGAGCGCGTGGCGCCGGTCACCGCCAGCGCCCGCAGCTTGCCCGCGTTGATGTAACTCAGCGATTGCAATATGGGAGTGAACGACGCCTGCACCTGCCCGCTGAGCAGATCGGGCAAGTAACTGCCGCGGTAGGGAACGTTCACCAGGTTGACGCCGGCCATCTCCTTGAACAGCTCGCCGGCCACGTTGGTGGCGGCGCCGCTGCCCACCGACGCATAATTGATCTTGCCGGGATTGGCCTTCGCGTAGGCGACGAACTCGGGAAGCGTTTGGGCCGGAACGGACGGATGGACCACTATGACCAGGCCCAAGCGGACGAGCCCCGCGACCGGGGCAATGTCGCGGATGAGATCGAAATCGAGGTTGTCGTAGAGGGAGGTGTTGATGGCGTTGGTCGTCGTCACGACCAGGAGCGTATAGCCGTCGGGCGGAGCGTGGGCGACAATCGCGGTGCCGACATTGCTGGCGCCGCCGGGCCGGTTGTCGACGATGAATTGCTGCTTGAGCCGCTGCGACAGCGATTGAGCAACCACGCGCGCGACAATGTCGGGCGCAATTCCGGCGGGATAGGGGACGACGATGCGCACCGGCCGCGTCGGATAGTCGAGCGCCCGTGCGAGTGACGGCAGCGCCGGCAATGCGGCAGCGCCGGCGGCGAGATGCAGAAAGCGACGACGCCGAAGTTTCATGGCGCTTCTCCACGAGAACGGGCGCACTCTCCAAGGTGGACGGAAAGCGGCTTGCAGCTCCGCGACGAGGCTACATGAACTTCGCCTGGACGTGGAGCGGCGCGATGTCACCTGGCGGCGCCGAAGCACTGGTGAAATTTGCCGAAATGACCAAGGAGGCTCGGATCGTGGACCTCGTGGTGGAGGGCAATCGCGCGGCGCTGCTGTACGATTGCGAGCCGCCACATCCGGTTGGTAAGCTGAAGATTGCCTCGTTCTTTCGCGTCGAGAAGGGAAAATCCGCGTGTACGAAACGCTGTTCGATGCCACGGAGCTTCGCAAGCTTCAAGCCCGCCAGCGAGTCGGACAATGAACGGTATTGCTAACACGGATGTCGACGTCATAGCGCGCATCGTTCATGCAGTGACGTCCAAAGCGCTTGCAACCACGCGCGCAGCCGCGCTTGCTTGCGGGCTGTTCCTCACGCCGCCGGTTTCCGACGCCATCGATACGATCACCAGCACGGTCACGCCGCTCGTCCCGGCCAATATCGGCGATCTCAGCTTCATGTCCTCCGCTCAGGGCCAGCCCGCCGCACTCACGAAATCGGATGCGCTCAATGCATACGACAAGGCCGTCAATGACTTTAAGTCGATCTTGCGGGAGCGGCGCGCGCAGATCAATTCGAATCAACAGCTGCCGAACTTGCCGGGACAAGCGCTTTATCTTGCTCGCAACAACATGATGAGCGCGTATAAGGATCTCACCGACGCGCTGCCGTCCAAAATCGGAAGACCCAATAAATTCGGAATTCCGCCAGCATACTTCGACGCCGACAATGAGCCGCTGCTCGATGAGTATGCAAATCTCTTCAAAATCATGCAGGCGCCGCCCGCCAATGCGCAAAACTCGAATACTCCATTTCATGACGTTGTCGCGTTGGGAACCGCTATCGGACGAGCCAAGGGCCTCGATGCGGGAAATGCCGAAGTGGCAGGTCGCATCAGCTTGGGCATTTTCTTTGCCGAGACTAATGGCAATCAGAACATGGGGAACGCGCGCTCGAATAGGTACAAGGGAAGTTTGCAAACAGGCGTCTCCGAAGATCAAAATGGTCAAAAGAAATGGGCAGCGGTCAAAACGTCGATCACAGCCTTTGATCCTGCACTGAGCGCGCGCGACGACAAGGAAGAAGCGCGGGCGGGCAATTTAGATCATCGATACAATCACTGGACCGCCGTGAGAGACGGCCTCATGAACGCACACGCAGAGCTGTTCGCGCAAATACCGGCGATCGTGAAAGCGTTGCCGAATCCGATCGATCAAATGAAACTTTTCGAGCTCATCCAGATCATTCCCAGTCCGACCAGGTCCGCTCTCAAATCAGGCAACTTCGCCAACTATAAAATTTCCGACCCGACGATCATGGGATTTTTGCGCAACAATAGCGTCTTCACCTTCGGACAGGCCGACAGGGCGAAAACATCTGCGACCTTCGGCGAAATTCTCGATGCGATGTGGCTCTTCAATGACAAATTTGAACGGGCGCTGTCCAAATTCAACGAGATCAAGGCGCAGCGAAAGGGTGAGAATCGGCAGACCGGACCGACATTCGCGGAGCAACCTTCAGTCAGGGGATGAGGCTGCGTTTTGGCGAAATTGCGCTCCCCTCCCCCCTGTGAGGAGGGGTCGGGGGTGGGGGTCGTGCGATTTCTTCGCAGGTGGCGCCATCATTATCTCGCCGAATCACCGCATCACCCCTCCCCCTCCCTTCCAGGCAAGCGGGGGCAGCGGTCGGCGGCGGAAACCATGATTGCGCACATGGGATTTCGTTAAGATTCCGTTTAGCTCTGGGGCCGATGATCCCGCCGTGACCCACGATTGCGTGGCTCGCGCGAGGATCCCCATCATGGACGACGCGGGGCAGAGGCCCCCTGGGACAATCGGGGCGCTCTGGGCGGCAACCGAGATCAAGATCGGTGCGGAGCTGAAGCAGCTCGACCTGTGGCCGGCGGCGCAGTCGGCAGACAATGCAAGCGAAGCCGTCGCCGGCAGCGCGGAGCTGTGCGCAGCGTTCATCGACAACAGCGGGCCAACGCGCGCGCCCGAGCAGAGAGCGAAGTTCCTGCCGATGATCGTTCCCCCGTCGGCATCGTCATGCGATCACGAGATCAGGGCGACGCGACGCGACGCGTTCGAGATCTCGGCCGCGTCCGCGGGCGCGCCATGGCTGTATCCCGCGCTCGTGACCGGCGCGCTGGCGGTGGCGCTCGGCGTGGGATGGATCGCCGGCGCGAGCTCGTCGCGTTTCTTCGCCCCCGCGCCGGCCGCGACGCCCATCCAGCAAGCGAGTGCTCCGAGTTGTGCGCGCGAGCCCAGTCAGGAGATCGCCTGCGCCGCCAAGGCGGACCGCCAGGCGATGGCGGGCGCAGCCGCCAAGGCCGCCGGTCCCGGCGCGAGCGGCTTAAACCGCGGGCACGAGCGCTCGCGCAGCCCGCAACTCGCGAGCGCCGGCGCCAACAAAGACCCATTGACGACGAACAGCATCGCACCGGCAGCGGCGAGGCCCGCGGCGGTGCCGGAGACGCGGCCGACCACCATCGAGGGCTGGACGATCCGCGAGGTGGTGGGCGGGACGGTGGTGCTGGACGGGCCAAGCGGCGCCTGGCGGGCTGCGCAGGGAGATACGGTCCCGGGAATCGGACGGATCGATTCGATCGTGCGCTGGGGCAGCCGCTGGATCGTTGCGACGACCAAGGGCCTGATCTCGACCCAAAACTGATTTTCAATGGGAAGCGGGTTTGATCCCCGCGCGCGATGCGCCGCGCTATGTCCGGCCGACCCCTCTTTCAGCACCGATCACGCCGCTCTGCAAGCGCAGGCTCCTCGTAAGCTGCGGCGAGCTTGCCCGCCGATCCAGCGTCGGGTGCGGACGGCGCCTCACGCCGGAAGGTAGATCGACGACAGCACAAACAGCATGCCGATGATCGTGTAGAGCAGGACGCCCGTGCGGTCCGAAGTCCAGGTCATGACGTATCCCTCGTCTTCCCAACATCTATCTGGGGCAAGGGATAGAGGGGCAGCGCGGTTCCGTCTGTGATCCGCGTCACACTTTTGCACATTTAGGCCGGTTGGCGGCCATGGGAAGGCGCCTGCGGGCCGGCCCCATGGGGCTGCCGATTAGTCACGGCCCTGCCGACAAAACCAGCGGTTTGCACAAATTATTGCATTGTGCGCGGAGGCGGGAGAGACCACGGTGCGGACATGATGGAATCAACGGTTTCCTTCCCGGCCGTGTTCTTTGCGGCGATCATCGGCGTCATCATCTTCATCGCCTTGAGTGCGGTGTTGCTCGAACCGCGCGACTGACGCGGCCGCAAAGACAGCGCGTCGAGACCGCGCCGCGGGACTGATCCCCAACAGGCGCGGTCATGTCGGTGCGTCAGTCGTCGAGCGGCGTGATCGGATCGCCTTTGCGGATGGTCCCGCCGAGCTCGATCCGGCAATTGAGCCCGGAGCGGTTGAGCAGCGCCGCATAGACCGGCCGCCCCAGCAGCTTCTCGAGGTACTTGCAGGGGAAGTTCAGCCGCCCGCCCATCAGCACCGCTTCGCCGACCCTGAAGCGCTTGCCGATGAGATGATGGAGCGGCACGCCAAGCGTCGTCAGATTGCGGCGATGTTCTCCGGGCGCAACTTCGACCTTCTCGCCCGGAAACGGAGGATCACCGCGGGCGATGGCGTCGAGCACTTCCATTTCGATGAGCGTGACCTCGCGCACATCGGGTTTGGGTGAGTAGGTGCCGATTCCGTTGAAATATCGATCGCCTTCGATCCCGCGCCCAGCGATAAGCTTGGCTTCGTCAAGCTCCTCCATCTTGGACGATGCTCTTTCGGCGATATGAATATGGAGGAGGCGGCCGGACCAGATCATCATGTCTCACCCGGCCGCCGATTCGTGTGCGGCACCGACGGTTCCTCGGTCTTGCAAGGACGCGCGCTTATTCGGCCGCCTGCCGTGACGGCGAGCGGACGGTCTCGAGCCCGTCCGCCTCGGTCGCGGAAATCGTCGTGCGCACCATGAGCCGCGCCTCATGCGCGGGCCATGGTCGACCGCGATGCATGGTCGCGCGGTTGTCCCACATGACGACGTCGCCCTTGCGCCAGCTGTGCACGTAGCTGAGCCCGGGCGCGGTTCCGGCATCCATCAGCTCGGCGAGCAGCTTTTGCGCGGCCGCTTGCTCCATGCCCTCGATCGCATAGGCGTGCGAGGCGATGTAGAGCGCGCTGCGCCCGTTGACCGGGTTCTTCCACGCCATGCGCCAGCATTGCGGCGGCAGCGCCGCGCGCTCCTCCGCGCTCGCGAGGTCGGGCGCGATCTTGCCGCGGGAATGGGCGTAGTCGTGCCAGGCGAAGGAGTTCTCGAGCCGCTGCCGCAGCGCCTCCTCGAGCCGCTCCCAGGCGAGGCGCGTCGAGACGTATTCCGTCTCGCCGCCTCGCGCGGGAATGATGCGCGCCGACAGCACCGAGGCCAGCGCCGGCACGCGCTTGAAGGTGCTGTCCGTGTGCCAGAGCTGGTTCGCCTTGTTGCGTAGCGCCAGCCGGTGATCCGCCGGCACGACCTTGCCGTTCTCGTCGATCGTGCTGAGGATCACGAGGTTGGTGCCCGCGCCGAGCGAGCCGACCTTGGTCACCTCGAGCGGTCCGAACCGGCGCGAGAACGCGAGCTGCGCCTCGTCGGTCACCTCCTGGCCGCGAAAGACGATGACCGAATGCTGCTCGAGCGCCGCGCGCGTTTCTTTGTAGGCGGCCTCGTCCGCCGCGATTTCGGCAAGCGTCATGCCGCGCAGCTCGGCGGCAAAGCCCGGACCCAGCGGGACGATCTCCATCGGGGAGCCCACGTCGCTTGGATTGCGCAACCTTCCACAAGATCGGCCCACCCGCAAGGAAGCGCCGTCATTGGGGAATGAGCGATCCGGGGTCGGTCCCGGCTCATCCGCGCCGGTGCGATGATCCGCCGTCACGAGTGCCGCTTTCCTCCGAGCGCGTCCGACTGCGGCCACCGCGGTGAACCGATGCGATGTGCCCGGAACGGGACGTCGTCCGGAGCTATTCGACCGCCTCCTCGGCGCGCGCCAGCGGCCCGTCAAGGCGTGGCGTCTAGACCGCTTGGGGGGTGAAACCGCGCCCAGGAGCGCGTCCCTAGGTGGCTCACCGGAAAGGAATTTATGGGGTCCAAGGGCCAAGGTTGAACCAATTGGCCCCTGCCCGCGACTAAGAGGTGGTAGCCCATGGGTGGCGTTGGGGGGCATGCAAATGCGTTTGAACGGTTCACGGTTTCGCAGGTCCTCCGCCTTGGCAGTGGTCGGGGGCTGCCTGGGGGTCTACGTCGTCCTTGCCGTGGGCTTCCATTGGTTCGTCGAGCCCACCCTGGGAAAAAACCAGGGGGTATCCGCGTACGACCCCTCTCCCACACGGATTGTACCGCTCTCGGGCCCACCGGCTCCGGCTCGCTCGGAACCGGCGTCGCGTCTCGCCTCGAAACCCGCGGCGTCAACCAAAGTCAGGTCAGCGGGACCGGCGGCCACCGAGGCGATTCGTTCAGAACCGCCGTCGCGCGGCGCACCCCCGCCGATGATGACCATCGTCACGAAGCCGGCGCCCACCGTGACCGCCCGCTCAGAGCCACCGTCGCGCGCCGCACCCCCACCGATGATGACCGCCGCGACGAAACCCGCGCCGGGATCCACGGAGGCCGCCCGCTCAGAATCGACGTCGCCGGTCGCATCTGAACAGCCGACGTCAGACACGGTCGCGGCAGCGGAGTCCACGGAGGCTGCCCCTGCGGCGGCGAAAAAAAACCCCAGCAAGCGCAAGACCGTTCGACACGAGCGGCCCTCGAGAGACTTCTGGAACCCGATGAACTTCTTTGCCTGGGGTTCCAACGGCGCGCGCCGATCGTTCTAGACCTAGCGCCAGACCTTCGTCAGCAAGACCCGCTCGTCCCCGCGAGGGGTGCCCCGCGACGCTCGCGTCGCGGAGGCACCGTTGCAGGGACGGGACTGCGCGGAGTGTCTTGCAATCTTTCACGTTGACTGCGTCGTCGGGTCGCGGGGCTTCTCCAAGTTCAACGTGAACGCAACGCGATACGCTTGCTCGCGGAACCCGACCGAGCGCGCCAGTCGCGCGACCGTCGGGCGGGGCTGGAAATGGGGATCGAAAATGACCTCGGTCACGGAGAGCATACCGCCGGGCTTCAAGGCATCGAAAATCTCCCTCAGCGCCGCTTCCCGATCCGGAATCTCGCCCAGGACCGTCACCAGCACCGCCCGGTCGAACCGGTTGCGGTCCTCCGGGATGCTGCTTGCGAGCGCAAACAGCTGGCACGAGCAGCGGTTCCAAAGTCGGGCGGCCGGCATAACAGAGGCTGCGGCCGGACCAGAGGCCGAGCTCAGGCGCCCGAACTGGTTACGATGACAAGATTTTCGCGGCCTGCTTCAGGTCGGCCGTGCGCCGCGAACGATCCGCTTGGCCGGCGCGCTCCGCCATTGACACCCGTAGGGCCATGGCGCCTGCAAACAACCCGAGCTGAAGGAAGGCGTCGCGGACGCAGCGTTATCCTTGGCGATCGCCGGAGCGAGTTCCGCCCTCACCTCGCCGCCCACCGCCACGAGAACGGTCACGACCACGGCGGCGAGCGCCAAGCCCACCAGACCAGCCATCAACCTGCACACGGACATTCAGGTATCCCCCTAACACCGGTCCCGATTGCCGCAAGCTCCTGATCTCCTATCGTGGCAGCGCTAGGTTCATTTCCGGCAGGCAAAAAGGCCATGTCGTGGCTGGACGACGGCATCGATGTCCGAGCGGCGCCAGGTGGACGCAGATCGCGACAACTCGCATTCGCGGCAAAGCGCGGCTTGCCGCTGGAGCGGCAATCGGCTTCCATGCCGCGCAACATGCAGCGCCGCAGGAGATGACCGATGTCGTTTTGGCGATGCGCCGTCACGGCGCTCGTGGCAGTGCTTGCGGTCACGGACGCGACCGCCCAGACCGTCCCGGTCTTGGGTTATGTGGCCGCCAAGAATGCCAATCCGAAGCGGCTCGACGTCTTCAAGCAGGGGTTGACGGAGCTCGGCCATGTCGAGGGCAAGACCATCCGCATCGAGTACCGCGAGGCCGTCTTGGATGCGGAGTACCACGGCGTGATGGCCGAACTGGTCTATCGCAAGATTGATGTGATCCTCGCGGCGAACGTGGCGGCCACCGTGGCGGCGGCAAAAGCAACGAACACCATCCCAATCGTGATGCTGGCAGTCTTCGATCCGGTCGGCATAGGCGTGGTCAAGAGTCTGGAGCGGCCGGGCACGAACGTCACCGGTACGACCGTGTATGCTCCGCAACTGATCGGGGAACGCCTGCGGATCGTCAAACGTATCGTGCCCAATCTCGACAAGGTGGCGATGGCTCTCAACGGCAACAACGTCAACAACGCCGCGCAGTTCGAACTGCTGCGTTCGGAAGTGGGGAAACTTGGCGTCGACGTTCAGTCGCTGGACATTCGCAAGCCCGAGGACGTCGATGCGGCGTTTGATCAAGCGCTGGCATTCGGCGCGAAGGCGCTGGTGAACGCCGTCGACACCTTCGTCAATTCCCGGCGCTTCGCGCTGGCCGCCGGGGCGGCGAAACACAGACTGCCTGTCGTCTATTCCGACGTGGAATACGTCTTGGCGGGTGGGCTGATGGCGCTTGGTCCGGGTCACTACGAAGGCTATTACGGCGCCGCCAAATACGTGGACAACATTCTCCGCGGTGCAAATCCGGCTGACCTGCCGATCTCCGGCCCGACGCAGTTCTCCATGAGCGTCAATCGCACGGCGCTGCATAAGCTCGGCTTGTCGTTGCCATCCGATCTCACCGCGCGGGTGAACGAGTGGATCGATTTATCGATCGACGATTCAATTCTACGTTACGCGAACACGCCCTAATTTACGCCTTCGACCGCGTATGACCGCACGGATTTGACCGCCTTATCGAGGATCGGCAGCGTCCTCATATAGGCCTCGGATTCACGCCAAGCCGTCAGCTTGTCGATGTTGTCCCATTTGGTGATCAACAGCCGCTTAGGCGCAGCTCCTTCGATCCTTTCAATGTTCGTGCCGCGCACAAGGTAGACGCCCCCTGCGGCTTTGACTGTCGCGTCGACCTTTGGCGCCCACTCTTTGTTGTAAAGGTCCTCGTTGGTCACGTCGATTTCGGCGATGTGATATGCTGGCGGCTTGGCTTGCGCGTGAATGCCTTGGACCGCCAGGCCGCCGATACCGACGCCCGTGAGCGCGGCCAACGCCACCGCGTAGCATGTTTTCATGAGATTGATCCTCGCTGTGGGGGCTAGACGCTCGATCGCGAAACCTCGCTCAAATATTTTTTGGGAGGCGATTTGGGCAGCAATAGAGTCGCCTCCACTCTCATTCGATCACCTCGTCGGCGCGCGCGCCCAAACGACCTTCGTCGATTGCAACGCGCGCCTACGGCAACCCGGCCTTCGCCAGGCCTTCGGCGATGCGCTGAAAATCGGCGGCGTTCTTGTACGGCAGGACGCGCTCGCGCTGCGTCAGCGAGAAGCCCGGATTCACCTTGAGAAGCTCCGCCCATGCCGCGTGCGCGTCGTCCGCACGCCCGAGATGGCCGTAGCACGAGGCGAGCAGCATGCGGCTCGAATCGGTGCCGGGGGTGCGCGCGATGCGCTCGAGGAGCTGCTTCGCGGCGGTCTCGTATTGTCCCAGGCTGAAATGCGCCTGCGCCAGGAAGTGCAGCACGATGGACGAATGGTGCGGGTCGAGCCGCGTCGCGATCGCCATCGACTCGAGCGCCTCGGCTGGGCGGCCGGCATACATCAGCGCCAGTCCGATCGCGGTATGGCCCTGAGCAAAATTGGGGTCGAGCGCGATCATGCGGCGAAACTCCGCCAGCGCACCCTCGAGATCGCGCCGCCATAGCAAAGCGTTGCCGAGCGCCATGTGGCTCACCGGCTCCTGATCGTCCAATTCGAGCGCGCGGCGCGCCCATCGCTCCGACTCGTCCAGCGCCTGCGCCGGATCGGGCGCCCAGTCGCTGACGTAGTCCGAAATCGCGGCCAGCGCCAATCCCGCATGCGGCGCGGCGAAATGCGGATCGAGCTCGATCGCCCGCAGGTGCATCGCCCGGGCTTGCGCGACCCCCTCGCGCGTGCTGCGGCTGAGCAATTCGCGCGCGCGCAGCCAGAACTCGTACGCCTGGACGTTGCCGGTCCCGCGCCGGCGCAGCCGCCGCTCTTCGCCCTGCGTCAGCGTGACCGCCAGCGCGCGGACGATCTTCTCCACCACCTCGTCCTGCGTCGCGAAGATGTCGGTGAGATCGCGATCGAACCGCTCCGCCCACAGATGCCCGCCGCTGCCGGCATCGATGAGCTGCGCCGTGATGCGCACGCGATTGCCGGCCTTGCGGATGCTGCCCTCGAGCACGAAGCGCACGCCGAGATCCCGCCCGATCTCCTGCACTTTGACCGATTGGCCCTTGTAGGCGAAGGAGGAGTTGCGCGCGATGACGAATAGGGCCGAGATCTTGGAGAGGTCGGTGATCAGGTCTTCGGTCATGCCGTCGCTGAAATATTCCTGCTCGGCATCGCCGCTCATATTGGCGAACGGCAGCACGGCGATCGACGGCTTGTGCGGCAGCGCCGGCGATCCTGCCGCCGGCGGCGCGGCCACTGCTCGATCCGGCGCCGCGATACGGAACACTCGCACCGGCTTGGCGATGTTCTTGAGCGGCTTTTCGCCCAAATCCTCCAGTGCCACCTCGGTCTGGTCGTTGACGAAATCGCGCACGGCGCGCGAGATGTAGACCGCGCCCGGTTCCGCGATGCCCTCCAAGCGCGCGGCCACGTTCACCCCATCGCCGTAGATGTCCCCGTCCTCCACGATCACATCGCCGAGATTGATTCCGATGCGGAATTCGATCCGCTGCTCCTGCGGCACATCGGCGTTGCGATCGACCATCCCATGTTGCACCTCGATCGCGCAGCGCACGGCCTTGACCGGGCTGGCGAACTCGACCAGCACCCCATCGCCCGTCGTCTTCACGATGCGCCCCTGATGCTCGGCGATCTTGGGGTCGATCAACTCGCGCCGATGCGCCATGAGCCGCTCCAGCGTGCCCTCTTCGTCGGCGCCGATCAAACGCGAATAACCCGCGACATCCGCGGCAAAAATGGCGGCGAGCCGGCGCTCCATGACAACCCCGCTCCCGAGTGAACGACCAATCCCCGGTCCGGCAATCCTATGCTCCGCCTCAAATAATCAGCATGTTCGTGCTTGGGAAGGGCGTAGACGCAATTGCATTGCCGGCTCATTGCGTGCCATGCAGCTCCTCACTTCGATGCCCAATCTCGGTAACGAGCTTTTGACGGAGCCGCCCTCGCGACCCCGCACCCTTTGCAGCTGCGCGCCGACGAGGCGATCGACGAATCACGCCGGGCACGGGCGTGCCGCCGGCCGGCTCGGCCCGAGCCACCAAGGGCCACTCCAACCCGTGCTAAATGGGTGTGCCTGTGCTCCGGGCGCGCTTGAGATCGTAGCGATGCCTGTCGGCTCGGCGGGCGAGATCGAAGCAATATCAAGGCACTCGCCCGAAGCCCGGCCAAAGGTTTAATCATCGCGTGAAGCGGCGCGAGTTCATCAGGCGCCCAACAGGCTTATTCTCCTTGCGCTCTGCTGAACTCATGCCGCCGCACGGCGTCATCACACTTCGAGATGCGTCCGGTTCAATCGATCTCGCCGGCAAGCCTCACCAGGGCCGGCCCCATGACTGGTCATAGCGACCACGCGGGTAACGGCTGTCGGGCGCATAAGCCTGAGCGCCCCATTGCGCGGCGGGCAATCTCCACTCGCGCGACACAGCGTGGCTGGCATTCCTGCGCGACGGTTTTCGCGCCCGCTTGGACGCCGAGGCGGAGGGGCCATGCGGCTCGGCAACCGCCGGCGTCGGTACATCGCTATTGGCTGCGTCCGTGGGGCTGGGGGCCGCGGCGGATGGCTCCGGCGCCACTAGAGCGACGCGGCCCAGCGGTAGCGCGCCAATGATCGCGCCTTCGTTTGCCGCGCGCCGGGTCTTGAGCTTGCGCACCTTGGCCACACCGCACTTCGCGTCGACGCGACCCGATGAGTCTCCTTCGCACGCGGTCGCGCCGCCTTCTGGCGCGGGAGACGTCTCGGCGGTCGTGGTCGCCTGGCCAACCATTGGCACGGTGTCGGCGTTGGTTCCTGCCGCGTCGCCATGCGCGATCAGCAACGCGCCGTCGGTGGCGGGCTCATAGCCGAACTTTGCCACCAGCGCACCGGCGATGATCAAGACGGCAAGACACGCAAGAGCGACCCTCCCCCTGCGGCGGAACTTCGGTGAGGGACACAATAAACCAAAATCAGGATGCAGGTGATACGCCGGGGACACAACACCCTCCCGCGGGACCGCCCCAGCGGACCGCGATTACACTCAACGCCCCCGATGCACGCGATCTTTCCGCCGAAGCTCAAGATCGTCTCCGCCGCCACCAGAGATAACACATCAGCGACCATATCGGTAGCGATTTCGCGCGCGCGATGGGAATACCCCCGCACCACCGGCGGCTCGACGACGGTCGTAACGTTCGGCGGCGGACGCCTCGAAATGCCAAAACCGGACGTGCATCAAATCAGCCGCCTGCCCGCTGCGAAGACCTGGGACCAGCTCAGAATGCGAACAGAGCGCCGCAATCCGGTCGGCCAAAATGGATCCGCTTTCACGAGTGCGTCGACCACGTCTGGGCTGTCGGCTTCAACGACCCACAGCCCGCCGCCGGGATCGCCTGACAGCGCGAGTAACGGTCCAGCCGCTTTGATCCGCGCCGCGTTGTTCTCGAGAAACGACAAGTGAGCAGCCATGTGCCGACGGCGAATGTTGGCGCCGAGCGTCGCGTTGTCTTCGAACAGGACGACATAGAGCATCTGGGCTTCTCTAAAAGAGGGCCTGGACGCCCAAGGCTGCGCCTGCAAGATTGTTGCGTGAAGGCGCATTGTTGCAGTTGCAGCCGGCAAAAATGCGGATGCTGAATTGGAACGATCTTCGCTACGTCCTAGCCATCAGTCGAGGAGGAACGCTGGCAGCGGCCGCGCGACTGCTCGGCGTCGACGATACCACCGTCGCTCGGCGCCTGATGGCTATGCAAGAAGCGATCGGTACGCGCCTCTACCAGCGTCTAACGGATGGCACGCTGCAGCTGATGACCGCGGGCAAACGAGCGGCGCTTCATGCCGAAAGGATAGAGCGCGAGATCGGCGCGTTTGATGTTGCACTTCGGGGCGCAGACGACGCGGTTTCCGGTGCCGTGCGTATTACGTCTGTTCCGATCATCGTCAATCATATCCTGATTCCTGCGGCACAAAGCTTGCTCGAGCGTCACCCGAAACTGCAGTTGGAATTGGTCGCGGACCCAAGAGACCTCAGTCTGACGCGGCGTGAAACCGACTTGGCCTTGCGCCTCGCTCGTCCAAAAACGGGAGGAAGGAAGGTGATGGCGCGACGCGTCGGCACGATGCGATATGACGTCTATGCATCCGCATCCTGCTCGGCGCGCGACGCGAAGATGTTGCCCTGGGTCACCTATGATGAGGCGATGGCTCATCTCCCGCAGGCACGCTGGATCGCCGCGACCGCTGTCCGCAGCCATCACAGGATCGCTGCCGTGCGCGTCAACGACGCCGAAGCTCTGCTCGAAGCCGTGATTGCCGGAGTTGGTCGGTCACTGTTGCCTTGCGTCATCGCCGACGGCGACCCGCGCCTGCGAAGAATCGGCGGAAAGCGCCGCGCCCCAGCCCTTTCCCGCGAACTATGGCTGCTCAGGCGTTCGGAGCTTGGGACACTCGGCAGAATCGAAGCCGTTGTGAGGTGGATCGAGCAGATCGCCCCGCACTAGGACGTATCTCCTGTGGGCCAAAAGCCGAAACGCTCGCAGTGAGCACAGTCATTCCGCATGACCGCCGGAGCAGTTGCGAGCGGTGCAGGACCGAACATAACCGCCAGCCGAGAACTCACTCCGCCTTGATGTTCGCCGCCTTGATGATCGGCCACCACTTCTCGATCTCGGCCTTCTGCTGCGCGGCGAGCGCCTCCGGCGTCTGTTGCTCGCGCGGCCATAGTCCCTGACCCAAGTCGGTGAGCCGCTGGCGCACCGACGGATCGGCCAAGGTCTCCACCAGCGCGGCATGAAGGCTGGCGATGACATCCTTGGGCGTGCCCTTGGGCGCCCACAGGCCGTGCCAGAACGACGCGTGCAGCCCGGGCACTCCCGCTTCGTCGAATGTCGGCGTATCGGGCGCCGCCGCCCACCGGGTCTTGGCCATCACCGCATAGGCCTTGAGCTGACCGGCGCGAACTTGCGCCAGCGCGCTCGCCACCTGGGTGAAGGTCAGGTCGATCTGCCCGGCCACCAAATCCTGGATCATGGGCGCGGCGCCGCGATAGGGCACGAACTGGAAGCGGGTGCCGGTATTGTTCTGGAAGTAAGTCCCGACGACGTCCGCTCCGCCGCCGACGCCGCCGATTCCCACCGTCGCCTTGCCCGGATTTTCCTTCATCCAAACGATCAGTTCCCGCAGATCCTTTGGCGGCAAAGCAGCTTTTGCAACGAACCACACCGGACAGTCCGCCACCAGCGATATCGGCTCGAAATCTTTCACCACGTCGAACGGGAGCGCGTAGGTCGCGCCGTTGACGACGTGCGTCTGCCAGTGGCCGAGGATGACCGTGTAGCCATCGGGCGCCGCGCGTGCGACGCGGCCGGTGCCGATGGTGCCTGCCGCTCCGGTCGGGTTTTCGACGATGACGGATTGGCCGAGCGCCCCCTTCATCCGCTCGGCGAGCACGCGCGCCAGCGCGTCGGTCGGCCCGCCCGCCGGGAAGGGCACGACGATGGTGATGGGACGCGAGGGATAGGTCTGCGCCTGCGCGCTCCCCACCAACGTTGCAGCGATTGCGATTGCAGCAAAGAGCTTGCTCATGTCACACCTCCCGCCGCGACGGAAGCGGCAACGCGAGCCCTGCGTCCCCGCAGGACTCGCATTCATGTTTCAAGGCGGAACCGCTCGCCTACGCTACAGCAGCGATCCCGGAGCCTTCCTGTAGCGATTCACGATCGCGTCGGCGCTCATATAGGCGAGCGCCTGGATGGTGAGCGTCGGGTTGAACCCGCTCATGCTCGGGAACGTGGAGCTCCCGATGACGAACAGGTTCGGGACGTCCCAGCTCTGCCCGTAGCGATTGACCACGGAGGTCTTCGGATCGCTTCCCATGCGCGTTCCGCCTTCGTGGTGAGCGCCCGGCGTGCCTGGGCCCAACGGCGCGCACCACACCTGCGCCGCTCCCATGGTGCGCCCGATCTCCTCCATCTTCTTCATCATGAACTCGACGCGCGCGAGCTCGTTCGGCCGTCGCCAGTCGTAGGTCAG
>Ga0070699_100001831_pt1 | contig 19300 bp, 20 predicted proteins | sample KBSK1503metaG_FD_65473 | JGI IMG/M metagenome (GOLD analysis project Ga0070699, IMG submission 65473) | Corn, switchgrass and miscanthus rhizosphere microbial communities from Kellogg Biological Station, Michigan, USA - KBS K1-50-3 metaG | ecosystem: Host-associated > Plants > Roots >... | reverse complement strand
GCCTTTTACAAGGCCGATCAGGAGAAGTCGTTCAAGCATCTCGTGCGGCCGGGCAGCGCCGCCGCCGGCAATGCGGCGACGCGCATCGAGGCGTTCGTGGTCACCGGCGGCATCCGCGCGTACGGCGGTCATCCCGACATCGACGGCCTCTTCCGCGAGCAGGCGATGGAGGTCGACATCAAGAAGCGTGAGGCGTTGCTGCACCGCATCCAGCAGCTCATGCACGAGCGGGTGATGTTCGCGCCGATCCTCGAGCCCGCGTTTCTCTCCGGCGTCGGGCCGCGCGTGGATCCCTCCACGCTCGCGCTCATCGCCGGCCACGCGTTCTCGTATCCATACGAAGAGATCCGTCTCAAGCCGCGCCGGCCGTAGGAGGCCCCCATGACCCTGCCGACCCACGGACGCTACGACTATTCCAACATCACGCGCCGCCCGGATTACACGTGGCCGAACGGTGCCCGACTCGCCGTCTATGTCGCCGTCAACATCGAGGCATTCGGCTTCGGCATGGGCAAGGGGGTGGCGATCGCGCCGCCCGACCAGGCGATGAGCGCCAGCGTCTATTCGTGGCGCGACTACGGCAATCGCGTCGGCGTGTGGCGGCTGTTCGACCTCTTCGACGAGCTGGACCTGCCCATCGAGGCTCAGATGAACCTCGAGGTCTATCAGGCCGCGCCCGACATTCCCGAGCGCCTCCGCAAGCGCGGCGACGAGATCGTCGGCCACGGCGTGACCAACTCCGAGGGCCAGGAACACATGCCCGAAGACCTGGAGCGCGACATGATCGCGCGCGTCACCGCCACCATCGAGAAGCACGAGGGGCGGCGGCCGATCGGCTGGATGAGCCCGTGGCTGTCGAACTCGCCGGTCACCCTCGATCTGCTGCAGGAGGCGGGGTATCGCTACACGATGGACTGGACGATGGACGATCAGCCGGTGTGGCTGCGCACACGCGGCGGGCGGTTGCTCGCCATGCCGTACCCGATCGAGGTGAACGACACGCGCGGCATCGTCTGGTACAAGCACTCGGCGCGCGAGTTCGCCGACATGATCGTCGATCAGTTCGACGAGCTGCTGCGCCAGTCCGAGCGCCAGCCGCTCGTGTGTCCCATCTCGCTGCACCCGTTCGTCGTGGGCCGGCCGTACCGCCTGCCGCAGCTTCGCCGTGCGCTGGAGCACGTGATGCGTCACCGCGACCGCATCTGGTTGACGCGCCCGGGCGAGATCTGCGCCCATGTGGAGCGCTTGCCGCGCGGTGTCGTCCCCGGCGCGTGAGTGCGGAGGCTCAGCTCAGGGCAACGCCCTCCACGGTGATCCGATGCATCAGACGGCGATGGCCGTGGTAATCGTTGAGCGCGTAATGCCAGGTGCAGCGGTTGTCCCAGAACGCGAGCGAGCCCTCGCGCCATTGGAAACGGTAGGTGAACTCCGGGCGCGCCGCATGCTGATAGAGGTACTGCAGCAGCGGGCGTGATTCCTCGTCGGTCCAGCCCAGGATGCGCACCGTGAAGGCGGCGTTCACGTAGAGCGCCTTGCGGCCAGAGCCGGGATGGCGCACCACGACCGGATGCACCGCGTCCTGCGTGGCCACCTCGGGATTCAGGTAACGTCCCTTGAGATCGCCGCGCCCGGCGTACGCCTCGACGCCGAAGACGTGTCGGCTGGAGTGAACGGCCTGCAGGCGCTCGAGCGTCTCTTTGAGGCCGTCGGAGAGCGCGTCATAGGCCGCGTACATGCTGGCGAACAGCGTGTCGCCGCCGCTCTCCGGGACCTCGCGCGCGTAGAGGATCGAGCCCATGGCGGGCGCCTGATCGTAGCTGTGGTCGGTGTGCCAGCCGCCGCCGATGTTGCCCGTCTGCTCCGGCTCCTTGCGGACTTCCGCGATCATCGGATAGCCGTCGACGGCCTTGAAGAAGCGGTTCACATTGATCGCGCCGAACCGCTCCGCGAACGCCACGTGTTGCTCCGGCGTCAGCTTCTGGTCGCGGAAGAACACGACGCCGTGCTGAAACAGCGCGTGACGGATCGCCTCGACGGTGGCGGCCTGCAGCGTGTCGGCGAGATCGAGGCCGAGGATCTCGGCGCCGACGGCGGTGGAGACCGGGCGGACGGCGATGGAGGCGTTCGTCATGGCTAACCCCTTCGGTTGATCTTGACGCCGGCCTTCTCGAGGATACCCTCGGCGTCCTTCTGCAGTGATTTCATTCCGTCCGCGACGTTCGTCTGCCCCGAGGCGATGGCCGTCATGGCGATGATCACGCGGTCGCCCACGGGCGGGAACTGCGGCACCGTCCGGTAGACCATGTAGCCCTCACCGGCTCGCTTCATCACCGCGAGGTGCAGCGAGGCGAGGTCAGACCCGCGCCACGTGAACTTCTGGCGTACCTCCGCGTTGGCGAGCACGGACGAGCGCGTGCACGCGAGATGTCCCTTGTTCAGCGCGCTCCAGAGCATCTGGTCCTTGCCGGCCGCCCACTTGATGAATTCCCACGCCGCGTTCTTGTTCTTCGACGCCCTGTTGATGAAATAGCCGTGTACGGCCAGCTGGGGGAAATGGCCCTTGGGACCGCGCGGCGTGTGGGTAAATGCCATCTGGTCCGCGAGCGTGGTCTTCTTCGTGTCGATGATGTGCTGCGTGTTGCCCATGCCGTCGAGATAACACGCGGCCTTGCCCTGATGCATGATCGCCTGGGCCACCGACGGGTCGAGCTTGATGCCTCCGGGCGGCGAGTACTTGGCGAGCATCGTCGTGAATATCTCGGCAGCCTTCAGGGCCTCCGGCGTGTCGAAGGTCGGCGTGAGATCGGCGGGCGGGTTCGCGAAGAAATTCCCGCCGTACGACAGCAGCCAGTTGGGGAAGATCCAGTGCAGGTTGTCCTCGGTCACGAAACCCGCCGTCTGCCGCGTGTGGATCTTCGCGGCCGCTTCTTGCAGGGCCTCGAACGTCTCGGGGAATTTCGCGTAGCCGGCCTTCTCGAACAGGTCCGTGCGGTAGCCGACCACCGTGCTGTCGGACAGCCACGGCAGCGCGTAGATCGTGTCGCCGCGCTTGAACGGCGCCATGGCGCCCGCCACGAAATCACCGACGTCGAGAGCGGCCTTGTCGGTGAGCTTGGCATCGTCGATGAACGGGTTGAGCGGCTCCGCCCATCCCGCTCCGATCCAGCGCCCGGAGCGGATGAAGATCAGCTGCATCACGTCGTACGCGCCAGAGCCGCTGGCCAGCTCGAGGTCTTCGCGCTGATTGAGCACGGGAAAGGACATCTGATCGATCTCGACCTTGATGCCGGTCTGCGCCTCGAACGCGGGGAGCCGCTCGAGCAGTCCCACCGCGTAGGCATGCGCGACCTGCGACATCTTCAGACGCGTCCCAGCGTACGGCTTGCCGGCCTGCGCGAGCGTGCGCGACGGCCGCACGCCGGTGGCGGTGAGCGCGGCGGCCACGGCGCTGGATCTGAGAAAGCGACGGCGGCTGATCCCCTCCATGATGGTCTCCTTCAGTTCAGCCCTTCACGGCGCCGGCCGTGAGGCCGTGCACGATGTACTTGCGCATCACGACCGAGAGGCCGACGACGGGCAGCATGATCATGGTGGCGGCCGCCGCCACCTTGCCCCATTCCCAGCTCTCGTAGTTCATGAAGTTCACGATGGCCACGGGCGCCGTCACCGCCTCGCTGCGCGTGAGGATCAGCGAGTAGAAGAAGTCGTTCCAGGACAGCAGGAATGTGAAGATGGCCGTGGTGGCGAGCCCGGGAGCCGTCAGCGGCAGCGCGATGCGGACGAAGGCCCCGGCGACGCCGGCGCCGTCGATGTAGGCCGCCTCCTCGAGCGAGCGCGGGACCGCGTCGAAGAACGCCCGCATCATCCAGATCACGAGCGAGAGGTTGAAGGTGAGGTAGATGACGATGAGCCCCACCCGCGTATCGATGAGGCCGAGCTCCTTGTAGATGAGAAAGAACGGAATGCCGAAGGCGATGGCCGGCGCCATCCGCGTGCACAGCGTCCACAGCGACACGAGGCCCTGCGCGCGGAAACGCGCTCGCGAGAAGGCGTAGGCGGCCGGCACGCCGAGCAGGAGGGCGAGGAGGGTGGTGGAGGTGGCGGTCACCGTGCTGTTCATCAGCGCCCGGATGAACTTGCCTTCGACGAGGTCGACGTAGTTCTGCAGCGTCGGGGTAAACGAGAGCGTGGGCGGCATTCGAAAGGCCTCCAGGCCCGTGCGCACCGACATCTGCACGATGAAGAAGACCGGGAACAGCACGACGAAGATGAGGAGCGCGGTGCCGCCGACCTTCCAGGCGTGCCCGGGGCTATTCAACGTCGTACTCCCGCCCGGCCGCGGCCAGGACCCCGAGACTCATGATCAGTGTCGCGAGGAGCATCACCACGATGATCGCGCTCGAGTAGCCGACGTAGGTGTACGAGAAGCCCTGCAGGTACGCGTAGAAGTTCGTGACCTCGGTCGCCGTTCCCGGCCCGCCCCCCGTCATGATGAAGATGTGCGGAAACGCCTTCACGCTGTCGATGAGGCGGAACAGCGCCGCCACCACGATGGCGGGTTTCAGCAGCGGCACCGTCACGTGGCGGAAGACCTGCCAGCGCGAGGCGCCGTCCAGCCGCGCCGCCTCCAGCGGCTCGCTCGGCAGCATCTGCAGGGCCGCCAGCAACATGAGCATCACGAAGGGAAACCACTCCCACACGTCGGCCACGATCACCGCCCACAGCGCGAGGCTCGGATCGGCCAGCCATGCCGGCTGAGGCAGACCGAGCAGGCCCAGCGCCCAGTCGAGGATGCTGATGTCCGGAGTGAAGAGGATCTTCCAGATCAGGGCGACGACGACGGGCGGCAGCACCATGGGGACGATGAACGTCGAGCGCACCAGCTCGAGCAGCCGCATCCGGCCGTTCAGCAGCAACGCGATGGCGAAGCCGATGAGCATCTGGAGCCCGACCGTCCAGAACGACAGTTGCGTCTGCACCCACACCGAGCTCCAGAACCGCCCGTCGGTCGCGAGCTGGCGATAGTTGGTGAGGCCGGCCCAGCGCAGCGAGCCGGGGTTGGTGAGGTCGAGCGGTGTGAAGCTCGTCACCACGAGGTAGAGCAGGGGGAGCACGGTGACGAGCACGAGCACGGCCATGGCCGGGACCAGGAAGGCGACGAACACGAGACTTCGCGCGCGGCTCCACGACGCGCGCGCGGGCCGCGCGACCGGCCAGTGCAGCACGCGCTCCGACGTCGTTCCTATCCGCGCCACGGGCGACACCCCCGATCGAGCCTGGGCGGCGATGATAGCGCGCTTCGGTCGGGCGGCGAGTAGAATCGCCCGGACGCCGACGCTCGCGCGACCGACTGGTCAGGGGAGCGCGGGGCGGCTTGACAATCCGGCGAACGGCGGCTTACAAGCCGTTCACATTCGGCGGCGAGATGGGGTCGAAAGGAGTCGGTCAATGGCGCACCAACACGTCACGCGATTCGGCTCGCTCCAGCATTACGAAAAGGGCGGCGTCGAGGTCATCAACGACGATGCCCGCAACTATGTTTTCTCGAACGTCTTCGAGGTCGCCTCGAAGGCCAAGCCGTACGAGAAGGTCGCCGTCGGCAAGAACATCGAGTACGTGATCGAGGCCGTCCGTGCGGAGGGCACGTCGGGCTGGCGCGCGCCGGCGCAGGACGAGTTCGCGCTCGTCATGGATGGCGAGGTCGAGATTCGTCTGCTCAAGCTCGACAACCCGGGCGTGGTGCCGGCCGGAACGCGAGGCTCCGTCGCGCTCGCGGGCACGCCGGCGGGCCGCAAGATGGGCGTGGTACGCGCGCGGCGCGGCCACATGACGCTGCTGCCCGTCGGCGCCGCCTATCAGTTCCACGCCCCACAGCCGGGCGTGATCCTGCTGCAGACGCTGGCCGGGACCGACACCGTCGAGCGCTGGGCCGAGATTTGCCAGACGACGCCGCGGAGGAATGCGCGATGAGCAAGCCCACCGACACCGTCCCCGAGATCGGCTCGATCGAGGCGAACCAGCATGGCTATCGGAGCTTCACGCTCGGCAGCTTCGCCTTCAGCCGCGACGAGTACTTCGTGCACGTCGCGTGGCCGAAGGGCCATCACATGCTGCCCGCCGACGCGTTCCTGCGCGCGCTCCAGCGCGACATTGCCTGGGGCTTCTTCTACGGCATCGTGAACTTCGACGCCGTGGTCGGGACCATGAATCACTACGGTTCCGTCGATCTCTTCGCCGGCCGCTTCAACGATCACTATCGCCGCGCGGGCCTCGACCACTCCGAGCGGTTCGCGACGCCGCTCATCCAGCGCGTCTTCGAGGCCATGCTCGACGACTGGACGAACGCCGGCTTCGACCCCTTCGCCAGCCCCCAGGAGACGGGCAGCGCGTTCGGCCCGAAGAACGGCAGCAACAAGGAGGCGATCACTCGCCACCGCGTGACGGCCAAGCGGATGATCGGTGCGCCAGGCGACGAGCCGCTGCGCAGCGACGAGAGCGGCTTCCCGATGAACCGGCACTTCCGCGACGTACCTCAGGACAAGCCCGAGGTTCGCGCCGAGCCCGGGTTCGAGGACGAGGTCGTCGCCTTCAACCTCTTCGCCTATCTCTCCCGCTCGGACGTCACCTGGAATCCGTCGATCGTCTCGGTCTGCAAGGCGAGCCTCTACTGCCCGACGACGGAGGAGTACATCCTGCCCGTGATTCACGGCAACGACCGGGTGGAGTGGTTCGTGCAGCTCAGCGACGAGATCCAGTGGGAGGTCGAGGATCGCGACACGGGCGCGGTGCGTGCCCGCGTGACGATGAAGGCGGGCGACGTCGCCGCCATGCCGGCCGACATCCGCCATCGCGGGTTCTCGCCCAAGCGCTCGATGCTCCTCGTGTGGGAGAACGCCTCACCGGAGCTGCCCGCGCTCTACGCCAGCGGCAAGATGCCGCCCACCCCGGTGCAGTTTTGAGCCCGGAGGGGGGCTTCGCCCCATGAAGCGCCGAGAATTTATTCGTCTCAGCGCTGCCGGAGCAGCAGGCGCCTGGGCGGCGGCGGTACCCGGACGAGCGGCCGCACAGGCTCGCCCGATCAAGATCGGTTACGTAAGCCCGCAGACGGGACCGCTCGCGGGGTTCGGCGAGGCTGACACCTTCGTGGTGGGCGGGGTCCGGAAAGCCGTCTCTAAGGGCCTGGCGATTCGCGGCGGCCCCCGTCCGGTCGAGATCCTCGTGCGCGACAGCCAGTCGGATCCCAACCGCGCCGCCGAGGTCGCATCACGACTCATCCTGTCCGACAAGGTCGATCTGATGCTCGTCGCAAGCACGCCCGAGACCACGAACCCGGTCTCGGACCAGTGCGAGGTGAACGGCACGCCCGCCATCTCGTCGGTGTGTCCGTGGCAACCGTGGTTCTTCGCCAGAGGCGGCAAGCCCGAGGTCGGATTCAAGTCGACCTATCACTTCTTCTGGGGCCTCGAGGACATCATCGGCGTCTTCATCGACATGTGGAACTCGGTGGAGACCAACAAGACGGTGGGCGCGATCTGGCCCAATGACGGCGACGGCAACGCGTGGGGCGACAAGGAGCGCGGCTTCCCTCCCGCGCTTGCCAAGGCCGGCTACAAGGTCGTCGATCCCGGGCGCTATCCAAATCTCTCCGACGACTTTTCGGCGCAGATCGCGACGTTCAAGCGAGAGAAAGTCGAGATCGTCACCGGCGTGCCGATCCCGCCCGACTGGACCACGTTCTGGAAGCAGGCCGCCCAGCAGGGGTTCCGGCCCAAAGTTGCGAGCGTGGGCAAGGCGCTGCTCTTCCCGCGCTCGGTGGAGGCGCTCGGCGAGCTCGGCGACGGCATGTCGACGGAGGTGTGGTGGTCGCCGGAGCATCCCTTCAAGTCGTCGCTGACGGGTGCAACGGCGGCCGCGTTCGCCGCGGAGTACACGAAGGAGACGAAGAAGCAGTGGACGCAGCCGCTCGGCTTCATCCACGCGCTGTTCGAGGTGGGACTCGACGCGCTCAAGCGCGCGCAGAGCGTCGACGACAAGAGCGCCGTCGTCGCCGCCATCAAGGCGACGAGCCTCAACACGCTCGTGGGGCCGATCAGCTGGGCCAAGGGTCCGGTGCCGAACGTCACGAAGACGCCGCTGGTCGGCGGCCAGTGGGTGCGCGGCAAGGACGGCCGGTTCGACATCGTCATCGTCAGCAACCGGAGCGCGCCGAACATCCCCACCGGCGGCAAGCTGCGGCCGCTGAAGCAGGCGTAACCCAACGCCCCTGCTCGCGCTCCAGGAGGTCTCGCGCGCCTTCGGCAATCTCCAAGTGCTCGATCGGCTCACGCTGGCGGTGGGCGAGCGTGAGGCGGTGGGCGTCATCGGGCCCAACGGCGCCGGCAAGACCACGGCGCTCAACATCATGGCCGGACGTCTGCGCCCCGATCGCGGCGCCGTGCTGTTCGAAGGCCGGGACATCACCGCGATGCCGGCGCACGCCCGTTGCCGCGCCGGCATCGCGCTGACTCACCAGATTCCGCATCCGTTCGAGGCGATGACGGTCTTCGAGAACGTTCTCGTCGGCGCCACCTACGGCGCCGGGCGACCCGAACATGACGCCTACGCCGGGTGTGTCGCGGCGCTCGAGCTGAGCGGTCTCGCCGACCGCGCCAACGCGCGCGCGGGCGTGCTGACGCTCCTCGAGCGCAAGCGGCTGGAGCTGGCTCGGGCGCTGGCCACGCGGCCGCGCGTCCTGCTCTTGGACGAGATCGCCGGCGGCCTCAGCGAGCCCGAGGTGCTCGCGATGATCGGCGTGGTGCGACAGGTGCGCGAGCAGGGCGTGGCGATCGTGTGGATCGAGCACATCGTCCACGCGCTGCGCTCTGCGGTGGATCGCCTGGTCGCGATCGCCTTCGGCCGCAGCCTGGTCGACGGCACGCCGGACGCCGTGATGGCGCACGCCGACGTGCACCGGGTCTATCTCGGCATCGAGCCGCCGTGACGCTGCTCAGCGTTCGCAACCTCTCGGCGTTCTACGGCGATTTCCAGGCCCTGTTCGGCGTCTCGCTCGACGCCGCCGAGGGCGAGACCGTGGCCGTGATCGGCGCGAACGGCGCGGGCAAGACCACGTTCCTGCGCGCGCTCGCCGGCGCGCTGCCGGCGCCGCGCGACGCCGTGGCATTCGCCGGCCAGCCGGTCGGCGGCTGGCCCGCGCATGCGCGCGTCGACCTCGGGATCGTGCTCGTGCCGGAGGGCCGGAAGATCTTTCCGAGCCTGTCCGTGCGCGAAAACCTCGAGATCGGGGCATATCGCCGGCGCGCCGGTCCGTGGACGCTCGAGCGCGTGTACGGCCTGTTCCCGGTATTGAGCGAGCGGCGCGATCAACCGGGCACGAACCTGTCCGGCGGCGAGCAGCAGATGCTCGCGATCGGCCGGGGCCTGATGGCCAATCCACGCCTCTTGCTCGTCGACGAGATCTCCCTCGGCCTGGCACCCGTCGTCGTCAAGCACCTGTACGAGGTGCTCGCCGGCCTGCACCGCGAGGGCACGACGCTGCTCGTCGTCGAGCAGGACATCAGCCAGGTGCTCACGGTCGCGCAGCGCGTGTACTGCTTTCGAAAAGGCTCGGTCGCGCTCGAGGGCGTGCCGCGGCACCTCACCCGCGAGCAGATCTCCGCCGCGTACTTCGGAGCCTGAGCCGTGGCATGGCTCGATACCGTGCTGCAAGGCGTGCTCCTCGGCGGGCTCTACGCGCTCTTCGCCACCGGCCTCTCGGTGATCTTCGGCGTCATGCGCCTGGTGAATCTGGCCCACGGCGACTTCAGCATCCTGGCCGCGTTTCTCGCCGTGGTCTTCGTGCAGAGGCTGGCGCTGAATCCGCTCGTCGGGCTCGTGCTGGTGGTGCCGATCATGGCGGCGCTCGGCTGGTGGCTGCAGCGGCTCGTGCTCAATCGCCTGCTGGGCCGCGGCATCGTGCCGGCCGTGCTCGTCACCTTCGGCCTGTCGATCGTGATTCAGAACGGCCTCCTCGAGACGTTCTCCGCCGACTCGCGGCGATTGAATCCCGGCGGGATCGAGACGGCGAGCGTCGCGCTCGGCGGCGGGCTGGCCGTGGGCGTCTTTCCGCTGCTCACGTTCGCGGTGGCCGTGCTGCTGCTCGTCGGTCTGCACCTCGTCATCGGGCGCACCGCAATCGGGCGCGCGTTCCGCGCCGCCTCCGACGACGGCGCCACGGCGGCGCTCATGGGCATCGATCGCGACCGGTTGTACGCGCTCGCGATGGCGCTCTCACTGGCCATCGTGGCGATCGCGGGCATCTTCCTCGGGATCCGCACGACGTTCGCGTTCAGCAGCGGACCCGATCGGTTGCTGTTCGCGTTCGAGGCCGTCATCATCGGCGGGCTCGGCTCGCTCTGGGGCACGCTGGTCGGCGGCGTCATGCTCGGCGTGGCCCAGACGCTCGGCGCCAGACTCTCGCCCGGCTGGGGCGTCCTGACCGGGCACCTCGTCTTTCTCGCAATCTTGGTAGTGCGGCCGGCGGGACTCTTCGCGAAGTCGCGGCGCGTGGATTGAGCATCATGGCGACCGTTCACGTCGCGCGGACCACCGCGGCGAGCCGCGCCGGCGTGGGCGTCGCCCTCCTCGTCGTGGCCGCTCTGAGCGCCGTGCCGTGGGTGGGCGATGCCGGACTGATGCGAGCGATCATCGAGTTCATCGCGCTGCTCGTCCTGGCGCAGATGTGGAACCTGCTCGCCGGATACGCCGGCCTCGTCTCGATCGGTCAGCAGGCCTACGTCGGCCTCGGCGGCTATGCGTTGATCGTCTTGGCCGACGACGCCGGCGTGAATCCGTTCCTCGCCGTGCCGCTCGCGGGTCTGGTGGCCGCCGCACTCGCGCTGCCGACGGCCGCCCTCGTGTTCCGGTTCCGCGATGCCTACTTCGCCGTCGGAACGTGGGCGGTGGCGGAGGTCTATCGGCTGCTCGTCGCCAACACCGACGCGCTCGGCCGCGGCACCGGGCGCACGCTCAAGGCCGTGTTTCCACTCGCGCGCGAGACGCGCGAGCTGGTGACGTACGCGATCGCGCTCGCCGTCGGCGTGGCCGCGCTCGTCGCCGTCTATCTCTACCTGCGCTCGCGGCGGGGCCTCGGCCTGATGGCCATTCGCGACAGCGAGCCGGCCTCCGCGAGCCTGGGCGTCGACGTGCTCCGCACCAAGCTGGCCGTCTACATGGTCGCCGCGTTCGGCACGGGAACGACGGGCGCGCTCCTCTATCTCAATCTGCTTCGCATCTCGCCCGACGCCGCGTTCTCGATCAACTGGACCGCCTACACGATCTTCATCGTGGTGATCGGCGGGCTCGGCACGCTCGAAGGGCCCATCGTCGGCACGCTCGTCTTCTTCCTGCTCCGTCAGCTGCTCGCCGACTACGGCGCCTGGTACATGATCCTGCTCGGCGCGCTGGCCGTCGTCGCGATGATGCGCTACCCGCAAGGGCTCTGGGGGCTCGTCGCCGAGCGGTGGGATCTGCAATTCTTCCCGGTGCAGAGGCGCGTACAGCGGCGGGGATGATAGCATCGGCCCCGATGCCGACCATGCGCCTGCTCGCGCACCACCCGCTCGATGGCTTCGGCAATGTCGGCGAAGGGATGGCCATCCAGATCACGCGCGACCGCCGCCGCGTGCTCTGGCTCGCCCACGAGTCCGCGCCCAAGAACGTCACCGCCGTCGACGTCACCAATCCGAGGAAGCCGAGCGTGATCGTGCAGACGGCGCTGCCGCACGACAAGATGCGCAGCAACTCGCTCGACCTGGTCGGTGATCTGCTCGTCGTCGCCTACCAGACACGCGAGCCCGGCATGACGCCGGCGGGGTTCGAGATCTTCGACGTGGCCGATCCCGCGAAGCCGAAGTCGGTGACGTTCTTCGACGCCTCGGGACCGGCCTCGCGCGGCGTACATCACCTGTGGTGGGTCGACGGCGAGTACGTCCACATGGCGGCGGGCGCCGCCGACTTCACGCCGCGCAATCAGAAGGACGATCAGTGTTACCGCATCGTCGACGTGCGCCAGCCGTCGCGCCCGCGCGAGGTCGGCCGCTGGTGGCTGCCCGGCACGCGCGACGGCGACGCCAAGCCGCCGCTGCCGCGTCACCCCACGATCGACACCGGCTATCGCGCGCACAACACCAACGTCTATCCGCAGCGGCCGGATCGCGCCTATGTCGGCTACATCGACGGCGGCGCGGTGGTGCTGGACATCGCCGACAAGTCGCACCCGCGCCTGCTGGGGCGCTGGGACTACCACCCGCCGTTTCCGGGCTTCTGTCACACCGTCGTGCCGTTCTTCGAGCGCAACCTGCTCGTCGTCAGCGACGAATCGGTGCGGCAGGCGGCGCAGGACTGGCCCAAGCTCGTCTGGATCGTCGACGCGCGACGCGAGGACAAGCTGGTGCCGATCAGCACGTGCCCGTTGCCGCCCGTGAAGAAGTTCGCCGGCCGCGGCGGCCGCTTCGGCGCCCATAACCTGCATGAGAATCGTCCCGGCGGATGGATCTCGGAGGACGTCGTCGTCGGCACGTTCTTCAACGGCGGCGTGCGTGCCTTCGACGTGCGCGATCCGTTCCACCCCAGGGAGATCGCCGCCTTCGTGCCGCCGGCGATCCGAAAGTCTCCCGTCAAGGCCGCCCAGATCAACGACGTCCTGATCGACGAGCGCCAGATCCTCTACACCGTGGATCGGATCGTCGGCGGCCTCTACATCCTCGACTTCCGCGTCTAACGCTGTCGCGAAAGGACATCTCATGGGCGTCGAGGTCGGCGTGCTCATCCCCACGCGCGAGGTCGTGATGTCCGGGCGCCCGCAGACCGCGCCGCTGCTGGCGATGGCCGAGCGTGCCGAGGCGGCGGGCTTCGACTCCGTGTGGATCGGCGACTCCATCACCGCGCGGCCGCGGCACGAGCCGCTCACGCTGATGGCGGCGATCGCTGCGCGCACCCGCCGCGTGCGCCTCGGCACGGGCGTGCTCCTGCCGGCGCTGCGGCCGCCGGTGGTCCTCGCGCACATCGTCGGCACGCTCGATCGCGTCGCCGAGGGACGCGTGATCCTCGGCGTCGGCATCGCGGCCGACACGCCGGCCATTCGCCGGGAGTTCGCGGCGGTCGGCGTGCCGTGGGAGCGTCGCGTCGGGCGGTTCCTCGAGACGCTCGAGATTTGTCGCGCGCTGTGGAGCCGCGACCACGTCTCGTTCAAGGGCACGCACTTCACGCTCGACGACGTCACCATGGAGCCGAAGCCGCCGCGCGCGGGCGGGCCGCCGATCTGGATCGGCGGCAGCGGGCCGACGGCCCTGCGCGAAGCCGCGCGCTTCGACGCCTGGTTTCCCACGGGGCCGAGCGTCGAGTTCTTCGCCGAGCACTTCCCGCGCGTGCAGGCGACGGCGCGCGCAGCCGGCCGCTCACCCGACGACGTCCTCGGCGCCGCGTACCTGACGCTCGCGCTGGACCCGGACCCGGCCAAGGCCGAGGCGCGGATGAACCAGTTCCTCGAGACCTACTACGCGGCGCCGGCGAAGGTGATCATGGCGCGCCAGGCCGGCTACGCCGGGCCGCTCGAGGGTTGCGTGGAATGGATCCAGCGCTGGATCGACGCCGGCGCGCGTCACCTCGCGCTGCGCTTTGCCGGCGGCGATCAGCTGGCGCAGGTCGACGAGGCGGCGAAGCGCCTGCTGCCCAAACTCACGCGGAGGTAGCGATGGCCAAGGCGACCACGGCAGCGACGGCGAAGCCGAAGGCGGCAGACCGCGCGGACGCGCTGATCGCAAAGATGAAGGCGGCGCGGGGCTACATCTACCCCGAGTGGGAGTTCGCGGCGCGGCAGGATCCGGAGTTCGTCGAGACGTACAACCGGATCTATGAGCTCGGTCTCGGCGAGGGCAAGCACGTCTCCGCCAAGGTGCGCGAGTTCGTCGCCATCGCGCTGCTCGCGTTTCGCGGCGGCGAGCGCGCCGGTCTGGTGGCGCACATGCAGCGCGCGATCCGCTTCGGGGCCACGCGCGAGGAGATCTTCGAGGTGCTCGAGACCTGCCTGATCCCGGGCGGCGCGCCGACGTTTCACCGCGGCCTCAGCGCGCTGATGGAGGTGAAGACCGATGGCCGGAAGTGACGGCGTCCGCGCCGTCGTCCTCACCAAGCCGCGGACGCTCGAGCCGCGCCAGTTTCCACGGCCCGCCGTCGGTCCTGACGACGGCCTGCTGCGCATCGAGGCGTGCGGCATCTGCGGCAGCGACTACGAGCAGTACGAGGGCGCCCAGCCGCAGCACGAGGACTACACGCCGTATCCCGTGATTCCCGGTCACGAGCCGCTCGGCATCATCGAAGAGATCGGACGAGACGCCGCCGTGCGCTGGGGCGTGAGCGAGGGTGATCGGGTCGCGGTGCGCTCGGGGTACGGGTGCGGGCAGTGCGAGGCGTGCCGGCGCTGGGAGCCTCGCGCGTGTCCCAAGCGCGGCGGCACCTACGGCTATACCGACGTCGGCAAGCCGCCGCACCTCTGGGGCGGCTACGCCGAGCGCATGTACCTGTCGCCGTATTCCGTGATGAAGAAGATGTCGCCCTCGATTCCCGCCGGCGTCGCGGTGATGTTCAATCCGCTGGCGGCCGGACTCTCGTGGGCCGCCTCCATCCCCGGCACGGGACCGCGCGACCGCGTCGTGATCCTGGGCGCCGGGCAGCGCGGACTCTGCTGCGTGATCGCCGCGCGTGCGGCCGGCGCCAGGCAGATCGTGATCACCGGCCTCGGCCGCGACGCGGACAAGCTGGCGCTCGCGCGCGAGCTGGGCGCCGACGCGGCGATCGACGTGGAAAAGAACGACGTCGTCTCGAGCGTGCGCGATGCGACCGGCGGCGGCGCCGAGGTCGTCGTCGACACGACGCCGTACGCGCCGCAGTCGCTGAACCATGCCGTGGCGATTGCCGTCCGCAAGGGCCGCATCGTCGTCGCCGGCCTCAAGGGTCTCCGCCCGGCGCAGGATTTTGCTGTCGACGACGTGATCTACAAGGAGCTGACGATCCGCGGCGTGCTCAGCATGCCGGTCGACGAGACGTTCCGCGCGATCGACATCATCGAGTCCGGCCGCTACCCGTTCGAGAAGATGCACACGCGCTCGCTGCCGCTCACTGAGGCCGAGCACGCGATCCACATGCTCGCCGGCCACGTGGCCGGCGTGAACCCGGTGCATTTGGCCATTGTCCCTGCATAGTGATGTGGGAGCCGATCCTCCGCTGAGGAAGCCAAGCTCCGCCGGTCGCGCTTGCCGGCTGCTCGAGTTCGGAGCGACACGCGAACGACTGATTCCGCTTCTATTGTTTTCGAGCGTCATCATGTCAGGCTGCGCCGGCAGTCCTGCCGGCTCCGCCCAGACCGGCCGTCACGCTCACCTCCACCACGGCAACGACCTATTATTTGCTGTGGGGAACGACGACAAGCAAGATCTTCGAGGAGATCGAAGCGCAACGGCTCCGCGATCAGGATGGCGAACGTGCCGCCGGACTCGCGGCGGCCAGGTCCGAGATGACATTGAACGGTCGCGAGAATGGCGCGCTGTGCACCCCGGAATCCGTAAAGGTCACGCTGGATCTCGTCGTAACGCTCCCCCGGCACGAGCGCGTCAATGACCTGTCGAACGATCTGCGACAACGGTGGGAACACTTCGCTGCGGCCGTCGCGGCGCACGAGCAGCGTCACGTCGATATCTTTGTGAACAGCGCGAACACCGTGAAGGCGCGCATCGAGGCGGTCTTGAAGAAGTGGGTGTCCTGCGATGATCTCAAGACGACTCTCCAAACTCTGTGGAACAGTCAGCAGGCGGAAACCGACAAAGCGAACCAGGAATTCGACGCCGCGGAGAGGGCGAGAGTAGACAGGGACCGGAAACCGCTGCAAGCCGAGATTGACAGGACGAACGCGGCGCTAACTGGCGTGACTGCAGAGGTGCGACCGCTCGACGCGGCCCTGGACGACCTCAGTCGTCGGGCTGCTGCGATGCGGAAGAACATCGACGACGTCAAAGCGGACATGGCAAACGCCAACGGAACCTGTTCGCGGCCAACGGATCGCATCGAGGCCCTCTGCCGGCAATACAACGCGCTCGTCGCCCGTCACAATGCCCTGGTCGCCGAGCACTCTTCGGTGGTTGCGCACCGCAACAGGCTAGCGGGTGAGCACAATCTGTTGGTCGAGAGCGTCAATGGACTCATCGAGGCGCTCAACTGGTTGAGATGAACGATCCCGCCCCGGCGGCGGCCGCGCCCCGCCGCCATTACTCAGATCGCCGGCGTGACGATTGCCTAGCCGAGGGCGCGCAGCCGCTTCGACGTCAGCAGCAGCAGAGCGTTGAGCGCCACCATCGCGCCGCCGAAGGCCACCGCGAAGCGCGCGTTCACCGCCGCCGCCAGCACGCCGCCGATCAGGCCGCCCAGCGGCAGCAGGTTCCAGCAGAGCGCGTAGATGCTCAGCACGCGGCCGCGCAGCCGGTCGGGGACGTTGGACTGAATGAACGTGCTGACCTGCGTGAGATAGAACGTGTTCGCGAAGCCGACGAGAACGAGCATGCCGAGCGCCATCGTCATGCCGGGCGAGGCCGAGAAGATCATCAGCGCCAGCCCCATGCCGATCGCGTGAAGTCGTGAGCCACGAAGCTCAGCCCCTCGACGAGCTGGCGCGCCATCGGCTCGCGCGCGCTCTGCGACGGATCGGCGTGAACGGAGAGCCGGCTGTAGAGAAGCAGCGCGCAGACGGAGGCGCCGGCGGCGAGCCCGAAGCCGACGGTGCCACCGAAGGCCGCGATCAGGATGCCCGTGATGGAGGGACCGATCATGCGGCTTGCCTGCCACGGGATCGAGCCGAGCGCGATCGCGTTGGGCAGACGGTCGCGCTCGACGAGCTGCGGGATGAGCGACAAGCGCGTCGGCTCGTCGAAGGCGCGGAACGTGTTGCTCAGCGCCGCCAGCGCCAGCAGGTGCTCCACGCGCACGAGCCCGGCCACGCTCAGGCCGAACGCCACCGCCAGCGTGGCGGCCGTCAGCATCTGCGTGCCGAGCAGCAGGCGCAGCCGGTTGACGCGGTCGGCGAGCACGCCACCGAAGAGCTGGAAGACGACGAGCGGCACGCCCTGGGCCAGGCCCAGATAGCCCAGATGCAGTGGATCGCGGCTGACCTCCCAGACCATCCACGCGAAGGTCACGTACTCCGCGCGGTGCCCGAGCACATAGCAGATCAGCCCCAGCCAGTAGAGGCGATAGTTGCGGGAGGCGAGGGCCGCGAACGTCGAGCGCGGCGTCGTTGCCTGTCGATTCGAGCGGTCCATCGGCGTCGTAATGGGTGAAGAGGCTCGTGACATCCTAGTGTGAGGAGGGACTATGCGCTACCTGCTGCTCATCGGACACAATGACAAGCACGCACCCGCGCCGACCCCGGCGGAAGGCCAGGCGACGCTCCAGGCGTTCATGCGGTTCAGCGAAGAGGTCCGCAAGGCCGGCAAGACCGTCGCGTCCGAGCGTCTGCGCCTGGAAGACCAGGCCACTCGCGTGCGTGTGAAGGCCGGCCACCATCAGGTCACGGACGGTCCGTTCGCCGAGACCAAGGAAGGACTGGGCGGCTTCTACCTTCTCGAGTGCGCGTCGAAGGAAGAGGCGCTCGAGTGGGCGAAGAAGGTACCGATCGGCGAGAACGGGTTCGTGGACGTACGTCCCATCTGGCAGATGTAGGGCAGTTCTCCGGGCACGCCCCATGGGAGGCGAGTACGATCTCCTCCCGTGGGCGTCCAGGAGTCGATCGCCGAAGTCTTTCGCGTCGAGTACGCGCGCGTCGTCGCGTCGGTGCTGCGGATCGTCCGCGACATCGACGCGGCCGAAGACGTGGTGCAGGAGGCGTTCGCGCAGGCGCTCGACCACTGGCCGACGAAGGGAATCCCGGACCGGCCAGGCGCGTGGCTCTCGACGACGGCGCGCCGCCGCGCGCTCGACCGCCTGCGCCGCGCGCGTCGGATGGACGCGCGCGCCGACGCGGTCGCGTATGAAGCGGGGCTCGGCGCCCGCGACGAGAGGCCAGAGGTGGCCGATCCCGAATCGATTCCCGACGATCGGCTGCGGCTGATCTTCACGTGCTGTCACCCCGAGCTCCCCTCGGACAGCCGCGTAGCGCTCACGCTGCGGCTGGTGGGCGGCCTCTCGACGGTCGAGATCGCGCGCGCGTTTCTCGTGCCGGAGCCCACGATCGCGCAGCGGCTGGTGCGCGCCAAGCGGACCATCCGCGACCGCGAGCTGCCGTACGAGGTGCCCGAGGGCGACGAGCTCGCCGCGCGCCTGCCCGCCGTGCTCGCCGTCGTCTACCTGATCTTCAACGAAGGGTACGCGGCGCACACGGGAGACACGCTGGTGCGCGACGATCTCTGCGTGGAGGCGATACGCCTCGGCGGCATGCTCGTCGAGCTGATGCCCGAGGAGACTGAAGTCCTCGGCCTCCTGGCGCTGATGGAGCTGCAGGCCTCGCGCGCCTCCGCGCGCGTCGACGGGGACGGCAACCTCGTGCTGCTGGCCGACCAGGACCGCGCGCGCTGGGATCGCGCGCGCATCGGCCGCGGGCTCGCGTGGCTCGAGCGTGCGGGCCCGGTCGAGCGAGCGGGGCCGTACCAGCTGCAGGCGGCCATCGCCGCGTGTCACGCGCGCGCGGCGTCGTCGGAGGCCACCGACTGGCCGCGCATCGTTTCGCTCTACGCGACGCTCGCCGCGGTCGCGCCGTCGCCGGTGGTGGAGCTCAACCGCGCCGCGGCCATCGGCATGGCCGAGGGGCCGGCGGCGGGGCTGGCCGCGCTCGACCGGATGGACGCGGAGGCGCTCTCCACCTATCATCTGTTCCCCGCCGCGCGCGCCGATTTCCTGCGCCGGCTCGGGCGATCGGTGGAGGCGGCGGCCGAGTACCGCGCGGCGCTGAAGCTGGTCGACAACACACGCGAGCGCGCGTTTCTCACCGCGCGACTCGCCGAGTGCGACCCGGCCACGGCCGACTGAAGGAGGCGCGACGTGCTGACCCGCATCGACCACGTCATGATCTGCGTGCCGGATCTCCAAACGGCGATCGACGCCTACACCCGCATCGGCTTCACCGTGCTCGCCGGCGGCGTGCACCCCGGCGGTGGCACCGAGAACGCGATCGCCTTCTTCCAGGACGACTATCTCGAGCTGCTCGCCGTGCGAAAAGGCGAGGAGCGGCTCGCCGGCGCCGCGCTGACAGAATTCCTCGCTCACGGTCCCGGCATCCGCTACG